>Ga0114930_10005008_pt1 | contig 11001 bp, 5 predicted proteins | sample AnhtaG_FD_87300 | JGI IMG/M metagenome (GOLD analysis project Ga0114930, IMG submission 87300) | Deep subsurface microbial communities from Anholt, Denmark to uncover new lineages of life (NeLLi) - Anholt_01485 metaG | ecosystem: Environmental > Aquatic > Marine > Oceanic > Sediment | place... | reverse complement strand
TCGGAATCCGTATAACAGATCCTTCCGCTTCCGGCAGCGATGCTTTTGTGCAGGGCGGTGAAACCTACACAGTTACGGGTAATGAGGAAAATATTCTGCCTGGGGGTAGTTCTGCGAATGGTACAGGTACATGGATACACATTGCTCTTACTATACCAATTGCTCTTGCACCGGATACTACTTACGGATTTGACGTTGTCAGCATGTCCGGCAATCCGAATATGCACTTCGAGACGCTTGGTATTAAAGACGATGCTCCGAATGGCAATCCCTACCCCGAGGGCAAAGCTTATAGAAGCGGTGGCAATGGTGTGGCTAACAACATACTAACTGTGGCTCCCGGTGACCGTGTATTCCTTGTTGAACTTGCCGGGACTTTCCCTATTACAGCTTCTATCCCGGAACCGGCTGATAAAACAACGGGAGTACCAGTTGATGTTACTCTTAGCTGGAATGCCGGGCTTGAATCAACTGATAGTAAGGTGTATTTCGGTACCAGGCCGGCCTATCTCGAACTTCTGACAACCATAACGCATACACAGGATGTCGAACGCTATGAATACGCCATAACAGGCCTTGATTACAACCAGAAGTACTGTTGGAGAGTCGATGAAGTGCAACAGAGCGGCCCAGATGTCAGAGGCAATCTGTGGAGCTTCACTACCGGAACAATCAAAGCTTCCGATGCAAGTCCGTACGATGATGAAATTGCTGTCTTCACCGACACGGATCTTAGCTGGAAAGCCGGTCTTGGTTCAACCGAAAGCAAGGTATTTTTCGGTACCAACTCTGATGCTCTCGAACTTCAGACAACAATAACGCATACGGAAGATGTTGAACAATACTCCTATCAAGTTACAGGTCTTGCAAATAACACGGATTACTATTGGCGAGTAGATGAGACTTTGGTTACCGGAGAGGAAGTCACAGGTGACATCTGGCACTTTAGAACGATACCCATCATACCGGTGTCTGATCCCACGCTTGTGGGCTGGTGGAAGTTCGATGAAGGCCCAGGCAAGGCAATTGACTGGTCCGGCCTGAACCAGCACGGCATTGTCTACGGCGGCGCAGAATCGGTATATGGATATGATGGCTACGCAATAAACTTTGACTACGCCGACGACTATGTAGAATTACCCATCGGTTCAACCATATCTTCATTGAGTAGTATGACTATTACAACCTGGGTGAAATTTCCAAACATTGGCGAGACTTTGCAGCGAATCCTCAATTTTGGTAACAACGATATGACTGTATATATGTACCTGACAGCCAATAATCTTAACGGCATGTTAAGTTTTCAAATTACAAATGATGGAGGTAGTACCGGAGCATTGTTAGATACATCAACCGCATTGTCCGGTAGTTGGGATCATGTGGCCGTCGTGATAGACGGTGTTGATATGACCATAAAAGTCTATGTTGACGGTGAAATTGTCGCCAATAGTCCGACACAGCTTCTGCCGTCAGATCTCGGCAATACCACTACCAACTGGCTCGGCAGATCACAGGATGGTGCGGTCCCGCCTGATCCCTATTTCATGGGAGCTCTGGACGATTTCCGGATATATAATTATGCTCTGACGGCCGATGAGATCGAACTGGTTATGAAAATCGATCCGCTACGTGCCAAAGATCCAAATCCAGCCCATGGGTTGACACTAAATATTGTAGACTTTACAGCCCTGAGCTGGTTACCTGGAGATGAAGCAACCTTACACGATGTGTACTTTGGTATTGAAAAATCCGCTGTGGAAGATGTTGATGTATCTGATACGACTAATATATACCGTGAGCGACAGGCTGCTATCAGCTATACTCCTTCAGAAGGTGTTGAATGGGGCCAGAGATACTACTGGCGAATCGATGAGGTTAATAATGACGGCTCAATTAGTACCGGCAGTATATGGACTTTTGCAGTAGCCGACTATCTTGTCCTGGACGATTTTGAGGACTATAACGACTACCAACCTGACACAGTATGGAACACCTGGGCAGATGGATATGGCGATCCGACAAATGGTTCTACGGCGGGTTATCCTGATCCGGATTTCTTCGCTGGTGAACATTACCTGGAGACTGAAATTGTTCACGGCGGTAATTGGTCGATGCCGTTGTTCTACGACAACAGTGCCGGGCTCTCTGAGGTAACCAGGAGCCTGAATGCTGACTGGACCGTCAATGGCGTTGATACATTAACGCTGTGGTACTATGGAGTTGAGGATAATTCCGCTGAGCCGATGTACGTTGTTCTTAATGGCAGCGCGGTGGTTACTAACGATGACGCGAACGCAGCGTTGGTCACTGAGTGGACTCGATGGGATATCGCTTTGCAGGGGTTTGCGGACCAGGGCGTGAACCTTGCCAATGTCAATACGATGTCCATTGGATTCGGTAACAAGCCCAATCCGGTTGCTGGTGGTTCAGGTCACGTGTTCTTCGATGATATTCGTCTGTATTTGCTGGAGCCGGGGCAATAAGCTCACGAAAGTGGCGACCGATTATCAGGCTGAGGAGTGTAGTGCAAGTGGGAATATTTATTGACCGTTCTGCTTGATGTTTTTGTTACAGTTATAAGCCATGATCGAAGCTTTGTGTCAGATGAAAACAACGCGTGTTTTAGTGCGTGACTAAAGCACAATAAATTTTTTACTTTTGTGAAGGAGGTTTATTATGAGTAAGAAATTGTTTTTTTTAATTGGAATCTTTGTTGTATCTCAGATGGCTGTGGCCGATTACATTCTGATAAGCGGCTCGAATGACGTAAATGGAAGTACACAGTCAATTATTCGCTACAGAGATGATTTTGTGGTCGTCTGGGAGAGGTCACCGGCAACAGGAACACCTGAGCCTTTTGTCAATGATATCGAGATCAGTCCCCTCGATCCTGCCTATGGTGGCGGTGATATCTATACCTGTCATTACGGCTTTGAGGCGCCAACCGGCCTTAGCAGCAGGCGCTATAATGTGGAAACAGGCGAGTTCATCGGACAGGTAATTCCCTCAGCACTCGGAGACGGCCAATTTGATGGCACGGGTACTTACAATCCGGGTTCGGTAAGTGCTAGTATGGTACTGCAGGATATTGAGTTTGGCCATGACTACAACGGTGACGGCGTTCAGGATTTGTGGGGTTGTCGAAGGGATGTTTTTGAAATATATGATGGAACAACATTGAATAGAACAGGCTTGGATGGCACGGCAGATCTACTGACCTTCTTGCATATCCCGGATAGCGTTGAGGGTATGAGGGATGGTACCGGTGGATTTGGTTTTTGTTTTGGGCTCGATGTTACAGGCGACGGCGTTGGTGAGCTGTATGCGATGAGAGGCGTTGGCTCACGTGATGGCAGCAGGCTAAATGTCTGGAATCCAGTCACCATGACCCAAGTGGCATCCTATCCTGCCGAGGATACAGCAGATAACACATACATGATTCTTGGCCCCGATGTTGATGGTAATGGTACACAGGATTTGTGGGTCTGTGACGCACGCGACGACAGGATTCGTGCATTCGATTGCGCTACCGGAGCAGTTATTTCAGAAATTGCTTTTGTGGATGCAAGTGATCCATTTACGGAAGTCACTATACGATTCCCGTCACATATCCAATACGGTCCGGATGACTGCCTTCTGGTTACTACGCGGTTTCCTACATCGCTTGACCAGGATGAGACGGGCGGTGATTTACTGCAGATTGTGTGGGACCCGGTCAATCAATATGGGCTTACAACGCTGCTGTTCGAGCACAGCCTAAGATTAAGTGGTGCCGTATATGTACCCATTGACAAAACGAAGGCTCATTATCCATACCCTGCAAATACAGCCGTAGATACGATGAGGGATATAGTCCTAAGCTGGACACCGGGATTATATGCCGATAAGCATGATGTGTACTTAGGAAATGACTTCAACGATGTTAACGAAGCAAGCATAGCTGATCCGCGAGGCGTACTGGTCGGTCAAAACCAGGACGATGTGACTTATGATCCTCCCGGCCTTCTTGAATGGGGCCAGACATATTACTGGCGGGTAGATGAAGTCAATGAAGCAAATCCAGATAGTCCATGGAAAGGTAACGTCTGGACCTTTACAACCGCCAATTTTATTGTCGTGGAGGATTTTGAGGACTACAACGACTACGAACCTGACACAGTATGGAACACCTGGTCGGATGGATATGGCGACCCGACGAACGGTTCCACGGCAGGTTATCCTGATCCGGACTTCTTCGGCGATGAGCATTACCTGGAGGATGAGATTGTACACGGCGGTAAATGGTCGATGCCGTTGTTCTATGACAACAGTGCCGGGCTATCTGAGGTTACCAGGACGTTGACTTCTACTTCTTCACTGAGTGACTGGGCCCAGGATGGCTTTGTCACATTGACGTTGTGGTACTATGGCGACGCAGCAAATGCTGCTGAGCCAATGTATGTTGCTCTCAACGGCAACGCGGTGGTCACTAATGATGATGCGAACGCGGCGTTGGTTACTGAATGGACTCAATGGGACATCCCATTGCAAGCATTTGCTGATCAGGGCGTGAACCTTGCCAATGTCAATACGATGTCCATCGGTTTCGGGAACAAGGCCAATCCAATTGTTGGTGGCTCAGGTCATGTCTTCTTCGATGATATCCGTCTGTATCGACCGGAGCCACAAAACAATTAAGTGGCAATGGATCGCGTGGTAGATTTGCATCGATTCGGGGCCTATACCGATTAATTCTGTATAGGCCCCTTTTGAACTGATTAGACCTAAAGGGGGAAGATGTGCAATATTGATTTGTACTTCGATTAAGTAATAAGTCGTAAATATGGTATTTTTTTTCACCTGAATTTAACCATATTAGGGTAGCTCAAAAGGCGATGGAAATACAGTTATGAAAAAGCTAAAAGGATTTACTTTAATAGAACTGTTAGTGGTGATCGCGATCATTGCACTATTGATGGGGATATTGATGCCGGTGCTGGGGCGTGTCAAGGCCGTGGCAAAAGCAGCCGTTTGCCAGTCGAACCTGCACCAATGGGCCATTATCTGGTCGATGTATACGAATGACCACGACGGCTATTTTCAGGAATATATGCCCGGAGAGAGCCAAACGAACGAGGATCGGTGGCCGCTCGTGGTGCGGGATTACTACGTCGATATTAAGATACGCCTCTGCCCAGCGGCCACGAAACCTCTGTCCGAAAGAGGTGAAAACCCGTTTGCGGTCTGGGGCAAGTTTGAAGACGGCATTTACGCCAGCTATGGCTTAAATGAATACGTTGAAAATCGACGTGAAGCCGCTGACTTCTGGAAGAGCGTCAATAATGTTAAAGGTTCTACAGCAAATAAAGTGCCGGTATTTCTTGATTGCCTGTGGTACGATGTTCGACCATTTGAAGTTGACCAACCTCCGGCATATGACGGTTCCATGGAACAGGTTTTCGGCACGAATGAAATGAGACGTGTCTGTCTTAATCGGCACAACGCGGCGATAAACGGTGCTTTCATGGATTGGTCTGTCAGGAAGATAGACCTTAAAGAGTTGTGGACGTTGAAATGGGATCGTTTCTGGGAATCGGATAGGAACGGTAACTACAATCCCAGTCCCTGGACCAAAGCCGGGGGTGTCCAGCCGGAAGACTGGCCCGAATGGATGAGAAGCTTCACAGATTACTGAAGAGATAATCGGTATAAAAGAAGGTTCTCGGTAAAAATATCTCCATTGAATTTGTAATATTCCTAACGACTTAGCTCTTTGACACGAACGTGAAGACGCGCATCCATCGCTGCGGGCAGTCGCGTCATCAGCTCCCCATTTCCAGATGTTTGGTTAGCACCTTTCTTAGGTACAGCCTTTGTGTCAATAGCTGGCGAGATGCTGCATTGACAGGCCTCTTTGAGAGTAACCTTCTTGGCATTGGGAATAATCTCGAGCAGTTTTTCAGAGGAACGGTGACTGCCTTGGGCATCATTCTCTCCAATTAGAACCATAATAGGGATGGTGATCTTGTGACCGGCTAACCATTCCACCACAGAAGACCCGAATAACGACCGCGGCTCTATATGTAAGGCCTGCCAGGCAGACCATTCCTGAATCATCTTCCAAAGCTTGGGCCTAATCTCTTCCCAACGCGGATCACAGGATTTCCTAAGTGCTTCGAGCCATTCTCGCAGGTCATAGCGAATAACCCGATGGTGTTCTGCCGATTTCATCATAGTAACAGTGATAGAACGAGCCCATGCCCCTATAGAATGGCTGTCTCTGCCTACATGAGACCGTTTCATTGCTTATCCTTTATTTATCTCTGGCTTGTTGTTACTTCAAAACGAATGGCACTCCCATCACGATTTTTATGACATTCGCACTGGTATCACGGTCTTGAGACCAGTGAGATCCACGACAAAGATTTTGTTTGATTGCTCGTACAATTACTGATAATCTTCCATATATTCTTTCAAGAATATTTCATTGTGTTTGTTGCGTTCATAATGAATTCAAGACCACGGATCATTGTCAGAAATCAGGTATCCATCGAACCTGCAATGTCGTTTACACAATATTTTTTAGTATTATGGCTTTATAGAATATATTTTTTTCTCTTAAGTTTTTTTGGTGAAGTGATAAAAAATGTCCGTACTATACGGTTAAACAGACTTAAATCATGTTAATTATTGTTAATTATCCTCAAAAAGTCCTTTTTGTTAATTCTCAATTATAAATGTTAACCTTTTTTTGTGTCAAGAATTATATACATTTTTTTACAATCAATTGGACATCTGATTATAAAATATGGTAAAATATATAAAAAGTAACTCTTGATAATTTATATTATTTAACGTTAAATATATACTGGAATGCATTTTGCCTTGAATCCGTGAATGACAAGGTATTAATTATGTCAATAATTGAAATAGCTAGATTAGCCGGTGTATCTCATACAACAGTTTCAAGAGTGGTTAATAATGAAAGGAATGTGAGCCCTGAGACGGCTATGAAGGTCAGGTCTGTGATGAAAAAGGTCGGCTATGTTCCTAAGCCTCCTTCATTAAGGCGGGGACCGAAAAGAACAAAAGATGTGGGATTTCGAACCGGGAATGTAGCATTTTTAGCATCTAGCGAGAGTTTGAAGGTCCTCTCGAGTTCCCCGGTGATGCACGATGTTGTGCATGGTATCGAGGAAGCTCTTGCCTCTCATGGAATGAGTATGGTTCAGGGAGCTGTTGGTTCAAATAGGCAGTTACCGCCCATCGTAGTCAGGGGCGAGGTAGATGGCGTGATAATCTGGCCGAATCTTGAGGGTGTTCCGGCCGGGACGGTTGAGATTCTTCGAAAACACAAAATCGTTTATGTAATGAGTGCAGCAGAGGAACGTTTACCCGGTGACAGGGTAAAGAATAATAACAGTAGTATTGGTCGATTGGCGGCAAAATACCTTATCTCCAAAAGGCATAAGGCTATTGCTTATATAACACCTTCTTCTTTGGCTTCAAACATAAATTTGTGTGATCGTTGGTTGTCTTTTTCGTCATTGGCTCGCAGGACCGGGACAGAGTCTCGTCAGGTTGTTATCGAACAGTCCCATTTCGATCTTTTGGAAATTAATCGTGACCGAGATCTTTTGATCCGAAACTCGATGGACGAGCTCTTCGCATCCGAAAATAGGCTGACAGGTATCTTTGTTACATGTGATGCTTTAACGGCAAAGATCTATCCTATTCTCAATAAAGTTGGCGTTAGAGTCGGAACTGATGTTGAGATCATCTCTTGTAATAACGAGGTTTCATTGCTCGCAGGCCTTGAACCTCGCCCGGAATCTATTGATATTCAGCCGGAACATATAGGCAAAAGAGCGGTTGAACAATTAAGATGGAGGATTATGCATCCAGAAGATGAAACTCTGATTACGATAGAAATTCAGCCAAAGTTAATCTAATTCAATTATTGTCTTTTCTTTAATTTGCGATGAAATACAGAGGATCATACATGGACAAAGCGAAAAAGTTTTTCACCTGCCTAAATTTGGAAAAAAAGGACTTGGAACAGGTAAAAGAAAACGTAGAACAAAAAAAATATGATAAAGCTGCAGAAGAACTGTTGTACTACTTTAGGAATCGCAAAGGAGTGAATTATTACGATGGTTGGGAAAAACGAATATTAAAATCAAATTATGATACAACGCAAGCAGATCAAATTTGCAACAATCATTTAGTGGGTCAGGATATGTCGAATGATATAAACTGGCAGGCAGATCCACATGGTGATCCAGAATGGAAATATTGTCTGAATAGACACGAGTTTCTTAACGAACTTGGTAGAGCTTATTGGTTTACAGGTGATGAGAAATATACATCAGCATTCAAAAGAATATTATCCGACTGGATTAAAAAAAATCCAATGCCGGATATGGAATGGATGTTGAGCGTACCAAGTGAAACAAGCAGAATGCATTTTATGAAAGTTGGCACCTGGAGACCATTAACACTGGGAATCAGATTATATACCTCCTTTGTTCCCTGCTTTTATCATTTTATAGACTCTCCAAATTTTACTCCTGTTTTTTTAATTACCATGCTCACATCGATGGCCGAGCATGCAAGATATCTTCGATTGTATTACACACGCCATAAAAGTTATTTTAATGTGTCACCCAACTGGGGACTAATGGAATCCAATGGATTAGCCCACATGGGTATTTTGTTCCCGGAGTTTAAAGAAGCAACAGATTGGTGTGAGACGTCGATGTCTCGCTTGGAAGAGCAGGTAAGGATGCAGGTATTGCCGGATGGTATGCAAGTGGAAAGAGCAGCAGGTTATCACCTTGTGTGTACCTTTTGTCTTCTTCAGATTTTAGATCTTGCCCAACGCAATAATATTAGAGTTAGCGATACCTATAAGAAATTAACAGAGAAAATGATTGAATTCATTATAGGTATCATAAAGCCGCATGGTTATTACCCTATGCTCAAAGATGGTGATGAGAGTGATGTTTTTGGCGAAAAGGCATCCTACGGTCTGTGGGAGGATATAAACAATCTAAATATGCTTGAAGATAGAAATGATTTGCGTTGGATTTTGAAAACCGGAGCACGTTTGTTTAACCGGCCGGATATGCTGTATATCGCCACCCATGGAAAAGAAGGAGAAAAGCCCGAAGTAAAATCTATCGCATTACCTGATGCACGTTTTTACACGATGCGTACCGGCTGGGAGAATGACGACTTGTATCTTGTTTACACCTGTGGAGAATTAGGTGTATTAGATCAGAATTGTGTGCATGGCCATGCCGATGCACTGAGTATTGATGTGTCGGGTTTTGGCGAAACTCTTTTGATTGATCCCGGCAGATATATTTATGAAGGTCCTTATAGGATTTGGTTTAAGAGCACAAAAGCTCATAATACAATTGTCGTGGATAATCAGGATTCTTCTGAATTAGCAGATGAGTGGATGTTCAAGACCAAAGCGAAAAGCACTTTGAATTGCTGGTCAACTACCGAAAAGTTTGACTATGTTGATGGAAGCCATGACGGATATCAAAGACTGAACGATCCGGTAACACACAGACGTAGAATTTGTTTTATCAAGCCGTATTTTTGGCTCATCTTGGATGAATTAACAGCCGGGGCGAATCACATTTATGACCAATATTTTCATCTTGGACCGGATTCAGAACTCATTGATAGTGGAGAACTTACAGTAACTGCAAAATATAAGAATGGAGCAGGAATTGTCATCAAGCCGTTACTTATTGATGGCGTTAAAATTGAATATTTCAAAGGCAATACAGATCCAATCCAAGGATGGGTGTCTTATGATTACGCTGTAAAAGTGCCGACCAATGTAATTAAATATTCTAAGCAGAACAATAAAACAACATGTTTCACAACCCTTTTAGTTCCGTTCAAAAATAAACCTGGTGATTATGGCGTTGAGGTTGCTGATAAAAACGTATTTGAGATTCAATTCAATAATTACTATTATTTGATTGTTTTCTCAGATGGTTCAGAAAGGACCTACGGCGATTTTCAATTTGACGGAGAATTGCTCTGTGCCCAATTCGATTCTCAAAACAATTTAATGAGTTGTTATGGAGCAAGAACGTCTAAGATACGTTATAAGGGAAAGACAATATTAGATTCTGTAATACGGCATAAAATAGATAGTGTTAACAATATCAAATGAAAAGAATAGGAGAACAAAGAACGTGTACACTGATAACAAAGATTCCAGAAAACGGGAAGCGTTTGTCAATAATATCCTCACTAATATGAGTCTGGAACAAAAAGTTGGGCAATGTTTTACAATCCACTGGGGAGGTTCAATTATAACTCCATACTTATTAGAGGCAATAGAAAGGCTTCATATCGGTGGAATAAGGGTGACTCCTTTTGGGCAGAATTCAAGAAGAGGCAAACATTATCATCAGAGTTTAAGTTATGATTTCGATTATCCGGCCGGTTATAAAAAAATTAAACAAAATCTGTTTATCCCCGGCTCTGCGGTTTATGTCTCGCCGGAACAATATGCAGAAAGATTGAATAAGCTACAGGATATCGCCAGTTCGCGTTGCCCCGGAATTCCTTTACATGTATCTATTGATCAGGAAGGTGATATCAGTCGTGATTTCAGTTTTGCAGGAATTAACCTTTTTCCATCTGCTATGGGATTAACTTCGACAGGAGACCCCACAATTGCATATGAAGCATGCAAAGCAGTGGCGGAACAACTCAGCGCAATTGGGATAACGAGTATTCATTCACCTGTACTGGATGTAAATATGGATCCCAATAACCCTGAAATTAATATCAGGGCCTATGGAGATGATCCGGAGATTGTAGCTGAGTATGCACTGGCTTCCATTAAAGGATTTATGGATGGAGGATTGGTACCGACAGCGAAACACTTTCCTGGTAGAGGAGACTCCGATATAGACGCCCATTACGCTGTGCCGACTGTAAGTGGAGACTGGAAGCGATTGGAAGAAATCGAGTTGTATCCATATA
>Ga0114930_10005007_pt1 | contig 11001 bp, 8 predicted proteins | sample AnhtaG_FD_87300 | JGI IMG/M metagenome (GOLD analysis project Ga0114930, IMG submission 87300) | Deep subsurface microbial communities from Anholt, Denmark to uncover new lineages of life (NeLLi) - Anholt_01485 metaG | ecosystem: Environmental > Aquatic > Marine > Oceanic > Sediment | place... | reverse complement strand
TAACTTCGGCCTGTTGGGTTCTGGTTCGTTAGACATGAACCCTTCATCTGGCTCAAACCATGACAGATACACGAATGACCTCGGAAACCTCGACCTAAGCATCATCTCTCTATCAGACATGGTGCCGACCAGTTCACTTTACACTGGGCTGGGTGATATACAGTCTGGTGCTATATTCGACGGTATAGCTGGTGCTTCACCTGAAAGCATCGGCATTGCTCCTGGAGAGGTTTTGACCGTGTTTCAACGGACAAGGGACCCAAGCTCAAATGAGGTCGTGTTTTTTGATATAAGCAACCTGTTTTATGGATTAAGAATAATCCCGGGCTCATTGTCTATTCATGACAACTCATTGTCGGGCTCAAATGGTAAGGTGTCTGTCGTCGTCAAGGACAACGGCGTCGGAGGATTGTATCGTGCTGATTGCATGACACCACATGCAACATGGAACAACGTGGGCGACATTTTCTATAACGAGGGCATCGCTGTCATTAAAAATCCATCGTTGGTTTTCTTCGGAAAGGATTATTTCAACGTTGATATGACCGGCGAACAGAATGTTCATATCATGCGCATCAACACGCTTGCACGTGCTGGTGAGATTAACTCTTCATCAAATCCGACATTCGAGCTTCTGTCTGCATCACTGTTAGCGCATGAGACAGATGCTAGGTTCGTTTATATAGACACAATCAACTTTCATGATGATAACCTGAATGTCATCATGAAGACAAAGCTTGCGCAACCAATCATCAAACGAGTCTCAGATAGATACATGTTCAGAACGCGTTTCGATTTTTGAGAGTGCACCGCATTGAACTAGCGATGCTAGATGTCGTATGATGTTTTGTGGTTCTTGACATCAAAGAACACCTCATTTCTCGAGGGATGGACCCACTGCATCCATCAGTGCGTTTAGATGAAGAAAATTGCATTGCAACATTTCTTTTGTGGAACCTTTCTGGAGTGCTTGTCGGCTATCAACAGTATAACCCACACGGAACAAAGCAGTTGAGAAATGATGAAAGAAACAGACATGTGCTGAAGTATTTCACGTATGTCGGCGACGAGGGTGATGCAGTCGGCGGCAACAAAAGAAGGTTAGCTGTCTGGGGCCTAGAATCAACACGTCATGATGACACGATAATCTACCTGACAGAGGGTGTGTTCGATGCAGTCAAGCTCCATGCGCTGGGTCTTCCTGCCGTCGCAGTGTTAGCAAATGACCCGAAGCACATCAGACCATGGTTGGTTGCACTCAATCGTAGGGTCATCGCTGTATGTGATAATGACGCACCCGGGCACCGCTTAGGTTCAATCGCACATGCGTCGATAGTCGTCCCTACGCCGTACAATGATGTCGGTGATATGCCGGTTGACGCAGTCATGGTACTATTGTCATTGCGATGACGACGACATCACGTCGTTCATCGTTATCACATCGATGTTGTGCAACATGTGTATGAATTCAATGAATTCATGAAACACGTGGCATCATTCTGATACGATAACATTCTCGCAGTGTTATTATCTGACATGGACGTTATTCTTGGTCTTGATGTATCATCGTCAGTGATAGGATGGTCAATCATCGAGAACATCACACATGCTGCTCCATTCATGAAACCCATCATGTGGGGGCATATCGATTTGAGGAATGAGAAGGGCGGATTTTGGGCGAAGGTTGATGTCATGGAGCATGAGATGTCACGTATAATCAGCTCAATTCATTATGGTGGTTATTCAATAACGAAGCTCATGATTGAGGACCCTGTCGAAAAATTTAAGAGGGGCTCGTCGTCAGCACACACGATTGCTCTTCTTGCGAGGTTCAATGCACTCGTCTCGCAGCATGTCAGGCGTGAAACAGGGTTGTTACCACTCTATGTCGATGCAACAGCCGCGCGGAGAGCCATCGGTGTTCCACTTCTTTCAAAGAAGAAGAGCGGTGGCATCGACCACAAACAGCAGACTTTCACATTTCTGTGTGAGACAGTGTTCAGCGGCGTTGCATGGCCTCTCAACCGTGCTGGCAACATTGAGATATGGAATTTTGATAGGGTCGATAGCTATGTGATTTGCCTAGCGGGTTGCTTGGGTCTTGGAGAGCCGTATTAGATGAATAGATTGAGATTATTCATAATCAAGACAGCGTATCGTGTTGCAGTTGGGCTGTCTAAGCGCTGTGAGATTCACTGTAAGGGTTGTCTATCACGTGATGCACGTGTGTTAGGGTGGTGGATTGAGTTTAGAAAAGATGCAACGACACACGTGAATGATGCAAGAAATACGTGGCATTGATTCGTTTGCTATCATGATGAACATGTGCCATGTATCATTGATAATATGGAGCGCTCTGATAAGGTTGCCTTTTTGAAGCGTGCATTTGGAGATGTGCATGTTCCAAATAACGGTGACCCATCAATCGCATGTCCTAGCCAAAAGTGTCGTGGCTCTAGAAAAAAGAAGCTAGCGATATCATTGACGACAGATAAGACACACTGCTGGGTGTGTGGTTTAGGAGGCCGTCTCATCACGCTGCTTGTTCAGCATAGGCCGTCATTCGTTCATGAGTATCTTACAAGGTTCGTGTCAAGCGCAGGCGTTGTATTCGATGATTCTGACGAGTGTGTCGATGTTCAGTTACCGGCTGGATTTCGAATGCTAGCGACTGTCATTGAACACGATGCACACACGACTGCTGCGATAAAGTACATCAAGCGTCGTGGCCTCACTGATAGAGACCTCTGGTATTTCAAGTTTGGAATATCGACTGATGTTAATATGCAACATCGTGTGATTATGCCATCGTTTGATGTAGCTGGAAAGCTGAATTTTTTCACTGGTCGTTCGATAAATGATGGTGCATTTCGAAAATACATGAACAGTGATGTAAAAAAGAAGAACGTCATATTCAATGAGCTCAACATCGATTGGTCGAAGGAATTAACGCTTGTCGAGGGCCCATTCGATATGACGAAGTGCGATGAAAACGCAACATGTCTGTTAGGCTCTTCACTTTCAGAGGACAGCGCGCTGTTCGCAAAAATCTATAAAAATCGAACGCCAATTGTTTTAGCACTCGATGATGATATGGTTGAGAAGTCATGGCAGCGCATCGCAAAGATGCTGTCAAGCTATGAGATTCCAGTTAGAATTATCGAGCTTGGTTCATTTCATGACGTTGGAGAAATGACGAAGGAACAGTTTCTTATTGCAAAGGCATCAGCGGTGTCGTGGAGCAGAGATGCTGCACTTGCGATGAAGATTAAAAGCATTAGACTATGATGCAGGAGAATGAATGAAGCTAGTACAGCTCAGTGATATTCATTGGCGCCCGTTACGGCGCCACGATGAATATCGACGTGCATTTGAGAATGCATTCGCAGACATTCGACAGTTGGGACCCGACGCAATCATCATCACGGGTGATATAGTTCATACGAAGACGCAGGGCATCACTCCTGAACTCATTGATATCCTCACGTGGTGGTTTAGGGCCATGGCTGACATATGTGATGTTCATATCACGCTTGGCAACCATGATGGTGCATTAACAAATTCACATCGACAGGATGCGATATCACCCATCATCGGTGCGTTGGCACATCCGAGATTACATCTGTATAAGCAGTCGGGTGTGTATCAAATTCAAAAGGGTATCAATCTATGCGTTTTTTCAATCTTCGATGAACAGGGTTGGGACAACGTTAAGCCCATTGACGGTGATATCAATATTGCGACATTCCACGGTTCTGTCGCTGGTAGCCAAACTGATATAGGCTGGGTGTTAGAGTCAGATTTGACTGTCGATTTTTTTGAAGCATACGATTGTTGCATGTTGGGAGACATACACATGCAGCAGTTCTTGGGTTATCGAAACAAGAAACCATGGATTGGCTACGCAGGTTCGAGCGTTCAACAGGACTATGGAGAGGCTCCTGGAAAGGGATATCTGTTGTGGGAAGTCAGGGGCACACGTGATGTCGATGTCTCATTTAGGCAAATCAAGCATGACATGCAGTTTCACACTGTAGATTGGAAGGGGTCTCTTCAGGAGACGATAGATAGTGTTGCATCACTTCCGAAGGGTTCTCGTCTTCGGTTTAAGACGTCAGACGCTGTCTCACGTGTCGATGTTCGCGCTGCGATAAATGAGCTCACGAAGGTTCATGGTATGTCTGAGGTAATCATCAAGGATGACCGCAGTGAGATTGTTGAGAGTGATAAGCATGAGCTTGATAAACATGATTTGAGAAATGTTGATGTGCTGTTTTCAATGTTCAAGGACTATCTCGGCGAGACAGCGTTCGATGCAACAGGATGGGCGACAGTCAAGGACATAATCTCACGGTATCTATCACAAATCACGCTCGATGACTCGTCTGCAAGAAACGTTAGATGGCACCTTAAGGAGTTGTGGTTCGACAACCTATTCGGGTATGGAGAGGGAAACTACATCGATTTCACGAGGCTAGAGGGAATCACGGGTGTGTTTGGCCCAAACCGCGTCGGTAAATCATCCATCATCGGTGCAATACTTTATACGCTATTCAACGGTTCAGACAGAGGCTCAATTAAGAACCTGCACATCATCAATTCACGAAAAAATTTCTGTCGAGCAAAGCTCACGCTATCTGTGTCTGGCGTTGATTACATGATAGAGCGTCAAAGCGTTAGAAATGAACAGAAGAACGGCCAACAGAATGCAGTGACGAGCCTTAATTTTTCTGAGATTGACTCTGATGGGAATGTGATTCGAGACTTAAACGGTGAGCAAAGGACTGACACAGAAAAATCAATACGTGCATTGCTTGGAACCATTGACGATTTGATGCTGACGGGTGTTGCAACACAGGGCGACATCAACAGCTTCATCAACTCAGGGGCAGCAGCAAGGGACAACGTGATGTCAAGGTTTCTTGACTTGACGTTGTTTGAAAAGATGTGTCAGATGGCGAAGGATGAGTCTGCGGGCATCAGAGCGCAGGTTGAAAAGTCTCCTGACAAGGATTGGGATGCGATAATCATAGCAAAGGGTGTCGAGCTTGAAAAGCAGTCTAGAGATGCGTTGAACACTGACTCTGCACTTGTCAATGATAGGATGAGGCTTGATGAGCTTAGAATGCAGCTGGCAGTCGTTTCAAAGTCTAACTCTGTATCACACGCAGACATCGACAAGCAGGTAAAAAAGATTGCTAAAATCATCAATGAAATTAATGATGTACGTGTTGAAGAGACAAGCGTTCGCACAAAGATTGAGACGAACAAGCACGAGCATGATGAGCTGATTGCAGAGTTATCGCACATTGACGTTGTTGTGTTGCATGAACAGCTAAAGACGATTGCTTCTATGAAAGAATCGCTTTCTGCGATACGACAGTCGAAAGAGAAGGAGACACAGATTCTTGAAAACCAAGACAAGTCTGTGAAACGTCTGCTTGATGTACCGTGTGGTGATATGTTTCCCACGTGCAAATACATCAAGGACTCACATGCAGACAAAAAAAAGATAGATGCACAGAGGACAGTCGTCTCTGACATCATGTCAAAGATATCAGACATAGAGGGTAAGCTTTCATTGCTCCATCCTGAATCAATTGAGAACCAGCTGAGCAGACATGCAAGGTTGGTGAAATCTGATGCTGCATCACAGCTAACAGCAGTTAGGCTAACTCAATCGCTTGATGCTGTCTCTCGACGTATCACGACGCTTGAACAATCACATGCGCTTGAGACGGCTGCGTTGGCTGAGATGGAGTCGAGACTGTCTGATAGAGAAACGTTCGCATCGATGAAGGAACAAATCGCGGGACTTGAGTCGAACATTAAGATGCTTGATGAACAAAAGATTCGTATCGCAATGCGCATGGGTAGTCTTTCAAATGAGATTGTGAAGTTGAATGAAGAAAAGGAGACGTTTAGAGCGTTGAAATCGAAGTGGCGACTGTACGAATTGTTTATACAGGCGTCTTCGAAGAAGGGAGTGCCGACGCAGGTCATACAGTCGCAGTTTCCTGTCATAAATGCAGAGATTGCTAGAACGCTCCAGGGTGTCGTTGATTACACGTTACGTTTCGAACGTGATGCTGACGGTGGCACGGAGATTTACATCGACTACGGTGACAACAAGCGATTGATTGAGCTGGGCTCTGGTATGGAAAAGATGATATCATCGCTAGCCATCAGGGTTGCGCTTCAGAATGCATCATCATTACCGAGACCCGATTTTCTCATCATTGATGAGGGATTTGGAACGCTTGACGATACGAACATAGTCGCATGCAACAGGCTGTTGGTGTCTCTAAAGAGACTGTTCAATGATGTCATCGTCATCTCTCATATCGACGGCATCAAGGACATCGTTGATAACGTAATTGAGGTCGCGGGCATGGATAAAGAGACGGGTGTGCAGCATTCACGTGTCATCTTTGGGCAACCCAAAAAGTGATGCATGGTATAATACACATGTATGACTGATTGGGTGGGTCTAGATGCAACACGTGTTATGAAGCGACATGATGATGGGTTCATCGTCGTAAGGCCATCAACGTTCATTGAACCTGCACCGATATTCTGTCATGTGTGCAATTTTCCCAGCATGACGATTGATGATGGGTTGTCGTTTAGAAAAGACGGTTGTTGTGCGAGATGTTCTCTTGTTTGGGCAGACCCAAATAGAGACATGTGGTTGAACGGGTGGCGCCCGACACCAGAGCAAATCAGGCTAGATATCGTTAGACGTCGCATCCGCCCACAGAGATTGCCCTTTAGTTCAAGATGATTGATACTTACTGATGTAGTATGCTTACATCAGGCGAAATCAACATCATTGGAAACATCATGAACACCTCGTGGGGTCGTTCTTCAACTGAACCAGGGTCATTTCCTCGAGGGACTGCTAGCCCTGCTGCGATAAAGGGACATCTTGTGACGCAGGCCGGCCCGTCGCTTAATCTTCCTCCTGACGTTGTCAAGAGGGAGAGAGGAACAATCCCAGCCGACGTGCAGGAGACGCAGCTTGTCATCACATACACTGACTTCGTCTCATTCAGGTCTGATATAGAGGTGCAGGCGAACATCAAGATGCAGCGTGATATCGCAAGTAAGGCTGTTGCTGTTCGTGTCGCTGATTTGAAGAAGACATTTCGTGGCGCATCAGGACGTGCATTGAAGATGAAGATGCAGCAAGAGCATGACAGCGTAGAGTCAGTGTACACACCGACACCTGATATCAGCCTAGTTGCATCTCCAAAGATTCGCCCACAGGTGTTTCGTGGGTATTACCGGTATGTTGTCATCTACACGGTGTCGTGATGGTCGATACTGTCAACAAGAAGCGTCAGACTGACGAGATACGTCGCTGTGCCCGAGACCCGATTTATTTCTTCAACGCATACGTTAGAGTTCAGCACCCCCAGAAGGGAACGATTCCGTTTAAAACATTCCCTTTTCAGGATGATTGCACAAAGGCCTTCGTAGAGCACAGGTTCGTCATTGTCAATAAGTCTAGGCAGCTCGGTCTATCAACACTCGGCGCCGCCTATGCCGCGTGGCTTCTGATTTTCAACAAGAATAAAGAGATTGTTGTCATGGCCACGAAGTTGGCCGTTGCACAGAATTTCATTAAGAAGGTCAAGTTCTGCATCAAGAACCTACCTCCATGGTTGGTTCTTCCGAAGATTGAGACAGATAACGAACGACGACTTGTCTTTGGAAAACCATCGTTTTCAAGGATTGAGGCCATTCCAACGTCTGAGGATGCTGGTCGTTCTGAGGCGTTGTCACTTTTAATCGTTGATGAGGCTGCGCACGTTGATAACTTCGAAGAGCTATGGAAGGGTCTGTACCCAACGTTGTCATGTGTCGTCGGCGGCACAAAAGTCTTAATGGATGATGGATTTCATGATATCGAAGACTTTTGCGCAAATCGAAATGTCGGAGATTATTTTGAGCTGTCTGGTCGTATTTTCGGTAAGAATGGACTAGAGCATTTATCACATGGGTATGTTTCTCCTGAGAGTGAGACGCTTAAATTAACTACGAAACATGGACTTGAGATAGAAGTAACACACAAACATCCTTTGTGGGTCTTAAACCATCATAATGGCGGCTCGATGGTTAAGGCTGAAAACATTCAAATAGGTGATAGTTTACGTGTTCAGTATAACATGCAGATGTTTAGTAATGATAATCGTATAGAACATTCTGATGTAAAAGAAATAACTCCAGAACTTGCGTATCTTGTTGGTGGATGGATAGCAGAGGGTTGGATAACAAAGGATGAGTACAGAACAACAGTCAGCAACACTGATGATGATTTTCGTGCAGCTTTCATAAACAACAAATACATTAAACAATTTGTTCCAGCACAAAATCACAAACTTACATGTTATTCAAAAGAATTTGTTCAACTATTTAAAGCACTCGGCGTTGACGTTGAGTGGAAGTGTGATACAAAAAGAGTTCCTAAAAAGATATGGCAGTCTACAAAAGATGTTCAGAGAGCTTTTTTGAGAGGCTATTTTGATGGTGATGGTTGTGTTAGTCAGATGGTCGGAGCATCTAGTACAAGTCATAAGCTTTTGTTAGATATCCAACAATTGCTTTTGAACATGGGTATCATTTCTCAAATAAGTGAAATTAGTCAAGAAAAACTTCAAAAGTTAATTGGAAGATTTATCGGAGAAAATAAAAATCCAATTCAAAGCGTCAGAAGAGCGTGGTGTATTAATATACCTAGAACTCATTCGAAAAAATTTTTGGATAATGTCGGATTTAATATTACAAGAAAAAGGCTTAAGCTTGAGGAGTTAGTTGAAAGATACGGTTGTGATGACAAACAGCTATTGTATATTCCATTAACAGATTTTTTTCTAGGTAAGCTAGATGTTATTGTTCGTGAAAGCGGTAAATCATTTTCATGGTTTTCTCAACATAACGTTTATCTTCCTACAAAAACATCAAAATGCAAATCAGTTACGATGAAAACGTTGAAAGTTTTTTTAGCGTTGTTATTAAAAGAAAAATTAGTTTCAGAGTTGAATGCTTCATTTTTGCATGAACTTGTCGGTGGAGATTATTTGTGGGATGCAGTTGTAAAAATTGAGACATCACGTAACAAAACGTTTGATTTTACTGTTCCTACGACACATTCATTTCTTCAAAACTGCATTTTGGGTAGTAATACAGGCGGCCGCGCCTTAATAATCTCAACGCCAAAAGGTGTGGGTAATTGGTTTCATAAGCTATGGGTTGATGCAGAAAATAAGACGAATGAGTTTTATCCAATCAACCTTCCGTGGACCGTGCATCCTGAACGAGATGATGCTTGGTTTCAAGAACAGGCCTCCAACATGTCGCAGAAGGCAATTTCGCAAGAGCTGTTATGCGATTTCCTAGCGTCAGGTGATACGTACTTCGAGGCATCTGACATAGAGTGGATTGGACAGATTGTTCGAAGCCCATTGCATCGTGAGGGCTACGATAAGAATGTTTGGGTTTGGTCAGAACCGATGCGTGACCCAGGCGTTAAATACATAATCTCAGCCGACGTTGGCCGTGGCGACGGCACAGACTTTTCTGCATTTCATATCATATGCACAATAACGGGTGAGGTTGTCGCTGAGTTCAAGGGCAAGATACGACCAGACCTGTTTGCAAAGCTGTTGCTTGAGTATGGAAGAAAGTATAACAACGCGCTCATATGCCCAGAGCGAAACACGTACGGCAACCACGTCATCATTGAGCTAGTCAATAACAGATACAGCAACATCTACTTTGAGAACCAAAAGGGTGTGTTTTTTGGAGACTACATACCTCCGGAGGTGATATCTGATGCTGGGTTCGACACTCAGCGTGATAGTCGAAAGAAGATAATCACGAAGCTTGAGGAGGTCATCCGCAACAAGCAGATAAAGATTTACTCAACGCGATTTTGGAATGAGCTCAAGACATTCGTCACGATGCATGATAAGCCCCAGGCGTTGAAGAACTGCAACGACGACCTAATTCTGTCTCTTGCGATAGGTGTGCATCTCTATGACTCATCAGGTGTGCATAGCCAGTTCGCCGACCAACTGAACAAGGCGATGCTGTCTGGGTTTGGCAGAACAGATAACCCATTCGACACCATGGCCGGTACTGGCAACGACGTTCTTCCGTCAGCAACGGGAATGATGCCATACATGGGAACGCAGCAACAGCAACAGCAGCAGCTTAAACTCCGTCGCATGGCAAGCAGCATGAACGACCCAAGGAATTTCGATTGGATGTGGAAGAAGTGATGAAGCTTCTTTTTGAGTTCATATCATTTCTTAATGAGGCTGAGAGTGACATCAAGCAGCTTAAGAAGCTTAACATGGGTGCGCTATATGATAGGGACCCAAAGGCGTTCAATGACCTAACGATAGATGAACGCGAACGGTTAAGCAGCTCTGGCCCGAAATTTTCAGCCGCAACGATTTCTGCGATTGAAAAGATGGATGACCGACAGCTCCCGCATCGTGGAAGAAAACAGTTCGTCACGTGGTTAGCGAATGAAATAGAAAGCTATCATGATTTTCATGATGAAGATGCTCGTATGATAGTCGATTGGATAAACGTTGTCGGTATCCAACAGCTTCATGGCCTATCATTTGATGAAGCAATGGACAAATCATATCGTTGGCATTATGAGCAAGAACAGAAACAGAATGCTGAACTATCAATCAAGCATCGAAAAGAAGATATCGTTGCTAGCTGGCCAGATGGTTATGCAATCGTTCGAGCTCCTTCAAGAGACCTGAAGGATGAGGGCTCAGCAATGGGTCACTGCGTTGCTGGATATGAACAGCTTGTGAATGACGGTTCATCTGTGATTTTTTCACTCAGGGACGCGAAGGGAAGACCACACACGACGATAGAGCTAGATGCTTCAACAAATAAAGTTATTCAGATAAAAGGAAAGGCAAACAAACCACCGTCGAAACAACTGTACTGTGAAAAAATCAAAGAGTGGTT
>Ga0114930_10005006_pt1 | contig 11001 bp, 8 predicted proteins | sample AnhtaG_FD_87300 | JGI IMG/M metagenome (GOLD analysis project Ga0114930, IMG submission 87300) | Deep subsurface microbial communities from Anholt, Denmark to uncover new lineages of life (NeLLi) - Anholt_01485 metaG | ecosystem: Environmental > Aquatic > Marine > Oceanic > Sediment | place... | reverse complement strand
GCATCTGGTGGGCAACTACGGCGGCGCCTGGCAGGACCAGCGCAAGGAATTCGACCAGTTCCCCGGCGCCATCCTCATGACCACCAACTGCATCCGGCAGCCGCGGGACACGTACAAGGACCGCATATTCACCCGCGGACTTGTGGCCTGGCCCGGCGTCACGCACATAAGCGATCGCAACTTCGCGCCCGTCATTGAGGCGGCGCTGGCGGCCGAGGGCTTCGCCGAGGACGGCCCGGACAAGACCATCCTCGTCGGGTTTGGGCACGAGGCAGTGCTCGGCGTCGCGGATAAGGTGGTGGACGCGGTCAAGAGCGGCGCGCTGAGGCACTTCTTCCTGATCGGCGGATGCGATGGGGCCACGCCCGGCCGCAACTACTTCACCCAGTTTGCCGAGGCGGTCCCTGACGACTGCATCATCCTCACGCTTGCGTGCGGCAAGTACCGCTTCAATAAGTTAGAGTTCGGCGACATCGGCGGCATTCCGCGGCTGCTCGACGTGGGCCAATGCAACGACGCCTATTCTGCCATCCAGATCGTGTTGGCGCTGGCGGATGCGTTCGACACCGAGGTCAACGACCTTCCGCTCTCACTGATCGTCTCGTGGTTTGAGCAAAAGGCAGTCTGCATTCTGCTCACGCTGCTGCATCTGGGCATACAAGGTATTCGGCTGGGGCCCAGCTTGCCGGCATTCGTCACTCCGCCAGTGCTGAAGGTGCTGGCAGACAAGTTCAACCTGATGCCTGTTTCCACGGCGGAGGAGGATCTCAAGGCCATCCTCGGCTAGTGCGGGGGCGAAGGCGAGTCGGCGGGCAACAGTCGCCTCCCGCGCCAGAGTGAGGCACGTGCAGGCAATGGATGTAGTCACGCTCTCTCGAGTCCAGTTCGCCGTGACCATCGGATTCCACTGGATCTTCCCTTCGATCACCATTGGCCTCGCGTGGCTGATCGTGTGGATCATGACCCGGTATTTGCGCAGCGGTGAGCGGATCTACCGGGTCATGGCCCGTTTCTGGATCAAGCTCTTTGCCCTGAGCTTCGTGGTCGGCGTCGCGAGCGGCATCGTGATGGAGTTCCAGTTCGGTACGAACTGGTCCGAGTACTCGCGCTTCGTGGGCGATATCTTCGGCGTGCCGCTGACGGCGGAGGTCCTTCTGGCCTTCTTCCTCGAGTCCACTTTCTTAGGTGTTCTCGTATTCGGCTGGCGCCGCGTCTCAGTCAGAGCACATTGGTTTTCGTCGCTGATGGTGGCCGTAGGCGCCACGATTTCGGCCTTCTGGATCATCGTGGCGAACTCGTGGATGCAGACGCCCGCCGGGTACCACGTGGTGAATGGCCGCGCTGAGCTGACGAGCTTCGCTGCCGCCGTCTTCAACCCGTCAACCGTGCCCCGGTTCCTGCACACCATTGGCGGCACGATAACATGCGGCGCCTTCTTCATGTTGGGCATCAGCGCCTGGTTCCTGCTGAAGGGCCGACACGTCGAGTTCGCCAGGCGGTCCCTGACCCTCGCCCTCATCGTCGGCCTCATCACCTCGCTCGCCCAGTTCGGCCTCGGCCACTACCACGCCGTTCAGGTTGCGGCCACGCAGCCCGAGAAGCTCGCGGCCATCGAGGGCATCTTCGAGACGCAGCGGCGGGCGCCGGCCCTCCTGTTCGGCATTCCCGACGAAGACGCGGAGACAATGCGGGCCGCCATCAGAGTGCCGGGCGCTCTCAGCCTGCTTGCCTTCGGCGACCTCGAGGCCGAGGTTCAGGGCTTGAAGGATTTCCCGAAAGACGAGTGGCCACCACTCGCACTGACCTTCTACTCGTTTCACCTTATGGTGGCTCTCGGCGCGTACTTCGTCCTGCTCACAGCGCTCGGCGTATATCTGCTGTGGAGAAGGGCGCTGTATGACCACGCGCTCTTCCTGCGCGTCGCGCTGCTGTCCATTCCCCTGCCCGTGATAGCCGGCGAGCTCGGGTGGATCACTGCCGAGGTGGGCCGCCAGCCGTGGATCGTGTATCATCTGCTCAAGACGAGCGACGCGGTCTCCGTTGTCGTGCCGCCAGGCCAGGTGCTCTTTTCCCTCATCATGTTCTGCTTGATCTACGGCCTGCTCTTCGTCGTGTGGATCTGGCTCCTGCGGCGCGAGATGAGGAAGGGCCCCGAGAGCCCGGGCAGCGCCTCTCCCAGAGAGGTGTCAGAGTCGGCATGACCGCTCTGCAGACCACCTGGTTCTTCATCATTGGGCTGCTGCTGACAGCCTATGCCATCCTCGACGGCTTCGATCTTGGGGTGGGCTTCTGGCACCTATTCACCAAGACCGACCGAGACCGCCGCACACTCCTTGGTGCCATCGGGCCCGTGTGGGACGGCAACGAGCTGTGGCTGTTGACGGCCAGCGGGGCCATCTTCGCCGCGTTTCCCCCGGTGTACGCCACCGTGTTCAGCGGCCTGTACCTGGCTCTCATGCTGGTGCTGTTCGGGCTCATATTCCGCGCTGTCGCTATCGAGTTCAGAGGCCACGACCCGTCGCCGCGGTGGCGAAGCGCGTGGGACGCCGCCTTTGCCATGGGGAGCGTTGTGCCGGCGCTGCTCTTTGGCGTAGCGGTTGGGAATATAGTGCGCGGGCTGCCTCTGGACGAAGCCGGGGACTTCGCCGGCTCTTTCATCGGCCTGCTCAATCCCTACGCGCTTGTCGTCGGGCTTCTGGGCCTGGCCATGTTCGCAACGCACGGGGCACTGTATGTGGCGGTGAAAACCGATGGGCGCCTGGCGGCCCGAGCGCGGAGGTGGGCACAGAACGCGTGGATCATCTACTTGCTGCTTTTCGTCGTCGTGAGCGCGGCCACCCTCGCCACACAGGCCCAGGTCCGCGCGAACTACGAGGCGGCCCCCGCTCTGTGGGTACTGCCTGTGTGCGCCCTCGTTGCCGTCGTCATGGTCGGCGTTCTGAACCGGAGAGGCGATGTCCGCAAGGCGTTCGTATCGTCAGCGCTGGCGATTGCGGCGCTGATGGGGCTGTGGGGGGCCGCCATCTTTCCGAATCTGGTGCCGGCGCTTGATAGGCCCGAGTGGAGCCTTACCGCGATGAACGCCTCGTCGTCCGAGCTCACGCTCAAGACCATGCTCGTTCTCGCGGCTGTGGCCATGCCGCTCGTCATTGTCTACACGACGTGGGTATACCGCACATTCGGCGGCAAGGTGGAGCTGGGCGAGGACGAGTATTAGACTGTGTGCCGCTCTGCAGCAGGGGCGTAGTACCGGAGGCACAGGATGAGAGAAGCATGGAAAGCGACGAATGTGGCCGACGACATCTACTGGGTCGGAGCCATCGACTGGTCGATCCGCGACTTCCACGGCTATCAAACTCCCCGCGGGTCTACGTACAATGCCTACCTCGTGCTCGCGGACAAAGTCACGCTCATCGACACGGTTAAGGCGCCATTCAAGCAGGAGATGCTCTCTCGCGTCGCCTCGGTCGTGGATCCGGGTAGCATCAGCTACATCATCTCGAATCATTCGGAGATGGACCACTCCGGGTGCCTGCCCGAGGTGATAGAGGCGGTGCAACCCGAGAAAGTGTTCGCCTCCACGATGGGGGTGAAGGCGCTCTCGGCGCACTTTCACCTGGACCATGAGATCGTCGCCGTCAAGGACGGGGAAACGCTCAGCCTGGGAAACAGGGAACTCTCGTTCGTGGAGACGCGTATGCTCCACTGGCCGGACAGCATGATGACGTATCTCCCCGGTGAGAACGTGCTCTTCTCCCAGGATGGCTTCGGCACGCACCTGGCCTCGAGCGAACGATTTGCCGATGAGATCGACGAGGCGATCCTCGAGTGGGAGGCCGCCAAGTACTTCGCCAACATTCTGCTGCCGCTCGCGCCGCTTGTTACGAAGGCTTTGCAAAAGGTGGAAAAGCTGGGGATCACCATCGACATCGCGGCCTGCGACCACGGTCCCATCTGGCGAGGAGACGATGTAGAAAAGATCGTGGGACTTTACGGGAAGTGGGCTGCCCAGAAGCCGACGAACAAAGCCGTGGTGGCGTACGACACGATGTGGGGGAGCACCGCGAGTATGGCCAGAGCCATCGCCGAAGGGCTCACGGCAGGCGGAGCATCCGTGCAGGTCATGCAGTTGAGGGCCTGTCACCGCAGCGACATCGTTACCGAGGTGCTCGACGCCGGCGCGCTCCTGGTGGGCTCTCCGAACTTGAACAACAACATGTTTCCCACCGTAGCGGACCTATTGACGTATCTCAAGGGCTTGAAGCCACAGAACCTCATCGGCGCGGCATTCGGCTCGTACGGCTGGAACCAAGCTGTGGTGAAGCAGGTGGCGGGCATCCTCACGGAGGTGAAAGTTGACCTCGTGCACGAGGGCCTCACGGCCCAGTATGTCCCGGATAACGAGTCCTTGGCGCAGTGTTATGACCTCGGCGTGCGAGTGGCGGAGCGGCTGAAGCAGGTATGTTCAGAGGCGTAAGCCCGTTCGGGCCAGTGCCCTCTCGATCCCCTGCTGTGGTAGGCATACGGCAGACCGGCCGTCAGGGCCGACACCGAATGGCGTCCGATGTCATACGGATGCCAGCGGCGCGCGTGTTTCTTTCTCTCTAAATTTGTACTTTTTTTCACAATTGTGCTATCGTGTGGCCCAAGATGGCTGGGTTTATGGGTGCAACGTAACGCACGCGACGGCAAAGTAGGCTGCAACGTCGTTATCCTTGCCCGGGCTGTGGGCAACTTGGGGCGGCATTGTTCCCCACGGGACGGGACTTGCATAGGGAATACGCGCGTGAGTTCGCTTGGCCTCTTGAAGTAGAGCGTTGGCAGTTAGAAGAATAGGTACCAAGGCCCCCACTGATCGCATCACTCCGAACGGCGCCCGGTTTCGGTACGCGCCTCACTCGTGGATCGTTCCGGTGCGCCGGCTCTTGTGGGGGCTTCAGCATGTCCGGCCACGGCAATGGCCAGCGTATGATGGGGATCGTTACGACACAGGGAGTTGTGCTTGAGGCTTCCAGCTTGCCAAAGATGCTGGCGCGCATGGTGCGCACGCGTCGTGTGATGGCTCCCGTGAAGCGAGGCAGGACGGCGTTTGCATTCGATTGGATTGACGATCCTGCCGAAGTCGCGCTGGGGTACGTGCGGACGGTCCTGCCGCCCAAGAAAGCCATCCTCCCGGCGCACGAGTCCATTCTTGACTTCTCGCTGGAGCCAACCCAGACCGCGGCACCCATAATCGACGACGAGCCGTTCGTGCTGTTCGGCGTGCATCCCTGTGACATGAGCGGGATCACCCAGCTCGATTGGGCATTCTCGCGCAATGTGAAGGATCCCCATTACCTGGCCCGGCGTGAGGCCGCGACCATCGTAGCGCTCGACTGCATGCCCGACGAGTACTGCTTCTGTACCTCGGTGGGTACTGCCGGCACGAGGGATGGAGCGGACCTTTTCCTGACGCCCATCGGGACGGGCTTCATGGTGGACGTTCTCACGGCCAAGGGGGCGGCACTGCTGGAGGAGGCACCAGCTCTCCGTGAGCCGTCGGCCGAGGAACTGGCCGAGGCGGAGGCGTGGCCCGAGGAAAAGGCGCGCTGCATCACGCGGCGCATTGATGGGGACATAGCTGACCTGCCAGACATCCTTGAGCGGCGCTACGAGAGCGACGTGTGGAATAGCACCGCCGAGCGCTGCTACAGTTGCGGGACGTGCACCATCGTGTGCCCCACGTGTTTCTGTTTCGACGTGAGGGATGAGGTCAACCTCCCCTTGACAGGCGGTTCCCGCGGGCGGCACTGGGACTCGTGCCAGTTCCTCGATTTCGCGCTAGTCGCCGGGCCGCACAACTTCCGCGGCAAGAGGGGGAGCCGCGTTCGCCATCGCTGGCTGCGCAAGTTTGAGTACCTACACCGCGAGTATGGCCGCCCATTCTGCACGGGCTGTGGCCGTTGCACGCAGGCGTGCACTGCCGACATCAGTCTGACCGATGTCCTCAACGAGATCATCGCCGAAGTCAATGTGGGGGTAACGTAATGCGCTCCGCGCCTGAATCGACTCTGGAAGAGCCCGACCAGCGCCTGTACGTCCCGGAGATGGCCAGAATCGTCAGCGCCGAGGACCTAACAGAGTTCGAGCGGCTCTTCGAGATACGGCTCCCTGAGGGCCGCGACTTGGAGCATGTGCCGGGTCAGTTCGTTCAGGTGAGCATGTTCGGCTTCGGCGAAGCGCCCATCTCGCTGTGTTCGTCACCCGTGAAAACGGGGAGCTTTGAGTTGTGCGTGCGCCGGGCGGGCGGCCTTACCGCTGCGCTGCACGGTCTGGGGGCGGGCGACATGGTTGGAATCCGCGGGCCCTTTGGGAACGGCTTTCCCATCGACCGCATGCAGGGCAAGGACGTTGTTATCGTTGCCGGAGGCATTGGCATGGCCCCGGTGCGGTCACTGATCCAGCACATCCTGGCCGACCGGGATTCGTACGGCCGGATGATCGTCCTGCACGGCGCGAGGGAGCCCGACTTGCTTCTGTTCACCGACGAGATCGAGTCCTGGGGCTCGGACGACCGGAACGAGATTCTGCTGACCGTAGACAAGCCTGTAGAGGGCTGGGACGGGCACGTGGGCGTGATCACGACGCTCTTTCCCAGGCTGAAGATCGATTCGCCGAGCAGCCTCGTGGTGGCCATGTGCGGCCCTCCCGTAATGTATCGGTTCGTGCTTCTGGAGCTTCGGAGCCTGCGGATACCGGAGGATCAGAGCTTTCTGTCGCTGGAGCGAAACATGAGATGCGGGGTCGGCAAGTGCGGTCACTGTCAGGTCGATCACCGGTATGTGTGCGTGGATGGGCCGGTCTTCTCCGCGGCGGAGCTCGCGCATTTGCACGAGGGCATTTAGAGGGCAGTCGTCATGTGGCGGGGCCACACTCTGAAACCATGAAGATGGGCCTGGCGGGGGGCTGGGGGCCGCCGGAGCAAGGTGCTCCGGCCACAAGGGGTGGGCCTGCGGCCGAAATCTTCGGGGCAGTCGTGATGAGCGATAAACCGCGAGTAGCGTTCTTCGATTTTGCCTGTTGCGAGGGCTGTCAGCTCACCGTGCTGGGCATGGGAGACAGTCTGTTGGAGATCCTCGACCAGGTAGACGTAGTTACCTGGCGGGAGGCGATCTCGGAAAAGAGCAACGAGTTCGACATCGCCATCGTCGAGGGGAGCATCACGCGCGACTCCGACGTGGACCGGCTCAAGCGCATCCGAGAGCGCGCCAGTTGTCTCATCGCCCTGGGCGCGTGCGCCACGCTCGGCGGGGTCCACGTCCTGGGCAACAGATTCGACCGGGGCGAACTCCTGGAGCTGGTGTACGGCAAGGACGGCCGGCACTTCGAGGCCGGCGAGGTCCGACCCATCAGCGCCGTTGTGCCGGTGGACTATCTGATCCACGGGTGTCCGATCAACGCTGACGAGTTCATGGCCGTGATGAAGCACGTGCTGCTCGGGCGGCCGTATCATGCCCCGAACCGGACGGTCTGTTTCGAATGCAAGTTGCGCGAGAACGAGTGTGTATACGACCGAGGGCAGATATGTCTGGGGCCGGTGACGCGATGCGGGTGCAATGCGATCTGCACCAGCTTCGGCCGTCGCTGCTTCGGCTGCCGTGGGCTGATCGATGACCCCAACCTCAACGCCGCCCGCGACGTCCTGGAGGAACACGGCTATACCATAGACGACATTGTTGGGATGTTTGATATTTACTCGTTGGCCTCATCGCCAGCGGAGACGATCAGGGCGAAATAAGTGCCACACACTGCAGAGCGCGCTCGGAAGGGGAAACATGTGTCCAGGATACAGGTCCGGGTCGATCATCTCACCCGTGTCGAGGGACATGGCAACATCATCGCATCGCTCTGTGACGGTCGTGTCGAGGAGGCGATCTTCGAGGTCGTCGAGGCGAGCCGCTTCTTCGAGGGGATCCTGCGAGAGCGGGATTTCGAGGAGGTCGGGCACATCGCCACCCGCATTTGCGGCATCTGCGCGGTGAGCCACGGCTGCGCATCACTGCAGGCGACCGAGCAGGCGCTGGGAATCGACATCTCGGAGCAGACGCGCCTCCTGCGCCGCTTGATGATGAACGCGGAGATCATGTCGAGCCACGCGCTGCACGTCTATTTCCTCGCCGCACCGGACTTCCTCGGGCTGGACAGCGTCTTGGCATTGCTGAAGGAGAGCCCCGAGACGGTCAAGCGGGCGTATCGCATCAAACAGACGTCGTACGATCTCAGCGGACTGGTGGGAGGGCGCCACACGCACCCCATCGCTCTCGTGCCTGGCGGGTTCACGGCGATCCCGCGCCCGTCGGACCTGAGGCAGATGCAGGAGCGACTCGCCGGCCTGCGCCATGATGTACGGCAGACGGTTGAGCTGTTCCAAGGGCTCGAAGTCCCGAAGTTTGAGCGGCCCACTGAGTACGTCTGCCTCCGGTGGCCGGATCATTACACCTTCTACGGCGGGGAGATCGTCTCCAGTGAGGGCGGCTGCGTTGACCCACAACGCTACCGGGAGACGCTCCAGGAGCATGTGGTGTCTCACTCTACTGCCAAGCACGCCAAGTGGCGCCAGGACGGCTACATGGTGGGCGCGTTGGCGCGGGTCAACAACAACTGGCAGCAGCTTCGGCCCGAGGCCAAAGAGGCCATGACGGCCCTGGGGATAGAGCCGCCGTGCACCAATCCATTTATGAACACGGTGGCGCAGGTCGTCGAACTGGCGCACTGTCTTGAGGATAGCATCGCGCTCATAGATGAGATCCTCGACCGAGGCCTGGTTGACGAGCACGAACCTGCCGTGACGCCGCGCGCGGGACGGGGCATTGGGACGGTGGAGGCGCCTCGCGGGCTGCTCGTTCACGACTATGTCTACGACGAGCGCGGGAAATGCACAGAGGCAAACTGTCTCATTCCCACGGCTCAAAACCTCGGTAACCTCGATGCCGACATGCGTGCGTACATCTCTCAGCTCGATGACCCGCAGGAGAATGACATTCGCCGCGGCTTGGAGATGCTCGTGCGCGCCTACGACCCCTGCATCTCGTGCTCCACGCACTGAGCCCGGCGCACGCCTCTGCGGCCTGCACCGGCCACTGTGCTGCCGAATACACCTCCGCCGCCCAGGGCAACCCACGCCCCGATGGTGACACTGCGGGGACTTTGGTGATCGCCGAGCGGAAGCGATGCCGCAGATGCAGCCCGCGTTCGTGTCAGCAGGCAACCGAGGACAGGGGGAGTCAGGCGCCCGTGGAGGTGAGAGATGTGTGCGCCGACGAATAATGAGCCGAAGCCGTTGCCTGGCGGGCCCTCACGCGTCTGATGTTGGGATCGACGGTTCGTGCGAAGTGGCGGACATGGCATCAACAGCGAGGTCATCCATGGAGACATGTAACGCAGTGTGTCTCGCAACCGTGTTAGTGGGTCTCACCTGCGCTTTGGCGAGCGCGTCAGGCGTCAAGCCGACCATTGACGTACAGCAAATCACCTTCGGCCCGAAGCACCACTTCTTCGGCTACATCGGGCACGTGCGAACGATTCCGTGGAACGCAAGCGGCCGATACATCGTCGCGCTGCAGACGGACTTCCAGGATCACATGCCTGGGCCCGACGAAGCGGCCGACGTCATCCTGATCGATACGCAAAACGACCACGCCATCAAGGTGGTTGACCAAACCCGAGCGTGGAACTTCCAGCAGGGGACGATGCTGTACTGGAACCCCAGGGCGCCCGAGACGCAGTTCTTCTTCAACGACCGCGATCCGGCAACCGACAAGGTGTTCACCGTCCTGTTTGATATCTCGAAAGGGCCCCAAGGCGAACGCATCCGCGAGTTCCGGTACGACGACACGCCATTCGGCAATAGCGGGGTGGCGCAGAACGGTGGGTACTTCCTCGGCCTCAGCTACGGACGGCTGGCCCGACTTCGCCCGGTCACCGGGTATCCGGGCGCCCACGACTGGACCGAGGGCGTCAAGCATCCGGCGGACGACGGCATCTTCCGAGTCAATACGACAACCGGCGAGAAGCAACTGATCGTTTCATTCGCGCAGCTCCACGACGCGCTCCAGGGCACGCATCCGGATGTGGCGGAGCATGCGCTCTTCATCAACCACACGCTGTGGAACCGGGACGACGACCGCATCTACTTCTACGTCCGCGGCGCGTTCGGTAGCCGCGATCGGCGCGTGAACATCCCGTGCACTATTAGCCCGGACGGCAGCGGCCTCACGGAGCAGACGCAGTACGTCGGCGGGCATCCGGAGTGGGAGCTGGGCCACCGGATGATGGGCGCCGACGGCGATGACCTCGTCGTCTACGATACCGACAAGCAGAGGATCGTCGAAACCATCGGCAGCCCCGAGATCTTCCCCAAGCCGGGCGGCGATACCGCGCTCTCGCCGGACGCGAAGTGGATCGTGAGCGGCTACAACCAGAGGTCGTACAACGCTTACGTGTTGTACCGCCTGTCGGACGGCGCCTGGGTGCGCACGCCGCAGTTCGATCAGGATGGCTGGACGTCAGGCGACCTACGGAACGATCCTGCGCCTTGCTGGAATCGCGACGGCACGCAGGTGCTGTTTCCGTCCATCGCCGAGGACGCCGAGAGGACGAGGCAGTTGTTCGTCATCCGGTTGAACGAGTAATTCTGGGGACACCATACTTAATTATTGGGCTAATCCTAAGTTCAACGCACACCGCACTCGACTCCAATAATTAAGTCTGGTGTCCCCAGAATTGCGCTCCCACCGGGAAGGGAAACGCGAGGCGGCCATTGAATGCGGGCCTGGAGGGCTGGTGATGTTGCGGTATATTGTGGTCTTCACATCTGTCTTACTGCTTCTCTTAACAGTAGCCATCGCTCAAGATGCGCCGAACGCCGCACGGCCCGGCGAGCCCGTGCTCGAGCGCCCCACGCTGCTGTGCCTGGGCGTGCGGTGGCGCATCGACGGCGATGCCAATGGCAATGCCACTGTC
>Ga0114930_10005005_pt1 | contig 11002 bp, 7 predicted proteins | sample AnhtaG_FD_87300 | JGI IMG/M metagenome (GOLD analysis project Ga0114930, IMG submission 87300) | Deep subsurface microbial communities from Anholt, Denmark to uncover new lineages of life (NeLLi) - Anholt_01485 metaG | ecosystem: Environmental > Aquatic > Marine > Oceanic > Sediment | place... | reverse complement strand
TCGGTGCCAAATCTATTTGTTTCTTCTTTACCCCAGGCAAGATCAAATCGCACCGGCCTTTCATCTTTTGGCCCTATTCCATCTTCCCAGTGATAATTAGAGGCAAAGTTACCTCCCGGCCATCGCAGAAGAGGGCATTTTATATTTCGGACTGCCTCTAAAACATCTTTTCTGAAATCTCTTTCATCAGAAAGAGGAGAGTCTTCCTCATAGATTCCTCCATAGACACATCTTCCCAGATGCTCAATGAAGTGCCCATAGATATTGGGGTCTATCTTTCCAATTTGTCTTTCTGCATCCACTTTAATTTTGTAGCTTTCCTTCATTTATCTTTCTCCTTCTGTGTTATCTGTGTTATTAGATCTAACTTCTACAAACCTGCAAGAATCCAGACCAGCATCTTCCCTGGCTCACGGTTTGCCCAAGCAAAGTATAATATGGCAGTAATCTGAAAGGACTCTGATTTTGTTTTTGGTTTTTCTTGATAGATACGATACAGTTTTCGTTCCCAGTCAGATTCATCTCTCAAGCAGCGCCTCGCCTCGAAGCACTCCTATTCCTTCCAGCAGCAAAGGGTCAAAGTGAGGGGAAGATTCTGTGTCCCTCGTTTAGGATTATCTTTTTATTCTCGCCCAGAGTAACCCCCGCCTTGCTTTCCCATACAGCTGGACCCAACTCCTTTCTTGGAGATACTGTAAAAATAGGCTCCCAGGGAGCAGAGCAATCGGGTAATGTTAGGTGGACAGCAGGCACACTCGAACCAGCCTCTACGTTCGTGGGTTCCATCTAATTGCAGGGGGCTTTGATAGAAATACTTTTTCCTGCCCTGGGAAACTCAAGAGAGAAATCCCGGGATTATTGTAGCTTTTTTAAAGTAATACACTTTTCAGGCGGTTTAGATTTACTGGAATTTCGCTTATTTTTTCCTTCTACAATAAACTATCTCAAAATTTCTACGCTCGTTCTCTAAATTTCTTGCCCTCATCCAGCATAGCCAGGTAATTCTCTATCTTTATATAATTGGCAACACTGTTTCCACTTCCCAGAGTATAACCTTTGCCGGCACATTGCTCAAGAACAGATCTTACATGCCGGCGTGTTTCCTTCTCTGTTGATTTAGCCAAAATGTTCATGTCAATTCCTCCGAGCAAAGCAATTCTTTTTCCATATTCTTGCTTTGCTTCCCAAATTGGCTGTATTTTGTCTTCAAATGAATGTTTAGCATTAATGCCGATGGCGATTAGATCAGACATCACTTCTTTTGAATTTCCACAAGTGTGTAATATAAATGGTTTATTTTTCTTTTTAGCTGCGGAAACAATCTGTGAGTACCAGGGAAACAGATGTTTCCTTAGAATATCTGGCGGTAGAAATGTTCCTCCATAGAAACCAAGATCATCTGCCAGAAGAAGAGCTCCTACACTATCCATCTGCGCCAAGACTTGGAATACCTTAGTCCAAAGGGAACCTATTTTACTAAAGAGAGCTGCTACTAAATCTGGTTCGTCGTAAAGCATAAAACAAAGTTTTTCAATACCAGGAAGCCAGGATACATTTTCGAAAAGGCCTGGAAGTCCTGATATAAGCTTCATGCCATCAGGTAGTATAGAGCCTAAATATTCTACACTGGAAAAATCAACATCCGTAATCGTTGGCCAGTCATAATTCTCGAAGTTCTTCCAATTTTCTACGAACCCTTTATGTTCATCTTGCCACATTCTTTTTTGTGAACTTATTTTGCACTCAGAATCTGAAGTTGATCCGATAGACTTTTTAAGCGGAACTCCAGGGACTACAGGCACATAATCATACCCTATCCTGTAATAAAATTCTACTGTAGAATCATTATATTGACGTATCTCATCTTTTTCAACTTTCCTCTCCGTAGCGAACGTTCCGCTAAGGATCATGGGAACAGGGTGTCCAAGTATAGCTTCCATAATTTCAATATCCACAAACAATTCATAGAAAGGTAAATATTTTGGAGTTTCATTCTTAATCGCCAATTCTAGGTTACTGAAATCCGGCTTTTCTTTTACTATGCGTTTTGGTAGTTTATGCATAATATTGTTCCCTTAGAATAATTTTTACGAAAAGTTAGAAACTTGAGCAAGGCTCTTTTCTCTACCAAAATTTGAATTCAAAAACACTAAATCCAATGCACATGCTATTCTACTTTTCTGAGATAGGGTAAACACCATATTTCTTTGCTGCCCGGTATATAGCGATGACGTTTTCACAAGGAACATCTATTTGTATGTTGTGCGATGGCGCTACAATATACCCACCATTGGGAGCCAAAATTTGAATTACCCGTTTAACTTCGGTTTCCACCTCCGTTGGAGTGGCGTTAGGTAACAGCTGCTGCTCGTCAATGCCACCATGAAAACAGACACGTCCCCCAAATCTTTTTTTTAGAGTCTGAGGATCCATTCCCGCAGCTAAAGGTTGAATAGGGTTGATGATGTCTACACCAATCTCAATCAGATCCTCTAAGAGGTCTACAATTGACCCACAACTATGGAAAAGCAGTTTAGCATCGGTGTGCGATTTGATGAAGTTGATTACTTTCTTTTCTGCTGGCTTAAAGAACTCTCGATACATCTCGGGAGAAAAGAGTAGACCTTTTTGGCTTCCGAGATCATCAGCCCATTCGACAATCTGTATATATGGCCCAACTTCACGGAGTAACACGTCGAAAAAGCCGATTATTACCTCAGTTATTTTTTCTACTAAGGTGTGGACATACTTCTTGTTAAGGTACATATCCAAACACAGCTGATCCATGCCTCGCATCCAAAAACAATACTCCAAAATGCCACTCACATTTAGTCCAGCTACTATGGCATATGAGCTGTTCTTGTATAGATCACGGACTTCGTCTTTTAATCCAAAAGTGCGACCTGGATCATAAGGGTTAGGCCAAGGAAAAGTCTCCAGATCATCAATGATTGTCTCTCGCAGCGGTGTGGAGACAAATTCCTTATATGGTCCGACTTGCTTCCAATCAATTCCCCATTCGGTTGTAATGGACCCGTCCAGGTTAACCTTGGATTTCCAATTTGATGGCTCTTTGAGGAAGATACTGCGGACATCGATATGAAGATTTTGCAAAATTTTCTCATCGATATTGTGAACACAACTAAATGACTCGATTGTTTTATACTCACCTATTAGCCCAATGAAATTACACATTTTGATGTGAGCTGGCGGTGTAATCGAAGCGAAATCACCACCAAGATACAACGGCACGCGGTCGGGTTCTTGGAAGTTAATTGTACGAATCACTCTTTCCCTACTTGTCATCAAATCCCCTCCTCTCTAAAAATAAACAGTTCAACTCTTAAAGTGGTTAAAGTTAATTTAACTATTCCTTTCACGGGTCTTACTTAATTTTGCAACAAACTTGGCCAAGTTCCATAAATTCTCCGATTTACTCCTCTTCGAAATCACTCTATAAAGTCTCCTTTAAAGAAAAAAAGAGCAGAGCAGTGTAGGTGGCTGTTACACCACAATATGTATGTCCGAGCGTCAGGAGATTCATTGCAGAGATTATCCAAGCTCCGATCCGGCGTAATGTGAGATACATCGGTCCAAGCATAAAGCCACATTAGATTTCATCATCATGAGACGTTGATTCGGATGTCGGAGTAGATCCCGGCGTTGATGTGGATGCTGTCGATACAACTACCTTAGCCCTGGTGTTTGCTCCTGTATTTTGCATTTCAAACGAAATCATAGCTTTTCCGCTCCAATTAGCTGGTGCATCCGAGATCAGATCAATCTCAAAGTTCGACAAATCTTGAATTTGAATCACTTCATCGGGAAGACGTTTTGTACCCCAAGGCATCGTTGCATTTTTCTGGGAATCATAAAGTTCCCCATGGAAAAGAGTACCCTTTGTGTATTTACCGTTTACCTCATAATCTATACGCATCCCTAACAAGCTATTTTCATCCAGGTGTTGTAACCTACCGTCAACTACAAAAGATACTCTTAACACACTAGGGATTTCCTCAGCCGTTATTCCTACTAGCGAGTGCGCTAATTTTTCATTACCCATGCCCAAACGTGCAATCCAGGTATTTTCGTCAAATTCAGCATAACAACTCTCACTCCTATCGGGATAGTAGTGATGTTTACGGATAACTTTAGCTACCGAAACAGGATCTAACTCGGATATACCTGTTCCATCCTCTGCCTCTAAATAAACAACGCCTTTGGGAGGGATCTCCCCTGACCAATATAGCCGTGCCATATTAATATCAACGTTTTCCTCTACAGGAAGCAAGAGTTCATTGTTTGGGTTATCTCCGTAACTGGCATGATCTACATCAATTCTGTATACACGAAAATTACCCTTTGAGAACGGAACATTGGTCAAGTTCACAAAAGGAATTTTGGATGTACCAGAGTTGTTCCAGATTACAACACTTGCTTTGTGGCCATCCGTTGAAGCCATGCCCTTCACACCATAGCAATTAGAATTAACCTGGCATCTGTCCACCGGCATCATAGCATATATCTTAAATGCATTAAAAGCGGCTTTCCTTTTTCCTCTTAGATTAACTATCCCTATGCCACTCTTCGCCCATCGGACTTCCTGGAATTCTGCCCAATGTACCAACGTTAAATCTGTCTGGTCAAGAAGTAAGTCGATAGTCTTGAATATTTGAGAAGCAAGTACGTACTTATCAACAGGGCCACCTCGCTTTACCCAAGGAGAGAAAACGTTTAATTCGTTCATATGTATTTCGGTTGTGTCAAATCGTGAGCTCTTCTCAAGACACGCTCTTATCTTTTGTAGTTTAGTAAGATGAGAGTTATTATATGCATGAAACGAAAAGAAATCGAGCGCTAAATTCTCCTGAGTCACAAAATCTAAAAATGAATTAATATGTGTCGTTTTGTGAGGATAAGCCATAGCCGGTCCTCCCACAACAGCATCCGGATCACCTTCTTTAAGTCCCTCTACGCCATGCTTATACATCTGAAGATATTCATCCCATGTTCCTACGTAGAATACATCAAGGTCTGGCTCATTATATATTTCCTGATAGCCTATACGAATGTTATTCTGTTTGAAATGACTTGCGAAGGCAGAATGCATCTCTTTCCACACATTAAGATCAGAAGGTCCTCTCCTCCAATCCCCCCATTTTTGTAATGGACGAGGAATATAACAATAGGACCAATAAGGCAAAACGTTCCTCTCGTTCAACAAACCTGCTAACTTATCAATATCAGCAAAGTTATACTGCAAATTGTCAGGTGTTCCCGTAACCATTCCATATAAAAAACATTTCCCTGTATATTTTCCTATACTAAGATCAATTCTTAAGGACTCTGGTTTGAGTTCATTTATTAAGTTTCTATCTTTTCTATATCTTGACAAAGGAACAAGACCGGAGTTAAACATTGCAAATTTTTTAAAAAGAGGGGGATCAACTTTTACCCCAAAATTAACATCAATAACTTGTTCTGGAGTCGATGGAGGTGTTGGGCCACCGAGGGTCAGTCTAGAGTTGTGTACGTAGGATTTTTGCGACATGTAATCCACCAGGCAAACTCGCCCAAATCTCCGGTTTGCCCTACATCTTTATGAGTAGATTCTTAGCTATTTTTTAACAGGATTGTTTATACAGAATTATTTATAATGCTCTCTCAGAAAAGCAAAGGACATTGTTACACAACTATCCTTTTACTCCAGTTATGACTATTCCTTGGATATAGTATTTTTGAGCAACAAAAAACAGAACAACACAAGGGAGTAATATAAGAAGAGAAACTGCCATAAGTTGAGCCCATCGTATATAAACCATTCCTTGGAAAAATCGTAGGCCAAGAGCTAAAGTATACTTTTCATAAGAGTAAAGGTAAATTAGGGGATTTATAAAATCGTTCCAATGAAACATAAAACTAAAAACAGCCATAATTCCTACGGCAGGTTTAGAAAGGGGAAACATTATTCTGGAGAAAACGCCAAAAGCACCACAGCCATCGATTATAGCTGCATCAGTTAACTCAGCAGGAATCGTTAGGTAGAACTGCCGCATGAGAAAGATAAAAAACGCTCCTATGGGGCCTGCGGCGAAATAGTGGGGTATAATCAGAGGCTTGAACGTGTCCAACCAACCCATCCATCTAAAAAGAATAAAAATTGGCACTATAGTGACCTGCTGTGGAATCATCATGGTAATAAGACAAAGGATGAACAACATATCCCGACCAGGGAATCTTAATCGGGCAAATCCATAAGCTACTAACGAGACAGAAATGATCGTTCCAATCATCGAGAAGCCAGTAATAAAAACTGTATTCCCTAGCCATCTGTTAAAGTCCAGGCCTGTTCTTGCCCAGCCCTCGATATAATTGCGCCAATAAATAGGGTTAGGAATCCATTCAGGAGGAAAGACAAATTCTCTTCCCGGAACTTTCAAAGATGTAGAAATCATCCACCAGAAGGGAATACAAATTATGATACCCCCTACCGTTAAACAAATATAAATAAACAACTTCATTAGTTTATGTTGTATGCTCTGGCGAGATAACCAATTTATCTCTTTTGTTTTTCCTCTCATTCTGATCTCCCTGATTTTTTTACTTTGCTCCTCCATAATATACCCAGTATTTTGAGAATCTGAACACCATAAATACAAGGGTGAGAATAATGCCAAATAATATCCATGCTAACGCAGAGGCATAGCCCATTCTTAACCATTTAAAAGCGGTTTTATAAATATAAAGAACGTAGAATAAACTCGCATTGTTTGGCCCTCCTCCGGTCATAATGTAGACCGTCGTGAAAACCTGGAACGTATTGATAATACCCATTATTAAATTGAAAAATAATACAGGACTTATCCCGGGAATAGTTATATACCTGAATTTTTGCCAGCGCGTGGCACCGTCTATAGTAGCTGCTTCATAGAACACGGTAGGAATTGCTTGTAAGCCGGCCAAATAAATCAACATAGGTCCCCCTAGTCCCCACAAGCCCATTATTATCAAAGCAGGGAGTACCCACCTTTTGTCACCCAGCCACTTCGGTCCCTGAATGCCAATCTCCATTAGAATCACATTAAAAATCCCAAAGGTAGAGTCAAATACCCACACCCACAAAAGAGCTACCGCAACACCCGAGATTACACTGGGGAGGAAATATAAGGTTCTGAAGAACGACATTAATCTAATTTTCGCGTTAAGCATTAGCGCAATCACCAGTCCCACCACCAAATGTAAGGGAACCGTCACCATATAAATACAGGTTACTTTTAGTGATTGCCAGAACAGGGGTTCACGGAATAAGCTGCGGTAATTTGTCAGTCCTATGAACTCCGCCGGCGTAAAAAGGCGCCACTCTGTAAAGCTAATAACAGCAGAAGCACCGATCGCTCCCGCACTGAATATACTGAAACCAAGGAGCCAGGGTGAGATGAAAAGGTATCCTGCTAGGGCTTCTCGTCTTAACCGTTTTGATACTTTAGCCATCATTTGCTTCTCGTCTTAACCGTTTTGATACTTTAGCCATCATTTACGTTATAAGATATACTTGGCAAGCTCTCTAGCCTTTTATATGTGAAAAGGAAGACTCTGCTCGGTAAGCCGAGTCTTCCTTTTCGAAAAACAGACTCGCGCTAATATGGGAAGATTTTCTATGTCGATTTCTATTTTGCCGTTTTCAGCATCTCATTAAGTGTTTTACTCAAATCTTCGGCTACCTGATCAGCTGTCTTTTCACCAGTAAAAGCCGCCTGCAACGCATCCACTAGAGTATCACCTATTTCAAAATAGTTGAAAAGTTTCGGGTACGGTACTCTGTGTTTGTAGTGGTCCATCGCCACGTCTACATCAAATGAATATATTTCTTTAAATCGCTGCGATGAAAGTATCGAAAACCGTGCCGGCCACCAAACAATCTCTTCTGCCACTTGAAGGATTGAGTCGTGTTCAGTTATAGCCCTTAGCAGCTCGTAGGCCAGCTCTTTGTCTTCTACTGGACGAAACATCACATCGATAGTGCTATCCCCGGGAACTACTAGTCCCGCGGGTCCAGCCGGCATATAGCTAACCTCAAACTTAAAGGGAAGATCCAAAAGCTTTTCATAAATCGCTGCCCATGCCGGATGGCCCATCTGCATAGCGACATTATTATTCGTAAAGGAGATTGCCGCCGCTGGTGATGGTTTCATTTGAAAAGAAGGAGCAATATTGTAATTCGTCATTACGTCAATCAAGAACTGAATACCGGTTTTTGCTTCAGGCGTGTCAAGTAAACATTGGTCAGGGAAGTCGAGTTTGTCGAATATCTTACCTCCCGCGGAGTAAACTCCATATTGTAGATATGAAAATGCTTCCATTGCGCTCATCACGGGCGCAAAGCCAGCAAATCCATATTGATCTGTGATTCCATCGCCATTGTGATCCGTAGTCAACTTCTTTGCTATTTCAACAAAATCAATCCAGGTCCATCTGTCTTGGTTCCAGAGATCAGTGGGACTAGGCATACCTGCCTCATTAAAGATGTCCACATTGTATATTAAAAGATATGGAGCGCCTCCTTCCTGTAAACCATAAACTTCGCCCTCAATAACGGCATCATTTGGAAATGTGAAGTCCTCCAATCCACCCGTGGGAGGATTTTTGCGTATCATATCAGTTATAGGTTCTAAGTTCCCTAGTTTCACTAATTGCGCCAATACCGGGGACTCTATTACCGCCACATCTGGAATAACACCTCCTGCTATACTAACAAGAAGTTTTTCCCGATAATCAGCCCACGGAGCACACATAATATTCAATTTAACATCAGGGTGAGCCTTTATAAATTCTGCCGCTCGTATGTTTAATACGTCCATCAGAGATTCAACATCAGTTCCCCAAGTCATCCACAACAGTTCTTTTTCTGCTCCTGCCGTGTTTCCCATAGCACTTACCACTATAACGCATACGAGCGCCACTAGCAATATTTTTCGTCGAATAAACATTTTTCAACCTCCTCGTATATTTTGTCTCGAAAGCTTCTAAATAGAGAGACTTAATTATTTAACACTTTTCTTTCTTCAGAGGCTTTCCTTTGTCTCAGCTAACGACGTACTTACTTTTTCACCTCCTTCCAGCCCTATTTTTAGCTTCCTACCGAAACATATCTATCGTCATTTATTACAATCATTTTTTACTCAAAAGCTCTACTCTTTAGAGATTTCACTCCACTTCCATCCTCGTAATAATATCCTGAGCATAATTGCCAAAGCTACTACCAAATATATTTACTCCTCCAATGTTTTCAGCATCTTCCTTGATCCCAATTTTCACTTTTATTGAAGTGTGATTTCTAATTTCTAGGTCAGCTATTCTTACCTCGGAAATCTTCACTCCATCTACAAAGGATTCTTCTTCGGTGACACTCCATTTTTTTAATAGACCATACTGGGAGCCAGCAAGTTTCCACCACTCAGGAGTAAGCTTTCCTCTCTTATCCCCAAAATCACCGGGCGAAGTCCAACTTCCTGTCTCTACACCATTTATCCATACTGTTATATCTGAGGGCCAATCCTTACTCGTACCGACGACTTCTGAGGATAATTCCATGCTTACCTCAATTTTTTTCAGCTCTTTATTAACGGGTAAATTATTGGGAAATTTATATTCTACAAATCCTCTTTCAAACCATATTAAACTGGCTGTGGCACGGGACGGTTCATGGAAAGAGGCAGGTACATCCAAAAGGCCAATAATTTTATCTTTTGAGCATAGACCACAGGGAGGGCTGACTTTAAAATCTGTGTATAATCCCACCGGCATCTCTACCTCAATGGTATTTTCTTGAGGCTCTCTTCCCATACTGGGCAACTGAAATATAATTTCCTCATAACAGGGAGAACATAATTTTTGAGCTCCTTTTTTGCCGGAAGCAATTTCCACTTTAATTAAGCCAGCTTCTTCTAAAAATTTGAGATTAGTTGATACAGTGGATTGAGGAATACCTAGTTTTTCAGCGATATCGCTTACATTAAGTTTCTTATCTTTCAGTGAGTCCAATATATCCAGCCGGGTTTTGGAAGCCAGAGATTTAAGAATTGTAAATGCATTTCCTCTATCTTTAGTTACCTGAACAACTAGAAGTTTCTCTTCCATTTTTGTAAGCTCCATCTTTATTATTAAAGTATCAATTTTATTGATACTTATCATTTATTTACTATATTATAATAAAAAAATTTAAAGTGTCAAGGGGGTGGGGAAATGAAAGAAAGCAAGATTGGCAAAAATACAGGAATTTTCTGTATTTCTATCTACTTGACTTACTAAAAAAGTCTGCTTTTTATTCTTAACAATGGCCCAAGTTTAAGTATCAATTTTATTGATACTTAACACATAATGAAATATTTGAAGTGTTGAGGAAGGAGTTGAAGAATAAAACAAGGGTCATTTCAGCAAGAGATATGAACGAAAAAGAAGGGAAGATACTGAGAATTTTGAAGGGATCTTGTCATCACAGTTGAGGATATAGTCATGAATACTACTTCAGGGCACTTTTCAGGGCGGCGAGAGCTACCTTTAGTTGTGCCTCATCGGGTTCTTTGGTGGTAATCCTTTGCAGCCACAGCCCAGGAGCGATTAGCATTTTAACAATTCTGTTTCCTCTTTTTTTTCTGGAGAGTTTTGTTAACTCATAAGATATTCCAGCAATTAAAGGGACAAAAAGTAGTCTGGTCAAGCGGTCAGAAATGGTGTGGGGTCTACCGAGAAACATAAAGACTAAAATACTCATTACCATTACGATGAGAAGGAAACTGGTTCCACATCCGGGATGGCGAGTAGAGTATTTTTTTGCATTCTCCACCGTTAAATCTTTTCCTGCTTCAAAGGTAAAGATACTTTTGTGTTCTGCTCCATGATACTCGAATATCCTTCTCATACTTTTCCATAAGCTTATAACCCAGATATATATCAAAAAGAAGGTTATTCTAATGAGGCCGTCGATGAGGTTGAATAAAAATCC
>Ga0114930_10005002_pt1 | contig 11009 bp, 10 predicted proteins | sample AnhtaG_FD_87300 | JGI IMG/M metagenome (GOLD analysis project Ga0114930, IMG submission 87300) | Deep subsurface microbial communities from Anholt, Denmark to uncover new lineages of life (NeLLi) - Anholt_01485 metaG | ecosystem: Environmental > Aquatic > Marine > Oceanic > Sediment | place... | reverse complement strand
TCCGCCCTCAGCCTTCCCCGTCCGAGTATTCCGCCCCCCGCGCAGCGGGCCGGGGGTCTGGGGGTGTCCCCCAGACTCCAAATACATTTCGAGGGCGGGCGGGTGGGCAGAACCACCTCACTCCTGCAACAGGCGTTCAGCCCACGGGGTGCCCGGCAATGCCTTTCCACGAGGGGTGAGCCGCCCCGGCCGATGTCAATCAAACACAAAGGCCCCCAGCCGAATCTGAAAGGCCCCCGAACCGCGATCTTTTTCACAAACAAACGGTCAATCAGAATGCCGTCGGCCGGCGGCCCCCAAGCGCACCCCGCTATCCTCCGGTGAACACCAGGGTGCGCCACTCGCCCACCTGCAGCACTCTGGCGATGCGGGCGCCCGCTGACCCCAGCGCCCCGACGCACTCCATCTCGAACTCCCCTACGATGCCCCCGGCGATCCCTGTCCCTCCCGGCCTCAGGGCGCTCACCAGCGCGGGCGCCAGCTCCACGATGACCGCGGCGTTGATATTGGCCACCACCACGTCGTACCTTCCGGCACAGGCCTGGGGGAGCGGCCAGGCGGCCCCCAGGCTGCCCGTCACAGCCAGCACGCGATCGTCCACGCCGTTGAGGCGGGCGTTGTCCCGGGCCACCGCAACCGCCTGCGATTCGATGTCCAGGGCGTCCACCTGAGCGGCGCCCAGCAGGGCGGCAGCCACCGCCAGGATGCCCGAGCCGGTGCCCAGGTCCAGGACAAGCTGCCCGGCCCTCACCGACCCTTCCAGCGCCTCCAGGCACATGCGGGTGCTGGGGTGGTCTCCGGTGCCGAAGGCCATCCCCGGGTCCAGCTGGATCACCAGCTCCTCAGCGGCGGGTACGTACTCGCGCCAGATGGGACAGATCACCAGGCGTCGCCCCACGTGCGTGACGTCAAAGTGGCGCTTCCAGGCCTCTGCCCAGTCCTCCTCCCGGATCACCCGCCCCCGCAGCCGGGGCAGCCCATCGCGGAGGCCCAGGGCCAGCAGGTCGGCCCGAAGCCGGCGCCGTAGCGAGGGAAGCGAACCGTCACGGGGCAGGTACACCCGGAGAACGACGGGCCAGGAACGGTCCACCTCATAGGTGCCCTCGTGGTCCAGCGGGAGGATCTTCTCCTCGATGGCCACGCCCGCCGGGGCGTAGCGCCGGAGGACATCGGCGGCGGGCTCTACCTCGTGCGGCCGGACGGGAACGGATATCTCCAGCCATTCCCCGGCCATTAGAGCTCGATGCCCTCCTTCACCGCCTCGGCCACGATACTAATGCGGCGCCGCTGGCGCGCGAACTCCTCCGGCGTGTAGCAGAGAAGCTCCACACCCGGCCTGCCCTTCCACAGCCGGTAGAGCTCCACCGGGCGGCTTATCCAGGGCACGCCCTCGAAGTGCTGCGAGACCACGATGAAGTCATAGTCGCTCTCCTTGAGCGAGTCGCCGCGAGCCCGAGACCCAAAAAGGAACACCTTCTCAGCGCCGATCTCATCGCGGAGGCGGCGGGCGAAGTCATAGACGAAGGGTTCTAGCTGAGGCCGAGCTCGCTGCGGCACCAGGCGAATACCTCCTGCGCGTCTCGGATGTGAGCAGAGGCCACTTCTTGATTGAAGGCTCGCGCCGGGAGGCCGTTGGCAGCGTCAGGGTAGCGGGCGGTAGCGTAGGCAGGGTTGATGCGTAGAATAGCCGATTCTAGTCGCCTCGGTACGTTGAGCCTCTCAGAAAGGGCAACCGGGTCGTGCGTCTCCGGAGGCATCTCCTTGAAGCGCTGAATCCACAGCGCCTTGAACGCCTTCTCCACCGCCTGCTGACAGAGGAAGGCGCACACGAAGTACTGGCCTACCTCTACGACGGCCTGGGCCGCCTTCAGGTCCGATTCGGCCTGGTTCCCACCACCCCTCCGCTTCTGTCCGCATGGGCCTAACCCAGGGCGTCCTTGATGCGGTCGAGGAGGCCCTTGTCGTCCTGAGGCGTGACCGGAGAACCAAGGGACTCCGCCAACTGCTCTAACAGCCGCCTCTGCTCCGGGGTCAGGCTCTTGGGGGTTACCACATGTGCCCGTACCAGCAGGTCGCCCCGGCCGCTGGAGCGTAGGTGAGGTATTCCCTTCCCCCGCATGACGAAGACCTTGCCGCCCTGCGTGCCCGCGGGAATCTTCACGCTCACGGGACCGTCCAGCGTGGGGATCTCCAGCTCATCGCCTAGAGCGGCCTGGGCGAAGTTAAGTTCCAGATCGAGGACAATGTCGTCATCGTGGCGACGGAACAGCTTGTGCGGCCGCACGTTAACGCTGATGTAGAGGTTGCCCCGAGGGCCACCGTAGTAGCCCACATCACCCTCACCCGAGAGGCGCAACTGCGAGCCGCTGTCGATACCCGCGGGAATCGGCACCTCGATGGTGCGGATACGCTCTTCCCGCCCGATACCCCCGCAACGACGGCAAGGATCTCTCACCACACGGCCTTCGCCCCCGCAGCGGCCGCAGGTAGCCACGTTGACGAACTGACCGAAGATGCTCTGCTGCATCCGACGCACCTCGCCGGTGCCCTCGCAGTTGGCACACTTCTCGGGCTCCGTCCCCGGTTCGGCCCGCAGGCCGTTGCACGTCGAGCAGATCTCCGACCGGGTCACCTCGATCTCCTTCTCACGGCCGAAGGCGGCCTCCTCGAACTTCAACGTGATGCTCTTGCGCACGTCCGCCCCTCGCTGAGGCCCTCGGCGCCGCACTCCCGTGCCGCCGAAGAAGGCGTCGAAGATGTCACCAAAACCGCCGAAGCCGAAGCCCTCGAAGCCGCGGCCGAAGGGACTCTCCAGCCCGGCGTGGCCGAAGCGGTCGTAGGCAGGGCGACGGTCCGGGTCGGAGAGGACCTCGTAGGCCTCGTTGATCGCCTTGAACCGCTCCTCCGCCCCGTCCTCACGGTTGCGGTCCGGGTGATAGCGCATGGCCAGGCGCCGGAAGGCCCGCTTGATCTCCTCCTGGCTCGCGTTCCTGGGCACCCCCAGGATGTCGTAGTAGTCCTGCTTGATGGCCATGGTATATCTCAGATCAGTATCGCCAACCTCTTATTGTATCAGGAGCGCGCAGGAGCTCCAACCGCCGCCCGGGTGACGGCGGATGCGAGAGAAGCCCTCAGCGACGGCCGTCCCTAGCCCGAGTCAACTCAGGCGAGGGCTATTGTACCAGAGCGAGAACTAGGTGCCGATGGCGCTAAGCCCAGGGCCGGACGAACGCCCGGTCCCGGTTCCATGGTTCGAAGGTTCTCCGGTTCTGAGGAGGATCCTCACACCTCGCGGAACTCGCCCTCGACGGTGCCCTCCTCCGGCGGCTTCTCGCCTTCGGCCTCAGCGCCGGGAGCGCCCTCCGGACCGGCGCCCGGCGGTGCCTCCGCGCCGGGCTGCCCGTACACCGCCGCCCCGATGCGCTGCATCGCCTCGGAGAGCTCCATCATGGCGCGCCGCACCTGCTCGGCGTCCTGCCCCTGGAGGGCGTCGCGCACCGCCTTGATCTTGCCCTCCACCTCCGGCTTCAGGTCGGCGGGAATCTTGTCGGCCTGCTCGCGCAGGGTCTTCTCCGCGGTGTAGGCCATGCTGTCGGCCTGGTTGCGGAGCTCGATCTCCTCGCGGCGGCGACGGTCCTCCTCCGCATGGAGCTCGGCCTCCTGCCTCAGCCGTTCCACCTCCTCCTTGCTCAGGCCGGAGCCTGCAGTGATGGTGATCTTCTGCTCCTTGCCGGTGGCCTTGTCGCGAGCACTCACGTTGAGAATGCCGTTGGCGTCGATGTCGAAGGCCACCTCGATCTGAGGGACGCCCCGGGGCGCCGGCAGGATCCCGTCCAGCATGAAGCGCCCCAGCGACTTGTTATCGCCGGCCATCGCCCGCTCGCCTTGGAGGACGTGAATCTCCACGCTGGGCTGATTGTCCGCCGCGGTGCTGAAGATCTGGCTCTTGCTCGTGGGGATGGTGGTGTTCCGGGGGATGAGGGGCGTAGCCACGCCGCCCAGGGTCTCGATGCCCAGGGTCAGCGGGGTCACGTCCAGCAGCAGCACGTCGCGCACCTCACCCTTGAGGACGCCCGCCTGGATGGCCGCGCCGATGGCTACCACCTCGTCCGGGTTGACCCCCTTGTGCGGCTCCTTGCCGAAGAACTGGCGGACCGTCTCCTGGACCAGGGGCATACGGGTCTGCCCGCCCACCAGGATCACCTCGTCCACCTGGGAGGCGGTGATGCCAGCGTCGGCCAGGGCCTGCTTGCAGGGCCCCAGGGTCTGCTCCACCAGGTCGCCCACCAACTGCTCCAGCTTGGCCCGGGTGAGGGTGATGTTCATGTGCTTGGGCCCGGCGGCGTCGGCGGTGATGAAGGGCAGGTTCACATCCGTCTGCATCACCGAGGACAGCTCGACCTTGGCCCTCTCCGCGGCCTCCCTGAGACGCTGGAGGGCCATGCGGTCCTGCTTCAGGTCGATGCCCTGGTCGCGTCGGAACTCGTCCACCAGCCAGTCGATGATCCGCTGGTCGAAGTCGTCTCCCCCGAGGTGGGTGTTGCCGTTTGTGGACTTGACCTGGAAGGTGCCCTCGCCCAGCTCCAGGATGGAGATGTCGAAGGTGCCGCCTCCCAGGTCGAAGACGGCGATCGTCTCCTCGCCCTTCTTGTCCAGCCCATAGGCCAGGGCGGCGGCGGTGGGCTCGTTGATGATGCGCAAGACCTCCAGCCCGGCGATCTTGCCCGCGTCCTTGGTGGCCGAGCGCTGGCTGTCGTTGAAGTAGGCGGGAACCGTAATGACGGCCTCGGTGACCGGCTCGCCCAGGTAGGCCTCGGCGTCTGTCTTGAGCTTCTGGAGGACCATGGCCGAGATCTCGGCCGGCGAGTAGGCGCGATCGCCCATGTGCACCTGCGCGTCGCCGTTAGCGGCAGCGTCGATCTTGTAGGAGAGCAGGCTGACGTCCCGCTGCACCTCCGGGTCCTCAAACCTGCGCCCCATCAGCCGCTTGATGGAATAGACGGTGTTCTCCGAGTTTGTGACGGCCTGCCGCTTGGCCACCTGACCGGACAGCCGCTCGCCCGCCTTGCTGATGGCGATGACCGACGGCGTGATCCGCCCACCCTCCGAGTTAGGGATGATGGTGGGCTCGCCCGCCTCTATGACGGCCACCGCGCTGTTGGTGGTGCCGAGATCGATTCCGATTACCTTGGCCATGGCAACGACTCCTGTTTCGCGAAAGTCTGACTTACTCTTAGTGCCGATAGCCTAAAGAGGCTTCGCCGCCTCCCAGGCCTCTTGGACGACTGTGCGTATGGCCTGTATAACGGCCGGATCTTCCATCAGGCTGATCGCGAAGCCCTTGAGGCCCGCGTCTTTGATCGAGGCCCCAAGGTGATAGCACTCCGCGTCAACGAAGATGAAGCGATCATGCAGTAGCGTCGAGTCGCCTCGTGCCTGGATGTTGCGTCCTTCACTGCGAAACTTTTGCATCTCTAGAGGAAAATCCCTGGGCGTGTTGCGCGTAAGGACTTGTACCAGAACCTGTGAATCAACGTTCGAAAGTAGTTGAAATAAGGTGCTATCCACATAGGGGTCAGCGATCAGTAAGGTAGCGGTCGTCTTCTTGATGATGTCACGGATCTTAACGTAGGCCTCGTGCTCGTGGGTCGGAGGGACAAAAACTTCTTTGGCCTCGCTGGTAATATCCCAGGGCTTCATACCTGCGCCTTCCCACGGAAAGATGTCGAAGCCCGACATCCGGAGCTTGAAGTCGACGTCCATCATTGTCTTGACTAAGTCCGGAAAGTGCTCAATGAAACGGTTGTACGCAGCGTGAATGGGCTGATTCGCCAGAATATCTCCGCGCTGCCACGCGTCCAAACGGGCCTCGGCGAAGTACAGGTAGTGGCAGTCCCCACCTAACACGCTGCACCCGGCAAATGGTTGGAAGCCCAGCCTCTCAAGCACCCCTTCGGGCTGGAGGTCACTAGAATAGCTACGAAAGCGAGGATCGGCATGAATGACAAAATGAGCCTGAGCCTGGGAAATCTTGAGGTAGGCAAGCTGGAAGCGAATGCCACCTCGCTCTACCTCATCGGAGACAGGCTGATTGCTTAATCCCGTATGGCCGTCTCGCTGTCCGTAACCTGACCGCACGCAGCCCTCCGTAACATCTCCAGGGGAAAATCACCTAATCCATCACCCTGCCGCAAGACCTTGTCAATCTTCCTTGGTGCTCTAGTCGCCCTCGACCGGCTCGTCGCTCTCCGCGTCGCTCTCGCGCTCTCCCTTCGCCTCCGCCTCCCTCTTCGCCTGCCCCACCACCACCATGGCTGGCCGGATGACCCGGTCACCCAGCATGTAGCCCCGCTGAACCTCCGCCACCACCTTCCCCTCCTCCCCCTCGCCGAACATCACCGCCTCGTGGACGGCCGGGTCGAAGGTCTCACCCTCCGTCTTGATCTCGCTCACCCCGGCAGCCTCCAGCACCGCCTGAAACTTGCGATAGATGAGGCGGATGCCGTCCACCCAGGTGAGACCGGCCAGGCGCGCGTCCACAGTGGTCAGCGCCCGCTCCAGGTCGTCCAGCAGAGGCAGAACGTTGATGATGAGGGCGGCGTTAGCCAGGCGGGCGGTCTCCTGGCGCTCCTGCTCCACCCGCCGCTTGAAGTTCTGGTAGTCGGCGGCGGCGCGCTGCCAGTTGGCCAGATACCCCTGCGCCTTGCTCTTCTCCTCCTCCAGACGGGCGCGCAGCCCCTCCACATCGGTGGGCTCCTCGGCCTCCGCAGGGGCCTCGCGCTCGCTCACGGGGCGACCAGGCCCGGCCTGGCCTTCCTCCTCCTCCTCCTTCTTCTCTCCCTCGATCATGCGCATACCTCAGTTCGTAAGTCAGTTGCACTAGCCGGCCATCAGTTCGCCCATCACCTCGGCCATGTAGCGCACCGTAGAGATGGTCCGCGGGTAATGCATACGGGTCGGGCCCACCACAGCCATGGCCCCGGCGCCCCAGACAGGGGAGCCGTACCCGGCCACCACCACGCTGCACTGGCCGATGGCGCTCGCCTGCGCGGCGGGCAGGTCCGGCCAGCTCTCCCGACCGATGATAATGGTCACCCCCTCGCTGGCCAGGGCGCGGAGCGGGATGAGGCGAGGCAGGGTGTGCTCGTCCAGCAACTCCAGTATATCCAGCATCTTGTCGGAGCGGGCGAACTCGGGCTGGCTGAGCATGTGGCGGACCCCCTCCAGGTAGGCGTCGCCGTAGCCGCCCCTGTCGGTGGCCTCCAGCATCTCGCGCACCGCGGCCATGACCAGTTCCTCGGTGGCCGTGAGGGTGGCTGACCTTTCCGCCATCTCCGCGGCACTGAGGTCGGCGAAGACGCCGTTCAGCCGGGTGGCCATCGCCGTCAGCTCTTCCTGGCTCAAGGGCTCCGGCAGAGTGATGGCCTGTTGCCGGACCACCGCCTGCTCCAGCACGATTACTACCAGGGCCACGAAATCGCGCACCCCTATCAGCTCCAGGTGCTTGAGGCGCGACCGAGCGGAGTGGGGCAGGGTCACGATGGCGGCGTTGCGCACCAGGGCGGCCAGGATAGCCGCAGCCAGGTGCACCCACTCCTCCTGCTCCCGTCGGGCCTGATGAAACTGATGGCGGACGGTCTCCCGCACCTCCCGGGGGAGCTCCTCCTCCTCCATGAGGCTCCCCACGTAGTAGCGGTAGCCCTTGTCAGAGGGGATGCGGCCCGCCGAGGTGTGAGGATGGGTGATGTACCCTTCCTCCTCTAGCTTGGCCATCTCGTTGCGGATGGTGGCGGGGGAGATGCCGAGCCGGTACTTGCGAGCGATGCTCTTGGAGCCCACGGGCACGGCAGTCTGCACGTACTCGCCGATGATAAGCTCTAGTATCCGTGCCCTTCGCTCCGTTAACATGGTCATCGGATCCGCCCTGCCCGGCGGAATTCGAATCTAGGCAAAACACAGCTGGACGAAATTAGCACTCTCAGGCTTAGAGTGCTAACCACCTAAAATCTAGCATCCCGCCTCCCCCTTGTCAAGTGGTTGACCGCTTCGAACGCCCTCGTGTTATACTCCACCCAAATCATCCGCGACAGCGCCGCGGATTCTGAGACGGAGGAAATGGTGCACCGAGCTTCCAGGATCGCCGGCCTGGGCATGTACGTGCCCGCCAGGGTCCTCACCAACTTCGACCTGGAGCGCATGGTGGACACGTCCGACCAGTGGATCCGCGAGCGCACCGGTATCCGCGAGCGCCACATCGCCGCCGACCATGAGACTACCAGCACCATGGGCACCGAGGCGGCCAAAGGTGCCCTCGAGGTCGCGCACCTAGACCCCGCCGACCTCGACCTGATCATCGCCGCCACCACCACGCCCGACGCCATCTTTCCCCCCGTATCCTCCTTCATCCAGGATGGGCTGGGGGCAAAGCGGGCTGCCACCCTGGACATCAATACCACCTGCGTGGGCTTTATCAGCGGCCTGGCCACCGCCTCCCAGTTCATCGCCACAGGCATCTATGAGCGTGCACTGGTGGTGGCGAGTGACACCCTCTCGCGCATCGTAGACTGGACCGACCGCGGCACCTGCGTGCTGTTCGGCGACGGAGCCGGCGCCATGGTGTTGGAGGCGGCCGACCGGGGAGGGCCCCTCTCCTTCGTCCTGCGGAGCGACGGAAGCGGCGCCAGCGTGCTCTACACGCCCGGCCCCTGCGGCCGTCCGGGCTCCGCCGTTCCCGGCCAGTACTTCATGAAGATGGACGGCCAGCCCGTATTCAAGTTCGCGGTCAACGCCATGGAACGCGCCACCCGCGAGGCCCTGGCCAGCGCCGGGCTGACCGTGGAGGACGTGGACCTCTTCGTCCCGCACCAGGCCAACCTGCGTATCCTCACCGCCACCGTTCGCGCCCTGCGGCTGCCCAGAGAGAAAACCATGGTCAACATCGACCGCTACGGCAACACCTCCTCCGCCTCCATCCCCATCGCTCTCCACGAAGCCTGGCAGCAGGGCCGCCTGCACGAGGGCGACAGGGTGGTGCTGGCCGCCTTCGGCGGCGGGCTGGTCTGGGGAGCCATGGTCCTAGAGTGGACAGCGGTGGGGCCCCTGGGCGCCCAAAAGGAGGCCCAGGCCCATGTCGTTACCGGCGGCAGTTAGGCCGGCTCGATGGAGATCACCTGGCTGGGACATTCCTGCTTCCGCATCCGCGGCCGCGAGGCTGTGGTCCTGACGGACCCCTGCGACAAGAGCAGCGGCTACAGCATCGGCCGGCCCAGCGCCAACATCGTCACCATCAGCCACCACCACCCAAGCCACGACAACATAGCTGCGGTAGCGGGCTCGCCTCGCGTCATCGATGGGCCCGGTGAGTACGAGATCGCCCACGTCCTCATCACGGGCATCCGCACCTACCATGACAATCAGCAGGGAGCGAGGCTGGGCAAGAACACCGCCTACGTCATCGAGATGGACGATCTGCGCCTCTGCCACTTGGGAGACATAGGCCATGTGCCCACCTCGGACCAGGCCGAAGAGATGAGCGGGGTGGATATCCTTCTGGCCCCGGTGGGCGGGGGCAGCACCCTGGATGCTACTGCTGCCTCGGCCACGGTGAGCCTGCTCCAGCCCAAGCTGGTCATCCCCATGCACTACCGCACGCCTGCCACCAAGGTCGCTCTCGATCCTCTGGAACGCTTCCTCAAGGAGATGGGCGCGGGCACCCCTGAGAGCGTGCCCAAGCTCTCCGTCAACCGTTCCTCCCTTCCTCAGGAGACGCGGGTGGCCGTTCTGGACTATCGCGGCTAGCCAGGCAGCACTCAAAGCGAAAGCGGCGGGCCTGTGGCCCGCCGACGTGCTTTCCTTCGGCTGCCGCCTACGGCAGGTAATTCAGAGGGTTTTGACGGACCCCGTTGTCGATCACCTCGAAGTGGAGGTGATTGCCGGTACAATAGCCAGTGCAGCCCGCGTAGCCAATGACCTGCCCCTGCACCACCTGCTGGCCCTGCACCACGCTGATAGACGAGAGGTGGGCATACAGGGTCTCGATGCCGTCCGGGCTAACGATCACCACGTACAACCCGTAGGAATAGCTCGCATTGCCCCCGGCAAAGGTTACAACTCCGCCGGTAGCTGCCGCTATCGCCGCGTTCGGGTTGTTGAAGAGGTCAATGTCGATACCGAGGGGGTGCGAGGGCCCGTAGTAGCTGGAGATGGGCCCTACGGCCGGCCAGATGAGGCCTACTCCTGACGCCGGAGCGGTGACCACCGGGGCGACCTCTTCCGGAGTCGGCTCGACAGCCCCTACGGTGGGCTCCTCAGCCGGCTCGGCGGTGGTTTCCTCGGTCAGCTCTTCGGCCTCCGCCTCCTCTTCCGGCGGGGCCAGCCACACGGTGCCCTCTGGCACGAACACAACCTGCGACTCCACGATATCGTCGGCGGAGGCGAGAGCATTGAAGGGCGAGTCGATGATCGCCTGGAGGTCAGCGTCGTAACGAGCAGCGATGTCGCTCAGAGTCTCCCCCAGGCGCACTTCGTGGATGACGCCGTCTCCCGCGGGCACCATGATGATCTGCCCGGGTACCAGCAGGTCCTCATCCCGCAGGTCCGCATTGTTCCAGATGACGTACTGGGTGGACACGCCAAAACCGGCCGCGATGCCGCTCACCGTGTCGCCTTCCTGCACCTCGTAGAGGATGAAAGGCGATAGCGGTTCGGCCGTCTCTGTCGAGGCTGGAGCCGTTTCCGTGTTGGCGGCCGCCGCGGTCAGGATGACGTCATCCTCTTCCCACAAACCCCCCAGTGCAGTCGGCTCGGCCTCTCCCGTCGCGTGCTCGGCTTGCACCGTCCGCGGCAGGACCGCCGCGCTGACCACGTCGGGGTAGTCGGTCGAGGGAGCCGCACCGACCCCGGGCAAGGAGAGGCCCGAAACGGAGTGCGCAAAATCTGCCCCCAGGGCAAACTTGCTCGGGAGAAAAGCGGAGCAGAAAACAGCCAGAGAGACAATAACAAGAACGAGG
>Ga0114930_10005001_pt1 | contig 11010 bp, 12 predicted proteins | sample AnhtaG_FD_87300 | JGI IMG/M metagenome (GOLD analysis project Ga0114930, IMG submission 87300) | Deep subsurface microbial communities from Anholt, Denmark to uncover new lineages of life (NeLLi) - Anholt_01485 metaG | ecosystem: Environmental > Aquatic > Marine > Oceanic > Sediment | place... | reverse complement strand
ATTCAGTAACTGTCCGAAGAAAGATTTACAAGAACCATTTTTTTTTTTAAATTTATTTAAACTTACTTTACAGAATCGTTAAATATTACCCTTTGATTGATTATACTAGATCCTTAATTGCAGAATTTATTCTGAATGTCTTTTGAATACTATATTTAAGAAATAAAGATGAAAAATGATTTTAAAATTGAATGGTGATTGGAATGGAAGGTTTAATGCTTAATGAAATGCAAAACAAAGGTAAAGTATTAGACTTAAGAGTTGAATATGATTTAGATAAAACCCATTTTATTATACGTTTCATACCTTCAATTGGTGGGGAAAAAAAAGAAGGTAAAAGTAAAAGGATCTCTCGTCAATTTATTAAGAATCTTCTTGACGAGTTTGCCGTGATTTATAGATTTTATGAAACTGTACGATCAAAACCAGAATTAAGGGCTTCAGAATATATTAAAATCACTGATTCAGAAAAAAACGTTCTCTCCATTCTACCAGGTAAAACAACGATCGAGAAGTTAGAAATAATTGGAAAAAAAATTTTCAGTTTATTTCCAATTAAAGTAAGGACTTATTTGAGAGAATATCGAATTTCTAACATTATCATCAATTCAAAAAAGTTTTTAATTCCATTTGAATTGATGCATGATGGTGATTCATTTCTTGCAACACGATTTGGATTTTATCGGAATCCCATTTTAGGAGAAAGAGAAACTCCTTCTATTTCTCATAAAACTAAAAATTTACCTGGGAGTGTAGTATTTGTAACAAATCCAACTAAAAACTTAAAGGCTGCAGAGCAGGAAGTTACAAAAATTGTTGATTTTTTCAGATCAAAAAAGAATTTAAATTTAGAAATTAAGGAATATAATCAAGAAGGAGCAAGTTATAATGCTATAACTAATATTTTTCCTAGTCATCGCTTAGATATCTTTCATTATTCTGGTCATTCCTTAGTAACAGAAAACGATATATGTTTTGATTTAATGGATTATCCACTTTCAATTACAGATGTTTCGCTACATTATCCAGCATTGTTTTTCTTAAATATGTGTGAGGCGGACATTACTGTTCAACATAAGATTGTCTTCGAAGGATATGAATCCTTGAATTTTCCTATAGCTCTTATGAAACAAGGTGCAAAAGCCTGCATCGCTACATTTTGGCCAATTGTGGATAAATCTGCTGCAGAGTTTGCCACCATCTTCTATCAACAAGTAATTAATGGTGAGTCGTTTGGTAGAGCACTCTGTTACGCTAAGAAAGTATTAGCCGAAAGCTCTGATCCTAACGACATTACTTGGATGAGTTTTGTTCTTTATGGTAATCCTATAAACTCATACCTTAATGGTATAAGTAACAAGTATACTCAAGTTTCAGATATAAAACTAAAAGCAACTTCAGACGAAATTGAAATAGAAATACCGGTTTCAGATCTCAAACCTAAAACAATTTCAGATGAAATTAAAGAAGAAATTCAGGTTTCAGATGTCAAACATAAAGTAATTTTAGATAAATCTGAAGAAGAAATTCAGCGTTCAGATTCAAAATCGGAAGTAATTTTGGAAAAAATTAAGAAAGATAAGGTTTCGGATATCGTAAAAGGCAGTTTTTCGGAAAGACAAAACATAATTTCACTAATATTCTCAAAAGAATTTTTACCAAATACGCAAGAAGAACAATTCAATCTTAGAATTAACAAGGAATTTCTGGAAGAATTAATAACAATTTTAGGGAGAGCTGATAATTTTAGATTAGTCGAGCTCAATAAGAAGAGTTTAACGGAAATAGGAAGTAAATTGTATTCACAATTAATTCCAAATCCAATTCAAAATAAACTAAATTCTTCAGTTTCAAAAATTATTGAGATTTCCTTAGATTCAGATTTGCTTCAATATCCTTGGGAACTCCTATACAATGGAGAGCAATTTTTAGGTTTGAAATATAGCATAGGGCGTTGTATAATTCAGAAAAATCAGAAGATTGAAACGTCTTGTCCAGATCGTGGACTTAGAGAGGGCGTCAAATTCTTAATTGTCGGTGATCCATCAAATGATCAAAAAAGTATTAAAGATGAGGCAATTCAACTTGATAAGCAATTATCAAAAATCCAGAATGTTGAAACTAAATTATTAGTCGGAAAAGAAGCAGATTCTAATAATTTTATTATGGAATTACAAAAAGATTATGATTTTCTTCATTATTGCGGGAACGCAAATTTTAATGTAAATAATCCAGAAGAAAGCGGTATTCTCCTTAGTGATGGGATTCTAAAAATTTCTTCCATTAATAATATTCTCTGCTCAAAACCTCCAATTTTAGCTTTTATAAACGCAAGAGAAACTAAAAAAGAACAAGCACCTACTCCATTAAAGTATGAGAATAAGGTTAGTGGGCTCGCTACCTCATTTTTATTAAATGGTATAAACTACATTGGTTCAATGTGGCCTACCCATGATGCCAATGCTATTAAAACTGAATTGTTCTTTTACTATGAAGTTTTGAAAGATCAGCCAATTGGAGAAGCTTTAAGAAGAGCTAAAGAATCTGCCTATAAGCGTTCTAAAGAGAAGCAATTAAACTGGGCTTCCTATATATTATATGGAGATCCTACCATATCCTTAGAGAAAGTAAAAGACTAAATCAAAATTTGATATGAAAGATATTGAAGTTTTAAGAGCTGGAAATTGGGGTATAGAAGGAACTCAGGAAATATTTTATTATAGAGTAAAAGTCACTAACAATTCCCAATTTACTATTAGTAATATAGAAATCTTACTCGTTTCATTTCCACATACGTTAGAAATAGGCTCTCATAGTAAAAAAATTGAAAATTTAAACCCTAATTCTTTTATAGAAATAATTTTTAAATTTAAGGCTAAACCAATTAGTTCTAGAGGAGATCTGATTGAAGTATTATGTTCATATACAGATCGCTTAGGTCGTCCCCAATCTATTCAAGTAGAGCCGTGGATAGTAGATTACAATGCTAAATTAATTACTCCAGAAAAACTTCTAGATGGTAAAGAAAGTGAATTTGAAGTAGAACCTAGAATAAAATATAGGGGAACTCATCAATCTATTGAAATAAAAAAAGGCAGTGTAGAAAAAGATGTTGAAGAAATAGACGAAATAGATAAACTATTATCTAAAGTATCTACTGATAAACTCTCTTATTTTGAAGAACAGGCTGAAATTCGAAAGAAAACTTCTAAGGAATCTCAAGTATCCCACGTGTATTTTTCTGTTTATACTCCGACCTCAATATCTCCCGGAATCAAGTTTATTTTAAATGTTTGGGCTTATTTAAATGAACAAAAAACTGATATGGAGAAAATTGCTTCTAAAGAAGAAACCTATGAAAAAAGAGATGAAAAAGGTCCAATTCCAGCTACAAAGGGTGATATTTTCCAAATCCTTTTAGTTCTACCCCCTCCATTTGAAGTTTTGAACGAAATTGATACAATCATCTGGCTTGAAGAAATAACAAACGCAACATTTCCTGTTTCGGTACCGGAAGATATTTCTACTGGAATTCACTTAGGTCATGTAGAAATTTTTATGAAAGGAATTCAAGTACTTAGAATTGATTTTAGCGTAAAAATTGGTGAAACTAATACTCAAAAGATTAATGTAACCCAAAAAATAAAAAGAATAGTTAAGGTTTTTGCTTCTTATTCGAGATCAGATCAAATTGAGGTTTTGCAGGCAATCCAAGGCATTCAAGCAGCAGGAATTAAGGTATTTCTAGACAATTTATCAATGAGTCAAGGTGATTATTTTAGAGAAAAAATTTTTAAAAACATTCTTAGTTCTGATAAATTTTTTTTGTTTTGGTCTAGAGCGGCGATGAATTCGGTATGGGTGGAAAAGGAATGGAATTACGCTCTAGATAATCGTGATCTAGACTTTATTCAACCTATTCCCCTTGAAGATCCAGATACAGCACCTCCTCCTGAGAAACTTGCATCTAGACACTTTTTTGATAAAATACGCATATATCTAGATTATTTAAAGCTTAACAAACATAAATAAACACATATCATGATTTATCATTCCAATTGCACTATGCAAGATATCAATTGGGAAATTTTAAGAGTTCTTCTCAAATTATTTATTGAGATAAAAAGATTGGATTGGAAATATATAAATACAAGTTTGTGTGAATCGCATTCGTTAGTTATAAAATCTTTAAATATATTATGAGCAGGCAGTACTAGAATGATTATTTAAGTTTACAAGAATATATAAGACTTGATGAAATCACGTTATTATGGTTATATCTTAGTTTCTTTAATCATTTCTTTAATCGCATCCTTTAGTATAGTATTTGTTCTCTTACCGCTTATAGAGTTCAATGTAAATTTTGAAACTATCGATATAGGATACCTTTGTGATCATCGTGAAAGAGGTGATTACATTATTCAAACTCAACAAGAATGGGATGATTTATGGCAGAAAACTTACGGCCCCTCTTTGGAAGCTCCAGACATTAATTTCAGTTCTAACATCGTTCTTGCCGTTTATATGGGAGTACGCGCTACTGGAGGTTATCGTATCGAAATTACGAATATTGGTGAAAATGAAGAACATATAAGAGTATATATAAGAGAAACCAGACCCTCACCATTTGGTTTTGTGACAATGTTAATAACCCAACCATATCATATCGTGAAACTAAACAGAATTCCAAAATTGATTGTGTTTATACACACATAGGAAGATTGGGGTTATAAATTCTAAAAAACTTCTAGATCGCTCCCGACGAGCTGATAATATTCTTGAAAGACTCGTGTTCGAGAAGTCTGAATTAAACGAGTTAAAACAGCTTATCTCTCAGTTGGGGAATACCATTAATGAGACTGTAATTTTTTAAAATTATTCATCTAGAACGCTATCCAAGCTCTTGTGTCAAGAGGGAAAAATATCGTCATTAAAGTAAGTATAAATAGGAATACTAATATAGCAATATAAATAGCTCTGCTAACTGAAAAGGTTTTTTCTATTTTGTTATTTAAGAACAAATTTAATCCAGGAATAAGAAAATTTATGCTTAAAAACATATATAAAAACATATATCTGAAAATAGATACTCTAGATGATTCTGTAAGATAAATTGGGCTATTTAATTCAGATGATTGAATTAATGGAATGATAGCAATACACATTAAAACAACCCCAATAATGAGAAATAAAATATTTTGCACTTTTTTTTTTTTCATAACTTGTTTCTAGAAAAAATTAGGACAAGTCATAATATAAGTTTTATTAAAAATCTCTCTAGCTTCATCCAATCCTATAATTGTAAAATCAGTCATCTAGAACAGAATAATATACGCAAGAGGTAATATTATGCTCATTAAAATATATAAAAATATTAGTACATTTATAGCAATAATAATAACTCGTTTAATTGAAAGAATTTTTTCTATTTTGTTATTTAAGAACAAACTTACTCCCGCGTTAAGAAAATTAATGCTTAAAAACATATATAAAAACATATATCTATAAATTGATATTCTAGATAACAATGTAACATACCTTGTGGTTTCTAATCCAGATAATTGAACTAATGGAATGAGAGCAATACACATTAAAATAACCCCACTAATGAGAAATAAAATATTTAATCCTGTTTTTTTTTTCATAACTTGGCTCTAGAAAATATTAGGATAAGTCATAATATATCTTTGATCTTTAAATTTTTGTTTAAATACATTCTCTATATTAATATTTAGATACACCCTAGATAGTTCTTATCAAATGTTAGCCCAAAAATTATTAAAATTGTCATAAACATCTGCCCAAACTGATTCTTGTTGAAAGGGCTGGTACTTTGGTAAGAACACTTCTTTTTTTTCTTTATATTTGAATGTAATTTAAGTGAATATAATGGAACTTGGTGATTGTAAATCTCATTATTGAAATTTACTGGCTTGGAGTTCGCTAAAAAAGAGGATAAATCGGATGAAATCTTTCAATATATTAGTGATGAGAGAATTTTAAGAGTTCTTCTAGAGTTAAAAATATTTAAGTTAAGGGAGATTCAGAAAGAAGCTATACGAAAGGGTGTTTTTTTTAGGAAATCGTTTTTAGTGTGCGCTCCTTCAGGATCGGGTAAAACATTAATAGGTGAGATTTGCGCTGTTAACAACATATTTCAAAAGTTCGGTAAAAGCATTTACCTCGTACCTTATAAGGCATTAGCAACGGAAAAATACGTCCATTTTAAAAAAAGTTACGAACGATTTGGAGTTAAAGTTGAACTTTCAATTGGTGACTACGAAATAAACGATTCAAAATTAGAGCAAGCGGACATTTTAGTTACCACATACGAAAAAATGGACTCTATATTACGGAATTTCAACGATAAAGAGTGGGTTTTCGATATTTCTACAATCATCATTGACGAGATTCATATATTGGGTGACGCCAGTGGATCTCGCGGTCCACGCTTGGAATCGTTGATAGTAAGATTAAACGAGTTTTTACACAATCCACAGATTATAGGCTTATCTGCGACCATTGCAAATCCCAGATTTTTTAACAAGTGGCTTTCATCGCTTGGAAACAAAACAACACTTATATTATCAGATGTTCGACCCGTTCCTCTCCAATATAGGATCGAAATAACCCAAAATAAAGATTCCACTATTAAAAAAATAATTAAGGCTACTTTAGAAGACGGCGGTCAGGTTTTAGTGTTCCTAAACAAAAGAAAGTCTACACAGCAGACCGCGAGAAACATTAAAAACTTGGTTAAAACTCTAATTACCGAATCTGAGCTAAAGGCGTGCAAAAAGATCGAGGAAAAACTTAACGCTATCAAAGGAAGACACATAGAGCTAAAAAAAGTCATTAAATGCGGAGTTGCCTTTCATCACGCGGGGTTGTTATTAAAGGAAAAAAAAATAATTGAAGACGCCTATCGCAATCGCTTAATTAAAGTCATTTGTTCTACATCTACTTTAAGTGCAGGAGTAAATCTTCCAAGTCGAGTAGTTATAGTAAAAGATTTTAAAAGATATGTTACTTCAGGACACAATATAAAAAATTTTTCAGGTTACTATGAGAATAATGGTTTTTCTTACTTCATGCCTTTTTCAGCTAACTCCATTTTTCAAATGCTTGGAAGGGCTGGGAGGCCGGGATTAGATGAAGAAGGATTTGGTTATTTATTGGTAAAGGATGTAGATGAGAGAGATTGGGTAGAAGACCATTATTTCCAGAATGCTTTACAATCCGAAGTATATATTCCTAAATATAATGATCTAACATCGGGATTAAACAAGATTAACACCTTAAAAGAGCAGGTTTTACTTCGAATTTACGAAGAGAAAAATATTACCTTGGATAAGTTAAAAGAATTTTTTCAAAAAACGTACTTCTGGTATGGAATTAAGAATAAAATGCAAAGACAAGGAATCCCAATAGACCAACTACTAATGATTAAAGAAGTAACTCCAAAGAATATTTTAAAACTCCATTCTGACCCTCAAAAGGTTAAAAAGTTAATGGTCACCCACCATCAGATCAAAATTACCAAGTTAACTAAATCTAACCTTTCGGGATATGTTAAGACCGATTTTGGAGTGTTTTTCACAGAATTCGACACTGATATAGGAATCCGTTGTTCGTGTGGGTTTCAAAATGGTATTTCTAACAACGAACAGCTTACATTTGAGTTTTGCGACCATATTACTGCCTTATTACTGCATTTGATTAATATCCCTGACAACAATTTTCAGAAATATGTAAGCGATATCGTTCCTAAGTCTGTTAAGAACCAATACATCTTGAATTACCTCTTTGAAAAAGGATTAATTACAAAGAGGGATAACGGCACCATAAAATGCTCGCAGTTCGGAAAATTAATAATTCGGTTGTATCTTTATCCCGTCTCTGGAGTGCTTATTCGATACAAACTCGAAAACGCTGCGATGGAGACTTTCCAAGATCTTGCAAAAGAAGCGTACGAGGTGTTAAAAGCAGAATTAAAAGTTCGCGATTATAGACTACTCCAACCTATTTTAGAATGGTGTGATGAGGAACCTCTCGACGATATTATTGAACGTCATAACATTATGACCGGTGACCTTTACACTACGAGAGACAATTTAGAAAGAATTATAACTTTCATAGGAATAATAGCCATCCATTTGAGTGAATCCGATTTAGATTTACAAGAGGATATGATAAAAATCGCGGAAATGGCGGAGACGCTCAAAATTAGAATTCACTACGGAATAAGTGAGGAACTTTTCGATTTAGTAATAAGGCTAGACAATGTTGCAAGAGTTAGGGCAAGAATATTGTATAATGCCGGTTTTCACACAGCAACCCAAGTGAAAAAACAAAATCCTTACGTCTTAAATAGAAAATCTGGCTTGGGAATTAATCTGTGTAAAAAGATCATAAAAGGAAAGTAAACTTAATAGACATCAAGTCAGGTGTAGCTTATTTTGATAAAGTAATCTCCTTTACTTTATTATCCACCGCGGTGTTAAAGTTATTAAATAAAGCCACATTGCTTTCCCAATTTTCTGTCAGCTTACTTCGATACTTTTCGTAAAATAAGTGAACTAAAGAATCAAAATTTCCGTCTGCTACTTTAGTTTTAACGTGTATAGTGGAGATTCCAATAAAGAAAAACGGCTCAATTTTCTTAAAATGTAGTCGATATTGATTCATTGTAACTTTTTGCATATCTCGTTCGAAGCAAATATTATAAATAGAATTTATCGCGTGAAAATAGGCACCGATAAGTGATTCATCGCATTGCAATAAAGAACAATGGCTAAAAATTACCTTACCTCCAGGTGAAAGCACAAAAAAATCACATAAAAATTCAAATTCGGACATTACACATTTTACCGGTTTTTTTGAATATAAAATGATGTAATATCGAAAGAACGCGATCTTCACACAATTTTTTCTTTTTAAATATCTGGGAAATAATTTACTTATCCTAAACCAAAATGAAAAAACACGATGGATTCTAAAAAAGAAAAAGATCCATTTGATATTCACGACAGAAGGAAAATTAGGATAAAAGAATTTCTAGTTTTTAAAGAGTTGGATGACGATCAAGATAACTACATCATCAAGGAATTTGAAAAAACTAAGGAACAAACCTTAGAAGCACTTGAGTTTATCCAAAAAATCATTAAAAACCATCCGGACATGAATACGGAGAGAATTAAAGGTTATTTAACCCGACAACGGTTTTTTATGAAACTTTTTCTTAAAGAAGTTAATAGAGAATTTTCGGAGTAAAGAACTATTTGAATAATTTATAAACCAGGTTAGTATAAAAAATGTAGAGAGCTTTGTTCAAATTTTAAAACACAATTAGAGAGAGAAATTTTTATAAATCACCATCTGCCTAATTAGCATGACATCAAATATTTTACTTAAATGGGTAAATAATGATTTGGCGAAATTATAAATTCATCAAAATAAAATCTGTGCACCTTTTTAGTATAGTTATAGTGCTCCTTTTTTTTAATCACTTCGCAATACTTTCTGGTGATAATATAGTTTATGGTATAGGTGAAATAAGATATAATGTCTTCGGTTATGGATACATTTATTTGAATGGTAAAGAGTATGTTTCAAGTGCAAAATATCAACAAGAATATGAACTTGGTTTGAAATTAGCAGATTTGAGAGATTCAGAATTTGTAATCATAGGTAAAATTGATAGAACTCCCTATTGGGGAATTCCAGAAGCACCAAATTTCCCAAGAATTGATATATACTATGTCAAAAAACCTTTCTTTTTAAACAATTTTTGGTTCAATTATATTTTGGATTTATGCGTTAAACTCGTTCCTCTTCTTTTTATAATATACGTTTTCAATAAGCTCTTGGTTTACAAGGATACTAAAAGATTTTTATATCATAAGATTAAGATAATAAATTTCAGAGTTTTATTTATTATTATATTAGGCATGATCGGTAGCCTTATCTTCTACCTATATTCAAATAATATGATTTAAGGAGGATTGAAAAACTTTTTTTTTAAAATACTTCTCCCAATTTTACGCTGTAAAAATATAAGAAAAGCGAGAATAATGGGTTTTTTTTTTTAATAGTTCTCGCATTTTTACGGTTTTTAAGAAATAGTTTAAATAATATAATTGCAATAGTGTCACTTAATCGTATAAATCATACTAAAGAAAAGGATAAGAGTGAGTTTATTACAAATGAGTAATGAAAAAAATGATTCAATGTCTCAATCAGATTTAGTTAATATGTTCACCTGCCGTGGATGTGGATCTATCCTTACTACTTATCTTATAAAACCCGTAAAAGATCAAATCCTAGTAAAGCAAAAATGTCCAAACCATTTAGAGAACGTTCTTAGAATTCCTCTAAGGTTAAAAGATCAATGTATTTCCCACTTCCGGGATACTGTATTTCGATGTTTTAAATGCGGACAAGAAGCTACGGTGGATCATGTGAAGTTCTCAGATTGGACTTTAATTAAATTATCTTGTCCAACTCACGGAAATAAGATACCTACTCATAAAATTTGGAGCACTATTTACTTTGACATCTCTAATAGAGTAGATGCTACACCATAATCAGCTCGGCTACATCCTTTTCTAAGCGAAATTTTTTTTTACCAATTTTTTTTTAAAATACTTCTCCCAATTTTACGCTGTAAAAACCTAAGAAAAGCGAGAATAATGGGTTTAGAAGCGAGTAAAAAAGAAGAACTCGAGCCAATAATTATAGAAATTGTAGAGTACGACAATATCGAAACAGTATTATCGAAGATAATAATCCCCTTTTCAGAGGTTATGGGAACATCGAGCTCCCCCTATGTGTATTTTGGCCACGAGAAGATTCCTTTCGAAAAACGCGACCCAGTTTATAAAACAATGATGAAACAAGAATTTTGCGACGTAATGGGTAATTTCAGAATACAACATAAAATATTGCATTCAAAAGTTCTTTGATTCTTCTTTGATTGACTCTTTAATGTTCTTAATCAATCATTTTACT
>Ga0114930_10004999_pt1 | contig 11012 bp, 7 predicted proteins | sample AnhtaG_FD_87300 | JGI IMG/M metagenome (GOLD analysis project Ga0114930, IMG submission 87300) | Deep subsurface microbial communities from Anholt, Denmark to uncover new lineages of life (NeLLi) - Anholt_01485 metaG | ecosystem: Environmental > Aquatic > Marine > Oceanic > Sediment | place... | reverse complement strand
AGGTGGGTGGGAGTTGGTAAGCGTTTCACCACGCCCTGGCGAATTGCGATTGTGGGCATATCAATCGATCGCCCATGGCGCGGATGCGATCGTTTTCTTCCGCTGGCGTACCGCACGCTTCGGCACGGAGGAGTACTGGCACGGTGTACTGGATCACCATGGGAAGCCTGGGCGGCGGTATGAGGAGATCCGGCGTATGGGGGCGGAGATCAACGAGATTGGGCAGTTGATCCATGGGTCTCAGATTCAGGCGCCCGTGGCTTTCCTCCTCTCCTATGATTCTCGGTTTGCCTTTCAAATCCAGGGAAACAATCCAAGATTCAGCTATCCCGAACATTTCCATGCCTTTTATCGAGCTTTCTACAATCAACAAGTGCTGGTGGATATCGTAACTCCAATCTCAGATCTATCTCAATACAAGCTTGTTGTTGCGCCTGCACTGCACATTGTCACCGAGGCGATCGCAAAGAACCTGGAAGGCTTTGTCCGTGGTGGGGGTGTGCTCGTCGTCACTCCGCGTACGGGTGTAAAGGATGAGGCCAATGCAGTGGTGAATCAGCCGCTCCCGGGATTACTGGCAGAACTCTGTGGTGTTAAGGTTAAGGAGTATTGCTCGTTACCGATCGATCTGGATAACGAAATCCAGTTTTCAATTAATGATTTCCCTTCCACATCCCATCCGGCCGAAGTCTGGTGCGACCTGCTGCAGTCAAAGGGTGCGAAGGTCATCGCCCGTTACACGCAGGATTATTTCGCTGGGACACCTGCCATCACATTGAATGATTACGGTGAGGGGAAAGCTGTTTACATGGGAACCATGGGGAAACCCTCACTATTCGAGACGTTTGCAGGCTGGTTACTTGATAAGGTTGGGGTCAAGCCAACACTACTGGTTCCCAAGGAGGTCGAAGTCGGTGAACGCTGGCAGGGTGATCGGAGGATTATATTTCTTCTCAACCACAGTGAGGCTACACAAGAGATACCCATCGAAGGGAGCTATATTGATTTGCTTAACAAATCAACTCCCGTGGAAGGGATCTTGATGATCCCTCCGCGTGGGGTGTTTGTCTTACAGGAGGGCTGAAGATGACGAGGAAGGTGGAACGAAAGTCCGATTTCATCCATGTTCGTGGTTCAGAGATTGTTGATGGTCGTGGCGAGGCTGTGCGTCTGAGGGGTTTCTGCCTGGGCGGTTGGATGAGCATGGAGAACTTCATGACCGGTTATCCAGGACACGAATCGGGCATGCGTGCAGCGGTTTCGGAGATTTTAGGGAAGGACAAAGCACAGTTCTTTTTCGATCGTTTCTTGCACTATTTCCTCATGCAGGAAGACCTCCAGTATCTCAAAAGTATAGGCTGCAATGTCATTCGAATCTCCTTCAACTATCGTCATTTTGAATCCGACGATCGGCCCTTTGCATACAAGCCTGAAGGCTTCGCGCTGCTTGATAAAATCATCGATTGGGCGCGCGAACTGCAACTCTATGTCATCTTGGACCTTCATGCCGCGCAAGGTTGGCAAAGTCGCGGCTGGCATTGTGACAACCCAAGCAGAACGGCTACTTTCTGGGGGCAGAAATGCTTTGAAGATCGGGCAGTGGCTCTGTGGGAAGCGTTGGCGGAACGCTATCGCGATGAAACCTTTGTAGCCGGCTACAATGTGGTGAACGAACCGGAAGCCAAGGATCCAACTTGGCTCAACCATTTCTATCGACGAGTTACGGAGTCCATTCGCAAGATCGACCCTGATCACATTCTCTTCCTGGAAGGCAATCATTACTCCCAACGGTTCGATGAGCTAGATCCACCTTTTGACTACAACACGGTCTACAGTAGTCATCTTTACGTGGAGCCAGGGCTTGAGTTGGTCGAGTATCCCGGTGAGTTCCAAGGTCAGTTTTATGACAGAAGCGTATTAGAAGAGCGCTACGCTCAACGTACGAACTACATGCGGGAACATGGCGTTCCACATTGGTTTGGCGAGTTTGGATGCATCTACTCTGAACCTGCTTTGGAGGAATCACGCCTGAGGGTGATGGCAGATCTGATCGATATTGCCGAGAGTTACGGAGATCATTGGACGGTTTGGAGTTACAAAGACATCGGTATGATGGGGCTGGTTTATCTTGATCCGACCTCGTTATGGATGCGACACACGCAACCTATTCGGAGGATCAAATCGACCCTACGTTGTGATAGTTGGATCGAACGACAGGATGGCAAATTGGATCAGGTGATTCATGAGATCGCTGAAAGGACAAAAGCCGTTTCAAAGGAACATGCCTTGGATTGGTTAGGATTAAAGGAGAACCTTTTCTATGCCATCTGTGATGGCTTGTTGTCACAAACGCTTCAACCCGCCTTCGCTGAGCAGTTCCGTGAGATGAGTGAAGAAGCGATCGATGAGATGATGCAATCCTTCGCCTTACAAAACTGTATTAAACGCGTAGGTTTGGCGGAGTTAATTAGAGAAGTCACAACATGAACTTGTTTTTCTTGGATAAGACATATTCATCGTGTCGGGAAAACTAGAGAATACTTGATCGGAGAAGCGAATGATTAACCTGTTTTATAGATCAAATATACGAGGGGTTAGGCTGAATGTCAGAATTTGAACAAAAGTACCGACGCATTCAAAGGCTTATGGATCAACGGGGATTGGGCGCGCTTCTCCTTCAACGTGTGAGCAGTTTTGCCTGGGCGACGTGTGGAGCTTCTTCCTATATCAATACGGCCTCTTCGAACGGAGAGGCAATGCTTCTCATAACACCATCGAGTCGACATCTCATCGCTAGCAACATTGAAGCTCCAAGGTTGAACAAAGAAGAGAGACTGACCGAGCAGGGCTGGGAATTTCATGTAACACCCTGGCATGATACCCAGGAGACCGTGTATCAGCTCATAGGAGACAAAACCTTAGGTTCCGATGGTCCTTATCCTGGCGCTGTCGATTTATCCACAGAACTATCACGAATACGATCTGTACTTACACCCGAGGAGGTCGAACGATTTCGTTCCCTGGGTCGCCTTTGTGCTCAAGCTATGGACAACGCCGCACGATCCGTGAAGCCTGGACAAACGGAACATCAAATTGCCGCAAAGCTGGCTTGTGAGGCGGAAACACGTGGCGTCCAAGCCATTGTCAATCTCATCGCTACGGATGAACGCATCTTCGATTTTCGTCATCCGTTGCCAACAGCGAAGAAATTAAACAAGTACGCCATGTTGGTCTTATGTGGGAGGCGTTGGGGGTTGGTATGTTCTTTGACTCGTTTCGTTCACTTCGGCAAAATATCGGAGGAGTTGAAACGTAAATCTCAAGCCGTAGCCCGCATCGATACGGCCTTTATCTCCTCCACGAGACCTGGTAGGATGCTCAAAGACGTCTTTCGGATAGCTACCGATACCTATAAAGAGGTCGGCTTTCCCGATGAGTGGCAATTCCATCATCAAGGAGGCCCTGCAGGTTATGAGCCACGTGAGTGGGTCGTTTCGCCAGGTTCTGAGGATCTCGTACAGGCAAACCAGGTCTATGCATGGAATCCTTCGATTGCAGGGGTGAAATCGGAAGACACAATACTTGTTAATGAGGAGAAGAATGTGATCCTTACAGCCATAGATGCATGGCCGATGCTGCACGTTGAGGTCAATGGTGTTGAGTACGAACGCCCGGCGATCTTAGAAATTCAGTGAGTTAAGGGAGAAAGATGTAGATATGAAGTGTAGAGGGGTTTGCTCCAAGCCGGGACGACGGATCGTTTTTATGCTTCTTTTTCCTATTATATCGCTGACAAGCGGATGTGGTAAGGCGGAGGAGCCCAGCACGTTGCCCACGGAGCCTGAGAGCATATTGCCTGTTGTGACGCACGAAGTAGGTGCAGTATATGCGATTCCTCAAACTTCATTAGACCTCACAGGAGAATGGCGCTTTACGGTGGATCCAGGGGATTTTGGGGCAGAGGAAACCTGGTACGACTTGACATTTGACGATTCGGATTGGGAAATTGTGACGGTACCTCATACTTGGAGTGTAATGGATGCGCATGCGGATTACGAAGGCGTCGCTTGGTACCGAAAGAGTTTCATGCTTCCGGGAGAGCTCCGAAATGCGCATTTACGTCTGGGATTTGAGGCGGTTTTCTATAAAGCGATAGTCTGGTTGAACGGTGACTATCTGGGGGAGCATGAGGGTGGGTATACACCGTTTGAGTTCGATATAAGTCATGTCATCGATCCCGATGGAGAGAACTCGCTTGTGGTGCGCGTGGACAATGTCCGGAGTCCCAACCGCATCCCCGATGATTTCTTCGATTGGTGGCATTATGGGGGGATCGTACGGGATGTTTCCATCGAGGCAACCAGCTCTATCTACATCGAACGGCAGCGAATTGTCGCCGTCCCTCAGCTCACAGGGTGGAACGAGGCTGACAACGCGACCATCACGACGAACGTTTTTGTGATCAATACTTCGCCAGAGATCTTTGAAGGGATGTTGTCCACCAGAGTCATCGAAGAAGAAGGTGGGCAGTCGATTGAAGAAGCACAGCATGTGCCCTTCAAGATTTCGCCCGGGGAGCGTGTAGAGGTTGAGATTCAAGTTTTGATGACTGACCCAAAGCTCTGGCATTTCGACCATCCCAATCTCTATCGCTGGGTTACATCCCTGGAGAGCATCGAGGGAGAACTTTTTCATACACAAGAAGACATCTTTGGTATTCGGCTCATTGAGCTCAAGGAAGCTCGATTCTTCTTAAACGGCGAACCCGTCAGGTTGGTTGGTATGACCCGGCATGCCGATTCACCGGAATATGGATTGGCTGAACCGGTCACGATTATGGCTGCTGATTATGAGGACATGAAGCGGCTGAACATGGTACTTTCTCGACCCGTGCATTACCCTCAGGCAGATTTCATCCTTGATTATTGTGACCGTAATGGGATTCTACTCGTCCCAGAAATCCCTGCGTGGCAAATCCAAGCAGGACATCTAGGTAATGCTGAGGTACGATCGATCGCCAATCAGCAACTTCGAGAGATGATTCTCAAGGATGTCAACCATCCGTCTATATGGGCGTGGAGTGTCGCGAATGAAATTGATTCGAATAAGGGGCAGGGTCATCAGTTTGTCCAAGAACTAGTGGATGCAGCCAAAGAACTTGACCCGACACGCCCGGTTGGATTCGCCTCGTACAAGCTGTTTGACTATCAGGAACAAGATGCCACTTACTTAACCGATTTTGTCTTCATGAACGAGTATGCTGGTTCCTGGCATGGTACCAAGGGCGATCTTATCGAGGCGCTGGAACTCATTCATCAACTGTGGCCGGAGAAAGTGGTTATGATCTCGGAGTATGGTCTCGAAGCGGGTTGGACGACTTCCGGGTGGATGGGATCTCCTGAGCAGTACGATTCGGACGAGTACTATTACATTGATCCTGGAACGCCTCCATATTCAGAAAAAGTCTATGCCCAGCGAAGTCAGCTCATATTGGATCAGTTGAATGTGTTCCGGAGTAAACCCTACGTGGTGGGAGCGATCTTCTGGACCTATCAGGACTACCGGTCGCTCAACGAGTTCCGTATGGGTATAGTGGACATGGACCGAAACCGAACGCCGGTGTGGGATGTGATCCGGGAGCAGTATGCACCGATTCTCATCGACGATGTGATTTTTTCTAACCTCGCGGATGACCGACAGGGCGTTGTGGTAAGCCTACATACCCGAGGTCCGGTCGACGAGGACATGCCAGCTTATACACTTCGGCAGTATTACCTCCACTGGGCGGTCACGTCACCCGATGGAGAGATGACGCATGCCGATGGAGAGATTTCCCTGCCGACTCTCGCTCCCGGCGATACGTGGTCGGAGGATATAGAATGGAAGTCTCCTGGAGGGGACTACGTACTCAAATTGAGTGTTTTCCGCCCAACGGGCTTTTCAGTACTCGAACAGACTTATGATTCTAATGGGATACGTATTCCGTAATTTTTCTCTTCTCTCTTCCTGGATTGTAAGTGGCAGCCTCTGCAAAGCGGTTTGGCGATCTAGGGAGAAGAACGCCTGCTAAAGTTTCGAGATCTGGCGTTGAAGAGCTATTTATGCTGGACGATTTGATGACGCCAAAAGAAAGGTGGCTCGCAGTTCTGCGCCGGGAAGAAGTGGACCGGGTGCCGATGGATTACTGGGGCACAGACGAAGCAACCCAAAAGTTGATGTCCCATCTTGGTTGTTCCCATGAGTGGGAAATGTATGCAGTGCTACACATCGATCGGCCTGTCATGATCAGCCCTCAATACGTGGGTCCCCCGTTGAAGCCTGGATTTGATTTTTCCGGATGTGGATATCAGGAGGTGGAATACGCGACGGGCTCTTATTCGGAGTGCGTGGTCCATCCCCTGGCATCCTTCAATTCCATCCCCGAGATTGAGGCGAAGTACCATTGGCCCACAGCCGATTGGTTCGACTACTCAATGATCCCCGAGCAAATCCACGGAAAAGAGGACTACCCTGTTCGGGGCGGTGGATCCGAACCTTTCTACGTGTACACCTACCTACGTGGTCAGGAACAGGCGTATATGGATCTGGCCTTAAATCCTGACCTGGTGCATTACTGCCTGGATAAGATCTTCGACTTTTGCTATGAAGATACGCGCCGGATCTACGAGCAAATCCCGGACGCAGTCACCTTCTCTTACATTTCAGAAGATTTCGGCGGACAGGAGAATCTCCTATTCTCCCCTCAAGTTATTCGTGAGCATTTCCTTCCTGGGATGAAGCGAATGGTCGACCTAGCCCATGAAGCAGGCGTGTACGCCTTCTGCCACTCCGACGGAGCGATTCGTGAAATCATCCCCGACATGATCGAGGCTGGTATCGATATCCTCAACCCGATCCAATGGCGGTGCAAGGGGATGGACCGTAAAATGCTAAAAAAGGACTTCGGCGATAAGGTGATCTTCCATGGCGGCGTCGACAATCAACATACGCTTGCATTCGGTAGCGTGGAGGATGTGCAGGAAGAGATCGCTTACAATATTCAGGTCTTGGGCGAGGGAGGTGGATATATCCTGGCTCCGTGCCATAACATCCAGGTGATAAGCCCACCCGAGAACATTGTAGCGATGTATGAGGCGGGGTATGAATATGGGCAAAGATGAGCTTCAGTACAAGGGGAAGTTATCGTGAAAGTTCTCCGTTTACACGGTGCCAAGGACCTCCGTCTGCATGAAGAGCCAAAGCCAGTTCCTGGACCAGGCGAGTCGCTCATAGGTATAACCGCGGTGGGTCTGTGTGGCTCCGACCTGCATTGGTTCTCGGAAACCGGCATCGGCGACGCACAGCTCATAAAACCGTTGATCCTTGGCCACGAGTTTGCAGGTGAGATTGCTGAAGGTGAGCGGTGTGGCGAGCGTGTCGCCGTCGATCCAGCAATATCTTGTGGAGAATGTGATCGGTGCCGAGAAGGAAATCCGAACCTCTGCCCGACACTGCGCTTCGCTGGCCATGGAGTGGACGACGGCGCGCTATGCGAGTTGATCGCCTGGCCTGATAGATGTTTACATCCGCTACCTGAGTCCCTGACTGACACGGAGGGGGTCATGCTCGAGCCCCTGGGTGTGGCGATTCATGCAGTCGATCTTGGTTGCTTGAGATCCGGCATGCGGGTCGGGGTTTTCGGCTGTGGGCCCATTGGGTTATTGATCATCCAGCTTGCTCGCATCATGGGGGCCATACAAATAGTGGCGACTGACAAGCTTACCCATCGCTTGGAAGCTGCCCGCGTCGCTGGCGCGACAGAGATTTTTAAAGTTAACCACGATCAGCGGCGGTCTGAGATATGGAATGCAACTGATGGGGAAGGTGTCGATGTGGCTTTTGAGGTTGCTGGAGAGAACGAGGCTGTTGAGACGGCGATTTCGTCCGCCAAACCAGGTGCGAGTGTAATTTTAGTAGGCATTCCAGATGATGACAGAACCAGTTTTCAAGCCTCAGTTGCCCGTCGTAAAGGATTGACCATCAAGCTCTGTCGACGGATGAAACATACCTACCCGCGTGCTATCCATTTGGTCGAAAGCGGCTTAGTAGAAGTACGTTCTCTAGTGACACATACCTTTTCTATCGATGAATATGAGCAAGCCTTCGAGGTGGCCACACGCCGAGATGGTTTGAAGGTCATTATTAGACCATCCCAATCAAAGCACTGACCAGGAGGGTGAGGTGAGCAAACAGAAATATGCTATCGGCGTAGATTTCGGTACCGAGTCAGGCAGGACGGTTTTAGTCGAAGTGGCTTCCGGCATGGAGGTCGCGACCTCAGTATATCTCTACAAGCACGGCGTGATCGATGAAGTCCTGCCGCTTGAGGGCGAACGGGTCCAACTTGAGCCTGAGTGGGCTCTTCAGGATCCTGAAGATTACATTCGCACTTTCCAGTGTACCGTCCCTAGCGTGCTCGAGCAGAGTGGTATAGATCCGGAAGACGTGATCGGTGTTGGGATCGACTTTACGGCTTGCACGATGATGCCGGTAAAAGAGGATGGTACGCCGTTATGTAATATACCAGAGTACAGGCGGAACCCCCACGCGTGGGTCAAGCTTTGGAAACATCATGCTGCTCAACCCGAGGCCGACAAGATCAATGCCACTGCACGGGAGATGAGGCAGGCTTGGCTCGACCGCTATGGAGGCAAGATCTCTTCTGAGTGGTTCTTCGCTAAGACACTCCAGATCCTTGACGAGGCGCCAGAGATCTACCAGGCAGCTGATCGTCTGATAGAAGGCGCTGATTGGGTTGTGTGGCAACTGACTGGGGAGGAGAAACGAAACTCGTGTACCGCTGGCTACAAAGCAATGTGGTCGAAGCGGGAGGGGTTTCCATCGGATGACTACTTCGCTGCACTCGACCCGCGGTTGGAGCACGTGATCGATGAGAAGATGTCACGCACGATCTATTCGATCGGCGAAAAGGCTGGTGAACTCACACCTCAAGCTGCAGAATGGACTGGCCTCAAGTCGGGCACAGCTGTGGCGATCGCCAACGTAGATGCTCATGTATCCGTCCCGGCAGCAACAGTCACTGAACCAGGTCGCATGGTGATGATCATGGGTACTAGCATCTGTCATATGGTGCTCGGAGAGCATGAGCAGACTGTTGAGGGGATGTGCGGTGTCGTCGAGGATGGAATAATCCCCGGAAAGTTCGGGTTTGAAGCCGGACAATCCGGAGTGGGTGATATCTTCGCCTGGTTTGTGGACAACGGGGTTCCCGAATCCTACTATGAGGAAGCGAAGGCGCGAAGGCTTGATATGCACCAATTACTGGAGGAGAAAGCTGCTCTTCAAGTGCCTGGCGAACATGGATTGTTGGCTTTGGACTGGTGGAATGGAAACCGGTCGGTGCTGGTGGATGTCGATCTGTCGGGTTTACTCATCGGTGCGACATTAGCGACCAAGCCTGAGGAAATCTACCGAGCCTTAATCGAGGCGACGGCCTATGGGACGCGGGTTATCATCGAAGCCTTCGAGGAGAACGGTGTATCGGTGAAGGAATTAGTGGCTTGTGGGGGGTTGCCTGAGAAGAACAAAATGCTCATGCAAATTTATGCCGATGTTACCGGCCGCAAGATAAAAGTTTCTGCTTCTGATCAGGCTCCCGCTTTTGGTTCGTCTATGTTCGGCGCGGTCGCGGCGGGAAGTGCTGCCGGCGGTTACGATACGATCTTTGACGCGGCTCAACACATGGCCCGGTTGAAAGATGAGACTTACATTCCGATTCCCGAGCACCAAAAGATCTACAATCAATTATTTACTGAATATATTCACCTTTATGACTACTTTGGCCGTGGTGGGAACGATGTGATGAAGCGATTGAGACGCATCCATGATAAAGTGCGAAGCTGAACGGAGAGAGAAAAGTTTCTCAACCTGCCTTAAGCTGGAGGTCAAAGGTGATGCTTGAAAATCTACGTGAAGAGGTCTACCGGCTTCATCTTGAGCTGCCTAAGAACAACCTCGTGGCTTGGACGTCGGGGAACCTCAGCGCACGTGATAGCGAAACTGGTCTGGTGGTCATCAAACCGAGTGGCATCCTATACGAAGAGCTTACGCCGAATCACATGGTCGTAATGGATCTCGATGGGAGAATAGTCGAAGGGGACTTGAAGCCCTCCTCCGATACCGTCACTCATCTCTACATCTACCGACACCGGAGCGATGTGGGAGGCGTCGTGCACACCCATTCGACCTTTGCCACTGCCTTCGCCGCAGTAGGACGACCGATCCCTCCGTATCTGACCGCCATCTGTGATGAATTTGGAGGGTCAATACCATTAGGGGAATTCGCCTTCATTGGTGGGGAAGAGATCGGGCGCGAGGTTGTTCGTTCAATCGGTGACAGCAAAGCGATCTTGATGAAGAACCATGGTGTCTTCACGATCGGGGAAACAGCAAAAGCAGCGCTGAAAGCGGCAGTTATAGTCGAGGATGTAGCCAGAACCATGTTCTATGCGTTTAAACTGGGAGAGCCGATGGAAATATCACCCGCCGATGTAGCAAAGCTTCACCAGCGGTATGTCGAAAAATATGGCCAAGATTGACAGCCTTACTCTGAGATCATGTGGTCTAACCTATACGCCGATTGTATCCAAGGTTCTTCTCGTGTAAGATGGTCTCGGCAAATGAACAGAGCTCACCAGCTAGTTAGTGGTGAAGGCTGGCCCCATTGCGGTTAGTAGCTATACACTCACATCGTAGTCATTAAGCCCGACATCGCATGAGGTCGGGCTGCATTATTTTAAGTATCAACCAGTATTACAAGCCGGGTGGCAACCTAAGCGAAATTCGAAGGGAAAAAAAGATGAGTAAATGGGTGAAGACAATATCCTTCGCAGTCCTGCTGATCGGGGCTGGGTATTACTTCGGAACGATCTGCATGCAGATCGACCAGGCTTACAAGCTTATCCTTGCCCCTTCCAAGGAGCTTCTGATACAAATGTTATGGCTCCTGCTGT
>Ga0114930_10004998_pt1 | contig 11012 bp, 6 predicted proteins | sample AnhtaG_FD_87300 | JGI IMG/M metagenome (GOLD analysis project Ga0114930, IMG submission 87300) | Deep subsurface microbial communities from Anholt, Denmark to uncover new lineages of life (NeLLi) - Anholt_01485 metaG | ecosystem: Environmental > Aquatic > Marine > Oceanic > Sediment | place... | reverse complement strand
GACTGGCCGGACCTCGAGGAGCGCGGGCAGTGGGGCGGCAGCGCGGGCACGGACGTGGCGTGGCTGGCGTCGTACAAGATGAACCTGGTCGAGCGCCACGTGACGCTCAAGGTCGAGGAGAACGGGGCCGGCGTCGCGGAGACGGACACCGACGCCATCGAGTTCGGCCGGCGGCGCGCGCTCAAGGTCGTGCCCATCATCACGCACCTCGACCATCTCAAGGCCACGGGCCTCTACGACGTGTACCCGGAGCTGGAGGGCCAGGGCGACCGGGCGCGGGACGCCGCGCACCCGTCGTTGCGCGCGCCGTGCGCGTCCAACCCGAAGTTTTTCGACGTGATGGCGGACTGGATGGCGTGCCTCGCCAAACAGCGCGGCGTAGCCGACGTCTGCGGGTGGCTCAGCGAGCACCACATTCGATGCGGGTGCGACGCCTGCCGGAAGGTGGGCCAGTACGCCTTGGAGGCGCGGGCGCTGGTCGAAGCGTGGCGCCAAGCGCGCGAAGCCAACCCCGACCTGCGCCTGCGCATCCTCCTGACGCAGGGCAGCTACAGCACCAACGACGCCGTCCTCGCCGAATGCCCGCCCGAGGTAGGCGTCACGTACTACGACGGGGGACGAACCTACAACTCGTCGCGCGATCCGATGATCTACCCCTTGCTCGAGGACTACGCGGCGGCCGGACGCTGGCTGGGGTGTTATCCACAACTCACGGCGTCATGGCGGATCGTGTGCCCCTGGAGCGGGCCGCAGTTCATCCAATACCGCATGCAGGAGTTCGTGGACAAGAAATTGCGGTGCCTGTGCGGCTACGCGACGCCGGACAACCGGCTCTATGAGTTCAATATCCTGGCGGCGGCCGAGTGGGCGTGGAACGCGCACGGCCGCTGGCCCGAGGACTTCGCCCTGGCCTGGGCCACGCGGCGGGGTCTCCGCGATCCGGAGACGGCGGCCCGGTGGGCCGTCACGCTGGGACCCGTGGCGTGGGACGTGTACGGCTCGGGCATCCCTTACCCGCACCTCTTCGGCGGCGCGGCGGGCACGATCGCGGGCCGCAGACTGTTGGACTGGGGCGAAGGCCCGCTGCGCTACTTTCCTGATGCCGGGCATCTCGAAAACGACCTCGGGGTGTGCGAGGAGGCGATGGGGCTTGCGCGTGGCCTGGATGAGCAGGACCTCGTGGGCGAGACCGAGGTCGTGCAAGGCTATCTGCGGATGCTGCGCGGACTGCAACGCATAAGCGAGATCCACGCCGGCGAATTGGGTGAAGACGGCCGCGCGTTGCTGGGCCGCGAGGTGCACGACCTGGCGCAGGCGGCCTATGGCACTCGGGAAGGGCTCGTGAAGTGGGAAAAGGCGGCCGCCACGCGGCCCTATTCCCGCGGCCGGTTCTCCGACACGCTCCGTGTCACGAAGCAGGCGGCGCAGGACGTGGCCAAGACACTCGCGGCGGCCGGCGTCGAGGACCCGACGCCGATGTTGTTCGGGCGCGAGGTGGGCCGATGGGTGAGCGACGAGTTCGAGGCGAGCGAGACGGTTACGAAGACGATCAACGTGGCGGAATGGATCGACGGGCCGGGCGTCTACGCGGTCGAGTTCGTGCAGACTGGCGGCTACAACGGGCTGCGCATGCACCGGGTGGCGCTCGAGGACCACGCCGTGCAGCCGGCCAAGGAGCTGGCCGTGGACGAGCACGAGGGCGTGGCCAAGACCGAAAGCGAAGCCACCGAGTACGTCCTCAAGCTGGACGGTTACGACGCGTCGGCCCAGTACGCCCTGACCGCGCGCGTCACGGGGGTCCGGTCGAGCGACAAACCGGACGACATGCGCGGGTGCGAAGGCGCGATCTCCCTTCGCAAGGCGCCGGGCGCGTCCGAGGAGTAAGGTAAGCGCATGCGAAATCCGTTTCTCGGAGGGTTGTTGGCAATGATGGGTATCTCGAGCCTGGTCTGCGGCGAAGACCTTGTTCCCTGGGGGGAAATGCTGGACGCCGCGAAGGGGAATGAGGCCCTTGGACCGCATTGCGAGAAGCTGTTGACGCTGGCGCGCGAGGCCGTCGCGAGACCTATCGTCAAGCGCGCCAAGACGCTGGACGACGTGGGCCAGAACCGCACGTGGCTGGATGGCCGCGCCAGCGCACTCGAGGACGAGATCCGCGAGACCTTCGCGCTGGCCATGTCGGACTTCGGGGCGTGCAGCACCCTCGCGGGCGAGCTGCCGTTGTTGGCGGCAGCGTATCGCCTTACGGGCGAGGCGGCGTTCCGCGACCGGGTCGTGGCGCAACTCGAGGAAGTGCAAACCTGGTCGCCGCTGCAGCGGCCCGGCTGGACGCTCTACCATCCTGGCGCGCGTTTGCCCGCGGACGGGCAGGACGGGAATTGGCTGGCGACGGGTTGCGGCGTGCGCGCCATAGCCGACACGCTCGGGCTCATGCCGGCGGGGTCGCTCGATGGATCGCTGACCGCGGCGCTGGACGCGTTGCTCGAGGGCGAGACCGCGGGCGTGGTGGACGATTGGCGGAGCAAGCGCCCGTGGTTTGTGCGTGGCAACAACCCGATCACGAACCAGTGGGTGCTGCCGACCGAGGGGCTGGTGCGGGCGTGTCTCGTGCTGGGCGCGGACAAGCACAAGGGCGCCTATGAGCTGGGCGTGGGCAACCTGCTCGAGGCGCTGGACGCCCACGGGCCGAAAGGCGAGTTCGAGGAGGGCATCGGCTATGCCTCGTTCACGGTCACGTCCATGCTGCACGCGGCCCGCGCCATGGCCCTCGAGGGCGACCGACGTGCCATCGACCACCCCTTCCTGAAGAACTTCCCGACGTGGATGGTGCACCACTTCCAGCCGGCGGATATGTTCGTCAATTGTTTCGACGCCGGGGCGGCGCGCGGCGGGGCCGCGCGAAGCCGGCCGCTGCTGTCGATGTTGGCCGTGTGCACGGGCAGCCCCGTGGCGCGGTGGGCGCTGGCGGAACGGGCAGGCGGCCCCTCAGACGACTTGGCCGGACTGGCCGCGCGGACGCTGCCGACGGTGGGCGACGACGCGGCGCCGCCGCTGTTCGCGGCCTACGAACGGGCGGCCCGGGTCAACTGGCGGGATAGCTGGCGCAACGACGGCACGGGCGTGTGGGTGCGCGGCGGGCATCCGCTCGATCAGCACGATCACCGCGACCGCGGGCACGTCAACTTCATCTCGAAGGGACGGCCCATCCTGATCGAGGCCGGCACGCCCTACTACTCGCACCCGCTGATGGGCTCGCACATGGCGTCGGGCGTCGGCCACAACGTCCTGCAGTTGGGCACGGAGGCGCCGGATGCGGTCGACGCGGGCGAGACGCTCGTCCGGAAGGGCTGGCAACAGCGGGGCGTGGTGGCGCCCATCACGGTGCGCCGGCTGAACGCCACAGGCGGCGACGTGGCCCTCGAGGTCACGAGCGGATACGACGGCCTGGCGACGTGGCGGCGGGAAGTAGCCTGGAACAGCGGCGCGGTGACCGTCCGGGATGACGTGGCGCTCGCCGAGGGGCAGTCGGACGTGATTTTGTTCCGCTGGCACCTGGGGACCAATGAGGAGGTGTCCATCGCCGGCCAAGGACCGAAGTGGACGGTGACCTGGCCCGACGCGACGATGGCGTTGGAGGGGTCCGCGCCCTTGGCCGTGTCGCAAGTGAAGCTGCCGGACAACACAGTGAACGCGACCACCGAAGATGATCAACCCGACGACCTGCACACGTGCATCGTCGTGCGGTCTGCTGACCCGGCGGAGGCGTTAAAGCTCACCACGAAGGTCGACGGGACGTAGCGCAGGCTGTCAGCCTGCCTTGGTCCGTGTCCTCATCTCTGGCAGGCTGACAGCCTACGCTACGAGCGTCGCCCTGCTCGAAGGATCTTGTCTATGTTCTCGCGCAAGGCGGGGACGACTTCGGCCCCGAACCAGGGGTTCTTCTCCAGCCAGTATTGGTTTCGTGCGGACGGGTGCGGCAGCGGGATGAACTCGGGGAGGTAGTCGCGCCAGGCGCGGACCGTTTCCGTGAGCGTCCGTTTCGCGCCGTCGCGAAGGAAATGGCGTTGGGCGTAGCGTCCCACGAGCAGCGTAAGCCGCACCTTCGGGAGATGGGCCAGGAGCCGCGGGAACCAGAGTTCGGCGCACTCCTTGCGCGGGGGGTTGTCGCCTCGCGGGCCGCGTCCGGGGTAGCAGTAGCTCATGGGGATGATGGCGATGCGCGACTCGTTGTAGAAGGTCTCGCGGTCGACGTCCATCCAGGCCCGCAGCCGGTCGCCGCTGGGATCGTTCCAGGGGATGCCGGTTTCGTGGACACGGATTCCGGGGGCCTGCCCGACGATGAGGAGCCGCGCAGAGGCCGCGCAACGGATCACGGGACGCGGCTCGAGGGGCAGCGCGCCGGCGCAAACGCAACACGCGCGCACCTCGGTCAGCAGGCGCTGCAAGGAAGCCTCGATATCGCTGCCCATCTCGCGTGACCGGACCCGGCGTCTCAAGGACCCCGGCGGATAAGGTATACTACGCCTCGCGTAAAGGCAAAGATGAGATGAGATGAAGATGAAGACGAAGATGAAGATAAAGAGCGTGAGAGGGAGGGAGGATTGCGTTGAGTAGTGGGCGGGCCATTGTCTGTTCGGCGTCGGTAATGTGCGCGAATCTGGCGCGGTTGGAGGACGATCTCGCCGCCCTGGCCGCGGCGGGGTGCGATGAACTGCACTTCGACGTCATGGACGGGACGTTTGTGCCGAATTTCACGCTGGGGTTCGACTTCATCAAGGCGGCCAAAGGCTGCTGCGGCCTCCCGTGCAGCGCCCACCTGATGATCACGCGGCCGGAGGACTACGTCGAACGGTTCGTCGACGCGGGCGCGGACAGCGTCACGGTCCACGTCGAGACGTGCCCGCACGCGCATCGCACGCTGATGCAGATCCGGGACGCGGGCGCGTCTCCGGGGATTGCGCTGAACCCGGCCACGCCGCTGACGAAGATCGACTATCTCCTCGAGTTCGTCGACCGCGTGATGTTGATGACGGTGGACCCTGGGTACGCGGGGCAGAAGATGATCCGCGGGGCCTTTGACCGCGTGCGCATCCTGCGGGAGAACCTCGACTACCGGCGGCTCCGAGCGAAGATCGAGGTGGACGGGAACATCACGGTGGGCAATGCGGCGCTGCTCTCGAAAGCGGGGGCCGACATCTTCGTGCTCGGCACCTCGAGCATCTTCACGGGCGGCGATCTCGGGACGGCCCTCGATGAGTTCAAGGCCGCGGTAGCCCGCGACCGCGATACGGTGTAGCCCGAAGCCGTCACACCGAGGCCGCTTTGGTCCGCTTGGAGTCCAAACTTCAGTCTGTCTTGCCCTCGCCGAGGGCCCGTCCACTCTGTCCAGGCCGACTCCTGCGAGAAGACACAGGACAACCCAGCGGCTTGCATATCGCGCACAAACTGGTCTTTAATACTGACATTACTCCACTGACGTTGGGGCCGCCAGGTTAGCGGCCATGAGGCTTTGGTCAAGCTGCCCGCACCACGCGAGCAGACGTCAACTGAAGTTTGAACTCCAAACGGGCGAGGGGCAGTCAGCATGAACGCTTCCGGCTGCGCCTGGCTGGGAGGAAAGGGGCTGAAATGACGTCTTTCATCTTGCTTGCGGCATTGCTCGCGCTGAACTCGGCAGCGCCTGACACACTGCACTTGCTCGACAACTGGCGGTTCAGGCCAGACCCCAGCAACGTCGGCCTCAATCAGGCATGGCACGGCGAGGACCATTCGGATGCCGACTGGGCCGTCGTGCGGGCCGGCGAGCGGTGGGAGGACCAGGGCTTCGCCGAGGTCGACGGGTTCGCGTGGTACCGGCGATGGGTGGAGGTGCCGGCGTCGTGGGCGGGCCGCACGGTATGGTTCGCGGCCGGCGCACTGAACGACGCGGGGGCGCTGTACTGTAACGGCGAACGGGTCAATGACTACGGCGATCACGAGGCGCGCAGCATGGCGGCCAAGCCCGTCATCGCCGACCTGACCCGGTTCCTGAAGTGCGGCGAACCCAATCTGCTGGCCCTGCGCGTGTTCGATTGGGGTGCGAGCGGCGGATTGTGGAAACTGCCGTGCGTTTTGACGACGGAGGCCGGCCGGCTCCCGCTGGACTCGGTTCTCGTGTGCTACCCGGAGGCCGAGACGGGGCGGCTTGACGTGGAACTCGATCTGAGCGCGCTGGGAAACGAGCGGCCCGAGGCCAAGGCGGTGGTCGAGCTCGAGCGCGCGGACGGCACGGCGTTGGAGACGCGCGAGGCGTCTGTGCCTCGCGGGGCCTTCTTGGTCGCCCTATCGCTGCCGCTGCCTCAGAAAACGACGGGAGACGACCCGTACCGCGTCCGGGCCAGGATCCAAGGGCCGGACGGCGAGGCCGTCGCCGGTATCGTCGCGTGCCGGGAAGTCCGGATGCCGGCGCAGCCGGCTTGGCCGCAGGAGCACGGCGCGCTCGAGATCCGCAACAACTTCGTGACCGAATTGCTGGCCGTGACGCCGGTGGGCGCCGGTGCCGAGTCCTACACGTTTAGCAATCCCCGTGAGGGGTGGGTCTTCTTCGCTGTCCGTTTCCCGGGTTCGGAGGCCGCGCGTGCGCCAACGGCCTTGCTCGACAATCGGACCGACCCCTTTGTGTGGCGGACGCACCCGAAGACAGGCGCCCTCGAGGCGATGCAATATCTCGCCGAAGGAGAGCACCGCCTCCACCTGGACAACGCCGCCAAGGCGCGCCTCGACGTGCGGACCATGCCCGAGATCGCCTTCTGCTACTACCCATCCGCCCGCCACATCGAGTCCTATGGGCCGTATGACTGGGAGTACATGGAGCGCCACGTGTTGTCCGACGTAAACGCGATCATCACGCGCCGGGCCGTGCCCACCGAGCAGTTCGATCAGTGGCTGCGCGAGGGACGCAAGTGGATCGCCAACGCCAGCCTCCCCGGCCTGGCGTCCGCTGAAGCACCCTCGGCGGACGCCGTATATGATGCGTGGGCCAACAACGTGGGGGTTAGGCAGCCCGGCTACGCAGGCCTCATGGTGGATGAGTTCGGCTGGTCCAGCGCCGAGCACTATCGTGCGTGGGGCGAGGCCGTGCGGCGGCTCCACGCCCATCCCGGATTCGCCGACAGGACTTTCTACGCCTGGTGCGGCGATCTGTTCCGAGAATACCCCACGCCCGAGTTCGCCCGACTCCTGATGGACCTCGGCTACCGGTTCTCGTGGGAGAAGTACTTGCGCGAAGAGCCTACGCCAGAAAAGGCGCGCCGCCGGATCGTCCGCGACGTGGCGCGCGCCATCGAGCAGTGGAAGGCCGCCATGCCAGGCGTCGAGCGCCACATGGTCATGTGCCTGGGCTATCTCTCCGCCCCGCCCGAGACGCTCAACCTCAATCCCTCGGTGGACTACCACGTCTACTTGGACATGCAGTTCCACCACCTCGCCACCGATCCGGCGTACTGGGGCCTGTACGGCATCATGGAGTACATGGCGGCGTATGCCGACGAGGAATCGCTGCTTTATGCCCAGAAGCTGTTCCGGCACTACTGCATCGAGGGCCACCGCACACGGCTCAACAGCGATCCCTACATCCTGCCCCACCTCCAGAACCCGGACTTCGCCGAGGGCCTGCGCGGGTGGGATGTCGGGCCCGCCGAGCCCGACGGCATCGACGTCAAGGAGATGAAAGGTTTCAGTTGGCTCGAGGGGCGCTATCCGCGCACCAGCGAGGGCGACCGTTTCTGTTGGATGAAGCGCTCGGCCGCGGGGCCCAATCGCGTGTCGCAGACCATCCAGGCCCTCGAACCAGGCCGGCTCTATTCCGTGAAGCTCATCTCGGCCGACCGCCAGCACCTGGACCAGAAACAGCAACTGGCCGTGTGTCTCAGCGTGGCGGACGCCGAGCCCGTCGAGGGGTACGGTTTTCAGTTCGTCTACCCAAGCTGCTACTCCCACGTGGTTGGGCCCTATACGCGCGAGCATCCGGCCTACATGAACTTCCACCGGGTGGTGTTCCGCGCAACGGGAACGAGCGCCGCGCTCACCATCAGCGACTGGGCAAACCCCGGCGAGCCCGGCGGTCCCATTGGGCAGGAGACCGCGTTCAACTTCGTCGAGGTACAACCGTTTCACGGGCCCTAACCGGTGCGGCAGGGCTCGAGCACGCGTGTCACGGAACCGAGGTCGGCCGGAATCTGACCCGGTAGGACCGCGCCGGGTCAGGGCTTTATGGCGATCTTGAGTCCCGACCGCTGTTTCATCAACTCGATGCCGTCGAGCAGCCGGTCGAGCGGCAACTCGTGCGTCACGATCGCGTCCACGTCCACCTTGCCGGCCTGCAGAAGGTCCAGGGCGTCGCGAACGTCCCTCGGGCGCGAGTCCGACGCGCCCGTCACGGTGATCTGGCCGTAATGGATGACCCGCGTGTCGACCTCGATCACGGACTCGCCCCGCGGCAGGCTGGCGAACAGGTTCACCGCCCCGCCCTTCCGCACCATCTCGAAGGCCTGCGCCTGCGACTCGGCAGTGGGCGCCGCGGCGATTACCACGTCCGCCCCCTCGCCGCCCGTCGCCTCGCGCACCTGCTCGACCGCGTCGCCGGAGGACACGTCCAGTACCTCGACCTTCGCCAGCCGGCGCGCCAAGGCCAGGCGCTCCGGCGAACGTTGCGTGAGGAGCACCCGCAACGCGCCGAAGGCCTTGGCTACCTCCGCGTTCAGGCAGCCCAGCGGGCCCGCGCCCATCACGACCACGGTGTCGCCCGGTTTCACCCCGGCCTGCTGCTGCGCGTTGATGACGCAACTGAGCGGCTCGGACAGCGCCGCGGCCCGGTCCTCGACCTCCCGCGGAACCCGGATGGCGTTGCCGCCGCGAATAGCCTCGGCCGGGACCTCCATGAACTCGGCAAATGCGCCGTCGAAGTCCATGCTGATGCACTTCATGTTCGGGCACAGGTTCTCGAGACCGCGCGCGCAGTAGTCGCAACGGTTGCAGGCGATGCTCGTGGCCAGCGTCACCCGGTCGCCGACCTCGAAGCCCTCGACCGCCTCCCCGACCTCGACGGCCTCGCCCACGAGTTCGTGTCCGATCACCCGCGGCGGTTTGCAGCGCGGGTTGCCCACGGTATAGAGCTTGAGGTCCGTGCCGCAGATGGTGCACAGCCCGATGCGCAGCACCATCGTCTCCGGCTTCACCTCAGGCTTGGGCGCCTCCGTCACCGCCAGGGCACCGGGGCCGTTGTACAAGGCTGCTTTCATGTCGACGATCTCCGTTGCTCCAAACCCGCCTACCCCATCATCGCGCCGCCGGTGACGTTGAGCGCCTGGCCGGTCATGTAGTCCGACTCGTCCGACGCCAGGAACACCGCCACCCGCGCGACGTCCTCCGGCGTCCCTAAGCGGCCCAACGGGATCCGCGCCTTGAAGTAGTCCTCCACGTCAGCCGGCGCGATACCGTGTTTCGCCGCGTAGCGTTCGATCATGTCGGGCGACTGCCACAGGTCCGTGAAAACCACGCCCGGGCAGATGGCGTTGACGCGAATCCCGGCCGCGGCGTACTCCTGCGCCAGGCTCTGCGTCAGGCCGATGAGGCCGAACTTCGACGCGCAATAGGCCGCGTATTGGGCGTTGCCCCGCTTGCCGGACTGCGAACTGATGTTGATGATCGCGCCGCGGCCCCGCTCGAGCATCCCCGGCAGCACGGCCTGACAGCAGAGAAACGCCCCCTTCAGGTTCACCGCAATCGTGTCGTCCCAGAGCGACTCGTCCGTCTCCAAGAACGGCGCCACTTTCGAGATGCCGGCGTTGTTCACCAACACGTCGATCCGGCCGAAGCGCTGGGACACGGCCCCGGCCATCGCCATCACGCTGTCCCGGCCGCGTACGTCCACCGTGACGGCCAGCGTCTCGGCGCCGGACAGGTCGTGGATCGCCCCGGCGGCCTCCGTCGCCGCGGCCGCGTCCACGTCGCACACCGCCACTGCGGCGCCCTCTCGCGCAAACGCCGCGGCAATCCCGCGTCCAATGCCGCGCGCGCCGCCCGTGACGAGGGCGATTTTCCCTTCGAGCCGCAACGCCGCTTTCCCCGGTGTCATCGGATCGAGTCTATGTACGGTTCAGGCGGGAATGCAAGCGGCGGCGGCGTTCGCCCCCAGGCGGGAGTGTTCGTAGTTCCGCTTTCAGGCGGTCTTCGTCAACACCCCGGACCTGCTGAGGCAAGAACTACGACGAAGCGAACGGCGTATCGAGCCTACTCCCCGGCCGCCTTGGACTGTTCGTAGATCTCGAGCGCCTCCTGCGGGGCGGCGCTATTGTGGATGACGGCCTTGAGCGCCTTCATCATGGGCACGGGGTGCTCGTGTTTCCACACGTTCCGGCCGAGGTTGATGCCGATGGCCCCCCTCTGCATGCCGTCGTGGACGAACTCGATGCACTCGAGCGGCGTCTCACAGATCGGCCCGCCCGCAATCACCACCGGCACCGGACAGCCGTTGACCACCTTGTCGAAGTCCTCGCACCAGTAGGTCTTGACCACCTTGGCGCCCATCTCGGCGCAGATCCGGGTGGCCAGCCCGAGGTAGCGCGCGTCGCGCTTCTCGAGCTCCTTGCCGACCGCCGTGACCGCCATAACGGGTATGCCGTAGTCCTCGCAGTCGTTGACCATCTCGGCGAGGTTCATGATCGTCTGGTGCTCGTATTCGCTTCCGATGTAGACGGAGATGCCGACCGCGGCCACGTTCAATCGGATGACCTCCTCGATGGACGTGGTCAGCGACTCGTGCGACAGGTCCTTGCCGATGATGCTGTTGCCGCCCGTGACGCGCAGGATGATGGGCACGCGGCTCTTCGGATCCACGCAGGCCCGCAACACGCCGCGCGTGCAGAACAGGGCGTCCGCGTGCGGCAGCAGCGGCGTGTTGGTCTCGCCCGGACGTTCCAGACACGTGGTCGGCCCCTGGAAGTACCCGTTGTCGATGGGCAGGAAGAAGCAGT
>Ga0114930_10004997_pt1 | contig 11016 bp, 9 predicted proteins | sample AnhtaG_FD_87300 | JGI IMG/M metagenome (GOLD analysis project Ga0114930, IMG submission 87300) | Deep subsurface microbial communities from Anholt, Denmark to uncover new lineages of life (NeLLi) - Anholt_01485 metaG | ecosystem: Environmental > Aquatic > Marine > Oceanic > Sediment | place... | reverse complement strand
TACCCCGCATAATCCAAGAGACAGCTGAAGCATGTGCCTTAGCCCGGTCACACTGGAATATTTTAGCCATCCCCGGCATAGAACTTACCCATGTTCCCGCTCACGCTATCGCTGAGGCGGCTAAGAAGGCTAAGGAGCTGGGAGCATGGATTGTAGTAGTCCATGGCGAAACAATTGTTGAGCCTGTTGAAAAGGGCACCAATCTAGCTGCATTACATAGCTCCCATGTTGACATCTTAGCTCACCCGGGACTTCTAAGTCTGGAAGAAGCCCAACTAGCTGCCACCAACGGCATCTTCCTTGAAATCAATGCTAGAAAAGGTCACTGCCTAACCAACGGACATATCGCCTCTTTAGCCCAGCAAGTAGGAGCCAAGCTCCTATTAAACTCTGATGCTCATGGCGTACATGACTTACTTACCACCTCTCTAGCTGATGCCATTGCTCACGGTGCCGGTCTAGATGATACTGCCTGCCGGCAAGTGTTGAGCCTAAACCCCCAAGCTCTGATCAAAAACTTGACCTCTCACTACCGTGGCTAATATGAATCTACCCATCGCACCAACTCGGTAGAGAGAATGCCGCCGGCATCCTTGGTCTTTTATTAGGTTATCCTTGTCCGATTCTGAATACTTTCGTGCTGCATACCGGGCAGACTCCCCGAGTAGCTGGCCTGCCGTTTTTCAGGGTAACCCGCTGAGGGTTCTTTATCTCCACCTTCTTTCTGCACTTAAAACAATATGCTTGCACCTAATATCACCTCCTTTCTACATCGGTTGAACTATATTCCAATTATACACGACCTGTCAAGGCCTTTTCTTCCTAATTTTTACGGGACATTGTAAATTTAGCTACTTGCCAGCTATAGGCTAGCTACAGGAAAACCTTCTCCGGCTGCCACCGTCCTCTTTCGGGATTGAAGCGTAGCACACCTAAGAAACAACCGTCAAGGGCGTAAACCCGACAACGATTTTCCTCAGCTGTCGATACCGGTGAATATTGTCCAAGGTAAGTACTGGCCTCCAAAGGTAAGGGGCACCCGTTCCTTATAGCCCGTCCAGTGGTATCACTGACCACCATAGCTGACCAATGTGAAAGCACAATATCTATGGGGTAAACAAAGTGTTGCCAGTATCCATAATGAAAGGCATCTTCAAGCTGGGGTAATGAAACAGCGTCCTTTATATCAAAAAGGCCACACCTCAAGCGGATTAGGCTCTTCAGATTAGCGCCACAACCCAGGGTCTGCCCCAAATCATGAGCCAGTGAGCGGATATAGGTACCTTTACCGCATACCACTTCTATGGTGAATAGAGGTGGTTGCCAGTCTATAAGCTCCAAGTTATAAATTTTAACTGGCCTGCTTTTCCGCTCAACCTTGATACCAGCCCGTGCCAATTGGTAAAGTGGCTTACCCTGATATTTCACAGCACTATACATCGGTGGTGTTTGCTCTATTAAACCACAGTAAGGAGTAAGTGCTGATTCCAATTGGCGTTGACTAATCCCAGAGTGGTCTCCTATCTGGGTAACCTTACCACTAGCATCATAGGTATCGGTAGCCACACCCAGTTCAATCTCAGCCCGATAAACCTTGGTGGCATCTACTAAAAACTCAACAATCCGTGTTGCCTGACCAAAGCAAACTGGTAGAACACCGGTAGCTGCTGGGTCAAGAGTACCGGCATGTCCCACGCGCTGCTCTCCACTCAGCCGTTTCACCATGGCTACAATGCTAAAAGAGGTTCTGCCCCCGGGCTTGTTAATATTTAGTATGCCATCCATGGTCAACCACTATGCCGGTTGGGAGTGCTATCGACGGTAAGCTGGTCAATTAGCTGTAAGAGGTGAGCCCCTCGCTCAATAGAATCATCCCATTGAAAGCTTAGTTCGGGAATATGGCGTAACCTTAGCCGCTTGGCCAGTTCTCTACGAAAGAAACCAGAGGCAGAAGACAATGCGCTCATCGTCTCTTGCTTTTGTTCCTCACTACCTATATGACTTACGAATATCCTGGCATGCCGCAGGTCAGGTGAGATAGAAACTTCGGTAACAGCAATAAAACTACCAAGTCGGGGGTCTTTGACTTGGCGTTGAAGTAATTCACTAATCTCATGACGAATAAGATTATTCAGCCGTTGGACACGGCGGGTCATAATTATTGCCTCCTTAAACAAATTCCAATTCTTACGATGATAGCCTACTCAGCTCGCTTTTTCGGTTCGGAAGAATTCTAGTACATCACCAACCTGAAAGTCGTCAAAATCTTTGATACCCACGCCGCACTCGTAGCCAGCAGCCACCTCCTTAACATCGTCCTTAAAACGCCTCAGGCTGCTAACCACTGATTCCGACATTACTTGTTCTTGGCGCCTTACCCTAACTGAAATACCCCGGTTTACCTTTCCTTCAATAATATAAACACCAGCTATCTTGTCTCTCTTCCCGCTGGGAAAGATAGCTCGAACCTCAGCTCGCCCTTCGATAACCTCAACATAAGATGGCTCAAGAAGACCTTTAAGCGCTTTATCTACATCATCTACCAAGTTGTAAATGACATCGTAGTGGCGAATATCTACACCTTCCACGCTGGCTAATCGTCGTGCTCCTGTCTCAGAGCCAACACCAAAGCCGATAATAAGCCCTTTGGAGGCAGCGGCCAACATAACATCGCTCTCAGTAATATTACCAGTGTTACTATGGATAATTCTGACTTTCACCTCCTCTGTGCCCAACTGTTCCAAAGAGCTTCTTATTGGTTCAATACTACCTCGAACATCAGTTTTAAGAATAACGTTAAGCTCCTTTATCCTACCGGCACTTATCTGGGCAAAGAGGTTATCTAGACTTACTGATTTCCGTTGCGCCTCCTGCAAACGCTCTTGTATTAAAGCCCGGGCTTGTCGTTCGCCGGCCACAACGGTTAAGGTATCTCCCACTTGAGGCACATCAGTTAGGCCAAGAAGCTCAACAGGGGTAGCTGGTTCGGCTTTCCTTACCTGTTTACCCATATAATTAAACATAGCCTTTAGCCTGCCCCAGGTAATGCCAACCACTACCGTATCACCAAGTCTTAAAGTACCGGTATGAACTAATACCGTAGCCAATGGTCCCTTGGTCTTAGCCAATTTGGCTTCGATCACTACCCCCACCGCTGGCTGAGAAGGATTTGCCTTAAGCTCTTCAATCTCAGCCACCAATAGAAGGTTCTCCAGCAATTCGGTGATGCCCGTCTTCTCTTTAGCCGAAACTAGAACACAGACGATATCGCCCCCCCATTCTTCAATGAGCAAACCAGCGTCAGCTAGCTGTTGCTTAGTCAATTCCGGGTTAGCGTTGGACTTATCAATCTTATTAATAGCCACCACAATAGGCACCCCGGCAGCCCGGGCATGGTCTAAGGCTTCTAAAGTCTGCGGCATTACCCCATCGTCAGCCGCCACTACCAGAATAGCGATGTCAGTTACATGGGCGCCATGAGCCCGCATAGCCGTAAAGGCTTCATGGCCCGGGGTATCTAGGAAGGTAATCTTTTGTCCATTGACCTCTACTTGATATGCACCAATATGTTGGGTAATACCCCCAGCTTCACTACCCATTACATTAGTCTGACGAATGGCATCAAGAAGTCTGGTCTTACCATGGTCAACGTGTCCCATGATGGTAACTATGGGTGGGCGTGGTTGTAGCTCACCTAGTTCCTTATCTCGAAGCTGCTGATGCCGCTTAACCTCAGCCATAGTACTGGCTAGCTTTCGCCCTGCCCGAGGCTTCAGGTGTACTTCATAACCAGTAGCGGTAGCTACTGCTGCTGCTGCCTCGTAGTCAATGACCTGATTAATGTTAGCCATAATGCCATTTCTCATTAGTTGTTTAATGATGTCTATGGCGCTAATTTGCAGCAGCTCAGCCAGTTGCCTCACACTTAATGACTGAGGGACCTCAAGAGCGTGAGTTTTAGGTGCTGAGGAGGTATTACTAACCTCTTCAGCCAAAGACTCCAGAGCTTCACTCGGCTTACTTATCTTCGCCAATGATTAACTCCTTCCCAACACACTATTCTCTTCCCAAGGCAATAGCTAGCCTTATAGTACTTGACCTTGATTCATGAGAGTTTCCCCATGCTTAACAAGCTGCTCGCGGTTATCTTGGGTGAGGGTGGTTCGCAAAGTATACTCTAGCCGACCACCTTTTAGCCCAATCTCCCAACACTCCTGTGCTCGGCATAAGTAGGCGCCTCGTCCCGCCTTCTTGCCACTGGTATCAACATCCACACTCCCATCAGAAATGCGTACCAGGCGGATCAGTTCCCGCTTGGCACTTACCTTACGGCAAGCCACACATGTCCGTTGTGGTATATGCTTTCTAGTATTCCTCATCATCGGTAAACTCTGCGCCTCGGCGTAGTTTGGTAGCCTTAATACCATCCTCATCACCTTCTTTACCGCGAGTGCCCTTCTTTTTCTTCTTCCTTGATTTAGTCCCAGGCTTGCTCGGACCAGCTACCATGATTTCCTCAGCGAACCTCAGTTGAGGTTTTTCCTCAGTCACTTGCTCACCGAGATATACTTCTTCGGGAATAGGGGTGCTATCTAGAGCTGGCAAAGGTTCAGCCGCTTCATCTGGTGGCGCCTCGCTAGGCACTAAAACTGGCTCCAGAATGGTGGGTATCTCAGTAGGAAGCTCCTCAATAACCATAACTTCCTCTTCTGCCTCAGTTACCACTTTTGCTTCCTCGGTAACCGGCTTGACTTCGGCTATTCTTTCAGCTCTTTCTGCCTCGGCTGCTGAGGCACCCTTAATGTCAATTCGCCAGCCGCTGAGCCTAGCTGCCAGCCTGGCATTCTGTCCTTCTTTACCAATGGCTAAGGAAAGTTGCTTGTCAGGAACAATCACGGTAGCTATACCATTCTCTTCATCTAGCTCAACACTTAGTACCTGAGCGGGGCTAAGAGCACTGGTAATAAATACGGAGGTATCTGGACTCCACTTAACAACGTCCAGTTTTTCACCACTTAGCTCATTTACAATATTCTGTATCCTGATACCGCGAAGCCCCACACAGCAGCCAACAGGGTCAATACCGTCCTGGCGTGCAGCCACAGCTACCTTACTCCGATAGCCAGCTTCACGGGCAATCGCTTTTATCTCTACTATTCCGTTAAAAACTTCAGGAACCTCCAACTCAAAAAGCCGACGAACTAGGTCTGGGTGAGAACGCGATACCACTACTCGAGGTCCTCTATTAGTCTGAACCACCTCCAGCAAGCAAACCTTGAGCCTTTGACCCACTCTGTACCTCTCGTTACGCACTTGCTCTGCGGCAGGCAATATTGCTTCAGTTCTACCTAAATCAACGAAGATTTGCCTAGGCTCAATACGTTGCACCAACCCGGTAACAATATCGCCTTCCTTATTAGCGTATTCCTCGAATATGGCACTATGCTCTGCCTCATTAAGACGCTGCAGAATAACTTGCTTTGCCGTTTGGGCGGCGATACGCCCAGCGTTACGCGGAGTAGCTTCCACTTCAATAGGTTCGCCAATTTGCGCATCTGATTTGACTCTCAGTGCTTCATCTAGAGATATCTCATAGCGAGTATCAGAAGGTTGCTCAACTACGGTTTTCTCGGCCCACACTTTAACTCGACCAGTGGTAGGGTCAATCTTAACTGAAATATTCTGATTAGTGGCGAAACTATCCTTCTTATAAGCTGATACCAGTGCCGTCTCTACTGCTTTAAGCACTATCTCTTTAGGCAGGTTTTTTTCAGCCGAGAGTTGGGTAATAGCGAGAAGAAAGTCGCTTTTCATCTCGAAATAGACCCTCCGTTACTATTATTTTATCCGTAAATTAAAAAAGTGGGAATGGAACCCACTTAAATCTTCCATATTCTGAATTAAATTATATCATAATTAGGTTTTATAATGCAATACCTGAGGGTCGAAGATTCCAAAAGTCGTTGATTCGAACCCCTTTTAACACGCCAGCTACTCGAATACTTGTTGTTACTCCAGCAACCAATGCTATGGCATAATAGCATTAGTAATGTCTCGGTCAAGGCCTGGAAACTGGGAAAGCCACTCTAGCCTTTCCCGCTTTAAGTTTTCCGAACGTTCCTCTATCTCCTCTTTGTGGTAGTAGGTACTAAGGTCAAACCGGCTCAGGTCTACCCCAGGAATTTCAACCGGCGCCTCATAGCCCCAGAATTCGTCCCTCTTCCATATAATCCTATCTCGGGCTATCATTTCCAATATCTTCAGCGAGTCTTTATGAGTTATTTTTTGTCCGGTGTCTGCCCCACTAACACTCCCTGTATTTACGATGAAACACTGGATGTCAGGGTTATTGCGAAGGATGCTAAGAAAGATATTGCCCTCCTCTTCCTCTGAACCGACGATGAAGGGGTTAGTGCCGACCACTCGTAGTGATTTACCTGCCTGGGAAGGGTCACCGGCTGAAGTCTCCACTGATTCACCCAGCATAAAGGCAGCCGCTGCCCATTCTGGAGTAAGCCGCACTACCGGAGGTACAATGTCATGGTGACGGGTAATGAATATGATATAGTGAACCTTTTCCAGGTCAATCTCATTGTCAGTAAAAGCAATGTCCCGCCTCTTAACCATACCCCGGCCATTGGAGGTCAGTGTTGTATTAAAGAAATCTACCCTACCCATTTCCGGGTCTACCCAGACATTCTCCAGTATTGCCCGGGGACTTATCGCCGCTGCGTAAAGAAGCGGTTGTGAGCTGGGTTCCAGGCCGTCCGTCTTCAGATAGAACGACTCTTCAGTTCCAATTGCACTGCCATCGGGTCTTAGTATGACCACATCATCCTGGCGAATTATTGCTCTCTCTGGATGGCGCAGCCAGTGGGAATGACAGGAGAGTGCTGTCTTTCCGGTACCGCTGAGACCGAAAAGCAGAAAACCAAAATCTTCCAACTTGCCATTCCGGAATAATCGCAAAATTTTACTTGCGGCGTGAAGACCAAGACATCCTTTCTGCTTGGCCCAGTACATCACCTGACGGAGCATTGCTTTCTTATTTTCACCCTTGTAATCACTACCCAGAATCAGAGTCATGCCTGAATCAGGGAAAACAAGGGTTTTCTTTTCTGGCCACTCAGCGACAGTGATGGTAGTAAAATCAGGCTCACCTCCCTCTGGGGGAAATAGGGTATTACCCCACATCAGTGGTATCCGAGCATAATCAGCAGTCACATAAACACGGCAATTCCTCTTACAGCCTGAAGTCTGGCACATCACCCTGTCGAGCTTGATCATTTCCTTGTCCTTCAAGTACTGTAGAACCTCGTGGACAAGCTGGGCATCTTCTTGACTAATCTTACCCATAACCACCTCGGTAAACTTGGCAATTCTGTTGCGCACATTGGTGATAACGGCAAGGTTGCCAAACTCGGTTATAACCCCTCCCTTTTCCAACGCCCATTGCCTGAGTTTTTCATCAGAGGGATTATCAATTATCCTTTTTGGCCTAAACTCCTGGGCAAAAATATCCTGCATATTGCTACCTCCAGAGGGGCAATCAAAAAGGGCTGATTACTAATATTATAACTGAATACTAATGCGTGTTACAATAGGCTTATGATTCGTGTTTGCCAGCCAAGTGATATAGCCAGGGTATATTTTATCATCAATGAGGCAGCCAGGGCATATGAAGGGGTTATACCGGCAGATTGTTATCATTGGCCTTATATGCCTTGGGATGAGCTTGAGCAGGAAATGAAGCAGATGACTTTATTTGGTTGCGAGGTAAATAATGAGCTGGTCGGGATAACGGGGTTTCAACCAATTAAAGATATTACCCTTATCCGCCATGCCTATGTATTACCTGCGTGGCAGAAACAGGGGATAGGCAGTAGATTATTAAATCATCTTAAGAGCCTGGTTACTACTTCTCGCTTGTTGGTAGGGACATGGGCTGATGCCTATTGGGCGGTTACTTTTTATCAAAAGCATGGCTTCAGGCTACTACCTGATAAGGATAAACTCCTAAAAACCTACTGGAACATCCCTCAGCGACAGATTGAAACCTCGGTAGTCCTGGGAACAGATGTGGGGTAGAAAGAGGGATTTAATCATTCTCTGATTCTTCAGCTCACTTAATATAAAGATTCCTCCAAATGCTGATTGGCTGTCAAAATGGTAGTATTTGTTGTCAAGTTCCGAGGCAGCTCATCTGTGGCCTATTGCCAGCGTCGGCTCATGTTGCCCTGAGGAGTTTTCTCAGGTCGAAAAGTGCGTGATAGGCGGCTCTTCTTCTCATCTGGTAATGTCTTCCTGAGTAGCTTTGCACAACATGTTGCCTAGTTTGTCCATTGTCAATGGCTATAAATACCTTACCTATTACTACGTCGCCTACTGACTCAGTGTAGCCCTCTATACTAATGCCAATACTAGCCTTCAATTTACGACGTGCCAGAGATGCCATTACCGCGGCTACTTCGGCGCTGGGGCCAGCAAGTAGGTGGGGATTGAGCCCCAGAGCAACTTTAGCTTCGTCAGAAGTAGCGATTAATCCGCCCTTAAAGTAACTCTGGCTCTGGGGAGCACTCGCCAGAGTATAAGTCAAAAAGCCACCAGTATAAGATTCAGCAACAGCCAGAGATAACCCTCTGGCAATAAGTAATTGTCCCACGGTATTCTCCGGCGTCGCATCGTCCACTCCCCATATGTAATTATTTAAGATTGCCCTGACATCAGCTTCCCGCCTTGAAATCATTTCCTGCGCTTCTTCCGGTTTCGCTGCTTTAGCTGTAATGCGCAGGTGGATACCATCTGGCTTGGCATAAGTAGCCAGGGTAGGATTAGTAGATGATGTCAAAGAGGTCACTAACTCATCCACCTTACCTTCGCCTAAGCCAAAAGTCTTGATAGTTCGAGATAAGATGACGGCTCCGGTTCCTTGTTGCAACTTGGGAAATATCTCATTTTGCCACATGAACTGCATCTCACTAGGTGGTCCAGGCATGGCTATTATTATCCGCCCCTGTTTCTCTACCCACCAACCGGGAGCTGTGCCCCGGGGGTTTGGGATGGCTGCTGCTGAAGGAATAAGAGTAGCTTGCTTGATATTGCTCGGGGATAGCTCTAAGCCAAGGTGCGCAAAATAATTGACAAGACTCTGTTTCAGACCTGGGTCTACTTTACGTTCCTCACCTAAAAGTCCAGCAATGGCTTCTCGGGTAATATCATCCTGTGTCGGACCTAGCCCTCCAGTAGTGAGAATAAGCTCCGACCTCTGCCAGGCATGCCTCAAGACTTCTAATAGCCTTTCATAGTTATCACCAACCGACGAGGTAAAATAAAGGTCAATCCCTAGCAAAGACAACTGATTTGCCAAAAATGGAGTATTAGTATCCACTATTTCGCCAAGGAGAAGTTCAGTTCCGATAGAAATAATCTCGGCTCTCATCTTAAGTTCTTTGTAATTATCCCTGTTGCCAAATGGGATTAAATCTGGTTGTACTGAGAAGGGCCACAGGCTGCAACTGAAAGATAGCATACCAGGGTGCACTTTGACAACTCGGATTGAGGTTGCTACACTGTTGGCCTGGAGCCAATGCAGAGGAAGGAGAGTTGATGAGTTTTCTGGGGTATCGAAGACCGGATGGTTCGGTAGGTATTCGTAACTATGTCCTGGTTCTGCCTGGTGGTCTGATATCATCGAAGATATGTGAATTTGTTGCTGGTGCTAGGACAATCATTACTGCGGACATAGGAAGCGGCCGGACAAAGAGAGACCGGGAGACCATTGCCCGTGTTCTGATTGGATTGGGTAAAAACCCAAATGTGGCCAGCGTTATTGTTCATGGCGTTAGCCTGAGCGCTGGTTATCCCGAACTGAACCCAGAAAGGCTAGCCAACCAGATAGCCGAATCAAAGAAGTCCGTAGAATTTATAAGTGCTAAGGAATATCCGGATAACCTTCAGGTGATAGAAAGGGGTATACGAGTAGCCCGGCAGATGGTGCATGATGCCTCTAAAGCCCGTCGTGAGTTGGTAGACGATAGTAACTTATCCATCGCTGTGAAGTGCGGGCGTTCTGACGCAACCTCAGGATTGGCCGGCAACCCTGTGGCGGGTTACCTTGTTGACAGGGTGGTAGAGGCTGGCGGCATCGCTCTTTTCGGTGAGACTACTGAGGTTATCGGTGCAGAACATCTTGTGGCAAAGCGTGCCGTAACCAAAGAGGTTGGTCAGGCTTTAATTGATGCCGTACTTGCTGTCGAGGAGAGGGCTAAGAATAGCGGAGAGGATATAAGAACCATCAATCCAATCCCAGCAAATATTGCCGGAGGAATTACTACCCTGGAAGAGAAATCCCTTGGTGCCATAGCCAAATCAGGCACTTGCCCGATACAAGGAGTCCTCAAATATGGAGAGATACCTCCAGGGAAAGGTTTATACTTCGTTGACAATTGGATGACCCAGATGAGCATTTTCCCAGGTTATGCCGCGGCTGGGAGTACCCTGCTACTCTATCAGATGGGAGGTGGAGGTATGCTTTATGATACTCTTCTTTCTCCTTCCCCTGGTGTGGTGGCGCCACTAATGTGGGCCACGGCAAATCGCAAGGCATACCAAGCAGCTAGAGAAAGTATTGATTTCTATTCGGGTACCGTTATAGAGGGTAAGGAGAGTGTTGAGGAGGCTGGTGAAAGGTTATGCTCTTTAGTTCAGGATATAGCCTCTGGTACCATGACCAAGGTGGAGACTATCAACTACACCGATCCAGTACAAATGTATCTATTGGATACACCCTACTAGCAAGCTGGTCTATAGATGGTGCGACTATCGCCGGCAGGAGAACCAGTACGCTGGTTAATATCTGGCCCAATATCTGCCTCATTAGCGTGACACCAGGTACGCGCCTAGAGGGATTCGAACCCACGACCCTCGGTTCCGAAGACCGATGCTCTGTCCGCTGAGCTATAGGCGCATGTATGTAATTTATGCACGAAAACGCCGGGATGTCAACTGCCAAAGGGC
>Ga0114930_10004996_pt1 | contig 11016 bp, 15 predicted proteins | sample AnhtaG_FD_87300 | JGI IMG/M metagenome (GOLD analysis project Ga0114930, IMG submission 87300) | Deep subsurface microbial communities from Anholt, Denmark to uncover new lineages of life (NeLLi) - Anholt_01485 metaG | ecosystem: Environmental > Aquatic > Marine > Oceanic > Sediment | place... | reverse complement strand
TCCTCTCCTCCTTGATCGAGCGCAAACCAAAAGCGGCACGCTCTCGACCGCAGCCCTAACCGCTCTTAACACATTGGTCCTCATATTCCGGCCAGACCAGGGCCTGCATTCAGCCTTAGCCCATCCTTGCGGCCGTTAGCCGGTAGGTCCCATAGCGTGAGGAGCAAGGGTTCATTGGGATCCTCGTGCACAAGCACGCATCGCCACCGGCTGTCCATGAGCCGCGAGGCTTTCTGTTTCCTCGTCAATAACAGTACCTCGACACTTCTGTCCCGTTCGCATCATACAGGTATCCGCAGTCCCCCTTATTGTTCCATATCGCTTTCCCACTGCCAAAGCTGAAGCCACAATGCTCGGGGTGGTGCTCATTAGTGTAAACCCGACAAGCCTGCCCCGGTTGCAGGTTGAAGCCAGGAAAGACGAAGTCCTGCCCAGGATCGCCGGCGTTCAGCCGCCAGCCGCCTATGGTCACTAATGCTGTGCCGACGTTTGCGATCTCGGCGTATTCGTCGCTTTCCACGCGAGGGACGACGCCGTCATAGAGGATAGATCGGATGACCACTTTGCCGACCTGCTGGGGTGGAGGCGTCGGCGCGTCGGTCGGCTGAGACAGTGGCGTAGGTGTGGCGGGCGCGAGTGTGGCCGTTGGCGCTGGCTTTCCCCAAAGACCACGCCCAGCGTTGCGAGCCTCGGCCTGGAGTTGCAGGAAGAGATCCTGATACTTCACATCAGGCGGATAGGTGGCCACTTGTGCATACCCTTGGCGCACGAGTTCTGCGTTTACGAACGTCCCGTCTTCCAGATAGAGATAGCGCAGCAGCCGGCCGTAGCGGTCGGTCTCCGATACATCCTTTTTCAGACGGACAGTCTTGCCCTCCACCAGTTGGCGATTAGCTTCTGTGGCTGCGCCAGACAACGGTTGATCTTGCTCGGGAGTGTCCATTCCGATATAGCGCAGGCGGTACGACTGACCGTTGATCTCGACTTCTATCGTATCACCGTCGACTATGCGCGTGACGTGGGCAGTTTCTAGCGCAGGCGTTGGAATAGCTGTGGGCGTAGCCGGGATGGCTGCAAGTGCGATAGTGGGGGAGGGCAGCAACGTCAAAGTCGGTAGAGACATAGGCTGCCGCTACCCACGCCACGCTGCCAGATGGTGGCTTCACCTCGTACCACTCACCGTCGCTTGTCTTGTGTCGAATCTCGACAGCGTCGCCGCCTTGAACGATACCGATCTTGTCGTAGTGTGTGCCGGGACCTCCCCGGAGATTGACACCGGCCGTTGCAGCCCCTGTGGGCCATGACGTGGGAATTGGGGCCGAGGTGGGTGTATTGGTGTTCGTTGGCCTAGGTGTGCTAGTTGGCTCAGGCGTGTTGGTTGGCGTCGACGTGGAAGTCGGTGTGAATGTATCGGTGGCGGCTGGCGGTGGCTTGGTTGGCGTAGGTTGTGCTTCTTGCGTAAGTGTTGGAGTTGGTTGAGCAGCGCTTGTGGCGGTTGCTGTTGGTTCAACGACGACTGTGTTTGTGAACGTCTGGGAGCCTCTGCAAGTCCCTCTGTGGTGCTTTGGCCACAGGCGAGTGTAGCCAGCGTGAGCATCAGCATGACGGTCAGCGTCGCCCAAATACTCCTCTTGACCTGCTTGCTGAACATCGTGTCCTCCTCCGGTTCGGACCAACAAAAACAGCCGACCACCTACCGGGTCATCCCCAGTATAGAGTCGGCTGCTACTCGCTCACTGCTTTTCCTCCTCCAAAGCAAAAACCGTCACGCCGGAACTTGCGGCGGACGGGCTGGCGTGGTAGAATGTCAGTGCTGTGGGCGCTCATCCGCCCCGGCCACCGCCTCGGGCTGTGGGAAGCCGCGAGGCTTTTCTGCCAATAGCTGCATGTAAGGATACCACACAGAGCATAGGTTGTCAAAATGCTGACCGGGGTCGGGGCGCTGGATCTGGATGCGGGCGGCGTGATGTTGTTTTGACATTTTCCGAAGGTGTTGGTACAATTGTTCTATATCCTCACAGATATTCAGACTCAGACCCAGGCAGGGATGGCTATGAATAGTGAACTGGTGCGCCGGTTGCTGCTCTACATAGCCGACCAGTTACAGGATATGGAAGCACCGATCTCAACAACTCGGTTGGTCAAATTCCTGTACCTGATCGATCTTGAGCACTATAACCATTATTACAAGACGCTTACTGGCATAGACTGGGTCAAGTATGACCACGGCCCCTATTTCTTTGCCTGGCCCGAAGTCCTACGTTCTACGCGGCTTGACCTGGAACCCGAAGAAGTTGAAACCGAACGGGGGCGAGGCATCACCTTCCATAGCCTTGAACCACACGACATCTCGGACGCTGTGTCTTTTGCTACTCAGGCCAGGATCGGGCGTATCCTGAGCCGCTGGGCGTACGAGGACCTCAATGTCTTGCTACATCATGTCTACGAGACGCTACCCGTCAGACACGGTATCTACTGCCAAGAGCTTGACTTTATGCTGGAGACGGACCACCTGCTGCTTGAAGAGGCAACAGACACAGCCACGCATTTTCTCACCCTCGACGAACTGATGACTGATTACGAGGCACATTCTGGTGGTGACACCTGATCGAGGGGAACAGACCTTTGACATCCTTATTGATGCTAGAGTAAAAAGACGATTTCGCAAGCTGTCGGGACAAAACTACAATCGAATCATAGATGCCATTGAAGGTCTCAAAAACAATCCGACCCCTCACGGATGTATCAAGCTCAAGGGAGGTTTGGAAGGGTTTCGTATCAGGGTGGGGAACTACCGCGTCCTGTACAAAGTGGATTGGCAATATAGGATGGTGGAGGTTTATTACGTCCTAGACAGAAAAGAAGGATACCCGCTGAGGATGTAGTAGTTTTCGTTCCACCTACCGATGTTCTGCGCCGATAGCTACAAGGCTGCCGGCGCTCTTTGTTTCCCACTAGAAACATAATCAGAAACTGGGAATGGCTCAGGATGTCAAGGAGAGCCTGTCAACAGTGGCGATCCTTGGAATCGCGGGGGAACACAAGGCGATGATCGGCTTGCCGGAGCTGGCGGCGCATGAGCTGCGGCGCACGTTTGCCCAGATCGGCTATGATAGCGGCATCCCCATCACACAGATTTCCATTCTGCTGGGGCATAGTTCAGTAGAAGTAACCCAAAGATATCTGAACCTTGATCTTGACCTAGAAGTGACGGCATCGGACTTTGTACCCTCGTAAGCTCTCTGACATTTGAGGAGCAACAGAAAGGGCAAGCATAGATCAAATGCTGGCCCCCTTTTGCTCGTTGCACTGCACTTCTTTTACTCTGGTTCAATTATCGCTTGCTCAGACTCCTGTGGCACATACACTATTTGTACAGGAATGGCAGCCACCTGCCGCCATTCAGTTTCGCCCTCGTTCTGAAGTTCCATACGAAACAGATGGCGACCAGGCTCATCCCCAATAGGTAGCCCCTGAAAATGCACGCTAGACCGAACCCTCACAGTCTCCGATAGGTTGATTGGGTGTTCAGTCCCACGCAAAGATCTGCCGGAAGGAGACAAGAAGGTTATACGTGCGCTTCCCTGACTTGGCACGTCCGTCTCGGCCCTCGTCCACAATGTCGCGATCTCAAATGAAATACTAAGGACCCTTTCGGGCTCGGGTTCAGCGTTGACAGTCAATTGCTCGATCACATTTTGGAGGCTCATGCTGTTCGTGCGTTTGTCAATGATGGTACATGAGCAAACTACTGTCCATACGTGATCTATCACTAGTACACTCTTTCCAAGATTTGGGTGTCTGAGGCTTGGCTATCCAGACCGATCTGCGGTAAACGCTCTTGTGGCATATATATTGTCTCTTCAGTAACGACAGATTCTAATGGGACGTGGACATAAACGATTCGGGTGCGTTCGATAGCAGATTCCGATTTCAGCCGAACCACCAATTCCGTATCCAGGGCCCCTGCCAGTTTTTGGAGCAATCCAATAGTGGGATTTGCCAGACCATTTTCCAGGCGGGAGATATTGGCCTGCCGGGTTCCTACCCGCTTAGCTAGCTCCGCTTGAGACCATCCTTTCTGCAAGCGCAGAGCAAGTATATCGTCCCCAAGGTCCAGAATCGATCTTAGCTTCTTTTCAGCGGCTACGTATTCAGGATCACGTTGCAGCTTCTTTAGATATTCTCTATGCTTCATTTCTGCTACCTCCCTGATACTTGCGCCAAGTAGTCTTTGCGATATTCAATGGCTTTGTCAATTTCGTAGTCTGGGATCTTGTCAGTCTTTTTCTTAATGCCGTGTGTCAAGACAAACTGGTTTCGCGCATAGATGAAGTAGAACAGACGATAACGAACACGACGTATTCTGATCCGAAGCGCGTGAATGTCATCTCGGAGAAATTCAGTGTGTGGATAATCCAGTTTCAGGCCATGGGTTTCTAGTCGTTCAATGGCCCTATTCACGCGCACCAGTTCGTCTGCTGAGAGACTGCCCAGAAATTCTTCAATGGGACACCGCCCGCTGCTCTTTTCGTAGTGTTCTATCTCCCAATTCGCTTGGCTCATATCACGAGTTCCCATCCGCGAAAAGGGAATATAGCATAGATGCTATAGCAGTTTAGCACTTTTATTTTCCCTTGTCAAGCTCATCTCATGATGACCAAGCGCAGGTCGTGATATCAAACGGAAAGGAGGAGCCGGATTGTGTTGATTATAACACTCGCTGAGATGATAGGCAAACTGGACACTAACGAAATCAGTGAATTACGTAACCGTTTGCGGTAAAGTTGGACGCCCACAACGCCCTTGCTGGCTTGCCCACAAGCGCGACTTTGCATACAATAGAGAACAGCCCCACAGTAGGATCAACTACCTAGGGCAGACCAGGGCGGGCCAATCGCCCCGGCAACACAAGTATAACATGTTCGGCCCGTCCTGGCAACAGTCGGGGCGGGCTTTGTGCTGCGAGGTGAACTATGGACGATGAGAAAAAAACAGCCGACGACGAGGGTATACTGACTTCCGTGGGCTACACGTTCCGTGAGTTTGACTCAGAACTGGAAAAGGTCTTTGCCAACGCTCAAAAACTGTGTGAAATAGAGCGCAATGATAGCGATGAGATTGTGGCGTTTGGCTTTTTCGTTCGACATCCGCGCTACCCAGACCTCACGGCGCTAGTGGAGTATCCCGACGACAGGCCGGGCGAGGAGCGGTCACTCTTGCCGAAACGCATGATCATAGACAAAGCCGACACGCCGCTAACTGCGATCTATGAGATTGCAAAGTACACTGAGTATCTCGTTAGGGAATCAGTGCAACAGCAACACGGTGGGCGGCCAAAAGGGAGATCAGACGACACCGATGAGAAGTTGCTCAGGATAGCACAGGATTATCAGGATACGCAAGCCGAGTACCGCCTACGTGGAGAACGCCTATTGACTTACAAAGACTTTGCGAAAGATAAGGGCGTGTCGGTCTCGACGGTGAAACGGGCGCTGAAATTGCATAGAGAAAAGGCAGAAACTGGGGGCAAAGAATCGACTTAGAGGCGATTGCTTGACCTCTTGCGATTGAGCAGCGTGGTACAATCTCAGCGGAACAAACGCTGAGATTTTCGTTTTCTAGGAGGATGCCATGAGGTACGCAGTCAGCAGAGCTTACTTCACAGAGCGATTCGCCATTGCCATGTCGCCCCGCGACCGGGTCGCCTTGAAACGGCTGTCCGAGACATTGGGCGAGGCGCAGGCGGTAGTCGGGCGCCGCCTGATCCGCGAAGCGGCCAAAAGCGCAGGCTTGTGGCCTCCCAGCGAGGATCGGGGGATGGTGCAGCGGGCAACGACATGACTCACACGGTCACTATGATACGCGACCCAAACGCGATTCCCCTATCACTCCGAGCTTGACAACCGGGGGAAAACCTGGTAGATTACTATTTACCAAATTCTACTTTGGCAAAGTTCACTTTGGCAATTTGGAACTTGCCAAAGTCTCTAGAGGAGTTACGAGATGATTACCGAGTTTTGGGATCGAGAACAGGAACTGGCCTTCCTGGAAAAGCAGTACCAAGAACCGGACAGCAACCTGGTCATCATCTACGGGCGGCGTCGTGTTGGCAAGACGACCACCATTGCTCGCTTCAGCGCCAACAAGCCTAACATCATCTATCTGGCTGATCGTTCTATGGAGACGACGTTGATGCAAAGACTGTTGGGAGTGATAGCCCGCTTTCTGGAGGACGACCTCCTTGCCCAGGTCACGCCACCGGACTGGGACTGGATCTTTGGTCAATTCATCAGCCACGCCGATTTCTCGCGAAAAATCGTGCTGGTGATGGATGAATTCCAGGCACTGGCCCAGGTCAACCACGCCTTCCCGTCCATCCTCCAGCGTCTCTGGGACACGCATCTTGGATCCCGCAACCTGATGTTGATCCTCTGTGGCTCCATGGTCGGCATGATGTATCGAACCACGCTGGCCTACGACTCCCCCCTCTACGGAAGACGAACAGGTCAAATCCGTATGCGACCCCTCACTTTTTCAGCGTTGCGCAAAACCTTTGCAGAGAGGCCCTTCAACGACATCGTAGAGCTATACGCGGTCAGTGGGGGAGTGCCTGTATACGTCAAAGCTCTGGCTGACGGAACAAACCAGAGGTTCAAACTGGCAGAAAGGATCAACGAATGTGTATTGAACGTGGGGGGACGGCTATACGATGAACCGCGTTTCGTGCTCAGCGGCGAGGTTTCCGACACGACCACCTTTTTCTCGATCTTGCAGGTCATCGCAGCCGGAAGCCGACAGCAGACACACATCGGCGGGAAACTAGGCCTATCCAGCAACTATCTGAGCTCCTATATCCGTATATTGCTCGACCTGGAAGTGCTCGAAAAACGGATACCGATTACGGCCGATCCACGGCGAAGCCGTCGCTCACTGTACTATATCGGTGATCACTTTTTTGACTTTTGGTTCCGTTACGTGTATCCCTACCAGAGTGAACTTGAAAGCGGACGCCCAGCGATCGTCCTGGCAGATATTCAACAGACGTTTGACCAGTACGTCAGCCGGACGTTCGAAGATTGCACTCGCGACTGGCTATGGCACTTGCACGACCAAGGCCAACTCCCCTTCGAACTCCACAAACTGGGGAGTTGGTGGAGCAAACGCACCGAGATCGACGTCGTGGGTCTCAACAACAGCACCCATGACATCGTATTCGGCGAGTGCAAGTGGTCCTCGAGTCCCGTTGGGCTCGACGTGCTCAAGGGACTATACAATAAAGCGCACCAAGTTCCCTGGCACCACGACGATCGCCAAGAGTGGTTTGTGCTCGCTAGCCGTTCAGGTTTCCAAGAGTCCTTGATCGAACGTGCCCGACGCCCCGGAGGTTATGGGCGCCGCGATGTGCTGCTCATCCACAATGGAGAACTCGTCGGCTAGACACGCTGTACTACACAAACTCTATCTCCGGGGTATGGGATCCGCGTCAATACGTTAACAGCGGTAACACCCGATCACACGATATCACGCCTTTGTCAGACAAGCGAGTGTGATCTCGGCCTTGTTGTCTGACAAAGGCGAACACCGTTCCACACTTTGTGCACTCTATTCACCAGTCCTCCACTCGTCCGCCCCGGAGGAGTCCGCCAAGCCCAGCCCAGAGCAAGTGTAGTCTGCCCAGAACACCCCCTAGATCTAGTGTTGTGATAATTGCACTCAACTACGTATAGTAGTACAGAAACCAGGACTTGTTGCGGAATCTCGGACCGAAAAGCACTTGCAATTTTTAGACTATAGTGGTATAGTTGGTATACATCGGACGGGAAAGCTTTCAGAACAGCTCCATGTTCCGTGTATACGACACGCGTAAGTGGTTGGGAGAGCGTCTATGCTGGATTTCAGTCCCTTGGGCTTTGCAGAGCCCCCCTTTTCTCTATCACCCGACCCGCGGTTCTTTTTTATGTCAGCACAACACAAAACCGCGCTGGCCAAGATGACGTATACCGCAGAGCAGCGCCAGGGATTGTCCGTGGTGTACGGCGATGTAGGAGTCGGCAAAACGACCATTGCCCGGCGCATCTACCAGATCTACAACGACAATCCAAGCATCGAGGCAGCTTACCTACCGATGCCCATTTTTCCATCCGAATTCCAGCTATTGAAAGCGATCTGTAGCGAGTTTGGACTGCCTCCCAAGCGCAGCAAATACGCTCAGATCGAGCTGTTGAACGCACACCTGATTGACATATGGAAACAGGGCACGAACGCGGTACTTATCATAGACGAAGCCCAAGCGTTGGTAGGACAGCAGTTTGAGTTGATTCGCCAGTTGCTCAATTTCGAGTCGAATACCCAAAAACTGATTCAGATCATTATGATCGGTCAGAACGAGCTGCGAAACAAACTGAGGCTAAAGAAACCGCTCCGTTCCCGGATCGCCACTCGCTCGACGATTGAGCCGCTGGACCCGCGCGATACGCGCGATATGATCAAGTTTCGCGTGATGGTCGCCGGGCGCACGGAACCACTGTTTACAGATGAAGCTATTCAAGCTATCTATGACTATTCGCACGGAATGCCCAGGGACATATGTGCCCTCGGATTAAACATGTTGCCGCTGGCCTTGCTCAGAAACACCTCCGTTATTGGTAAGGACTTGGTTCACCAGGCGATCGACGAGTTGGGCACCGATTAACGTCAGCGCTCGCGCACAACTCGCTCAAGAATGCAAAGTGCTCTGAAGAGCCGGCAGTCAGGCAGATTGTGGCCCTTGGAGCAGACCAGGAAGCACGGTTGAAGCAAGAGCTGCGCTTCAACCTCGGCTATGCCACGTTTCGCGTGGTCCGTTCATCTAGCATGGAGAGACACACGTGCCCCAACCCCAAAGAGGAACATTCGCAGATCTCTACGACACAGAACAGCGCGTTCACACGACCCGACCAGGACGTCCGCGCACCAAGAAAAGGCGTAAACAGGTCACCCTTTATCTGACCAGGGAACAGGAGGAAGCCCTTTCAGACCTGCACCACATGTGGCGAAAACAGTTCAAAGTAGACCGCAGCGACGTCGCTGGACTAGCACTCGAGCTACTTGCCATCATCACTGAAAAGAATAATGGACTTTTAGACTTTCACAATTTCGAAAGTCTAAAAGTCTACGTTGCCGAGAGACAAACTAGAGAGTAACCAACTTGAAAAGCCGATCGAGGCTGGCCCCTCAATCGGCTCAAGGGAAGAGCGATGGACCCCACCAGGAAACGGTGCGGATGCAACACATCCGAGTCCTTGCCCCTCGTCTTATAGCATAGCACAATAGCGACTATGTGTCAAGGGCCAGAAGGACCGTTGAGATGCCTGCAAAAGATGCCTTCAGCCAGAATGACGAGAGAACCATCGTCATCCGCGACCGGCGCAAACCCAATCAATACACAACCGACAACGTGATCGCTCGCGATTGGTTGCCCATCCTACGCGTAGGTGATACCTTCTTTTTCTACTCCGTTTACCTGTCCATGGCCAATCGGGAAACGGAGAGCAGTTGGGGCAGTCTGCGCACGCAGGCTGAATACCTCCAGTGCAGCGTAGACCTCATCATTCGTGGAAACAAGCTGCTCGAGATCTGCGAACTACTTTACGTCGAGACTGGCAACCATCGCACCTGCAACGAGTACTATATCCTCGATCCCCCGCCGCTGACTGCCGAGCTCAAAGCACACATTTACCAGCGGTTGGCCGAAATCGCTGCCAGTGAAACCAGCAAGAATTGGCAATCCTGGGTCAAGCAGGTTCGAAAGGCGCTTGACAAACACCGCTCACTCCCTAGCATCTGGGCCGAAAGACGGGCTAAGAAAGGCGGTCGCCCCGTCAACACGGCACGTGCGCCTAAAGGCGCTCGTGAGCCACAAGCAGAGTTCACAGAGAACCACCCACCGCAAAACCCTGGTTGTGACTCACAACCAGGGTACTCGTGTCCCACAACCAGGGTAGTTGTGGCTCACAACCAGGGTGGTTGTGAGCCACAACCCAAACAAGAACAACTAACAAGAAAGACTAACAAGAAAGACAAAGATGTTGGATCAGACTTGTTGCTTGTTCGTACCAGGTGTTCTTGCCTGGGAATTGCACTGACTGTGATCAATGTGCTGCTAGAAAGGTATTCTTTGGACAGGATCTTGCGACAACTTGAATGGCTTCCGTTCCGAGATCCTCGAGACCCAGCGGCTATGCTGATTAGTGCTGTGCAAGGCGACTGGACGCGCCCTGCCAAATATGACCGCATTCGAGCACAAGAGGTCTGGTCGACCTGGATGACCTCACTCGGTGAACGTGCAGATCGAGCTCATGTTAACGACGCTGCCCAGATCGGTGACGACGCTGAAGAGTATCCAATCTCCGGTGGCGTTGACTTGGATGAAGAGAGGTTTGTGTTAAAGGGGACAGAACTGGATGCGAGGGATGTTTGGGCTCGCGTGCTCGAGGAACTGCGCATGCAGATGACGCGGGCAACATTCGATACGTGGCTTGGAGGATCGCAGATTGGCTGTGTAGACGATGGCGTAATGACCGTGCTGGTTCGCGATGAGTACGCTGTCGAGTGGCTGAGGGCGCGTTGGGGGACACCGATTCAACGCACGTTGACCGGCATTGTTGGCCAGCCGGTCAACGTGCGTTTCGCGGCGAGATAGTGGGGTGCCACCTCTGGTGGCCCGGCGTTTATGTGGCGTCGATCCTGGGTAGGCCTGAAAGCACGTTCTAGTGTATCCACCTCGGATGAAGTGCATCCGAGGTGGATCGACAACTGCATCAGGGAGGCCTGGGCAGGTGATATCCAGGAACGTTGCGATCCTCTTCAGTGATCACGTCTGACAGGGTACCAGGGATGAGATCCTTGCCGCGGATCGCCTGGATAACGCCGGACAGGGCGTTTGCGTCGTCCCAGGAACTGCAGTGCATGATGATGATGGCTCCGTAATGAGCTGTTCTGCGGACGTGTTCTATGACGTCCTTTGGGGCTTTG
>Ga0114930_10004995_pt1 | contig 11017 bp, 8 predicted proteins | sample AnhtaG_FD_87300 | JGI IMG/M metagenome (GOLD analysis project Ga0114930, IMG submission 87300) | Deep subsurface microbial communities from Anholt, Denmark to uncover new lineages of life (NeLLi) - Anholt_01485 metaG | ecosystem: Environmental > Aquatic > Marine > Oceanic > Sediment | place... | reverse complement strand
TCGCCCAGGCGATCCAAATCGACCTTACGAATGCGTGGGGACATAGAGCGATCAACCTGGCAATAGACGCAATCGAAATTGCAGGCAGTGTCCGGGTTCAGGTTTACGCCGATGCTCAGGCCGCCGCTGCGCCGCGAGATCACCGGATAGACGTAGAGATTCTGTCGCCAGTTACGTGGATGGCTTTGATATTGGCGAAGTGGAGTCTTGTTCGTGTCGGTGAAGGCTCTATCTCACAGAAGCGCCAGCCGTCAGCCAACCTCGACACGCAGTGCGGTCGGCTTTCGCCCGGGTTGACGGTCACTGCTATTATACTTGAGGTGCAGGCTGGGAAAAGCGGCGCTGGCTTCGGTCATTGTATTGGGCAGGGCAATCGCATCTAAATGTTGATCGCGGTTTCTGGCCTAGAATCGCCGGTGAACAGGAATCGTATAAGGAACTTACATTTGTCCAACCTGCGATATTGAGGCGTAAGGCGGGTTCGGGCAAATTAGATGCGATTGCCCTGCATAGACGGGTCGTTGAGGGATTTTTTGCGCTATAGCCCGTGCGCCAAACCTAGCGCCTGTGCGCTAAACCTACATCGCCCTCAGAGTGCCAGACCGGTACACGGCCGATCGAAGGCCTTGCGGGTCAGCGAAGACCAAGACAGCTTAACCTGCGCAAGAGGGGCACACTCTGGGGTACATTTCGCCAAATTGAGCGAAATCGACAAAACTCGGCTGGCAGGTCTTCCCGTAACTCTTTGGCCTTCAAGGCGTTACAAAACTTGATTTGTTTCAATCAAAGTGAGACAATCGCCGCCTTCGAATAAGACACGGTTCGGTCCTCCACGAAAGGCAGTAGACGCTGCCGCAGCTTGATGTTCTCCTGCTTTCGCAGCTCCCTGGCCGCTTGTAACTTCCGGCGGCGCTCGGCCAGAAGCGCCTCCGGATCTCCTCGATAATAATCGACCGGCCGCAGGAACGACAAGGCCGAATGCAGCCGGATGTTGTTGTACGCATCGATGATCAGGCCGAAACTCTCGCCATCGGCCGTTGGTCACGGGATAACGATCGATAAAGAATGCAGGGACCGTGCATTTACGCTTTGGGTTCTTGATATTCGGTTGATCGGTCCCGACGATGTAGCTGTCCGTTGGTACAAGCACCATATCCGCCGGCATTGTCCCTTGCCCATTATCGTGATTCTCGTCTCGTCTTTGTGTCATGGATCGTATTCGACGCAACGATGCTCGTGCCGAATTCCCGGCAGATTGTCCTATGTGTCAACGCGACACGGCACGTCTCGCGCTTGCTGGCTGTTCGAAACGTGAAGGACATCGAGTCGCAGACTCCGCACTTTCCTGGCGTCGCCCAGGCGGTGCAGGGACTCGCTCGTCGCCGTGTCGTCGGCCGTCGACCGGAGCCGTGGGGTACCGGAGTCGTCTCGCCATCGCGCGATCCGCGTCGGGGAGACACCGATCCGGTAAGCTACGATACACGCCTGGTTGGTTAGGGTGGTACGCCAGACACCACGGAGGAGCCAGCGTCGTGCCGACGTGATCGCAGTCAACGGTGTGACCGCAATTCGCCCCGCGCGCCGCAAGTCCCGGACCAGAGCGTAATCCTCCATGATTGGCACATCGGGGAACCCCCCAGTTTCGCGAAAAGTGCACGCCCGGATCGAGAGAGCCTGATCGCCGTAGGGCATCTGGAGGACACGGGATCGAAAGTCCACCAGCTTCTCGATGAGGCGAAAGGACCACGCTTCGGCCTCGATCGACAGCCGAAAGGCGCAGACACATACGTTCGGCTGCTCGAGAGTATGAAGGACGGCCTCGTCAAAACCCTCCGGCAGAATCGTGTCGGCGTGAAGGAACAGCAAAACGTCACCATTGGCAGCGGCGGCGCCGGCGTTCATCTGGCGCGCGCGGCCACGCTTTGCGCGGATAACTTTCGCACCAGCCTCGGCCGCAAGCGCCGTAGTTCTATCGGTGCTTCCGCCATCCACAACGATAACCTCGATCGCGCTCTGGGACGCGGACTGGATCGCAGCGGCAATCGTAGCCTCCTCGTTGAGCGCGGGAATGATGACCGAAACCCGCGGCCGTTGCTGAGAATCCCGCGTCTTGCCCTGCTCCCAGGTCAGCAGGTCGTCGGGGCGATCAACATCCGACAGCACCTGCAAGAAGTCCGTTGAAGCGTCGGCATGAGCGGCTATTTCGCATGTTTGTTCGAGAACGTTCGGGCTGCCCCATTCGATGTCGTTGAACAACTCGGGAATTGGCCGACGTAGCCCGAGCAGATAGTAGCCGCCATCGGGAGCCGGTCCGACAACGATGTCGTTCTCTTCCAAGCGGGCGAGTGCCTCAATGACGTGTTCTGGCTCGCGTTCCGGGCAGTCGGTTCCGATGATGACCACGCTCCGGGCCCCGTTGGCGAATGCCTCACTTGCCGCGTTACTCATTCGGTGTCCGAGATTTCCGTCGCCCTGAAGCACATATCTGTGCTGCTCGCCAAACGTCTCGCGAAAGGCCGGCACATCGGCGCCGGTCACCCGAACTTCGAGTGAGCAGAGTCGCAAGTCACTCAGAACGCCCAACTTCCTGAGCGTTTGCTCGGTCAATTCACGTGAGATATCGGCCGCCCGCTCGGCGCCGACGGCGGGGACGAGGCGCGTCTTGGCTGCGCCAGGCATTGGAAAGCGCGCAAAGACGATAAGATGTTCGCTTTGGTAAGACAAAGGTCGATCCATGGGAAAGCTCCCTCAGCGCTCGTTCCTGTGCCGTTTGGCGACCTCCCGCCGTGTCGCCCCAACGCTCGAAAGCGTGGGCACAATGTAGGGCACCACCACTGTCAAACCCACCCTGACTGAGCCGCTCCTCGCAAGGCGTAAAATGGGTAATCTGCGTTTATCCCTGCACCTGTTAGGACGTAGCATTTCCAGTTCACTTTCCCTCTTGTGTGGAGCTATTTAGTCTGCCCCGATCGACGTTTCCGTTGGGCAGGGCGTCACCATGGTTGATGAAGACCAAAATGGTGCCGACAACCACGGCATACCACGACGCCCGCCGTACGACCGCCGGTTCCATCGCCGCATGGAACCAGTCCCTGGCCCACCTCAATGTGTTGCGACCACGCCGGCCCATCTTATCTTACCGTCGGGACTTCAAGATCAGGTTGAACAGTCGGCGAACGAACGGCGTCAGCCGGGTTCGATTGTAGGCGTCACCGGCCTTACGGATGACTTCCGCCTGCGTTGGGTAGGGATGAATCGTCCTTGCGATGGTTCCCAACCCCTTGCCGGCGACCATGGCCAGCGTGATCTCGTTAATCATTTCGCCCGCGTGTCGGGCAACGAGCGTCGCTCCGAGGATCCGGTCCGTGCCTTTTTTCAGGTGGACCTTCAGCAATCCCTCAGCTTCACCGTCCAGCACGGCTCTGTCCACATCGGACAGCTCCATCGTAATCCTCTGCACTTCGATGTCACGTTGCTTCGCGTCGCGTTCGTACATCCCGACGTGGGCGATCTCCGGATCCGTGTAGGTGCACCAGGGAATCGTCAAGGCGCTTGCCTTGCTCCGGCCGAAGAACAGCGCGTTCTGTATCACGATGCGGGCCATGAAGTCCGCCGCATGCGTGAACTTGTATTCGGAGCAGACATCGCCGGCAGCGTAGATGCGCCTGTTCGATGTTCGCAAACGCTCGTCGACCTGTACTCCCGACTTCGGGTCAAATGCAACGCCAACCGCCTCCAGGCCGAGTCCTTCCACATTGGGTGCGCGGCCAACACCGAGCAGGATCTGTTCAGCCCGAACCTCCTTCTTGTCGCCGAGCTTGATAACACGCTCGGCACCGTCCTTCCGTACCGACTCGATCTGCACGCCGCAACGCACGTCGACCCTGTCTCGCAGCAGCGCGGCTTGGATCCGCTCCGTCGCATCGGGGTCCTCGCGACCCAAAACGTTCGGCCCGACTTCGAGCAAGGTGACGGAAGAGCCGAAGCGCGCGAATGTCTGTGCCATCTCGCAGCCGATCGGACCGGCTCCGATTACGGCCAGGTGTGCGGGCAGCTCCGTCAACGAGAAGACGGTCTCGTTGGTGAGATAGCCCGTCCCCGCAAGGCCCGGTATCGGGAGGGCGGCCGCCCGTGCGCCCGTTGCGATGCACGCTCTGGCGAATCGAAGCGTCTTACCATCGACCTCGACGGTATCGCCACCCGTGAACCGCGCGTCGCCGATGAACACGTCGATCCCAAGTTCGCTAAAATGTCTGGCCGAGTCACGCGGACTGATACCGGCGCGGAGCTTTCGCATGCGCTTCATCACCGCGGGGAAGTCAATGGCCGCACCATCCGGCACACTGACGCCGTATTCGCCGGCGTCGCGGACATCTGCGAAGGCGCGGGCGCAGCGGATCAAGGCCTTCGACGGCACGCACCCGGCATTGAGGCAGTCGCCGCCCATGAGGTGACGTTCAATAAGCGCCACCTTGGCGCCGAACCCGGCCGTACCCGCAGCGGTCACAAGCCCGGCCGCCCCGGCGCCGATTACCACCATGTTGTAGCGGCCTGCGGGCTGCGGGTTGACCCAATCCGTCGGGTGCACGTTGGCGATCAGGCGCCGGTTGTGTTCGTCGAGCGGTTGGGCCTGCGGTAATCCGGCTACGACCGAATCCATTGCCGCGTCCGCATCGCCCGGCACCCGGGCCACCTTCGGTCCCGTCTCAGCTCGCGGGATGTCAACGCTTGTTTCTTGCATCATTCAGCGTCCAATCGTAATCGAGCCATTTGATTCGCGGTTTTTTACCCTCGTCTAAGGCTACCTTCAGCGGCACGGAATAACGAGCGACGAACGCGAGTACGGAGCCCGCGACCTGCTCGAAATCCGCGCCGTACCAGTCGTAGAGTCTCGTCAGATAAACTTCCTTAGCGCCCGGCTGATAACGAAACCAGTGATCATGCGAATGCACGTAGCGCGTCTGATCCTCCAGTTGCTCGTCGATCAGTTCCGCGTGATAGGCTTCGTTGCGCAGCTTCGGACAGCCGATCGCGGCACACACCAGGGCGAAGTGGATGCGCGGCTCGGCGAATTTCGGCCGGATCTGTTCGTGCTCGATCTGGTCCAGGCTGAGCGTCACACTTCCGATGCGCCATCGCGTATGGCGCCAGCGTTTCGCGCGGGGGATGTCCTTGATGGACTTGACGAGGTAGTGATCGAGGATCAACCGGAGCGTGAAAGCGTTGTAGGCGTTGATGAGGAGCGACAGTTTCTCGTCGCGACCGAGATCAGCGAAGGGCGCGTTCTCAAGTGAAGCGATATAGGTATCCAAAGACGCGGCTTCGCTGCGCAAACCTTCGTAGTCGACCCATCCGTCGCTGTCGACGTGTTTGCGAAGCAAGGTGTCGAATGCGGAGTGGTCGAACGTCGGGCCATCGGATTGCTGCTGATACGCCTCTTGCGGCGTGACCGGAGCGGGCCCGAACAGGTTTCGGAGCGCATCGCGCCGCTGGTGTGCGCGGGCGGCGATCCCAAGCATCGCGACCGCCACGAGCGCGAGCACGATCGTCCCCCTCGTCCGGCCGGCCGAACCGACGACCATCTGTTCGGTTGACTCATTCATCGTCCCTTCCGAAGCGGTTTCCTCTTGAATTCGGGTGTTCTGGCGGAGCGCTTTGCGGGCCAGACGCGTGACATAGACGGTCACTGCGATGGTTGCCATCAGCCCGACGGCCAGCAGTGCCCATTCGCCGGGCGTCTTTCCGCGTTGAGCACCCGCCGCGGACCGCAGGCCTTCCGTTCCGATGTGCCCCAGGTACACGTACATGAATGTGCCCGGCAGCATGAACAGCCAGCTCGCCAGGACGTAGGGCCAGAATCGGATGGCGGTGAGGCCGAAGAGGTAGTTGCCCAGACTGAACGGCACGGCCGGTGACAATCGGAGCATCGCGATGATCTTCCAACCGCCGTCGCCGATGGCCCGGTCGATGGCCTCGAATTTCGGGAACCTTTGGGCCTGTCGGGCGACCTTGTCGCGCGCGAGATACCGGGCGATCAGGAATGCCATCGCGGCGGCAGTTGTGGAGGCGAGCGATACCGTCACCGTTCCCCAGGCCAAGCCGAACACTGCCCCTGCGGTGAGCGTCAGCGCCGAACCGGGAAAGAACGCCAGGGCCGCAACAACATAAGCAGCTCCGAGGGCGAGCGGTCCCCAGAATCCCAGGCCGTCCGCCTTCGACTTGACCAGGTCAATCGCTCGATCCACCGGCAGTTCCCGAATCAGCACCAGAAGCGAGACGATAATCAAGGCGATAGAGACTCCTTTGATGAGCCCTGCTCGACGCTCTATGTGCGAAGTAATGGACATCATGTTTCCTGTCTTCGGCGAAGGATCGGCCGACGCATTGGCGGTGGTCGTGTTGGCCACAATCATTTGAAACACGCTCCTCATTTTGCCTTAGATTAGGAACCGGCGCGCTCACCCTGGGCCATAAAGGCTGCGGTTTCGGACACCGGGATCGCGAAGCCCACACTCTCAATCCCCGGACCGGCGAGCTTGGAGACGACCACGCCGACGAGGTGGCCGTGCCGATCCAGCAGCGGCCCGCCGGAGTTGCCGGGAGAGATGGCCGCATCGGTCTGAATTATCTGCGTCGGCGCGACTTCGCCCGCCCTCCGTACTGCGGAGACGATTCCGCGAGTGATCGTCCAGCCCAACCCGACGGGATGGCCGATGACGTACACATCGCTTCCCACCTCTGGCAGGGCGACAAGCTCAACCCGCATCGGCACCCACTCGCCTGACGGCGGATCAACCTGCACGAGCGCCAAGTCCGCCTCGCTGCTCCTTCGCAAGGTTTTTGCGGCGAACGTCTCTCCCTCATACGTCTCCACGGAAGGTGCGTCATCGTTTCCGACGACGTGTGGGTTGGTCACAATCTGCCCAGACTCGCTGACGACGAAACCGGTTCCCATCCCGTCTCCGGCGCGCAAACGCACCACATGAGTGCGGGCCTTGTAGTAAGGGTGGTCGGAGGATTCTAAGCGCGGCGCGGACGCACACAGGCCGATGACCGTGTACTGCCCGGCGCGAAAGTCAAACAGATCGCCATCGGGCTTCACACGAAACACGGCCAGATCTTCCGCCAGATCGCGGCGGTCGATCACCGTGCAGTTGTCCCAACCGTTGGGCGCACCGTTGTCGTTCGTCATGTCAACGCTCCTCCGCATGAGGACCCGTGTCCGGCCGTGCAGCCAAAGCAGTGTTCACCAGTGACGATGCGCCAGTGAATCAGCGCTGCCGGATCGAAGTCGCGGATGTGCTTTAGTGCCCCATGATCGGTTGGCATTGCCAAGGCGTAGTTGAAATCGCAATTGTGCAGCGTCCCGTCCCAGCTCACGTGGATTTGCCGGCGACACATCAGCCCATCCAGGGTGTCGGGATTGAAGGACTCACGCAATAAACGCAGGTACTTTTCGTCGTGACCGTTACGTCGCAGGTCGTGCAGGAACCGACCGATGGGCATGTTTGTAATCGTGTGAAGCCGGGTGAATCTGATCCCGAAGCGCCGTTCGAGTTCACGGCGATAGTCACGTTCCAGGCCAGTCTGCTCTGGCGGCAATGTCGGACCTGCTGCGTTGTAGACAAGGGTGAGCGTCAATCCCGGCTCGATCCCGTATCCGACTGAGTTCAATCGTCGGATCACGTCGATGCTCTTCTCGTACACCCGCACACCGCGCTGTCGATCGACGTTCTCCGGCAAGTAGCACGGCAGCGAGGCAACCAGACGAACGCCCTGATCGCGGTAGAACTCGGGCAGTTCCCTGTACCCGTCGCGGTGCATGATCGTCAGGTTCGTCCGCACCAGCACGTCCAGGTCTCTGCATCGCGCCATCATGACCAAGCGCCGGAAGTTGGGATTCATCTCCGGCGCGCCGCCGGTGATGTCCAGCGTCTTAATGCTCCCCCGCTTCGCGCCCTCAAGCACGAGCACCATGGTCTGCCAGTCCATCTGTTCCGTACGTTTTGGCGAGGATTCCACATGACAATGGCGACAGGCTAGATCGCAGGTCAGGCCGATGTTGACCTGAATGGTGTCCAGCCACCGTGCGTACAACGGTCCGCCACAGCTTGCCTCGACGCGCTCGTCGAACTCGTTTCGTCCGTGGATAGTCAGGGGTACTGCGATGGTCGTACTCATTGCCTCAGCTTCCTGTGCGAGTCAGGGTCCAGTAGATCACCGCACCGAGCGCGGCCCCAATCGGCAGCGTGGTCAGCCACGTCGCCAGAATCTGCGCCATGGTCTTCCAACGCGCGGTGCGGCTGACCATGCCGATCCCGAAAATCGCGCCGCACGATACGTGCGTCGTCGAAACGGGGACACCCAGGCGGGAAGCGCCCAGCACCAGGGCGACCGTCACCAGATTGCCCAAAAGACCCTGTCCCGGGTTCAGGTCGGTGATGCGCTTACCCATCGTCTCGGCGACCTTCCTCGAATTCAGCAATCCGCCGATTGCCATCGCCGCCGCGCCGAGCGCCAGAAACGGGCTGACCACGAGCGGCAGAAAGAAGCTGCCGCACAGTTCGCCGAGATTCGCCTCTTCGTATCCGACAATCAACGCGATGCCGCCAAGCGCGCCCGTCAAGGCGTGCGTTGTCGAGGTCGGCATCCCCAGGAAAGTCGCGAGCAGAATGGTCCCGGCGCCAGCGGCGGCTACGGAGATCAGCAACTCGCCACTCTGCGCGAGTTCGGGCGGTACGAGCCCCTTGCCACTGAAGGACTTGGCGAGCGAGCCGGCAAGGAGAATCGACAAAACGCTTCCCGCCATCGTGGCGATGGTCGTCCAGGTCACCGCCTTGCGGTAGCTAATCGTGCCGCTGCCGTACAGGGTCGCCACGCCCTTGAAGTTATCGTTGGCGCCATTGCTGTAGGCGGGCCAGAAAACGGCCAGGATGAGTACGGCAGACGTCACGGGACACACGCTTTCGTTTGAGCGAAGAGGTTCGTGTTCATCATCATGGTCAGGGTCTCATGGCAGAAGCGGTGCGACAACTCGGCGCAGCCCGTCGGCATCCGTGAGACCGCTCGATACGCTCTGCACACGCCCGTTCGCGTCGATCACCACGAGTGTCGGCAGTCCCTCGATGTCGAAGAGTCCTAGTAGCTCGCGCGACGTGCGCAGCTCATACGAGAGTGAATAGTGGGCTTCGAGATAGCGCTGCACGGAAGGTACGTCGTCGTCCACCGTGAGTGCTGCAATCCGCAACCGGTCGCCCCACTCGTGCGAGAAAGTGTTCAGCACCTCGCGCTGTACCCGGCACTGCGGACACCAGGTCGCCCAGAAGTAGAGGATCGCCGGTTTCCTGGACAGATCCGCCATCGCAAAGCGGCTACCGTCCAGCTTCGAGGTCGCCAGGCGAGCCCAATCACCGCCTTCGGCGGGCGACTCGATGTCGGACGTCGAAATGGGTCCGTGACGCGCGTGCGACTCACGGGCAGTACCCACGTATATAGCCGCGCCAAGCACCGGCGCGGTCAGCACAGCGAGCACGACGACGGGGCAGAACGCTCTCGATCGGCCTGTTTGACTTAGATTACATTCGCACACCATCGTAACCTCACTTTCTCAATCTCAGGGCAACGCGCCGAGCAGCCTGCTCGCAATCCTGTGATGCACTCGCACCGGCGCTCCAGCGCGCCCCTGTGTTTATCAGCAACAACCCTCGCTCTCGCAGCAGGGTGAATCTTCACTCAAGCGGGTCTCCGCGTAGTCCCGCCCCTTGGTCTGACGCGGATCACGAACACCCGACGATTTGCAATCGAACGGCGCCGCCGATTCGATTAGTATCTCGGCGACGGGCGGCACGGCGATGATCTCCTTGCCGTACGGACCCTCCGTGTTCGTCAGGATGCTGAACGTCTTGTCGCAAACGGCGATTCGCTCGCCGCGTCGAAGTGTGTGGCCGTCGTCATCACGAACGGTCCTCCAAGGTCCCTTGTAGATCACAGCCTGGTTGCGCTCCAAGCACGGGCCGTCCTTGCCTTTGAACGCGCGGACCGTGACCGAGCGGAACTCGATCCCGTCGATCACCTGCCACGGCCGATCCTGTCGGGCCAGAATCTCCACGCCGTAGAACCCGGCTTCCTCGAAGTATTCAAGGAACCGATCCTCGCGAAACGCGCCTGCGATACAGCCGCTCCAGAGCCCTGGGTCGTTGAGGATGCGAGGAGTCGGATCCTCGTCGCAGACGATGTCCGAGATCACCGCCCGTCCGCCGCGTTTCAGCACCCGGAAGATTTCGCTGAACAAACGCTGCTTATCTTCCGGCCTCACGAGGTTGAGCACACAGTTGGAAACCACGACATCCGCGCAGCCGTCGCCGACGGCCGGTGCATCTCGTCGCAGCCGCGCACACTCGGCCTCAAACCGGCTCATGCCGCCCATCGTCGTGATCGGATGGTCTCGCAGCCATCGCTCAGCGCGCTCGATGTCCAGGGGCATATCCTGAATCCGAGCCTTGACGAAGCGGACATTGGCGTGCCCTATTCGCTCGGCCATCTTGTCCTGGTACTTCCGCGCCAGCGCGAGCATCGCGCCGTTGAAATCGACTCCGATGACTTGCCCGTGTCGTCCGACCTTCTGGGCGAGCATGTAGCAGATCTTGCCCGAACCCGAGCCCAGATCGACAACGGTTTCACCCTCTCGCACGTGGGGCGACGGGTCACCGCAGCCGTAGTCCTTCCCGATGATCTCCTGCGGCAGATTCTCGAGAAGGGTCGGGTCGTAGCTCCCGTTCGGACAGCACAAACCCGGCTCGACCTCCTCAGCGGCACGCGCGTACCGGCTGATGACCGACCGTTCGACATCGGGTGCAGATGCGGCCCCTCCGACTTGTAGGCTGCTCCTGTGCTCTAGGCTCTGTCTGAGAATTCGTTAGACTGCTGATTTCATGGTACGGCCCGGCAGGAGGCTGGGCCAGCAAGGAGATCAGCAGGATGCGACGACACGAGCTCACGGACGAGCAATGGGAGTTGG
>Ga0114930_10004994_pt1 | contig 11019 bp, 7 predicted proteins | sample AnhtaG_FD_87300 | JGI IMG/M metagenome (GOLD analysis project Ga0114930, IMG submission 87300) | Deep subsurface microbial communities from Anholt, Denmark to uncover new lineages of life (NeLLi) - Anholt_01485 metaG | ecosystem: Environmental > Aquatic > Marine > Oceanic > Sediment | place... | reverse complement strand
GCTCGATTCTCCGGTTGCGTGGTAATTGCTTCTCACGGAGAATATGCTAGCATATCTATCTGCTACTGTCAACTATTATCTCCCGCCAAGGGATTTTTTCACAAGCTCTGAGTTTACGGGTTACGCGGCGAGTGATCAAGTAAGTAGTTGGCGTGGAGTGAGTTAGGGCGGGCTTGGCGTATTACCCCTTGAGGACCTCGCCGATTTCGAGACATTGGGCGAGTTTTCTCTGTCGGGCAGTCATGCGGCTGAACGTGATATGGTCTTTACGGTGGGCCAGCGTGCCTTGGGGATAGATTAGGGCGACTTCGCGAATGCCGGTGAGTTCTTTGAGTAATGCCGGAATGCTCATGTGGATGCCGGCTGTGGCGGCCACGTTGCGAGCCAGGGTGGCCAACAGCAGGGCGAGCACGCAGTAGAACCCGTGAACCTTTATCTTCTTATGCATGCCTAGATTGCAAAACTGAAAATGCGGAAACTCTTGCAACAAAAGAATTTACGTCAAATCAAGGGGGTGAAGACCCGTTGCGGGGGCGGCCCCCGTCCTGTAGCGCCCCCGTGCGCGCTTCCCAGGTTGTGACAGAAGTCATGGCATTCTCTTTTCTATTTGTATGTGACCATATGCAATATCACGTCGAAAGAAAAAGAGCACCGATTGCCAAAGCCACCTTGGTGACGGATATCCAAACCCGGGCCGGCATTTGACTTGTTCTGCGGAAATGGGGTAAGCTATGGCGCTCTGTGAAACTCGGGGCATGATGGCGAGATGCGCTGCAAGTGGGCGCAAACAGACGAACGTGTGGTAACGGAGGAAAGACGCGCTTTCATGAGTAAGAATCTGGGAGCCACGCACAAAATGTGCCGCCGGCTAGGGTCCTGCCTTTGGGGCAGTCCAAAATGCCCTTCGCTGAAGCGGCCGTACGCGGCAGGGCAGCACGGGCAGAACATGCGGCGCAAGATGTCCGTCTACGGGATGCAGTTGCTCGAGAAGCAACGGATCCGCACGCACTACGGGCTGCTCGAGCGGCAGATGCGCAAGACCTTCGCCAAGGCCCAGCGCATGGGGGGCGTGACGGGCACGAACCTGCTGATGCTGCTGGAGTCGCGCCTTGACTGCATCGTGTATCGTCTCGGCTTTGCGCGCAGTATTGCGCAGGCGCGGCAGTTGGTGGTTCACGGCCACATTTTCGTGAACGAGAAAAAGGTGGACCGACCTTCGTTCCAGGTCAAGCCCGGCATGGTCGTCAGCATCAACGAACGCAGCCGGAAGGTCCCCGCGATCGCGAACGGTGCCGAGAATGCCCCGGGGGCGCTCCCCGACTACCTCGAGCGCGAGGCGCGGGCATTCCAGGGCAAGATGGCCTCGACGCCGAACCTTGAGACCATCCCCTTCCAGGCCGACACCGCGGCCGTCATCGGCTTCTATTCACGCTAAACACCCTATCGATGGTGCCCCGAAGGCGGGCCGCGTTGTCCGGCCCGCCCGTTTTGTGCTCATTACCGACGGACGCCCGCGGTGGGCCGGTCCGTGCCGGGGTTATGGCGCATGCCGGTAGACCTGCCTCAACTGGACGCCGTAAAGGCGGTGCTTGAAGCCGCGGACCGCGAGGCGGGGGAGATCGATCTCGTGGGCCCTTGGGGCGCCGCGAAGACCGTGGTCGCCCTCCAGGCGGCAGCGGCCCGGGGTTCCTCGTTGCTCGTCGTGACTCCGGGACGGGCCGACGCGGAGGCCGTCTACGAGGACCTGTGCACCTTCGCGGGCGAGGATCGCTGCGCGCTGATGCCGGCGTGGGAGGTCCTGCCCACGGACGTGATGGCGCCGGCGGACGACGTCGTGGCCGAGCGGATGGACGCGCTGAAACGGCTGGCGGGCGCGCTCGAGGGCGGCCAAGCGCTGTACACGGCGATACCGGTGCGAGCGCTGCTCCAATACGTAGCGCCGCGCAAGGAGTTTACCTCGAGGCGGCTGTGCCTGTCCGTCGGCCAGGAACGCGACCTCGAGGACCTGCTGGCGACACTCGTGGACATGGGCTACCGCCGCGAGCTGATGGTCGAGCAGCGTGGCGAGATGAGCGTCCGTGGGGGCATCTTTGACCTGTTCCCGATATCGGGGGAGCTGCCTTACCGGCTCGAGTTCTTCGGCGATGAAATCGAGTCCATCCGCCGGTTCGAGCCCGAGACCCAGCGCAGCGTCGATCGTCTAGACACCCTTCAGGTCCTGCCGCGGTCTGAGAAGTCGTTTCTGGCCCAGCAGGCCTCGGGCCCGGGCGGCCTTGCGCCCATTACGCAGTACCTGCCGGCGAACGCCTTGATCGCCCTGGACGAACCGCTCAACGTGGCCGAGGACGCGCGCGCCGTGGAACGCCAGTGCGGCGATGCCCGCTATTTCATGGACTGGGCCGGCGCGCAACGCCACCTGGCCCGCTTCACGCGGCTGTCTCTGTCGCAACTCGCCCACGATACGCTGCCCGGCGCGCGGCCCGTGCACCGTCCCATGCAGTCGATCTCGGGCTGGGCGCGCGACGTCCGGGGGTTCTGGGAACAACTACATGTATGGGAGATAGAACGATATACTGTTGTCCTTATCTGCAATAATACCGGCGAGCGGAAGCGCCTCTACGAACTCCTCGAGGAGCAGGGATATGCGCCCGGCCAGGGCGGCTTTGACCTGCGGGTCGAGATAGGCCGGTTGCGGCCTGGGTTCGTGTCGCCCGCTGAGCGGCTGGCCGTGCTCAGTGAGCGCGAGGTATTCGGTCGGCACTATGTCCGGCGGGTGCGGCGCCGGTTCGAGGCCGGAACCGGTATCACGACGTTCAGCGACCTGCGCGCGGGCGACTACATCGTCCATGTCGTGCATGGGATTGGCCGGTATGAGGGACTGCGTCGGTTCGCCGGCAAGCCGGGGGACTTCCTGGCGATCCGCTACGCAGGGGGCGACATGCTGTATGTCCCCGCGGGCGAGATCGACCAGGTGCAGAAGTACATCGGCGGCGATGGAGCGATGCCGAAGATCGACAAGCTGGGTGGCGCGTCGTGGGCGCGCACAAAGGGGCGCGTCAAGAAAGCCGTGCATGACATGACGGAGGAGTTGGTGAAACTCTACGCGGCGCGCGAGGCCGAGGACGGACACGCCTTCAGCGCGGATACGCCATGGCAGGCGGAGTTCGAGGATGCCTTCGAGTATGAAGAGACGCCCGACCAGGCCCGGGCCATCGCCGAGGTGAAGGCCGGCATGGAGTCGCCGCGGCCCATGGACCGGTTGCTGTGTGGCGACGTCGGGTACGGCAAGACCGAGGTGGCGCTACGGGCGGCGTTCAAGGCCGTGATGGACGGGCGCCAGGCCGCGGTCCTGGTCCCGACGACGGTCCTGGCACAGCAGCACTACGCGACGTTTACGGAGCGCCTGGCGGATTACCCAGTGCGCGTCGAGGTCCTGAGCCGGTTTCGATCGGCCAAAGACCAGAGCGAGACCATCGACGCCCTGAAATCCGGCGAAGTGGACGTGGTCATCGGGACCCACCGGCTGTTGTCAAAGGATGTGGCGTTCAAGAACCTGGGGCTCCTCGTGATCGACGAGGAGCAGCGGTTCGGGGTTGCGCAGAAAGAGAAGATCAAGCGGCTACGCACACACGTGGACGTTCTGACTATGACGGCCACGCCTATCCCTCGGACGCTGCATCTGTCTTTGATGGGTAGCCTGGACATGAGCGTCATCAACACCGCGCCAAATGACCGGCTGCCTATCCACACGTGTATTGACTCGTTCGACGAGGACCTGATCCGGGAGGCGATCCGGCGGGAGGTGGCGCGCGAAGGCCAGGCGTTCTTCCTGCACAACCGGGTGCAGACCATCACGTCGATGGCGGAACTGTTACGCCGGCTGGTACCTGAGGTGCGCATGGCGGTCGCCCATGGCCAGATGCCCGAGCGCCAGCTCGAGCGCGTCATGACGTCGTTCATCCGAAGGGAGATCGACGTGCTGGTGTGCACCACTATCATCGGGTCAGGGCTCGACATCCCGAACGCCAATACCATCATCATCAGCCGCGCCGACCGCTTCGGCCTGGCCGAGCTCTACCAGTTGCGCGGCAGGGTCGGGCGTTACAAGCACCGGGCCTTTGCCTATCTCCTCATCCCCGGCGACCGCGTCCCCACCGAGGACGCCCAGAAGCGGCTCAAGGCGCTCGAGGAGTTCTCGGCGTTGGGCGCGGGCTTCCGCGTCGCCATGCGGGACCTCGAGATCCGGGGCTGCGGCAACATCCTCGGGGGCGAGCAACACGGCCACATCGCTGCCGTGGGATACGACACGTACACCCAGCTTATCCAGGAGGCCGTGGCAGAGTTGAAGGGCCAGCCCGTCATGCGGCGGACGCTGCCCCCGTTCGAGATCGCCACTGACGCCTATGTCCCGGAGGCCTATGTGCCATCGGAGGCCCAGAAAATCACGCTCTACAAGCGGATTTCGGGCATCTTGAGCGTCGAGGCGGCCGACGAGATGTACGACGAGTTGGCCGACCGGTTCGGCGGCCCCCCCGCACCCGTCAAGCGCCTCATCGACATCATGCGGGTCCGGGCGCTTGGCGCGGATGTGGGAGTCAAGACGATGTCGGCCGGCGGCGACCGCGTATCCGTCGAGTTCGTGTCGTCGGAGTTGTTCGGGAGGCAGGCCCGCAACGCGCTCAAGGAAGCGTTCGGGCCGGCCATCGAATTTGCCTGGCAGGACCGGCCGAGCGTGTCGTTGCGTCTCGGGGAAAAGGGTGATGCAGTGCAGGTTGCGGAGCACCTGCTGCGGATGCTGTCGGAGTTCTGATGGCCCGATGTCTTCGTCAGGTTCCACGTGGAACTTCTGGGCGCTTGCGCATCAAGAGGTCCCAGGGTCTGGCACCCGGGACACGAGGTACAGCTCGCCGCGCCGCAGCCCGCGCGAGCCCCATTCATCCTCGACTCGTTCCACGTGGAACCCTGGCCCCACGAGTCCGGTCGGGTCCCCCGATTGACACAAGAACACGCTGCCCTGCCGCAACGTCGCCAGGATGTCCGCCAGCACCGCCTGTGGCTTTTCCACGGCCCGCGCGGTGATCACGTCACCTGTCTCCCCCTCAGCGCACTCGGGAAAACTGCCATGAAGCACCCGCAGATCGCTCAGATTCAGGGCCGCAACCGCCTTCCGCAAGAACGCCGCTTTCCGCCCGGAACGCTCGACCAGCACGACATTCAGCCCAGGCAACAGTACCTTCAACGGCAACGCCGGAAAACCGCCGCCGCTGCCGATGTCGAGCAGTGCCCCCCCTGTGCCCCGCTGCCGCACGATGACCGGGGCCAGACTCACCGAGTCGACGACGTGCGCGTCCACCAGTCTGCCCACATCGCGAGGCGACACTAAGGAGGCGAATGGGTTCCATTCCCGTATCAAGTCCAGATGCGCCGATAGACTATCGGCAATGTCCGGGGTCACCTCGATTCCGTCCGCAGCCAGCAATTCGAGGCAGCCCCGTTTTCCCATCCTGTCAATGATATCATTTTGCACATTATTCATAGCTCATCGCGCCTCTGTCCGGGGTCCGCATGGCTTGACTCCGCCTAATCCCTATGCTACCTTCTTCCCCGCCGCAGCCCACAACCGCTGATTTCCCGGAGAGGCGCGTTGAAGTACCTGATCCTCATCGGCGACGGCATGGCCGATTTGCCCATCCCGGAATTGGACGGTCGCACGCCGCTGGAAGCCGCGTCCACGCCGGCCATGGACGAGGTGGCGCGGGCCGGTCTGACGGGCCTGTTCTGCCCGATCCCCGAGGGGCTCCCGCCCGGCAGCGCCGTCGGCAATCTCTCGCTTTTTGCCTACGACCCCCGCGAGACGTTCACCGGCCGGGCGCCGTTCGAGGCCGCGCAGCAAGGCATCGCCCTCAAGCCCGACCAAGTGGCCTTTCGCTGCAACCTCGTGACGATCGCGGACGGCCTGATGCGGGACTTCACCGCTGGCCACATCACCACCCAAGAGGCCGCCACGCTCATCGAGACGCTGAACGCGCAACTGACCCAGTTCCCGGTGCGGTTCTCCGCGGGCGTCAGCTACCGCCATCTTAGCATAGTGACGCCGTGCCCCGGCGCGCTCGACGATATCGCGGCGGCGCGGTGTACGCCGCCCCATGACATCATCGGCCAACCCTACGCGCCCCACCTGCCCGCCGGCCAGGGCTCCCCGCTCCTTCGCGATTTGATGGAAGCGTCCCAAGGCGTGCTCGGGACGCACCCGACGAACGCGGCGCGAGTGAGGGCGGGCCGCCTCCCGGCCACGTCGATCTGGCCCTGGGGCCAGGGCCGTCCGCCCAGGATGGACAGCTACGCACAACGCTTCGGACTGACCGGGGCCGTCATCAGCGCCGTGGACTTGGTCAAAGGCATTGGGGTCTGCGCGGGCCTCGAAGTGATCGAAGTCCCCGGCGCCACCGGCTACCTCGACACCAACTACCGAGGCAAAGTGTCGGCGGCGTTGGAGGCCCTGGAGCGGTTGGACTTCGTCTACGTTCACGTCGAGGCGCCGGACGAGGCCAGCCATGAAGGCGACCCGCAAGTCAAGGTCCGCGCCATCGAGGACTTCGACGCCCACGTGGTCGCCCCGTGCCTCGAGCGCCTGCGCACCCGGGGCGGCGCTCGGCTCTTGGTGGCGCCGGACCACGTGACCGCGCTGGGCACCCGCACGCACGCCGGCGGCCCCGTGCCGTTCGCCGTGTGGGGTGAGGGGGTCGTTCCGGACGGCGTGGCCGCGTTTTCCGAGCGGGCCGCGAGCGGAACCGACCTGCTGCTCGCCGAGGGCTACATGCTTGCGAGCCACTTCCTGACCGCGCCGATCCTGGACGCAGCCACCTTGACCCGCCCGCTAAAATGAGGTACAACACCCTTTTCCTGCCGCAGATAGACGCGGCCCAGGCTGTTGTTGTCCAGCCCCGGAGATACCTGTTGTGTCGGCGCAAGTCGAGATCTATGACGTCACTTTGCGGGACGGAGCGCAAGGCCCGGGCATCAAGTTCTCGCCCGAGGACCAACTGCGCATCGTGCGCGAGCTCGATGCCTTGGGCGTGGCCTACATCGAGGGCGGCCAGCCCGGCTCGAACCCCAAGGCGGCCGAGTTCTTCTCGCGCGTCCGCGACGTCGAACTCGTGCAGGCCAAGGTGGCGGCGTTCGGCAGCACGCGCCACCCCAAGTCGACGGTCGAAAGCGACCCGAATATCCAAGCCCTTCTCGACGCACAGACCGAAGTCGTTACCATCTTTGCCAAGGCGTCGCCCCAGCACGTCACCGCGATCCTCCGCACCGACCTCGACGACAATCTGCGGTTGATCGAGGACTCGGTGGCCTACCTCAAGTCCCAGAACCGCCGGGTCTTCCTCGATTCGGAGCACTTTTTTGATGGCTACGCCGAAGACGCCGAATACGCCCTGGCCACGTTGGAGAAAGCGGCCGAGGCCGGGGCCGAAGTCCTGGTGCTGTGCGACACCAACGGCGGCCGCCTGCCATGGCAGATTGCCGAGATGGTCCAGGCCGTGCGGGAGCGCCTGCCGAACGCCGCCCTGGGCATCCACACCCACAACGACTCCGGCTGCGCGGTCGCGAATACCCTGGCGGCGGTGCACAGCGGCGCGGCCCACGTCCAAGGCACGATCAATGGATACGGTGAGCGCACGGGCAACGCCAACCTGTCCACCATCATCCCCGACTTGCAGTTGAAGATGGGCGTCCCTGTGCTCCAGCCGGACCAATTGGCCAGCCTCACCCACGTCTCCCACCTCGTCGCCGAGCTCGCCAACATGGCCCCGCGCGATTTCGAGCCCTTCGTGGGCCGCGACGCCTTCACCCACAAGGGCGGCATGCACGCGGACGCGGTGCAGAAGCTCAGAGCCAGCTACGAGCACGTCGAGCCCGCCATGGTGGGCAACTACACGCGCCTGACTGTGAGCGAGATGTCCGGCCGCTCGAGCCTGCTGCACAAGGCCAGGGAACTCGGCATCGATCTGCGCCGCGACAGTCCCGAGACCCGCAAGGTTTTGGCGCGCGTCAAGGAACTCGAGAACGAAGGCTACGAGTTCGAGGCGGCCGACGCGTCGCTCGAGTTGCTGCTTCGCAAGGCGCGAGGCGAGTACCGCAAGTTCTTCACGGTGCATGGGTTTCACGTTACCGTAGCGCAATATTACACCGATCCGGAAGGGTCCTCCGACGCCAGCATGCGAGTCGAGTTGCCCGACGGCCAGCGCGTCCATCTCGTCGCCTCCGGCAACGGCCCCGTCGACGCCCTCAACCGCGTCCTCCGCGCGGCCATCGAGGACACCTACCCCGAGCTGCGCGAGGTCCACCTCGACGACTACAAGGTGCGCATCATTGACCCGCAGTCCGCCACACGCGCCAAGACGCGCGTCCTCATCGAGTCCAGCGACCTCGAGGACTCCTGGGGCACCGTCGGCCTGTCCGAGAACATCATCTTCGCCTCGTACGAGGCCCTCGTCGACAGCATCGAGTACAAGCTGTTGCGCACAAGGGGGTACAAGGACTGACTACCCGGTTTAACCACCCCTCCCCGATTCCTCCCTCTTCATCTTCATCATCTTCGTCTTCGTCTTCATTTCGATACCCTTTCGCGAGCCCACAGTCCGAGCCAGAGTGCGGTGACGAAGGGTGAAGACGGAGATGAAGATGAAGATGAAGATGAAGAGCGAGAACGGAACAAGGAGCCAAGGCGTAGGGATAGGGCTATGCTAGGCATCTACATCCACATCCCCTTCTGCCGCACGTTGTGCCCCTACTGCGATTTCCTGCGGCGGCCTCTGGCGGGCCCCGTGCCCGCGGCATTCGTTGACGCCCTGTGCCGCGAGCTCGAGTCCTTCGACGGCCCGCGCGAGGCCAACACGGTCTATCTCGGCGGCGGCACGCCTTCGCTGCTGGCGCCCGATGATTTAGGCCGTATCCTGGCAGCCGTTCGCCGCCGCTTCACGCTGGTCGACCCCGAAGTCACCATCGAAGCCAATCCGGACGACTGTGCGCCGGCCCTCGCCGATGCGTGGCGAGACCTCGGCGTCAACCGCGTCAGCCTGGGCGTACAGGGCTTCGACGACCGAGTGTTGGGGTACCTCGGCCGACGCCACGACGCGGCCGGCGCACGACGGGCCTGCGAGCTTGTCGCCGCCCGCTTCGATAACTGGGGCATGGACCTGATCTTCGGCGCGCACCCGACCGACGCGTGGTCGGCCACCCTGAGCGCCGCCCTTGCCTATGCCCCGCCGCACATCTCGACCTACGGACTCACCTATGAACAAGGGACCCCTTTTGGCGACCGGCGCGAGGAAGCCGTCGACGACGCGGCATGGCTGCGGCTGTACCGTCAAGCCCACGCTGAACTGACCGGCTATGTCCGTTACGAAATCTCGAACTTCGCGCGACCGGGCCGCGAGTGCCGCCACAATCTGATCTACTGGCGCAACGACGAGTACGCCGGTTTTGGTCCCGGGGCCTATTCCTTCCTCAACGGCGTGCGTTCTCGGAACCTGACGGCCCTTGCGGATTATGTCGCCAGGCCGGGCGAGAAAGGCGAGGCCCTGCACCTCACCGACCACGAGATCCGAACCGAGACGGTCATCCAACGGCTGCGCTTGAAAAGCGGCCTGAACAAAGCCGACTATTACCGCCGGTTCGGGCGCGACGTGTGCGACGACTTCGGCCCCGCCATCGCTGTCCTGGTGGAACGGCGTCTCCTGGAAGAGGGAACCGAGGTCATCCGGCCGACGCCCCTGGGCTTCGAGTTGAACACCGAGATCGGGCTCCAGCTTGTGGACTAGGTGGCCGTCCGCCGAGCCCAATGGAAGGTCTATCAACATCATTGACGCTACTTGACCAGGGGCGTAGAATAAGATCCGCTCTGGTTTGGTATAGGTAGAGGGTTGCGCCGGTTGCGATCCTATGCCGGACCAGAGGAGAGGTGTGCAATGATTCGCAGGATGGTTCTGCTTTCGGTTCTGGTGCTGCTGGCCCGGGGCGCGGCGGGCGAGGGCTTCGTGGTCGTGTGCCCGGTGAGCGGCCTGATCGACGACGGCATCGCCGTGGTCGTCGAGCGTGCCGTGCTCGAGGCGCGAGAGGCCGACGCCCTGGTGCTCGAGGTGGACACGCCCGGGGGCTTGATCGACGCGGCCATCGAGATCTCGAAGAGCGTCGGCAAGGCGCGTTGTCAGACCATCGCCTACGCCAAGGGGATGGGGGGCATCTCGGCCGGGGCGTTGATCAGTTACGCCTGCGACGACATCATCATGGAACCGGGCACCAATATCGGGGCTGCCACGCCGGTGACGGTCGGACCGCAGGGGATGCAGCCCACGGGCGAGAAGGAAGTCTCGTTCATGCGGGCCAAGATGCGGGCCCTGGCCGAACGCAACGAGCACAACCCCTCCATTGCCGAAGCCATGGTGGACAAGGAGATCGAGCTACGGTCCTATCTGGACCCGCAAGGCGATTTGCAGATCTTCGCCGTGTATCCGGACGCGGACTTGACCGTGCCGGCCGCCGCCGAAGCACCGGACCCCACGGAGGTGATCCGCAGGGCGCTCGAGGCGCTGCCGCCCGAACTGGACGGCGTGAAGAAGTTCGCCGAGGACTTCCTGCCCGAGAGCGACGAGCCACCCGCCCCGTCGGCCGTGGCGCCGGTCGAGCCGGACGAGACGGGCATCATCCTTCCCAAGGGGAAGCTGCTCACGCTGACGCCGCAGGAAGCGATCAAGTACGGCGTGATCCCGACGACGGCCAACAACCTGGACGAAGTGCTGGCGTACTACGGCCATCACGGCAAGGAAGTGCGCCGGATTGACATGACGTTGGCGGAACGTCTGTTCCGGTTCCTGTCGAACCCCATCGTATCCGGGCTGCTCCTCATGCTGGGCATCGGGGGCTTGTACTTCGAGGTCAAGACCCCCGGCTTTGGCTTCCCCGGCACCTTCGGTCTGATTTGCCTGGCCCTGTTCTTCGGCGCGCACGTCGTGCTTG
>Ga0114930_10004993_pt1 | contig 11019 bp, 8 predicted proteins | sample AnhtaG_FD_87300 | JGI IMG/M metagenome (GOLD analysis project Ga0114930, IMG submission 87300) | Deep subsurface microbial communities from Anholt, Denmark to uncover new lineages of life (NeLLi) - Anholt_01485 metaG | ecosystem: Environmental > Aquatic > Marine > Oceanic > Sediment | place... | reverse complement strand
TCCGGGCGTCCAGGAGGAGGGAGATGTGTGTGGTGGCTGAGAGGGCGTCGCCGCCGACGAGGATGCCGACGTTCGTGTCCTCGGCTTCGCTGAGGAGTTCCTGTGAGGCCTCTTCGTAGGCGCTCCTGGGGAGGGGTTTGATGGGTTTCCCTATTGTGGCGCTGAGGCGTTGGATGTCGGTGTCGAGGATGGTGGTGTAGGCCTCGGCGTAGAGGGTGTCGCATTGCCGGGCTTCCTCGAGGGCTCTGAGGCTGAGGTCGTGCTCGTCGGTGAGGCCGATGCTGATGAGGGTGAGGGTCAGGGGGTCTTCCTCCGGAGGGGGATGCGGGTGACGTGGCCGCAGCCGAGGCAGGTGATGGCTACGTGGGGCTCCCTGCGTTGGCGGATGCGGGTGCGGCTGTTGGCTCCGGGGACTAGGAAGGCTTTGCAGTTGCGGCAGACTCTTCTGCGTAGGTCTCGGGGGAGGTGGGTGCGGTTGCGGGTTCCTATCTTGCGGGCGAGGTCTATGTATCGTTGGGCGCGTTGGGGGTCGGTGGGGTATGTGGATTCGGCTTGTCTGAATAGGGTGCGTATGCGTTCTTCTGGGATCTTGGTTTTGGGGGGCATTGGTGTTGGCCTTTTTTTCGGGTTTTGGGTGGTGGGGTGAAGTTTATAAGAGTATGGAGGGGTATGGCTTGTTGGAGCGGGGTGGGGCAGCCAGGCTAGCCCGCGGGGCTCATAACCCCGAGGTCGGTAGTTCAAATCTACCCCCCGCTACCATCTAAAAACATTAAACTGGGCATTTTTTGGGGTTATTCTGGGGTTGGGACTGGTTTAGTCTAATCCCCAGAACGACCATTCTGGTTCGCGCGCGCACAAGGAACGTAACACTTGCATTATGTACGAAAAAAGGCAAAGGCTGGGGCACTGACAAGACGCTAAACCCCCCCATATTACCATTATATAATATACTAACTAAGGGGTAAAAAAAAATAAAGAGGATACTAAGAGCAGGGACACTATTTGATCGTGTCTTTGTTCTCAGCTGGGGCTTCTTCAAAGAGATTGGGATGGTCAAACATGATCTGCTTCTTAAGTCTGTAAGTTTTGTTATGCCCTAAAGGGATGTTCAAATTTCTTTTCACAGCGCGCGCGGCATCTATACCTCACGCTCTTGCTTAATGATAGGCATCATAGTTGTTATGTTGGGAAAATCTTTAAACAGTTTATCCTCTTTGAAGTCATCTTCCTCATATTCTTCAAAGAGGTGAAGTTTTCCGTTCCTCTTTATGAAGACCCTCCCTGTGAATACAAGCGTACCCTGTGATGGGGGTTCCTCAAGCTCTGCTATTTTACCCGTTTCTTCGTCGCGCATATATAATTTTACCATGGTTACGGAATCAATATCACCAGGAAAGACCTTGGTTTTTGTTATCCCTAATAATAAACTAACGATTTTAGATATGTTTGATTCCATATAGTCCGTTTCTTCCTCTGTGAAAACGACTATTTCACCTCGGTTTCTTCGGAAAAGCTTCTCAATTATTTTCTCAAGATCTATCAAACACAAATCTCCTCTTTAGTAAGTACGTGTGCCCGCGCATGGGGGAGTGTTACCGGCCCTGGAGCAATGTGGAATAAATCTGGGAGCAGGAACCCCGCCTGGCTAGGTTGGTAAAGGGTATGGCAGCCCTTCTCCCTGCAACGATTTACCCGATATCCAGGATCCGAAGGCTCCATTTAGGCCCGTAGCCCTCCCCATCAAAATATGTGCACATCGCCAATTAATATATTATGTTAAAATCCACGTAAACTAAACGGTTTCAATGCCGAGGAATATCTGTCCGAAACGCGGATTATCGAGTAGTTCCCTAGCATCACCAGCATAGTTTACTCTTCCATTGACAAGGAGGTATGCTGTATCACAGGCTTCGAGAACCATTGCAGCATTTTGCTCGACAAATATAATAGTTATTCCAAACTTTTCTTCTAACCCAATTAGTCTCTCTAGAACCTCTTCTGCGAGGTTAGGCGCCAAGTTTGCCGTTGGTTCATCGAACATCATCAGTTTAGGTCTCCTCATAAGGGCTATGCTGGTTGCAAGCATCTGCCTCATGCCACCGCTAAGAACTTTTGATTTTTCATCAACATAGTTTCTGAGAATTGGGAAGATATCTAATACTTCTTCCATCCTTTCAGATCTATCTCCCTTATTCATAGTGTAACCAGCCATTCTCAGATTTTCCTTTATCGTGAGATCTTCAAACGTGCTCCCAACCTGGGGTAGATATGCCAAACCTAACCTAGCCCGTTCATATGGCTCAAGTTTAGATATATCCTCGCCATCAAATTCAACTACTCCTGAATATTGTGTTGTCAACCCCATCAAAGTCTTCAATAACGTAGACTTTCCACTCCCATTGGGACCAATTATCGCGACCTTTTCCCTCTCTGACACATCAAAATCAAAGTTGTAAAGAATTTGGGCGGGTCCATATCCTGCATTTATACCCTTTGCCTTTATCATTTCTTCACGCTCAGATATGATTCGATCACCTTTATATCCTCAAAAACGTCCTTGGGTAAACCGTGAGCGATAACCCTTCCTTTATCCATAGCATATACATAATCAACAAATTTTGAGGCTATATCTAGCCTATGTTCAATCAATACGAAATCCATTCCCTTTTCCCTAGATAGTTTATGAATATAAGAGAAAATCTTATTGGCAAGGGGGACGCTGACGCTGCCTGCGGGCTCATCGGTGAGTATCATCTTCGCATCGGTCATGAGGGCTCTGCCCATCTCCAGCAGCTTCAACTGGCCACCGCTGAGAGTATACGCGTGGTCATCGGCTAGCTCGGTGATCTCCAGCAGATCGAGAACTCCATAGGCTTTCTCCATTGCGTCTCTCTCTTCGCCTACCCATTTTTTACTGAAAGGCGACCAGACGAAGCTTTCTCCCGAGTTTTTCCCATAACTGACCAGCATATTCTCCAAGACAGTCAACCGGGTGAAGGAAGAAGATATCTGGAATGTCCTTACCATTCCCCTCTCGACGAGTTCATGTGTTTTTGCTTTCGTTACATCCTCTCCTTGGAAAAAGACCCTTCCCTCATCGAAGTCATATAACCCTGTTATGCAGTTCAGCATAGTTGTCTTTCCGCTACCGTTTGGACCGATAAGGAGTGTGATCTTTCCCTTTTCGATATTCATGGAAAGATCATCCACCGCTTTGAATTCCCCAAACTTCTTTGTCAGATTTTTTATGGACAGCGTTGGTTGAGGCATGAAGCATCAGATAATGATTTTATAACTTGTTATAAAAATTATCGTTATGTGCGCGCGCAAATCCTGAATAGTCTTTTGACGTAAAACTTAATACATCTGTGAAAAAACTATAGCTGATGATTCCCTTAATAAAAGACGCACTAGTTTATGCGAACTGCGTCACCATGATGAGTATCGGCTTTACGCTGGTCTACCTTATTTCGAGGATACCAAACTTTGCTCAGAGCACATTCGCTGTTGTAGGTGTCTATTGCACATTCTCGATGGTTCGGATCTTTGAGATTAATCCATATATGGCAATGCCTCTAGGGTTTATTCTGGGCTCTCTTTTAGCCCTCTTAGTCTACCTTGGAATAGTAAACACGTTAATGAAGTATGGTGCTGGACCCATATTATTGACCATCTCACTGCTGGCACTCCAGCAGATCTTTCTAGCTGGGGTCAATATCTATGCAGACTATGTGAGAAATGTCATAGGTGTATACTCCAGAGGGTTCATGTTGAGAGCCAATGATTTTCGTGTCGGAGAGTATCCAGGTGTTCTACTCGTATCCTCTTTTACAGTAATTGTCGTTATCGTGGGCATGCATTTTATGCTTACAAGAACTCAATTCGGCATCGCCATGAGAGCTACGGTAGAGAACGCTCCACTTGCCTCAGTCTTAGGGATAAACATAAAGAGAGTCTCAATCATATCATGGATGATAACAGGCGGCCTCGCGGGGCTTGCAGGCACATTTCTTCCTCTCTGGTTCTCTTCAGGTCCTGGATCAGGGGGGATGCTATCAACGAGTGTTTTCGCGGCAAGCGTTGTTGGTGGTCTCACTAATATCTATGGAGCAATTTTAGGAGGCTACGTGATAAGCCTCTTGGAGGTTTGGGGATCATATCTCCTAATGAGAACGTTCGGTTTATGGATCGGTGCTTACAGGATGCTGATACCTCTTGCATTGATGTCTATAATATTGATGTATGAACCCGGAGGAATCGCATCCATCATAGAAAAGTTGAGAGCCAAGTTCTCGGGATCTAAGAGGGTTAGAGAGGAGGAATCAATATGATAGAAGATATATTCCTGAAATGGTGTATAGACCTCTTCATGTTCTTCCTGATCTACCTTATCGTCACGATGAACCTCAATTTTATGTACGGCTACACAGGGATACCTCATTTCGGCATCTCCCTCTCAGTAGCAGGCGGCGGTTATGTTACGGGAGCTCTCACTGGAAGGATACTGAGGTGGGTATACAATGTATATCCGGAACTAGATTTCATGTATGAGAACTCCAAGATCACGAAAGAGATCAATACACATCTAGCAAATGATCCCTTCGTGGGCATCGGCGTCTTCCTCCTCGTAATCGTGATATCCCTTTTACTAAATGCAGGGCTCGGATACATTGTATCACGTCCCGCAATCAGGTTGAGCGGCAGCTACCTCATCATTGTCCTGATAGGCATGGCAGAGGCTATGAGGATAATAGGGATGAACTACTATCCCCTAGTTGGCGGAACTTTCTGGGTGCATGTCCCCGACGTATTCAATTGGATGGGTGATTTCAGGACGGAGGGATTTCTGATGATCTGTGTGCTCTTCACCCTAGCGACATTCCTGCTGCTGCAGGCCATGAGCACATCCCCGCTGGGCAGGCTTGTCAGGGCCGTGAGGGAGAACCCCACGAGCGCAGAGTGCGTCGGAAAAGATGTCGTAGGCATCAGAACGAAGGTGATCGTACTCTGCTCGGCTTTGACTTCCATAGCCGGAGTACTCTATGGCTTTTACATCCACGCCGTTCTGTCCACATCGTACACAAGGTCCGCCTGGACATTCTACCCCTGGCTGATGTTCATGGTGGGCGGAATAGGCAACAACATGGGCGCCATGCTCGGGACGTTTATCTTCACTACCCTCAGAAGGCTCATAATCTTCTTCAAGCACGACATCGAGATATTCGTGCCCTTCCAGGTGCAGTGGCTGGAGCAGATAATGACTGGGACCATGCTGCTACTGATCATCATATTCCGCCCCCAGGGGATCCTTCCGGAGAAGTCCACGACGATGAGAGGGCTGGACTACGACAAATTCCACGATGAACTGGAGAAGAAGGGCGTCAAGGTTCCAGAGAGGGAGGCTAAGGAGAATATCTTCCAGCGCCTGTTGAGAAAGATAAAAGTCTAACTGACGGTGGAACGCCGCAGCCTCGTGCGCGCCGTATCTCGATCTCAGATGACATTTACTCGTTAATATATTGAAATTAAAAAAGGGGGGGTTTAGTTGGTTCTATTTGTTCCTATTAGGGCGGAGTGATCCAGTTGAGAGAACCCGAACCTGAGTCGTAGTTTGCAGCAACGTACCATGCAGGTAGTCCAGAGGTGGCGTTAAGATTCACCGTCCAAAGTTGATAGCTCGATTCGGCCCTGTCGCCATGTTCGTTCAGCTTCGTCCATCCACATGCGCCCCAGTATTGCTCAGCAACCGTCGGCAGCACTTCCTTCACAATGGCACCGTCGTAGGCACCCGCCTCGAGGACGGACTTACATAACAGCCAAACGATGTCGTACATGTGGGTCGTGTAGGTTCCAGCCAGTATGCCCCCCGACCTCTGGAGGTACTTGTCCTGGAAGTCGTTGAACCTGCTGGAACTGGCCGTGCCCATTATCATTGCAAGAAAAGTGGTCTCGTGTGCGTTGGGATGCTCATCAGTGAATGTAGTGCTTCGACCAAATCCATTAGATCCATACCATGTTGTATCGATAAGTGCTGGATATTCCTCACATGCCGCGAAAAGGGCTGAGAACTCGAAGGACCATGTGGCTATGCATACTTTATCGGCGCCATACTGGTTATTGAGCTGAACCACGATGTCGTTGAGGATGGCGGCCTCGGCTGAGAACTCGGTCTTCTCGGAATCGTATATGAGGAATTCCTCGACCACTCCTCCTTCAGCTTCGTACAGCTCCGTCATTGTCTCAACGTTGCCGTTACCCCACGCGTCGTTCCTGGCGACGATGATCATGTGCTCGATTCCCATGTCGTATATTGCGGGTGCGAGTGCTGAGTTCTGGGTGGTGTCTGTCACAGGGAGCCTGAAGATGTAGTCTCCTGGTATAGCCATCACCGGTGAGGTTGACCCCTCGCTGAAGACGACCACGTGGTTCTCTTCGGCGTAGTCCGCGATAGCTTTGCACTGACCACTCCAGTTGGGTCCTGCTACCACCTTGACTCCCCTGGCGACCATGCTCTGGAATTTCTCTAGTGCTATCGTTGACGACCCTTCAGCGCACTCCTCAACGAGCTCGAACGTGACGTCGAGTCCCAGCGCCTCCGCGTACTCGTTGACTTCCTCTATAGCTATGGTGGCGGCCACGCCCGAGCTTTCTATGTGCCCCGTGGCCGCATAGAGCGCACCGATGGGTATGGTTCCGCTTAAGGCTGGGACTTGAACCTCGACCGTTATAGTTTCTCCAGGAACCTCGACCGTTATAGTTTCTCCAGGAACCTCGACGGTTTTAGCTGGTGCCATGGTGTATCCGATGCCACCGCCAATTACTAATGCGATTATGGCGATTGCGACCATTGTAGATGTTACTTTAGATTCCATTTTTATTCTGAAATACGTTTTATCTTTATGATATATAAGTTAATGAAAAGTTTTGAAGAGCCATTGTTATTCTTTTTAGGAATCATGAATGTTTAAAAGGGATATATTTTAATGTAGTTCACATATGAAGTTGAACAAATTCAGATTGGGTGTTTTATTTCTTGTTGCAGCTGTCGCTGATGTCGTTCTTATCCAGTATTCTAGTCGGATATCTATGGGTTCTTTTTGGTCATGGTTTTTCAGCCTCCTATTACCCATACTTCTGATAGTTGGATGCCTGCTAGTGGGGAGTGGCTGGGGAGAAAGGAAGGGCTTAGTTTATGATCATAGACATATAGGATCACCAGATCCTGAACGAACTGTTAGGTAGTTAGATTTCGCGCACGCGCACGCGTCAGTGAGTGGTGTTCTTGACATAGAGCCACAGTGTGACGGCGATCAGTGCCATGAATGCGAACAGACCCAGGTACACGATCGTCTTATCATCCTTTTCTTCGACGTCTTCAGGCATGTCCCCAGAAGGTTCCTCTTCGATACCCTCGACGCTGGTCAGCTCCTCTATTATCTGCAGCGACGCTTCGTAAGCCTCTGTCAGCTTCCGCTCCACGAAGGAGTCCATCTTGATGCGCGCCTCCTCCTTCTCGCCGGCCGAGTATAGGCTTCGGAGTTCTTGTTCGAGTTGGTCGATGTCCGAGACGAAGCTTTCATATAGCTCATCCCATCCCACCCTGACCATCGCGTGGCGCTCATCGTAATCCTCGTCGACCAGCAGCTGTATCTTCTTGTACGCCCACCAGGCCGAGTAACCGTCATATCCAGAGATGTCCTCCGGGGCGTCCCCCGTCAGATATGGAGTGGGGATCGCAGAGACATTGGCGTAGACTGGAATGAAAACCCCTATGCAAGGACTGCTCATGCAGTACCACATCACCTGCATCTCGGACGGCGTGCGGGGCTTCAGGTGCGCGACCATCGCCGACACTGTCCTCCTGCTACAGATAGTCCTGTAGCCGGAGTTGCTATGGGCCGTCCTGTACATGTTAGTGCCTTCATAGTGGTCCGACAGTATCTCGATCAGATCCTGCCTCGTGAGGCTCCCGACCCTGTCGTCCATGAGATCGTGCCCCCGCTCAAACCTCGTCTGCGAGGACATGTACGGGTAACCAGTCTTCGAGTAGCACCGTGCGAAGTTGAAGTCCCCGGCGGACCTGCACCACCCCTTGCTGACGGCGTATTCCACCAGATCCTCGCTGCCGGCGTCCCAGTGGGTGGTTATCTGGAACTGGTTAGCCCTCACCGCCACACCGTCCGTGACCCTGACCGCCGCCCAGTGATGGCCTGCGCCTTCGACGATCCAGGCCTCCTCCGAGTCGGCAATCCAGTAGATCTCGCCGACGAAGGAGTGGCCGTACTCCCCGAGGAGGGCCCCTGCGACTTGCATGCCTTCCCTCGCGGTCCTAGAGCGCTCCAGTATCAGGCGGCAGATGTCGTTGTCATGGAGCCCCCTCTCTCCTTCTAGAGGCTCCCGCGTGGGAGCGTCGTTGTCGGCGACCACGACGCCCCACTCGTTTATCCCCATCCCGATCCCCCACTTCTTCGTGTAGGACTTCGAGCCCACCCAAGCCCAGGTCACCTCGACCTGTGGTATCTCGATGTACTGCAGCCTAACCACGGCTCCAGCCGGGTGATGTTCCCGGGGCGCACGGTACAGCCACTGGATCTCATACTCAGACAGGTCACGGTTCTTCGCGAGGATTATCGTCCCATCACTCGTTGCGTTGCCCGCTGCCAAAACCGTCGTGCACCCCTCATCTCTGGGTAGGACCTCCTCCTGAGGGTGAGATGCTATAATCTGAAACAGGAGCAGGGGCAAAACCAGAACCAGTAAAGATAACTTTTTCTGGAGCATAACGTATTAGATAGAACTATGCGGGCCCCTTTTGAATTTTTCTGGGTCTGATGGGATCACGTTCGCACCAGCAGGACGGCTCGCGCGCGCGAGTTAGTATGAAGAAAATAGATGGTTAATTTGGGGATGAGGAGCCTATTGCTGTGGCGATGGAGGCTTTGCACACTTTGGCGATGAACTCGAAGTCCAGCTTGTCAATCGTATCAGCTCGAGTATGATAGTAGTGATACCTGAAGTCACATGTATCAGTTAGCATAAGTGCAGGGATGCCTTCTCTCCAGAATGGCGTATGATCTGATCTTAGTAAGTCAAACATTTTCTCGTTTATCGCATCAAATCCAAAGGGAACGTGCAGACCGGCGAAAGGTAAACCCACCCCTTCCATCTTGCTACAGTTAGTGAACAGATCCAGCAATAGTCCAGAATGTGTATCCCCGATGCCCACAAGATAATTTCCTATATCAGGATCCTCGACGAGGTGTGTACTAAACATATCTGGACTCATGCCGGCAGGAAAGAACTGCGAATGGGGTTTCTGAGAAATGTATCCAACTGACTCAAGATTTATTACGCCTGCTATGTCGATGTCTCGGGATTTCTCCTCAACCCAGTGACTGCTCCCAACTAGGGACCTCTTTCCAACCCAAGAATCTCCTCCCTGAGAAATCTCCTCGTAGAACTCTCCTAATCCCTCGAAATAGAGCAGTTCACTCTCATTCATCTGATCCTTGAATTCATCCATGAACATATCTACGCTAACTTTGATCGCCCTACCCGTTCTTCTACCCTGAAGGACATACTCGCTGAACTTCTTCCATAGTCTCTGGGTGTTAAGACTCCTATAGTTGTAGTTCTCATCCATTAAACCCAGTTCCTGAGCAGCAACCATCCTTTTGCGCCAGCCCTCAGGAGACCCCTCTTCCAAGGTAAATCCTATTACTCGAAGGTTCAGCGGTTCCTCATACTTCGAAAGAACTCTGGCTGCTTCCAGCATGACCGAGACGCCTGATAAATTGTCATCCGCCCCAGGTGACTGGGGGACGGTGTCGTAGTGAGCCGTCAACAGCAGTTCGGGGTTCTCTCCCGTGGCTAGTACGCCTTCAATGTTTCTGCAATGGGTGCTATCGACCTCGATCTTCTGCTCACTCACCTGAAGACCGTATCGATCAAGCTCTGAGCTTATATAATCGGCTGCTGAGTCAAGCTTCTCTGGAGAATATATTGGATCATTAGGTCCTTCCAGTTCCAGTATATGCCTATACAGTCTTTCTTCGTCTACTTCTTTGAGTAGTTGTACCATATTCATATGATTAGCATAAAGTTAGGATAAGAGTTTTGATAAAGGGAGCTGATGATTAGATTTGGAGTTCTTTATGCAATGTGCTTGTCGCGCGCGCACTCTCATCGCGCGCGCATATGCTTCATCTAAGCCTCACATACATGCACACACGCCCTCGACACTGGACACCGTGCATCTCACAGCCGTCGAGAGCGAACGAGGAACTCAGGGTGTTCAGGATTCCCCCTTGCACGCGCGAACCGAATGATTCAGACGGATTCTTAATAATTAAAATAGATGCCGTCATACTTTCACGTGCAAGAATAACTAAATAGCGGTACAATTAAACGACATACGTCACCTACCCCCCGCTACCATTGTATGTGGGTTTTCTGGGGGGGGGAGGGGTGGTCTTTCATCATCAATGTTTCGTCGTTGATGGTGTTCTTTGTAGTTCTGGGGGGTATTGTTTACTCTTTTTTGTGTTGTAAAGCTATTTATCGTCTGTCGTTCCTTCCTTTTTCGTGGTTCTGTGTGAGGAAGGTTGAGTTCATCTATCTGTCGCAGGAGGACGTGGTGGGTCTTGGCATCCCTATGGGGAGGGTGATAGAGCTTGTTGAGAGTGGCCTCTATGAGCATGGGCATAGGCGTGTGGAGAACCCGCCTAAGCCCGGGATTCACAGTAGGCCTGATGCTTTCATTCATGCGATGCCCGCTTACTACGAGGAGCTTGGTATCGGTGGTTTGAAGTGGGTCAGCGGTTACCCGAGCAACAGGGCGGTTGGGCTGCCCCAGATAGCGGGGCTGATGATTGTCAATGATATGGAGACGGGGATGCCCCTTGCGGTCATGGACTGCAGGTGGATTACGGCGGTCAGGACTGCGGCGGTCTCCGCTATTACGGCGAGGCACTGCGCTGTGGAGGGTGCGAGTTCTCTGGGTGTGGTTGGCTGCGGGGT
>Ga0114930_10004992_pt1 | contig 11021 bp, 19 predicted proteins | sample AnhtaG_FD_87300 | JGI IMG/M metagenome (GOLD analysis project Ga0114930, IMG submission 87300) | Deep subsurface microbial communities from Anholt, Denmark to uncover new lineages of life (NeLLi) - Anholt_01485 metaG | ecosystem: Environmental > Aquatic > Marine > Oceanic > Sediment | place... | reverse complement strand
GTGCTGAGGCTGCTGAGGCTGCTGAGAGTGCTGGGGCTGCCTAAATACAGGAGCTAGAAATGCCAAGACGGGCAAAAGCAATAAAAAGAGAGATACCCCCTGATGCTAAGTATCACAGTGTAACCGTAGCCAAGGTGGTTAATAAAGTAATGATGCAAGGTAAAAAGAGCACGGCGGGGAGAATTGTATATGGTGCTCTACAGATTCTGGAGCAGCAGGAGGGGAAAGCCCCGGTCAATATTTTGGAACAGGCGGTAAAGAATGCTACTCCTTTGCTTGAGGTTAAGCCGCGCCGTGTCGGGGGTGCTACCTATCAGGTGCCGGTGGAGGTTCGCCGTGACCGTGGTCTTTCCTTGGCTGTGCGCTGGCTGGTAAACTCAGCTAGAGCTAGGACAGGCAAATCTATGGCAGAAAAGTTGGCTGCTGAACTTAGTGATGCGGCAAAGGGGCAGGGGGTAACTATTAAAAAGCGTGAGGATACTCATAAAATGGCTGAGGCTAATAGAGCCTTTGCCCACTATAGATGGTGAGAGGTTATCTATTATTAGTTCTAATGTTATAGTAAGAAGCCCAATATCAGTAAAGGATAGGACTGTGCTCAGGAGTTTCCCATTAGACCGCATACGAAACATAGGCATCATCGCTCACATTGACGCCGGTAAGACCACCGTCACTGAGAGGATATTATATTATACTGGTCGTACCTATAAGATTGGTGAGGTGGACGAAGGAACAGCAGTGATGGACTGGATGGAGCAGGAACGGAGGCGGGGGCTTACCATTACGGCTGCGGCTACTACCTGTTATTGGCGCGACCACCGCATCAATATTATTGATACCCCAGGGCATGTGGATTTTACCGCTGAAGTGGAGCGCAGCCTCAGGGTACTGGATGGGGGGGTAGTGGTTTTTGATGCTGTGGCTGGGGTTGAGGCTCAATCAGAGGCGGTGTGGCGACAGGCTGATAGATATCATGTGCCCCGAGTTTGCTTCATCAATAAGATGGACCGAATTGGAGCCGATTTTAACCGCAGTTTGTCTATGATTGAGCACCGTCTTAAAGCCAAGCCACTGCCAGTGCAGTTGCCTTTGGGCAGTGGAGATTCATTTGAGGGCATTGTTGACCTGATAGAGAACAGGGCGTGGCGTTTTGATGGTCATCCTGACTCAGACCCGATGGCAATAGCTATTCCTCAGTCTGAGCAGGCAAAGTATATTGAATGGCGTCAGGCGCTAATAGAAAAATTGGCTGAATACGAAGACCAGATTATGGTGGCTTATCTCGAGGGTAGGAGCGTTACCCCCGCTGAGTTGAGAGCAGCCTTGAGACGGGTGACCATAGCTAATAAAGGAGTGCCCATTCTTTGTGGCAGTGCCCTCAGGAATAAAGGTGTTCGACCATTACTTGATGCTATTGTAAGTTTTCTCCCTTCCCCGCTGGATATGCCACCGGTATGGGCTGTTGATACCAAGGTCGGAGCCGAGGTCAGGCGCACCGCCAGAGATGATGCCCCATTTTCAGCGTTAGCCTTTAAGGTGGTTTCTGACCCATTTGTCGGTAGGCTTGTCTATTTTAGGGTGTATTCAGGCAGAGTGAGGGCGGGGGCACAGGTACTTAACTCAACGCGGGGGAAGAAGGAGCGTCTGGGACGGCTATTATTAATGCATGCCAATCATCGTGAGGAGGTAGCCGAGGCAGACACTGGGGCTATTGTAGCTACATTAGGGCTTAAAAATACCTTTACCGGTGATACCCTGTGCCATCCCTCTCAGCCGGTGCTTCTTGAATCTATCCGCTTTCCTGAACCGGTGCTGTCTATTGCCATTGAGCCCAAAACCAGAGCAGACCAGGACAAGATAGGAGAAGCCCTGCAACGGCTGACCGAGGAAGACCCCACCTTTAAGGTAAACTACAATGAGGAAACGGGGCAGACTATTATCTCGGGTATGGGTGAACTTCACCTAGAGGTTATAGTCAGCAGATTACTTAGCGAATTTAAGGTTGGGGCAAAGGTGGGTAAGCCGCAGGTTGCCTATAAGGAAACTATTACTGAACCAGTGCAAGCTGAGGGCAGATTTATTCGTCAAACAGGAGGGCACGGCCAGTATGGTCATGTCTGTCTTAAGCTTGAGCCTATGGAGCGTGGCAGTGGCTTTCAGTTTGTAGACCGGATTAAAAGCGGAGCTATACCCAAGCAATATATTCCAGCGGCGGAGATAGGTATTAAGGAGGCTATGGAGACCGGGGTATTGGCTGGCTATCCGGTGGTTGATATTAAAGTAACCCTTTATGATGGCAGTTATCACCAGGTTGATTCTTCAGAAATAGCCTTTAAGATGGCTGGTTCAATGGCATTAAGGGACGGTGTTACTAAAGCCAAGCCCGTCTTTCTAGAGCCTATTATGAGGCTGGAGGTGGTTACACCAGAGCAGTTTCTTGGTGATATAATAGGTGACATTAATGCCAGACGGGGACATATTGACGCTATTGAGACACACGGCGAAATATGTACAATTCGTGCCTTTATTCCCTTAGCTGAGACCTTTGGCTATACCACCAGTCTCAGGTCACTAACTCAGGGCAGAGCCACGCACTCTATGGAATTTTATCGCTATCAGGAGCTACCAGCTGAAGTGGTAGACCAGATTAGTCATAAAGCTATAGGTAGAAGGATTGGTTAGCTAAAATGCCTAAGCAGAAGGTTCGTATCAGGCTAAAGGGTTTTGACCATAAGATACTTGACCAAGCTGCCTTACAGATTGTAGAGGCAATAGAGCGGACCGGGGCAGTTGTTTCCGGGCCAGTGCCTTTGCCTACTCGTATTCAGCGGTTCAGTGTTATCCGCTCCCCGTTTAAAGATAAGGACTCGCAGGAGCAGTTTGAAATTCGGACCCATAAGCGCCTCATTGATATTATGGAGACGACTTCTAAAACGATAGACGCCCTGACCAAGCTGAATTTACCTTCAGGGGTTGATATAGATATTAAATTGTGAGAAGACTAGAATGGCTAAAGATGTGCTCCAAGGTATTATCGGCAGAAAGTTGGGTATGACCCAGATATTTAGAGATAATGGTGAAGCCGAGGCGGTAACCACTATCGAGGCTGGTCCGTGCACCGTAACCCAGGTTAAGACTGGGGGCAAGGAGGGGTATAGTGCCGCTCAACTTGGATTTGGTGAAGTTAAGCGGCTCAACTCGCCTCAGAAAGGGCATCTCAAGGGGCTGGGTCAGTTCAGGTATCTTCGTGAATTCAGGGTGAGTGATGCTGAAGCTGTGGAGGTAGGGGATAAGGTTGATGTTAGCCTGTTTAAGGCGGGTGACCTGGTTGATATCACCGGGGTGTCAAAGGGTAAGGGGTTTGCTGGTGTAGTAAAACGCCATCATTTTGCTGGTGGCCCCAAAACGCACGGTCAGTCAGACCGACACCGTGCCCCAGGTTCTATAGGGGCTACTACCTCTCCGGGCAGGGTATTCAAAGGGATGCGGATGGCGGGGCATATGGGCAGTAGCCGGGTGACGGCGCGGCACCTGGAGGTATTTGAGGCTGACCCGGCTCGTAATCTATTGCTGGTTAAGGGAGCAGTACCTGGGGCTAGGAATGGACTATTACTAATAAGGAAGTCAAGTAGGGGGAAGTAAGGAAGTGCAAGTTCCAGTTTATAGCCTTGCCGGGGAAGTGGTTAAACATATTGAGATAAGTGACGAAGTTTTTGCTGTGCCGTTTAATCAGGCGGTGGTTCACCAGGCAATGGTCCGGCAGCGGGCAAATGCCCGTCAAGGAACGGCTAGTACTAAAACTCGTAGCGAGGTTTCTGGTAGTACGCGGAAGATGTTTCGGCAGAAGCACACCGGACTAGCTCGGGCTGGCAGCAGGAGGTCGCCACTGCGCCGGGGGGGTGGAGTCGCCTTTGGCCCTAAGCCAAGGAGCTACCGGCAGGCAATGCCGAAAAAGATGCGCCGGTTAGCTTTAAGGTGTGTCCTGTCAGCCAAGGCTGGTGACGGAGAGCTAAAGGTTGTGGAACAAATGACGCTTCCTGAGCCTAAGACTAAGCAGATGGTACAGATTTTGGCGGCGCTGGGGGTAGACTCCTCGGCTCTCGTTGTTACCAGTGAACCAGAGGTCAATGTAGTTAAATCAGCTCGTAACCTGGCAGGGATTAAGACGATACCGGCCAATTTACTTAATGTGGTTGACATCCTTTCCTATAAGATGCTATTGATGACTGAGGCTGCAGTGCGCAAAGCAGAACAACTGTGGGGGCAGAGCCATGCATCTGTATGAGGTGTTGCGCCGTCCGGTAATAACAGAGAAGAATACCACCCTTCAAGCTCAAGGCAAATATGCCTTTGAAGTAGCTGGGGAGGCTAATAAGCACCAGATTAAACAGGCTGTGGAAAAGGCATTTAAGGTCAAGGTGAGCGCAGTTAATGTGATGACGGTACCGGGTAAGACACGAAGAGTAGGCAGACGCCAGGTGCTAACCCGGTCTTGGAAAAAAGCGATTGTTACCCTCCAGTCAGGGGACAAGATAGAACTCTTTGAAGGTGTTTAGTGTTTTGAAGGAGGAGTCCAAGTGGCACTAAAGGTATATCGCCCTACCTCTCCCGGTAGGCGGGGAATGACCGGCTCTACCTTTGATGAAATAACCAAAGATAAGCCGGAGAAATCTCTGCTTCTACCCCTTAAAAGGAAGGCTGGGCGTAACAATCAAGGGAAAATAACCGTTCGCCACCGGGGTGGGGGAGCGAAGCGAATGCTGCGCATTATTGATTTTAAGCGGGATAAGATTGGTATTCCGGGCAGAGTGGTGGCTATTGAATATGACCCTAACCGTTCGGCATATATCGCTCTCATTTATTATGTCGATGGGGAGAAGCGTTATATTCTTGCCCCCTCAGGACTTAGTGTCGGGGATATGATAAAGTCAGGTAGTGATGCCGAAGTAAAGCCGGGGAACGCTTTACCGTTGAAGCTAATCCCGAGTGGCAGTTCAATACATAATATTGAGTTGGAGGTGAGGCGGGGTGGGCAGTTGGTGCGGAGTGCTGGGGCGGCAGCTCAACTAATGGCAAAAGAGGGTGAATATGCCCTAGTTCGCTTGCCATCTGGTGAGGTGCGCCGTATTCGTAGTGATTGTATGGCTACTATCGGGCAGGTAGGCAATGTTGACCATCGGAGTATCAATTTGGGCAAGGCAGGACGTAAACGGTGGTTAGGCTGGCGACCCACGGTGAGAGGTTCAGCTATGAGTCCACGTGACCATCCTCATGGTGGTGGGGAAGGCAGATCACCAATAGGCATGCCTGGACCTAAAACGCCATGGGGTAAGCCGGCTCTGGGCTATCGAACGCGAAAGCCAAAGGCTTCAGATAAGATGATTGTTAAGCGCAGGGGGAAGTAGGCGAAATGTCAAGGTCAACTAAGAAGGGGCCAGCTATTGATGCCAAATTGCTAAAGAAAGTGGAGGCGCTTAACCGCTCTGGTCAGAAGGCGGTAATAAAAACCTGGTCACGCTGGTCTACCATCCTACCCCAGATGGTGGGGCTTACTATTGCTGTACATGATGGTAGGAGACATGTGCCGGTATTTATTACTGAGAATATGGTCGGGCATAAGTTAGGCGAGTTCGCTTTAACTCGAACCTTCAGGGGTCACTCGGCTAAGGCGGAAAAAACTATTCAGGCAAGAAAGAGAAAGTAGCTTACTTGGGTTTAGTAGGGGTATAAAATGGAAGTAAGAGCAGTAGCTAGAGACACAGGTATATCACCTCGTAAGGTGCGGCTACTGGTGGATATGGTACGGGGCAAGAAGGTAGACGAGGCACTAACCATACTTAAGTTTGCCCCTACCCCCACGGCTCGGGTTGTTGCCAAGGTGGTGAAATCGGCAGCAGCTAATGCTGAGAACACCTTTCAGATGACCCCTTCAGATCTGAAGATTGTTAATATCTTTGCTGATGAGGCACGAACCCTAAAGAGGTATCGGCCTCGGGCTCGGGGGCGAGCTAGCCCTATTCTTAAACGTTCTAGTCATATTACGGTGATTGTTGCCGAGAGGGAGGCTTAATTGGGTCATAAGGTTCATCCTATGGGCTTTAGAATTGGTGTCATACGTGATTGGCAAGCAAAGTGGTATGCTGATAAGCATTATGCCGAGTTTTTGCGGGAAGACCTGAAGCTTCGCCAGGTTATTGAGTCTAGGTATGCTGAAGCGGGTATCTCACTATTAGAGATTGACCGCCAGGCAAATCAGGTGGAGGTAACTGTCCATACCGCCCGGCCTGGTATTGTCATCGGGCGGGGAGGACAGCGGGTTGATGAAATGAGGCACTACCTTGAGGGCATTATCGGCAAGAGGGTTCAATTGAATATCCAGGAGATTCGGCAGCCTGAGCTTGATGCTTATCTGGTAGCCAGGGCGGTAGCTGAGCAGATTGAGCGCCGTATTGCTTACCGCCGGGCAATGAGGCAGGCAATTTTTCGCACCATTCAGGCTGGGGCTAAGGGGGTGAGGATTAGTTGTGCCGGTAGGTTAGGTGGTGCTGAGATAGCTCGCCGCCAGACGATGCATCAGGGGCAGGTACCCTTGCATACACTACGGGCTGATATTGATTATGGCTGGACTGAGGCACGTACTACCTTAGGTCGGATTGGGGTAAAGGTGTGGATATATAAGGGTGATATTCTTCCTGAGCTTAAGGAGCTGGAGGTTGAGGAGGTGCCTACCGAGCTAGCAGTCGGTGGCAGCGTGGAGGCAGAGCCCACTGTCTCTGCAGAATTGGAAGAAAAGCCAGCTGAGCCAGCAGTCCCGGTAGCCGAGGAGAGTATGGAAGCAGTATCGGAGGTGAAGCCAGAAGAGAAACCTCTAAAGCCAAGGGCAAGGAAAGCTACCAAGGCAGAGCCCACTGTCTCTGCAGAATTGGAAGAAAAGCCAGCTGAGCCAGCAGTCCCGGTAGCCGAGGAGAGTATGGAAGCAGTAGCGGAGGTGAAGCCAGAAGAGAAACCTCCAAAGCCAAGGGCAAGGAAAGCTACCAAGGCAGAGCCCACTGTCTCTGCAGAATTGGAAGAAAAGCCAGCTGAGCCAGTAGTCCCGGTAGCCGAGGAAAGCGTGGAAGCAGTAGCGGAAGTGAAGCCAGAAAAGAAACCTCCAAAGCCAAGGGCAAGGAGAGCTACCAAGGCAGAGACGCCTCCAATAGTGGAAAAAGAGGAGAAGGATGTTACAACCCAAGCGGGTGAAATACCGCAAGACTCATAAAGGACACCGCCGGGGTAGAGCCCAGGCTGGGAATACGGTTGTTTTTGGTGATTTTGGTCTGCAGGCGCTAGAATCTGCCTGGGTTACTAGCCGACAAATTGAAGCAGCACGGCGGGCTATTACTCATCATATTCGCCGTGGTGGTAACGTCTGGATACGTGTTTTCCCTGATAAACCAGTTACCAAGAAGCCGGCTGAGACCAGGATGGGTGGGGGTAAGGGTTCCCCAGACCACTGGGTGGCCGTGGTCAAGCCGGGGAGGATTCTATTTGAAATGGGGGGTGTTGGTGAAGAGGTAGCCAAGGAGGCAATGCGCCTTGCTTCGCGTAAGCTCCCGATAGATACCAAGTTTGTGGTACCAGAAACCGGTGTAGCCATAGGTAAGGGGGTGGCTCAAGTTGAAGGTTGAGGAAATTCGAGCCCTTAGTCCTGAGCAATTGGCAAAGCAACTGGAGGAAGCTCACCAAGAACTTTTTAACCTTCGCTTTCGCTTGACTACCAGGCAGTTGGTTAACCACCGCGAAATTCCAAAGGTTAAACGGAAGATTGCTAGACTGAAGACTATAATGCAGGAGAGAGAGCTAGGTATAAGGTAGGTTTTGAGTCAATGGATGGGAAGCGTAAAGTTAGGTTTGGTCGGGTGGTGAGTGATAAGATGGATAAGACTGTGGTTGTGGCTGTAGAAACATCCAGGAGCCACCCATTATATAAGAAGACCATTAAGAGAGTGGTTAAGTATAAGGCTCATGATGCCAAAAATGAGTGTCGTCAGGGAGATAGAGTAAGGATTGTGGAAACCCGCCCTCTATCACGACAGAAGCGGTGGCGGGTAGCTGAGATAGTAACCAAGGGAGAGGTAGTCGAGGTTCAACCTAAGGAAATAACCTGAAATTAGTTTTAGGATAGAATATTATGATTCAGCCCTACACTAGACTTAAGGTGGCAGATAATACCGGTGCTCGGCAGCTTATGTGTATAAGTGTGCTGGGCAGCACCGGGAGGAGCCGGGCTCGAGCGGGTAATATCATTGTGGCTTCGGTCAAACGGGCAATCCCAGGGGCACTGGTGAAGAAGGGGGATGTGGTCAGGGCGGTTATTATTCGCTGCGCTCAGCCATATCGGCGTCGTGATGGCTCTTATATTAAGTTCGATGAAAATGCGGCGGTGATTCTTACCGATAAGAATAATCCAAAAGGGACCCGAATATTTGGACCAGTAGCTAGGGAGCTCAGAGAGAAGAATTTTACCAAGATTATATCGCTGGCTCCTGAAGTTTTGTGAGGTTAGTATGAAGATTAGGAAGAATGATACCGTGCTCGTTATTGCCGGTAAGGATAAGGGTAAAAAGGGTAAGGTGCGCCTTGCTTACCCTAAAGATGAGCGGCTGCTGGTGGAAGGTATCAACTTTATTAAAAGGCACATGAGGGCAACCAAGCAAGTTAGACAGGCAGGCGTAATAGAGCGGGAGGCACCAATTCATATGGCGGATGTTATGCTACTGTGCAGTAGGTGTAATCATCCTACCCGAGTTGGTTTCCGATTTCTAGAGGATGGTAGGAAGGTTCGGTTTTGTCGCTCTTGCGGTGAGGTAATTGATTAAATGTCACGATTAAAGGAGAGGTATAAAAAGGAGCTTATTCCCAGCCTGATGGAGCGCTATGGGTATAAGAATGTAATGCAGGTACCGCGCCTAGAAAGGGTTGTGCTTAATATTGGCTTAGGCGAGGCAATTCAGAATGCCAAGGCTCTGGAAGCGGCTGAGGGAGACCTAGCAGCTATATCGGGGCAACACCCGGTGACCACCCGTGCCAGGAAGTCTATTGCTTCCTTTAAGTTGAGGTCAGGGATGCCTATCGGGTTGAAGGTAACCCTGCGGGGGGTGCGCATGTATGACTTTTTTGACAAGCTGGTAAATGCCGTCTTACCCCGCATACGTGAGTTTCAAGGGGTTTCTCCAAGCTCCTTTGATGGTCGGGGCAACTATACCTTGGGGCTCAGGGAGCAAATTGTCTTTCCTGAAGTAGATTACGAGAAGGTAGACAAGGTACGGGGACTAGAGGTGTCATTTATCACTACAGCTAAGACAGATGATGAGGGCAAACACCTTTTGGAGTCATTAGGTATGCCTTTCACTGGGGATTGAGCGTGGGTAAGGATGGCTAAGAAGTCAAAGATTGTAAAATCGGAGCGTCCGGCTAAATATAGGGTGCAGCAGCATAATCGGTGCTCCTTATGCGGCAGACCTCGTGCTTATATCCGTAAATTCGGACTGTGCCGTATCTGTTTTCGTAAGCTGGCTCTTGCCGGTCAGATTCCTGGGGTGAGAAAAGCAAGCTGGTGATTAGATATGACTATTTCTGATCCAATAGCAGACATGTTAACCCGAATTCGCAATGCGGTTATGGTAAGGCATGATTTTGTGCTGGTACCGGCGTCAAGGATGAAGCTGGCTATTACTAGGATCCTTAAGGAGGAGGGCTTTATTAGTGACTATGAGGTGCTTAGAGGCAAGCCACACCGGGTAATTAAGATTCACCTCAGATATAGTGATAACAACCAGCCAGTCCTTTCCGGATTGGAGCGAGTAAGCAAGCCTGGGCTGAGGGTGTATGTTGAGCGGAAAGAAATCTCTCGTGTTTACGGTGGCTTGGGTATTGCTATCGTTTCTACTTCTAAGGGGGTGATGACAGGGCAGCAGGCCTGGCGCCAGGGGCTTGGTGGTGAACTTTTATGTTATATGTGGTAAGTAAGTCTTGGGGTGATATATATGTCTAGAGTGGGAAGAATGCCGATAACTGTGCCACCGGGTGTAGAGGTAGATATTAAGCAGGACGAGGTAACGGTAAAAGGACCTAAAGGGGAGCTTCGTCGCCGTTTCAACCGTGATATGTCTATGGCCCTGAGCAATAATAGCCTAGTAGTGTCACGACCAAGTGATAGCAAGGTGCATCGCTCCCTACACGGGCTGACACGAAGTCTTTTGGCTAATATGGTGGAGGGGGTAACTAATGGCTTTGAGAAGAATCTTGAAATTGTAGGTGTGGGGTATCGGGCGGAAAAAGCAGGGGATAAGCTGGTAATTCGTGTCGGCTATTCACATCCAGTGGAGGTGTTACCACTACCCGGTGTAACCTTAGATATAGAGGGGGCAAATCGGATTAAGGTTACCGGGATTAGCAAGGAAGCAGTTGGCGAGATGGCAGCTAGAATTCGGGCTATTCGTCCCCCTGATGCCTATAAAGGTAAAGGTATAAGATACGCTGGCGAGCTGGTTCACCTTAAAGCAGGTAAGGCGGGTAAGGCTATAGGTAAGAGGACATAATGGCAAAAAGTGAGATAAGGGTAGCACGTCGCCGAAGGCACACCCGGGTCAGGGCAAAGGTGAAGGGTACAACCTCTAGGCCCCGTTTGTGTGTTTTTCGTAGCTTGAACCATATTTATACTCAGGTTATTGATGATTCGCGAAGGCATACGCTAGCCTCTGCCTCAACCCTTGACCCAGAGATAAGGGGTGAGCTAGTCGGCAAAGTAAAGACGGGTAAGGCGGAGCTCGTAGGCTCTCTGGTGGCTAAGCGAGCACTGAGTAACGGGATAAACCAGGTAGTTTTCGACCGTGGTGGATATAAATATCACGGCAGGGTTAAAGCCCTGGCTGAGGCAGCTCGGCAGACAGGATTAAGATTTTAAGGAGTCGGTGTTAAGACAGGTGAAGGAGCCAATAAGTAAGATAGACCCAACAGAACTGACGCTTAGTGACAAGCTG
>Ga0114930_10004991_pt1 | contig 11022 bp, 10 predicted proteins | sample AnhtaG_FD_87300 | JGI IMG/M metagenome (GOLD analysis project Ga0114930, IMG submission 87300) | Deep subsurface microbial communities from Anholt, Denmark to uncover new lineages of life (NeLLi) - Anholt_01485 metaG | ecosystem: Environmental > Aquatic > Marine > Oceanic > Sediment | place... | reverse complement strand
TATAATAATAAAACAAAAAATATTTTTTATTGAAGGTGTTGAAATATTAGTCTAAGGCAATATAATACCGAATTAGGTTTATTGATTGATAAAATTGTTAAAGTTTATCTTGATAATGATAAATTCTTCGTAGGTCAACTCAAAGGAGTTTCAGAGGACAGTAATCTCATTCTTACAAATGTTAAAAATGAAAAAGGTAAAATTTTCCCAAAACTAATGATTAGAAGTTCGTACTATCGTTATGTAACTGTTGAAGAAGAACCGTTTCCTATGCTGGCATTAGCAGACAGAATTGCAACAATTTTTTCCAAAGGTCATGTAAATCACATTGAAGACCAAAACATTATTTCTATTTTAAATGGGAAAATTATCGTAAATGAAGACGGTGTGAGAGGTACTGGCCCTTCTGCCGATCGCGTAAAAAAAATTTACGACCAATTTAAAATCGATTTAGACAAGGAATAAGTAAATCTATTTTTTTACTTATGCTGTTTCTTTTTTTCTTTTAAAGGCTTCCAATAAGTTTTTTAATTCAATATCTTTAATTATATTTTTTAATAGCGCTTTTCCCAATGGCGTTATTTTTAATATATTTAGATCTTCGATTTTCCTTAAATAATCGTTTTCGATTAAAAATTTCATATCAGTATTCCATACTTCTTTAAAAATATCTTTTAGGTCATTCAGGTCTAAATTATCGTCCAATTCTTTGCTAAGCGCGAGGATTAGAACGAGAGTTCCGTATTGCGATGGAGTAACTCTATCATCTTTCCCTTCAGAAGTTAAAATGTAATAATTTTGATCTAAGAACTTCGATTTAATAAATTCAAACCCTACATTTCTTAAACTTGAATAAACAGCGCTTATCACCTGTTCAAAATCCAAGTTCTTAGTTAAAATCAGGAGATCTTTTTCTCTAATCATTTTTTGGGGGCTTGTTAGAATAATTTTAGCAATATTTTTCACTATTTCTTCAAGGTTTTCAGGTTCCATTTGATCTCTCATCATCTCTCATTTACTTTTATAATTTTAAAATTATCGATATCTTTTTTCAACTCTAAGTTTGACATAAGCAATATAATACTCACATCAGATAAATTTTCGTCAGTTTTAAACAAGGGTATAATTTTCCTGATGGTTCTATAAATTGAACCACCTTTAGTATTATATACGGGGAGAATAAATAAATTTGAAAAAATAATATTTTTTGAATTTAACAAAACTTTAAACGAGATAAAAAAACTAATAATGAAAAAAATTTTTTCAGGAGTGGTTAAATTCTCAAAATTTACATTAATTTTTGATTTTCTTGTGAAATCCGTCTTTATCAGGAAAGCAGTGTTCATTTGGTTTGTAACGAGGTTAAATTGTACTTGGAGTTGAATTGTTTTTAGAAACTTATTCGTAATATCTTCAATGTTTTTAATAAGATTCTCAAAAATATGAAACTGTTCAAAAAATTCTTCGATTTCTTCTTCATTTACGTTAATATTTATTTTTTCATAGTTATTTCTAAGGGTACCGTCAATTTCTTTAAACTTCTCTATCATTATGGGCATATTACTTAGAAAGTTTTTCTTATTTAGATTGGTGGGAAACGATAAATTATCCAGTTCAGATTCAACATCTCTTATTTCATGTTCAATCTCTAAATATGGTCTAATAGGTTGTGAAAGTAACTCTTCAGTCTTTCCAAATTGAATTTCTTCATTTTTACTAAGTTCCTTTCCATAATCGTTTTGAGCTTGTCTCAATCTTTTCTCTTCTTTGTTTATGGTTTCTAAAATTTCCTCATAATCATTTCTGTAAATTTCATAATTTGGTAATAGCTCTTCGAATTCTGCTTGTGATTGTTTTGCTCTTAACCTAATCTGGTTACTTTCATATAGAGTTTCTTTTGCTTTTTTTTGAAGGGCTCTAATCTTCTCTGAATTCGTTAAATTTGTTTCAATACCAAACCTTAGAAAAGAATTATCTTCATTTTCTGTTTTTGATCCTTCTAATTGTCTAGTAATTTTATTAATTTGATCAAAGCAATTTTTTTTAATTTGAGATTGTTCTTGAATTAGGGTTTTACAAGTTGTCAGATCTTTCTTGATTTTATCAATTTGATTTTTACGTTGAAAATAATCTTCTTTGATGTAGGACAATTTCACCTTATTACTATTTATAGATTCGGTCAAACTTTTCATTAAATCTGCAATCGCTAAGATATTACTTGAAGATTTACGAATTTTTGATAATTCTAACTCTTTAGACAGGAGTTTCTTTTTTGCTGAGAAATAAATTAACTTAAAGAGGGTATACAAAATTTCCATATTTTTACTAAATTTTAAGTAGATTTCTAGATTATTTTCAACGATCTTACTATAACCTGACAGGAGGTCGAGTATTTTCGTAAAATTTGTTAAGTCAGATAAACTATTTGATTCGTTTGAAATTACATTAATAATTTTCTCTACTGGAATTAAATCCAGATTTTCTTGAATCTGAAGATAATCGTCATTATGATATTCGTGGAATTGATTAAGCTTAAATTTTCCTTGTATTAGAGTGAATCGATCTTCAATAAAAATCTTATTTTCCCCTACTTCAATCTCAGTCCTATTTTTATTAATGAGTAGAATCACTCCGCTTTAATATTTAATCACTTTCAAAATGATCCTTAAACTTGTCATATTCTTTTTTTCTTTTTCTTTTTCTTTCTCTAATTAATTCTATTGGGTCTACACTGGAATCATCGAGAGAAACATGATGTTCATCTGATCTTTTATCCATTTGTTTTTTAAACATCTCAATTTTTTGAGAGATTTCTTCTGTTATTTCAAGTGTGTTCTCGTTTTCCGTATCACTAATGTCAGTCAATTTTTCACGCTTCTGTTTTCGCAATATTCTTTTAAATTCTTTATTTGATAATTTTAAATAACTATCATAAGATTCTGTTTGCTCTTCTTGTTGTTTTTTTAATTCTTCAATTTCTTGTCTTTTTATGTTTTTTACCAAGAGTTCTTTCTTCAATTTTAATTCTTCTTCAGATAGTTTATGTTCAAGCGATTGAATGAATTTAATATAAGTTATCTCGGGTGTAATATGAAACTGTTTTTTAAAATCTTCGATTATGAAAGGTTCTACATTACGGGGTATTTTAGCCAGTTCCTTTTTTAATTTGTTCTGTAAATTTATTTTATAGTGTTCTCTCAGATTGTCAACAGATTTTAGAAAAAGGGTGTTCTGATTTAAGGAATCTATTAAATCAAGCCATTGTTTAACGCTAACAGAAGGAATGTGGGTAATTCTTTCAATTATTTTACTAATTTTTTTATTTTCAATAAAAGATAGGCCAATCTGTGTAAGATAGTCATTGTCCAAATCAATGATTTTCAGTTTATCGTTAATTGATTGCTTGTATTTATTAATCAAATAGCTTTTTAACTTTAAAAATTTGTTAATGTTGTGCTTTGAGACAGTCTTTAAATTTTCGTTGATTCTCTCTACTAATTTAGTTAATTGTGTGAAATCTTTTAAAAATAAATCGTTTCCGTCGTAAAATGAAGCTATCTGGTGCTCAGATTCTAAATTTTTTACTATATTTGATACTTGGTTGACCTTTCCTTGTAAATTTTTAATGGGAGCGGTTAACTCCTTTATCTTTTCAAGGTTAAATAGTTCTGTTTCCATTTTATCAATTAAATTAAATTTTTTATTTAGTAATTAAAAAAAATATATTAGATCTCTGGAGGTCCTTTCATATTGCGTTTTTCCTGCTTAGTTCTCGAAGAGTTTAAAAAAAATTTCTTTGAATCGCTTAAATTATCTTGTCTTTCAACATGCATAGCGGTCCCTCCCACTAATTTTAGAGAATTGTAAAATAAATCGTAAGTTAAACGTTCTGTGTTAATAGCTTTTAAGAGTGAAACTTTTGTTCCTCTTTCAATATCTGAGCCTGAAAATCCTATTGTAAGCTCTAACAATCCCTTGTTTTTATTATTTTTATTGATTTCATCCCAAAGTAGAGTATCACTAAACTCGGAAATTTCATATCCTAGTTTATGCGTAAGATTATTATGTATCTTTTTAATCATCTCGTATTCTTCTGTTAAATTTGAATAAATTGAGTCATCAACACCAATTTTCGCAATTTTAACTTTAGCGAGGAAGGATTCAATTATTTTTCTTCTCAGATGATAATCAGGGAATTCAAAACTAAAGTGAAACGTAAACCGCCTCCAAATTGCTGAATCTAATTGATTTTGATGATTTGTCGCCCCAAATATTGCTAAGGGTACTCCTTCATAATTTATTCTATCAATTACTTGTAAAAATGAAATAACGGCTCGTTTGATCTCACCTACTTCATGAATGTTTGACCTTTCGGAGCCTATAGAATCTATTTCATCAAAGAATAGGATAAAATTACCTCGTTCCTTTGCTATTTCTGCCGCAAGATCCACAACATTCCTAATTTGTTTTATAGTATCTCCTAACAAAGGAGAAACTAGCCTATCAGTTTCTACTACGCATAAGGGAATATCGTAATGTTTTGCAAACCCTCTTGTAAGAGAGGTTTTACCTGTTCCTGGAGGGCCATACAAGAGAACAGTCAAACTAGGGTTGAGTTTTGCTCCCTTTAATCGTTTACTAAATTCATAGTATTTCTTCAAAGCTTTAAAGAAGTCGTGTAAAATTTCTTTTTTATTCTCATTACCTAGAATATCATCGATTGATTCTTGTATTGTGGAAGGAAAATACACCGCGCCATATTTGCCTAACCTATTTTTAATGACATCTTCGGTAAAAGTTATCTCCTTGTCTCCATCTTCTTTAGAATTACTCATTTTTCTCATCTCTTTTTATTCTAATTTAGTTATTTTTTCTTTCTTTATCAAACTTTTCACAAAATTCTGCTATTTCTAAGATAAAATCTTTAAGGTTATCGATTTGAGACCCAATGAAGTTAAAAATTTCTTTTCTGTATTGCGGAGAATCCCGTATTTTCATTTTATCAATACCTAGATAGTTGGGAAAACAGAGAAGCTTCATCAAATAAGGTAAAATCTTCTCATTTGTTTGTAAATCCTTAAAGATAGGATAGAAAATGTTTTGGTCTGACAATTTCCACTTCAATATACCCATATAAATCAAAAAAGCAAAATTCATTGAAATCCAATTTATTAATTCCCTCGATAAAAAACCTCTTCTCTGGGAAGAGAAAGCTAAATAATAGAGAAACAAGCTTTCATTGCTTAGTTGAGGTATTAATCGTACTTTTCCATCAGATTGTGAATTTTTTCGGAAAAAATTATTTTCTGTTAGTAAATCTACTAAGTCCTCGCTTGGAACAATAAAAATTCCGTCTATTATTCGCAATCCAAATCGTTCAGAAATTTTCTCGATAGCCTCTTCTTCTGCATTTGCTATAGAATCAATATATGGTTCGAATACTTCAGATTTTAATATCATAGGCAGTTCTTGATTTTCTCTTTCAGGGAATTCTCCGAAATTTGGATCCAAATTAAAGAGTGATGTCATATTATTAATGATATTATAAACTTTAGGGGAAATTCCCGGAATTTCAAATAAATCAGAGGATTCTAATTTTTCTCGGTAATAAGTATGTGGTTGGAGCATATGTCTTTGACAATCATACAAATCTGAAGAATAACCTAATAATTTACTATAGATAATGCTTAAATTTCTACCTCTCGGGAGGAGCCGTTCTTCAATGAATTTAACTAAAACATATAAAATGGTGTTTTCTAAATTTGTTTCGTCTGGATTTGTGATGTGTAACAAAACATTCAGAGCCCCGACTGATTCGTATAAGAATTCAATAATATAATCTTTAATATCAAGAATAGGTATTTGATTCCGATATTTAACTAAGAAATCTTTAATAATTTCATATATATTTGACCTGTACATTGCGGAAAATTCTGATAAAGCTCTCACTTTTCTAAAATTTCGTTTTTCTTCTTCTTCTCGGATTTTATCTAGAATTTCTGTATCTAAAAGAAGGTCCGCATCCAAATTAATTATTATTCTTCTCGTTTCTCTTAGTATTGGACGCATATGAGTTAAAAACGTAAGGTACCTCGGTAAGATATCGGTCCACTTCTCCCTTTTTCTCCCAGGTCTAACTTTCCTTGTCGTTTTTTTTTTATAACTCATAATTCTCACTCATTTTATCATTGTTATTAACTTTCGTCGTAACCCACTAAGATTTCTGTGAAAATATTCGAAATTTCTACGAAAATTGGTATTTCTACTCTTACAAGTTGACCAAGGACCCATTTATTAACATCTTTAATCAAAAATCGTATTTGATTATGGATTTTTTTATTTATATCTGAATCAATTATTTTAGACAACCATAGACCGCCCCCTAATCTGTAAGCAATGATTTTAATTAAAGGTTCGAACAACGGTTCTAAAACTTGTCTCATCATCCAAGATTTAGGAATTACACTCATAGTATCTGCATTGTAATTAGGATCGTTAAGGATGGGGTTTGTTTCATCTACTGATAATTTAGGTAAAAAACTTAACAGCAGTATTAATGCAAAAATGGCCGAAATACCGTTCAATGTATAAGATCCACCAATCTTATCTAAATCATCCCTATTAGTGGCCACATTCGCTAAGAACATACATATAAATACGTTTCTATCAAATGCTTCAGAAACGTACGTATATCCTAATTTTTCGTCTAGTATCAAATATTTCTCTTCAAGTATTTTAATAATCTTTTCCGGAAAAGTGTAAAAAGTGAATATTTTTTCTTCACTTTTTCTAACATCTTTTTCTATAATTAATTCTTTTGACACGAGACCAAATAATTTAACCAACTCTTCAAGTTGACTTTTAATATAATGTCGAGGTTTATTTGGGTTGCCAAACATCGCATAAAATTGATAATCAACGATATGAAAGTCATTTCTTTTACTAAAAGCTTCAACCATTCTATCAATTACAGGTCCTTGAGTTCCCGTAGCAACAGCTTTAGCTTTTGATGCCACAAATCCGTTTAACAGCTCGTTTATGATGAAATCCTGTTCGTGAGTACGAGATTTTATTATCTTTTGAAATGCTTCAGAAAAATCGTTTGTGTTAGGGAAAAACGCGTTTTGAATTTTATCGTCAATGGATTTTAAGAAAATTTCACCATTATTTTTAGGAAAATGAAGCCTCATATTCTTTAACCTTTGTTTTAAAGCTTCTTTTGCACCAGGTATGTTTTCCACATCTCGTTTTTCGAGCTCATCAATAGCTTTTTCTAAGCCCCTCTCAAAGTCTTGAAGCAGTTCATGCCAAGTGCTTCCTTGATTTCTTTCCATTTTGTTCACCTTAATGGTATGTTTTTTTTCAGTTTCACCAATTTAACTCTTGTTTTATTCTCTTTAATGCATTGATTAATGGCGTTACAAGTTTTTTATCATAGATATTAGGAGACGCTACCCCCCTTTGGGCTTTCCAGCCCATTTGGATTCCTTCACCTATTTCTCTCTGTCCGTACTTTAATAGACTGCTTAAGTCTCGCATCCACCAATAAAATCTTAGCCATCGCTTATTAGGATTATCTTTAGCGTGAATAACTGCTAGTGCTTTCCACTCCCCCATTAACCACTTCACCGTTATACCGCTTACTGGCAAGTAATAATTGATTGGGAAATTAGTTTGAAAACTTAAATCCAACTCTGACGATTGTACGTTAAAAATTGGTTGATTATACCCCTCCAGTATAACTATTTCACCACAATGTTGGCATTCGTAATGAGATTTCTTTTTTGACATTTTTTTTTGACATTTTGGGCAAGTTCGATGTTCTAAAATCCTGAATTTTATTAAGTCTAAGTATTTTTCCTTCTCAAGTGCATCTTTGGTTTTAGGTTCTTGTTTTTCATATTTTCCGCCCCAAGTCCAAATATCGTCAAAATCTTTATTAATTTTTTCTAATGTGATTATAAGGTTATTTAATACCTCTTTTTCATAGATTTTAAACATTCCAGCATGCTGAAAGCTTTTCCACCATGAGAGTCTCACATATTTTTCATCTCTTAAATAAGCACTATGACAGATTAACGCAGCAAATAAACGAGTTTCAGTTTTGCTTATTATTATACCTTGTTCGCACACTTCATATTTTTTATTTATACTTGCGATATTATGAAAATATTCTCCTTCGAGAAATTCTCCTTTTTCTACCTTTTTTATATCTTCAAGTTCAGCTTTTTCGTCTTTTTGCTTTACAATTTTTCGACATTGAGGACATTGGTAAATTCCAGAAACCAAAGGCTCCATTTCGATGTTACACGCTGAACACTTCAAATTTAATCATCACTTCTTGTAATTAAATACCGTTCATAATCTAAATTTAATAATTTTAATTCTTTCTTCGTTAATACTTCAAGTTCTTTATTAATTTTTATTAAATCCTCTCTAAATTTAAGTAGAACATTTTGAATTTTATTTACTATGTTATCTTCGTTAAATGAAACTTTTTCAATAAATTCAAGATAGCTAAACTTTTTGTCTTTTCCAGAATAATATTTTTTGGTTTCTAATATTTTCTCGTCGAGTTGTTCCATCCTAAACCTAGCGTTCAGTATTGCCATCACTCTGAAATGCCAATCGTTGCCAATTTCATTCCTTTCTGTATCTTCATCAAAGTTGAACTTCTCAGGAAGTTCAATTTTTTCATCCCTCAGATATTTAAAAACATCTTTCTCACCCTTAATCGCTTCAAAAATTTTTTTTAACACGGGTTTACTCCTTAATTTTGGTTCAAAGATATCTATATACTTGTTAATTTTTTCTTTTATATCTAAATATTTCTGGTGAACCCCTTCGATTGTGATCTCAATTTTAATTGCCTGATAAGCATTGCCAAATTGATCTAATATGTAGTATATATCATCGGATATTGTGTAATCGTTTTCTCCAATTTGAGATATAAATGGATGAATATGGTTACTATTCTGACATTTTACTCCTTTTAATTTAATCAAAGCTAAATTATAATTTCTTCTGGTAAGAAACTTAAATTTTTTATTTATCATTAAAAAAAGAGTATGGTCTGGGACCGATATTTTGCCGTTCTCGATAGTAATTGTTTCTTCTCCTAATCGTATTATAAAATCCCCATCTTTATGATTAAATTCTCTAATACTACGAATATTTTTAAACAAGCCTAAATCGATCGCTATATCAATAAAATTTTCTTCCCACAAGTTAAGTACGTTATTTTTAAATATTTGGTCTAAGATAATGACTTTCTCATAGGATTCTATAATTTTTGAATCCTTTAAGTCTTTAAATAAGTCATTTCTGATAATATATAAAAACATAATAATGTATCTCATATCGAGATCGTCCAAAACCCTTTCTATCAAGCTCTTATCATATTCTAATGACAAATTCGTATGTTCCATGCCTAAAATCCACTCATTTTTTTTAAACTATTAAGACAATTCAGTGAAAAAGAGTAATTGAGATAAGGTATCATTCCTAAAAAATTTTTCGTTTTATACTAAAATTCGGCTCTAAACTGTTTCTAAAATTCTTAGAACTCTTTTTTCTTTTAAATAAAAAGGTTTTATATAATAATATAGAAAATAAGTTATCTAACCAAAAAATGAATTTCAAAGATATTAATCCGAATAAAAAACTCATTAAACCGAAAGTATAAATTATTGTAACAAAACTTTTTTGTTATGTTTTTCTTATTTAATATATACAATAATTAGTGTTTGAATAATGGGAAGAAGGAAACGTAAACAACAATCATATAAAAGAGTCAAAAGAGTTCCAAAGATTTTCACGTGCCCAAATAACTAAATGGATATCCCATTTAATATGGATTGCGGTGAAAAATCTGTCAAGGTTAAGAATATTCGGAAAAGCGCAATTGCTACAGTGAAGTGTGGTCATTGTAGCTTAACAAAGGATGTTTTAATTAATTCTATATCAGAACCTGTTGATGCTTTTGGAGATTTTATCGATATTCATTACGCTGATCAAGAACTTCAGAGATTAGAAAAACGCATAGGGAAACTTAAAAAGAAAAATGAATGGGGAGAATTGGTTCTAGTTTATTCTATTTTATCGGATATTTGTAAAGCTAAAGCTGCTGAGGCCTTAGAAGATGAAGACAATATCAACCTTGATGTAGTTAATAAATGGAGAATTAGAGCAGAAGAATATAAAAGGTTAGGAAAGGATGCCTTACTTCAATTAGACTCTCTTGAGTTAGAGAAAGGAATTAAAACAGATGAGGAGTCTTTATTTACAGAGCACGACGAGAGTGACATGAAGAGGGAAAAAAAAATCGAAGATATTTTTGACGATCCCGGCTTTCTTGAGTTCTAATTTCGTTAAAATCGATTTTCCACTTGAAAAATTAAAACTCTGAGTTCAATATTTCGTTTTTAATAGTTTTAGGAATATTTTTCCATATAGGAAGTTTCACTATGAATTTGAAAAACTGTTTTCGATTTAATTTTCGGTTTATTATTAGATAGCTCCAGTTATTAAACGCTAATTTATTAAAAAGATTCATTAGATTTACTCCGAAGGGATTAAACCTAGAAGTCAAAAAGCTAGCTAAATAACCTCCCAACCGTTTTGTTTGAGGAACTGATTCTGGATAAACTGACTCTGAAAGAGCTCTATTAAAAATTTCATAAATTGAAAAAATTGGAATTAGGTTGTTTATGTATTCGTTTACAACTTTTTTATAACTTAAATCTTTCATCGGTAAAGTAGAAAGATCGTTTAGTTTTTTCAAAGCAAAATTGAAATGTTTTTCCTTAAAATGAAGCCACATAGTTCCCATCTTGTCTTTAAGTTTAACCAGTTCATTGATAACTTTCATTTCTTTGAAAGAAAAGGAATGTAATTCTTCGAATTTCTTTATATAGAGTAAAAAAATTGAATCCATTGATGAATTATTAAAATCGGTAATAAAATCATTTTTTTTCTGCTTTTGAATATTAAATTCGTCGTTGATAGTTTTATGAATCGTGT
>Ga0114930_10004989_pt1 | contig 11024 bp, 10 predicted proteins | sample AnhtaG_FD_87300 | JGI IMG/M metagenome (GOLD analysis project Ga0114930, IMG submission 87300) | Deep subsurface microbial communities from Anholt, Denmark to uncover new lineages of life (NeLLi) - Anholt_01485 metaG | ecosystem: Environmental > Aquatic > Marine > Oceanic > Sediment | place... | reverse complement strand
GGCCACTCGTTGGCTCTTGAGGATCTGCAGCAGGCTCTGGGTTGCTCGCCTCAGGTGTTGGTGATTGGTTTGGGAAGGTACCAACAGATGAAGGTGCCAGAGGAGACCCGGGAGCAGATTGAAGCGGTTGGAATCCGGCTGGTAGCCCTGGAGACTGGTGAGGCCTGTGAAACTTATAACCAACTGCGCGAGCAGGAGCACGTAGTTGCTGCCTTGCACCTTACTTGTTAGGGAGCGGGTAGGACTTGGGCGAGAGGATTCTTACGATAGGTTTATATCGTGGGTAACCCCTGATGGGTGGTTGTGATAGAGCGTACGATGCTTATTGAGAGATGAGGAGCTGGGAGCCGTTTTTTAGCACTACACGGCTATTAATTTTTAAAAGCAATGTCTACGATGTATCGCCCACTGGAATTCGATAAGTACTGCGTTTTAGGCGTTAAAATCCCCCCAAAGGATGAAAGTGGAGAGGGTATTCAACATACTCATATGTTATGCATCGGCTCTCTTTTTATGACTTGAAATAGCACGATATCCGTGTTATTATGTTATTGTGATAAGGACATTTGCAGATCAAGGAACTAAAGATGTCTTTGACGGCAAGAACACTTCCGCGGCAAGGCGAAGCTGTCCTAAATCACTTTGGAATGTGGCATATCGAAAACTTGATCTATTGGACTCCGCAATCGAGTTGGCAGATCTTCGCATTCCGCCAGGAAACCAACGTGAAGCATTAAAAGGTGATCGAAAGAGTCAACATAGTATTCGAATCAACGAGCAATATCGGATCTGTTTCAAGTGGGCGGACGCGGGTCCAGAAGAAGTTGAAATCATCGACTATCACAAATAAGGAATTGACGGAGAGAGAAATGGTCCGAGTTCCAAGTCATCGGCTGCCGACTCACCCAGGAGAGATGCTCTTGGAGGAATTCCTCAAGCCCATGAAGTTAACCCAGAGGGAGCTTGCTGAAGGAATCCATGTTCCCTACCAACGGGTAAATGAGATTGTGAATGGAAAAAGGGGCATAACCCCTGGTACTGCACTGCGTCTGGCGAAGTACTTTGGGAATTCCGAAGGGTTTTGGATGAATCTTCAACTTCGTTGGGATTTGTACCAGGCAAGAGAGTCTGAGGCGAGTGAATTGAAGAAAATACATCCTGTTCACGCTTAGTTGCTGGAGTAGTGCCGTAGGTCGCCGATGCATAACCAGACGCTGGAGCCCTTTACAGGACCTTCGGCGGACCAGGGATGCGTGGTCAATTGATATCGTTTGTTCCGATCCCTGGTTGCTCAGCTCCAACAATTATACGGCCATCATGGATTGAATAATGAACAGAGCTCGTGACTTGGGAAATCTTGTGCTGATAAATGGCGCAATCATGGTGGGGGTCGCGATTCCACACCTTATTGATGATTTCCTCTTTAATGTTCCCGAGGAATTCGGTCTTTCCAACATTCAAGCCCAGATCCTGGCTGGCTTTTTTGCAGCGATGCTAATTGCGGTGTTCTCGCTGGCTGCAAGAGGGCAACGGTGGGGCTTCATCGGTACAGCCTTTCTTGGAGGCTTCTTGGCATTGGCTGGAATCTTGAAGCATGTGCCCAGGATCCTGCAGCCTGGACCCTACTGGAGTGGCTTGTTCTCAGAAATCCTAATTGGAGTACTAATATTGAGTGGCATTTCGCTTCTGATCATCTCTGTTCATGCGCTGCGAACTGTCGATCAACTATCTCCAAAAGAATAAGCTAGCTACATAGCATCTCGCTGAAGCCCTTTACAGGATCCCGTCTCGCTGCCCCTCCGCTGCGCTCCGGGATGCTACGCGATGCTCGCGGGACGAACGGTCTTCGACTGACCCCGCGGGATGCCGATTTCCAAGCCGAGGTAGATCGGCGGGGCCGCTCATCTCGCGCTGTTATGCGACCCAGTCATAAGCCCGGGGAATGATAGGTTAAAGCTGTGAACACGGAATCGCTCACCATTCAGACACAGTTCCGGGAGGAGAGAGTTATGAGCAGTGAGCATGTTGAAGAAGCACAAGGGAGAGAATATTGGGAAACAGCACCTCAGCTTCCACCTGAAGTGTTTACGATGTGGCGTAAACCCAACCAAGCGCTTGACCCGGCAGCGATTGTGGCCACTGTGGACCCAGATGGAGCGCCTCATGTTGCACCTTTTGGCAGTGTACGAGCTATCACGCCCCGGTTACTGCGGCTAGTCTCTTGGCGTGGTCACGACACCTACGCCAATCTCTGTTGTGATGATCGGGTGATGATCTCTCTCCTGGCTCCGCCGAATATCGCGGTGAGTGTCCGAGGAAGAGCCAGAGTGGTGAGGGAACGGATGAACGCCGACGAGAACTACGCGGTTGTGGAGATCGACGTTGAAGAAGTGAAAAATGACATGGTTCGGAGCGTTGTCATCGAAAATGGGGTTATGCTCTCTGCCGTAGACCAGTGGCGGGGCTAGTTTAGGGCGGTTCTGAGTGAAGTGGAACGAATGTAGCGGGAGCGTATCGGACCGACCATACAAGCCGGGTGCAGCGGAAGAGCTGCTCGCTATCAATTCCCTGCCGCGGGTCTAAGATTGATGTATGCTCTCTTGCACGACAGGTGGTGAAACACTCTAAACTCAATAGAAAAAGGATTCCGATGAAACAATGGAGCTTTATTGCAACAATATCAGTGGTGGTGATGATGGTGGTCAGTACATCTACGACTATCGCTATGGATGCACCGCTGGAGCAAACCATAGTCGTCATCAGCACGACCGACTCCGGACCTGGAACCCTGCGAGAGGCATTGCAGCGAGCACCCCCCAGCACCACCATCACCTTCGACCCAGCCGTCTTCCTGCCGGATGACCCGACCACTATCAATGTCACTACTCCACTGCCGGAATTGACTCAAGGGCAGATCACCATCGATGCCAGCAACGCAGGGGTGATCCTGGATGGCAGCCGGTTGCCACGGGAGGAGATGCCCTATGGGCTTCTTATCACCTCCAGTGGAAATGTCGTCCGAGGTTTGCAGATTCTGCATTTTCCGGGAGATGGGATCGATATTCTGCGGGGAGCCCGGGACAACCTAATTGGCGGTGACCGGATGGTGGGGGTAGGACCTACAGGCCAGGGGAATGTGGTCTCGTGGAACGGTTCGGTGGGCGTGACCATTGGCGATCCTGGGACCAGCAACAATGTGGTCATCGGTAATTACATCGGTACCGACCCGACCGGGTCATCGGCCTGGGGGAATGGCGTTCACGGGGTCATGCTCCAAAGGAGCGCCAACAATACCATAGGCGGCACGACCCCGGGCGAACGAAATGTGATCAGCGGCAATGGAGCAGCAGGTGTGCGGATAGAGTACCCGGAGAGCAGGAACAACATCGTCATCGGCAACTACATAGGCACCGACGCCAGCGGGACCGCACCTTTGGGCGGGAACAACCACAGTGGCGTGGCAATCGAATGGGGAGCCAGCGGGAATAGGATCGGCGGCCTCGCCGAGGGTGAACGCAACATCATCAGCGGTAACAGCGTTCATGCTGATGGCGTACACATCAGAGGGTCTGGAACAGATCACAACCTCGTGATCGGTAACTTCATCGGTCTCGATGTCTCCGGCACGCAAGCCCTTCCTAACTCCCACGGCGTGAGCCTCTGGGACGGAGCCAGTCATAATACGGTGCAGGCCAATGTTGTCAGTGGCCACGAGGAAAATCCAAACATCATCCTGTGGGATCCTGGGACATCTTTCAACGTTGTTATTGGCAACCTGGTGGGCACCGATGCCACGGGAACGGTAGCCATACCCAGCGCTGGTGGAGTGGGAATCAGAGGGGGAGCTTCGGATAACCGAATCGGCGGCTCCGCCCCGGGAGAGGGCAATCTGATCTGCGGCAACGGTGACGGCATTGACATCTCCTATGACTCGACTCGTAACCTGGTGATTGGCAATCTCATCGGCACCGACATCACCGGAACTACCGCCATTCCTAACGGGAATGGTATTCGGATCCAAGATGCTCCCGGAAACACCATCGGTGGCAGCTCGGCGGGAGAAGGAAACATCATTGGCGGCAATGTGGCCGCCGGCGTCGAGGTCACTGGTGCAAGATCGGTGGACAACCATATCATCGGCAATTACATCGGAACAGATTCCACCGGGACGGAACCCTTAAGCAATCTCCAACATGGAGTGTATGTTCTCGAGGCAGCCGGACGGAACGTCATCGGTCCTGGGAACACCATCGCCTTTAATGGCCAGGGGGTTACGATACTCGGTGGCAACGTAGCTAGTAACCTTATCACCCAGAACAGCATCTACCACAACGAGGGGTTAGGCATCCAGAACTGGGAGGGGGGCAATAACGAACTATCCCCGCCGACGATCGCAAATGTTGGCAGCCGGATTATCCTAGGCACCACCATGCCAAATGCATCGGTGGAGATCTTCTCGGATGAGGAGGATGAAGGGCGTAAGTTTGAAGGTAGCACCATGGCTGACGAGCAGGGCAACTTCACTTTCCACATGCCGGTAGGTAGATTCACCGGACCATATGTCACTGCTACCACCACGGATTCGGAGGGCAACACATCTCAATTCTCGCTCCCAGGATCTCCACCAGCTCCTGCAGTGACCAGGGAATTACCGGGCATAGTTGCTCCCACACAAGTCTCTGTCGAGCCCAAGGTTGTGGGCACTAACCTGGGGTTGGCCCTTTTTTCCGTGCTCTTCTTTGGCCTGACTTCCACCGTCTTCAACTCAATCATGGTCAATTACCGTGACGAAATGGTTGGTGCTTTTAGAAGGCTTATTCCTATGCGATTGGCAGAATCTCTCGGCCGGGTCGGCCTATCTATTCACAGCCTGGCCAAGAAGGGACGGGGCAGGCTGTTACTCCTGTGGCTGTCTGTTCTCCTGGTGACATCGGTCATTGAGTCCTTCCTGGACACTGAAGTCGGCATACTGAGTCCAGAAAGGCTGGGAGTGATCATAACCGTATTGATCTCGGCGATAGCGGTAAATACACTGGAGTTGGTCTCAGATCTATACGCTCACCGACGTTGGGCCCCTACAATGGGGACCGAGAGCAAGATCCAGTGGATCGGCATGGCCATCGCTGTGGTATGCGTGATCTTGTCTCGGGCTTTGGATTTTCGGCCAGGGTATCTGTATGGAATCGCGGGCACTATCTATCTCATGCCCAAACTCACCGACGATATCAAGTCCGGCAAGAGAGCCACCTTTGTCCTAATGACCGTTTTCGTTGGAGGCCTCATCCTGTGGATAGCCACGGTATTCTTGCCCGGGTCTCTTGCTGAGCTAGAACCCGTCTTCTTGACCATTTTCCTGATCAGTCTACAAGGGGTGTTCTTCGAACTGTTCCCCTTAGCCGTCACCGATGGCGGTGACATCTGGAGCTGGCAAAAAGGTGTGTGGTTTGCATGCTTCTCAATCGTTTTCTTCTGCTTCTACCACTTTGTGCTCAATCCGAACGCCTCTGATGTACAAGCATTACAGCAGAACGGCGTTCAGACGCTATTGATTTTGATTGCCGTCTTCGGACTAGCCACTCTTATCTTATGGTTGCTCTTACCCTTCAGGCTGGAGCGCAAAAGAGCCAATCAAAGCTAGAGAGTCGGCATGGCGGGTGATCATCCGCTGCAGTGAAGCAGCTTATCTTCATCTCATAGTACTTATCGTATAAATTTCAGGATATTGGTCATGAAACCTAAGAAGCTAGCTAAAGAAATTATCATAACTCTAGAATCCCTTCCCGAGATGAAAACGGCGCCTATGCGCCGGGTTCGTCGAGTCTATTCCAAACAACTGCGCCTTGAATCTGCAGAGTTTATCCTTACCCTGGCACATTCAATAATCGGTGAAGGAAAGCACCGCTGGATCGCATACGAGCTTATTCGTAATCACCCAGCAGCATTTCGTTCTTTAAATAATGAAAGGCTCAAAGCCCTCGGAGAGGGTATTAATAGTTGGTCGACGGTAGATAGCTTTGCCCGCACATTATCAGGTCCAGCATGGCGAGATGGACTGATCGCGATCGACATAATACGGGAGTGGGCCCGATCGCCAGACCGATGGTGGAGGCGCGCGGCACTGGTCAGTACTGTTGCCCTTAATATGAGATCGCATGGTGGCAAAGGGGATGTATCCGCCACTCTTGCCATCTGCGAAATGCTGGTCGATGATGGTGACGATATGGTTGTGAAGGCTCTATCCTGGGCTCTGCGCGAGCTTGTTGTTCATGATCACAGAGCTGTTCGAAATTTCTTAGCCAAGTACGATCAGGTGCTTGCCTCCAGGATCAAGCGGGAGGTTACTAACAAGCTCGAAACTGGTTTGAAGAACCCGTGAGATCCGCCTGTTAGATTGCTGGTTATTTAAAATGGCAATCATTGGAATATAAGGCGATGGGCTATCTTTTCATCGGACTGATCCTCTTCATACTCGCAATTGTCTTGTTATCGCTTCCAGACCAAATTGAGGGTCCGGTTCTCATACCAATCAGCCCAGACCATGCATTGTCCGTACTCGATACTGCTGCTATGGTTCCGTTTTTTATGGGATAGTAATTATGCAACTCTTCTTGTGGCGACATCGCAAAGTTCTAGCAGAGCAGTTTAAAAGAAATGTTCCAATCGGCATTCTAGTAACTTTCGATGGTGGCTTTGGTCTGGGTCTTCTGGTCGCATCTGCCTTCTCGCTTTGCTCTCGGGACGAACAGTCCCGTCTCGCTACCCTTCCATGGTGCTCCGTGACGCTCGCGGGACGAACAGCCTTCAGCCCTAAAAGATCACTAGGATTTTCAACCCTGGAACCTTCGGCACCAGGACCCCGTCTCGCTATGCTCGCGGGACGAACGGTCTTCGGCGGACCCTTCGACTACACTTGAGCCCTTCGACTAATTTTAAAATGAGAAATTCGGTTGTTCTGATGGTAGGAGAGGCCAGATGAAGAGAACGCACTTGAGAGTACTATTATCGGTTCTGCTATGCGTTGTTTTGTTAGTCTCCTGTGCTCCAGCACATACATTCAGCGTACCGGAGCAGACCAACGATGGCTGGCAAACAGCAAGCCTGGCTGAGGTTGGGATAGACGAAAGGACAATCGAGCAAGCAATCGATCGCGTTCGCGACAATACCTATCAGAACATTCACAGTATTCTAATAGTGAAAGACGACAAGCTTGTTTTCGAAGAGTACTTCAGCGGATACGCATGGGACTACAATGACGATCGGTTCAGGGGAGAACTCACTGATTTCGGAATCGATACTATTCATAACTTAGCTTCGGTCACCAAGAGTTTTACTTCTGCTTTAGTAGGAATTGCAATAGACAATGGTTTCATTCAGGATGTGGATGAAAAGATATTCGCTTTCTTTCCCGAGTATGCCAATCTGAGTGATGAAGGGAAAGGCGATATCACTTTGGCGTATCTACTGACTATGACTTCTGGATTAGAGTGGAACGAAATGGAGTTCCCTTACAGCAACACACGAAATGATCTCATACAATTGTTTATTGTGTCTGACCCAATAGAGTACATCCTGGCGAAACCCGTGGTAAACGAACCCGGCGCAATCTGGTATTACAACGGTGGAGGAACGAACCTGCTTGGTGAAGTCATTCGAGAAGCTACAGGCATGAGAATGGATGTTTTTGCTGACGAATACTTATTTGAACCCCTTGGTATCACTGACTATGAATGGGACCACATCAATTCCGAGATGATCCATGCTTCTGGCAATCTCGAACTACGCCCCAGGGACATGGCGAAGCTCGGTTATCTATTTTTGAAAGGTGGAACTTGGCAAGGTGAGCGAGTTGTATCAGAAGAGTGGATTGAGGAGTCAACAAAAAGTCATATATCGCCTTCATGGGCAGATGGATATGGCTATCAGTGGTGGATAGAGACATACCATTCGAATTCAACCCCGATTGATTCGTTTTACGCAGCTGGTTGGGGAGGGCAGAGGATTACAGTGTTTCCTAGTTTGGATATGGTGGTTGTCTTCACTGGCGGAAACTATGTTGGGGAAGATCCTGTAGACGACATAATCACTCATTACATCCTGCCCGCGGTGCATTAATTGGAATGGGTTATTCTCTGAGATTATTATCATAGGTAAACCGCTGATTGGATGAAACCTAAGCTGGTGTAGAAGACCGGCTCCCTGCTGATTGATCTCTGGGGATAGGTCCCCCTGGTGCCCAGAGGACCAGCAGGGAGCCGATACTAACAAATTGCGGTGTCCTACTTACTCAATACGCTGTAATGATCAAGGTTGACTAGGGAAATTTCCTTATTTAACTCGGCTCGCAGAAGATTCTCAGTGCTCATCATCTCGACCGGCAGAAGATCCTCACCGCTCACCACCTCTGCCGACCTTTCTGCTGGGTCATTTACGACTGCCTGAACGTCATCGGGGGAGGGACTCAGGATCTGGTTGACCATAAGACCAGCCAGTGACACGATGGTGAACGTCATAACCATGGTCCTGATAATCGACATAGGATGTCGCTCGGCTGCATTTCGGATTATCGGTTGGCTTGTATCACCCCATTGTGTAGTGTTGATGGTGATGTTCATCTTATCCTCCTCTGGCCTTTGGTCTTTTGCCTTGTTCTCTCTCATAGGTCTTGGCGATCTTTCTGCTTGACCACAGCCTAACAAGGCACCGTCCAGTCAGTGTGGGAGGGATCGTTTATTCAACGTGTTTTCTGAGGCGAATTGATGACTGCACTGAGAAAAGCCCAACTGCAAGCAATGGAACGATATATATGGGTCGCTTTAATTTAGGCTAGGCTGTTCCTTGTTTTCAGATGCAGAATGTGTGGTTGAAATGGACAGTATGATGTGACTGTACTGATGCTATACTTTTATTAGCCATTCAGCTTGTTCCGAGGCTATGTTAAACATCTAATAAAAAAATCCGCACTGGGGTGTGTGAAAGAATGTTGGAAATCCGCTTGCTTGGGGAATTCGATGTTCGTCTAGAAGGTAAACTGATCGAGATTCCCTCGCGCCCAGCGCAATCGCTGCTGGCCTACCTTGTGCTAAACGCAGAAACCCGTCATCGAAGAGAGAAACTGGCAGGTTTGTTATGGCCGGAATCGGAGGAATCCAACGCCCGTAGCAACCTGCGCCACGCACTGTGGCGAATACGTAAGTCGATCGGAGAAAAGTATATTCTCGCTGACAAAGTTTCCATCTCTTTCATGCCCAGTAAAGATTGCGAACTCGACATCTCCTTTTTAGGAAAAGAGAAGATTGAAGCGGAATCGATTGCTGATCTGATCCGCGAAGTCTCCGTCTATGGGGGTGAACTCCTACCAGGTTTCTATGAGAGTTGGGTTGTTCTTGAGCGGGAACGGCTACGATCTGCTTTTGAGCAAACGATCCAGAAATTGTTGGATCTATTGATTGAAAATCGATCTTGGCTGGAGGTCCTTGAATGGGGGGAGAGGTGGATCGCGCTGGGATATGTGCCTGAACCCGCCTATCGAGCATTGATGATTGCACATAGTGGTCTTGGGGATTCCTCGGGCGTGGCTGTGGTCTACCAGCGATGTTGCCACGCGCTACGCAGCGAACTGGATGTTGAGCCCTCGGAGCAAACGCGGTCGACATATGAATGGCTCTCCAAAGGGGGAGAACCCCTGGTGGTTGAGCGAGTTTACCCAGAAAGAGAGAGGGATGACGCCGCAGCTGACGCGGTTAGGATGCTGCTCAAACACTGGCGGAGTCAAAGTGTGGAGGTCCTGGATCTGGCTAGCCTGGCGATGGTTTATGCTGCCGGGATGGATGAGCCATATGACCCTGAAGATGCTTCCTTGCTTCTCCGTAGCGCACTGCATCACGAGGTCGATATTGAACCATGGCTTAAGTGCACTGGCTCACCGAGGGTCACGGTGACAGTGCTGGATGAGGTATTAGACACTTATCCGAAGCCTCAGGTGAGGATGAGGATCGTTCAAGCGCTCAAGGGCTTGGATAACGAAGAAGCGGATAACGTATTGCTTAGTGTTGTCAAGAATGACGATTCCGCCGAGGTCCGGGCAGAAGCTGCGGTGACACTTGCCCGAAGGGGAAAACAGGAAGCCGTGACAGGATGTCTACTGGAGCAGATGGACCTAAGTGATAATTCTGCGGCAATAGCGGCTTTCGTAGCTGTTGCTGATGAGGTGGGTCTCCCTGATGATGTTGGTCCGTACCCCAAACTCCCTGTCCTAGCCGCGCTTACCGAGAGGCGTTGGGAAGATGGGCGGCAATTATTTTTACGGCAAATTGGAAGAGCATGCCTTGGAGCTGTCATCGTATCCGCTTTGCATGGCAGCGCGGCGCCATTCTATATAGCAATATCGCTTCCAGATAGTTATTACAATACACTTCAAGTTCTATCTCTGCCTACATGGATGCTCAGTGGAGCCCTCGGTATGATGCTAATCGGTGGGGTTCAGGGTTTGGCCTCCAGTTTCGCAATTGGTATGGCCGACGTTTTCTTGAGGGGTCGAGCGAGGAGAATATGGCGCCACTTACTAGGAGGTCTGGCGGGTTTCGCTCACGCTGGATTTCTCATCGCGTTTACGATAATGGGTAGTACGACACCTCTATCTGAACCTGCAGTCTACATATTTATATACCTCGTGTATAGTTTACTTTTCGCGGCTGCATTGTCGATTGTCTTCCCGCAACTCGGGACTTCAGCGTCTACTCGGCAGCAACTAAGACGCGCGGCATGGGGAGCAGCCGCGGCTGTTATTGCGGCGATCCCATATGCCATCGGCTATCTGTATTACTTTGATGAAGCTCCTGGCACGATACCGGAACGCTTTATGTTTTCCATTTTACTTACCCTAGGGATCGCGCTGGCAATTAAAAATCCAGGTATGGGTATCGACCCAATCACTAATCCGTGAGCTTAGGTTTCCGATGGTTCATTATCCTGCATCATCGTAAGGAGGCTTATTCCGATGAATGATAGATCACGATGGGGTAAAG
>Ga0114930_10004988_pt1 | contig 11025 bp, 9 predicted proteins | sample AnhtaG_FD_87300 | JGI IMG/M metagenome (GOLD analysis project Ga0114930, IMG submission 87300) | Deep subsurface microbial communities from Anholt, Denmark to uncover new lineages of life (NeLLi) - Anholt_01485 metaG | ecosystem: Environmental > Aquatic > Marine > Oceanic > Sediment | place... | reverse complement strand
GATGGCTTGGTACGACAACTTCCTCGGATATGCGAGTGACGTAGACATTCCTCCCTGCCGCAATGAGTTTAGCGATCAGCAGGGTCGGCGGATGCATTGCTGGGCATGTAACCCTTTGACCGGGTGGATGGTTGGCGAGTCGCTGGGGGCGTGTTGTCTTCCGGACGACTCGTGCATGGATACGGCGCAAAGTTGTTGCGACAACGCCGCCGGAGCCTTCATTGGTGCGCAGACCAGTTGCACGCCCAAGGGTACGTGCTGCATGGGCGACGGAGGTTGCCAGTATAAGGTTGCCGAGGTGTGCTGCTTGGAGGGAGGTGGAGCGTTCCTGGGCACGGGGATCGAGTGCGAAACGGAAGAACACGCCTGTTGCGTCGTGGATGAGTTTGGACGTGGACAGTGCACCGACACTACCGAGCAGTGCTGCCAGGCGTGGGAAGGATTGTATGACCCGAACAAGACTTGTGCCACGATGCGGCCGCGCTGCCCTGATGCGTACAAATGACAACCAGGTTCGCTCCACGGTGGCTGGTGGCATGAGGGGACGATTTGTAACGTTGTCATGCTGAATATTGCCGAAGTAAGCGTCATGGAAGTCAGATCTCGAGTGACGAGCGTCAGGCGGGGTGAACCGTCGTAGCCGCAGTGGGATTCGAGGTTGGCTTGCGCGCATCGAGCTTGGTAAGTAGGTCCTGGTATTGGCGTAGGAGGTATTCGTTCGTCGGACCGGCACGGAGATGAGCCCAGGGGAAGATCTCGCGGTAAGCCCTTTCGCGGTGGGCGTAGAAGGCCGGGTCGATGCCGGTGGCATCAAACGCACGTCCCCAGATCTCCGGCTTAAAACACTCGTCCCATCCGTCAAATCGTGCACCGCTCTTATAGGCATACTCAATGACATCGGCCAGTCTGCGATCGCCGCGAGCGAAGACGGCCTCGAGGATCGAGCGTTCCACCGAGTGCGTTTTGATTCTGACGGGACCGCGGTTTGAACCTCTGAGGCCCGGAAGGCTTGTCATGCGTCGACGGGCTTCGTGGAAATATTCCGCGTCGGGTTGGGCGGCCCACTGAAGCGGTGTGTGTGGTTTGGGCACCAGCCAGGCGACGGAGGCTTTGACCCGGGCGGGCCCCTTGCCAAATTCCCGGCGGATTTCACTGACCTGGCGTGACAAGTGCACGATGCCGTCGATATCCTCCGGCCTTTCACCGGGGAAACCGCATATAAAATAGAGTTTTATGGTCTGCCAGCCGGCTTTGTAGGCTTCCCTGATGCCGTCGAGCAGGTCGCCGTCGGTGACGCGTTTGCCAATGGCGGTCCGCATGTCATCGTTGGCAGCCTCGACAGCCATGGTCAAACCGCTCTTGCGGACCGTGCTTACCATCCACGGGATATCGTGAAGCATCTTGTCAACGCGGAGCGAGGGCATCGAAATGTTCACGCGCCGCGGGGCGAACCGCTGGTTAATCCGTTGCGCCAACTCTCGCAGACGGGGATAGTCGGCTGTGGACAGTGATAGCAGGCCGAGTTCGCTCATCCCCGTGGACCGGTACATCACCTCGGCCATGTCTAGGATCCTGTCGACGCTGCGCCATCGAAGAGGTCGCTTGGTATAACCGGCGTGGCAGAAGCGGCATCGCTGTGGGCAGCCACGCATGATTTCAATCACCATCCGGTCGTGCACGACCTCGACGTGGGGGACGAGCGGCCTTAGCGGGAACACCGCGCCCTCGAAGTCAGGCGTGTGACATCGTTCGATCATCGATGGAGTTGCCGAGTCTTCCGGTTTGACAGACTCGATGGTGCCGTCGCTGTCGTACCTGACATCGTAGAGCGACGGCGCGTATGTCCACTTGAAGCGGTTTGCCATAGCGCGGATCATGTCGCGCCGCCGCATCCCTCCAGCTTTGAGTTCCTTGTATGCTTGCAGGATCGCGGCCACCGACTCTTCACCGTCGCCGAGGACGACAAGATCGAGGAACGGTGCCACCGGTTCAGGGTTGTCAGCTTGAGGGCCGCCGGCGATGACAAGGGGGTGGCTGTCGTCACGATCGGCCGAACGTAGCGGGATGTTAGCGAGATCGAGCAGCTGCAGTGCCGAGGTAAAGGCCATCTCGTACTGGAGGGAAACGGCAAAGATGTCAGCCGATGACACCGGCTGTCGCGTGTCCCATGTGAATAGCTCGATGTTCTTGTGTCGCATGACTGACTGTGCGTCGATCCAGGGGCAGTAGACGCGCTCAGCACAGCAGTCTGGGGTGTGGTTGACCAGCGTGTAGAGGATCTGGCAGCCCAGATGGCTCATGCCGATCGCGTAGGTGTCGGGAAACGCGACGGCGACGCGCACGTCAGCCCGCTCCCAATCGCCTTTTGAGACAAGTTGATTGATCTCGCCACCGATGTACTGGGCCGGCTGAGATACGAACGGGAGCAGCTCTTCACTGATGCGGTCATGTAGAAGCTGCATGAGTCAACTCTGGCTTTACTGTAGACTGGTAAGCGGTATCATCCGACCATTCTACCCACTCGTACAACCTAAGTGAAACACCCTATTTTAACAAAACGACATGGGAAGTTGTGGGTGGACGGTCCCGATACAATAATTAAGGGGCGATAGTGTAAAAAAATGTTGCGTTGGGGGCCGAGTGCGGGTATGTTAGCGGGTTGGAGATGCGTCGATCTGGCAAGCTAATCATAGTTGATGTATGCGCCCGATCGCGGCGAGCGGCGACATTAATCGAGTTGCTCGTTGTCATGTCGATGATCGGACTATTGATCACTATACTCGTTCCGTCTCTTAAGCAGTCCATGGACTTGGCGGCGGACACGGTCTGCAAGCACAATCTCCGGGAGATCGGTCACTGTCTGGAACTGTATCGTACCGAGAATGATGGCTGGCTTCCGACCGCGGTGCGCCCAAAGCTAGAGATCGAAGCGGTCGGGGAGCGCGATCCCTGGTTTCTCAAACTCTACCCAACGTACCTCCCCGATCCGATGATCCTAACCTGTCCGGAGGATCCATTCCGGTATCGGATGGCCCGCGCTGGTGCCAGGATGAACGACCCATTTGTGTCCGAATACGCCAGCTACGGGATCAACCGCTTCATCGTCAGCAGCGGCGAGGGGTTCGTGGCTGAGGTGGATCGATATCAACCCACAAAACCGCACGACACCATACTTGTGGCCGACCTCGGCCCCGACAACGCGGTTGGCGGACCTAAGGTAGAGGGTGTTGTCGGGCCTATTCGAAACGCCAGTCTATTGCTCTGGGATGACGGGTTCGACCCGATGACCGGGTACCGTTCGCGGCCGTGGCTTACAAGGCGGCACCGGCGCGGCATGAATGTTCTGACACTGGCGGGAGGGGTACGAGAGGCGCGCACGCTGGAAGTGATGCGACGGGAAATCAACCATTATTATGACCGCTGCGCGGCGGGCGGTTGCACGTTCTGCAATGACCTTCACTTATCGCACTACTCGTTTGCCCGGGATCATCTCTACTGGTGGACGGGAACCACACCGTCAGAATAATGCCACCGGTAACACCGCAGCCCCACAGGGCCTCTTCCACTCGACGGCGCACTGTGCGCATTGTCAAAAGGCGGACGACGTCTCGGGCCACGACGATCAGTCTGGCACTGGCGGTTGTCGCGGCTCTTTTGTTGCCGGTAGTATGGCGTTTATGGCAGGGCGAAGAGGCTGTGCGCCCTCACAAGCGGAGTCTCGCAGACGCAGTGCTTACGTGGAGGTGCGAGAAGGGGCATCTGTTTCGTGCCAAAGGGCATACATTTGGTGTTGACGGGTTCACTGACGCGAAAACCTGTTGGAGGTGTGGCGAGCCGGCCTATCCGTCCGCCCAGTATGTATGCCCTGTGCATGGGGCATACGAAGTCACTGTCCGCTTCGCTGAAGGTGAAGATGGTGTCGAGATTGTGTCACAAATTCGATTGACAGGGCGGGAGTGGGTCTCTTCGGAGGAGGGGGTGCGGTGCCCGCGATGTAATCGTCGGCTCGAATACAGCAAGGACCCGCTTATAGGCCTTAGGCACGGGCACTAGAAAGGCGGGGATTAAGGGTCACAGCTGTTGAGCAAGCCGTGGTGCTCGTCGGATGGATCGTGAGGCGGACGGGGCTAGGAGCGGCTGCGGTATGTCTGGAACACCGCAGCCCGATGCCTCTGTGCACCGGCCTGCCGAACATCAACGGTGGGAACAACGGCTCAGCGCTTCTGCTTCTCGATAGGCCACCCTTCTTGCCCAATCAGCTTGACAAATCGGCATGCCAGCAACGGTGTCTCGGTGGTGCGCTGCCCTTGGCGAACCACACGGACGATGGTCTGCTCCGCACTGCCCCCCACCGGGATTACAAGCACCCCACCGTCAACGAGTTGATCGGCAAGGGGTCCGGGAACGCTTGGTGCCGCTGCTGTCACCATGATTCGGTCATATGGGGCGTGCTCTAGTAGGCCCAGGCTGCCGTCGCCGCAGGACAGTGTGATATTGGAGACGTTAAGATCGGCGAGCCTGGCGGCGGCCTGCTGTTGTAGAACGGCGATCCGTTCCACGGTGAAGACGTGCTTAGCTAACGCCGCCAAAATGGCGGTCTGATATCCGGTTCCTGTTCCGATCTCCAAGACTCGGGCATCCGGTGTGACGGAGAGCTTCTCCGTCATATAGGCGACGATGAACGGTTGGCTTATGGTTTGCCCGTGCGCAACTGGCAGGGCGCGGTCATCATAGGCGGCGGCCCGGACATGTGATGGAATGAACTTTTCGCGTGGGACGGCCATCATGGCATCGAGAAGGCGTGGATCACCCACGCCGCGGCGGCGGATCTGTTCGTCGACCATCCGCCGTCTAAGAGCCAGCCACTTATCTGCTTGGCGTCGTTCGTTCGACATCGACATGGTACTCGCGGTGCGGCACCTGCGCATCCGCATCGGCGGCCGATGTGGCCACCATGGCCTAGTATAACCGATTCCCCGGCCACCCGCGACCATATTGGCATCCGAACCGTTCCGCGGGCTCGTTGACTCGTGGGATCGTTGAGACAAGACTGGCGGACAGAACGTAGGTGTGCGTTGTGCATGCCGGTTGGCCGCGGTACAGACCGGTGTCGTGGGTCACTTCCGGCCACGAGCGTTTTGATAGGAGGTCGCTGATGGCCATCGTGACGCTGATAACCGACTACGGAACGCGTGATTACTACGTTGGCGCTGTGAAGGGCGTGATTCTGGGCATTGCCCCCGATGTCCGCATCGTGGATGTCACCCACGACATTGAACCGCATAATGTCCTCCAGGGAGCCTTCGTCCTGCGGCATATCTGGCCCTGGTATCCGCCAGGGACGATCCACGTGGTCGTGGTGGACCCGGGCGTGGGCTCCGATCGGCGGATCATCCTGGGCCAGTATGCCGGGCGGTACGTGATCGCGCCGGACAACGGACTGATTACCCTGGTGCATCGCGACATCCCTACGGAAGCGGTGCATGTTGTCGAGAATCGGCGCTACTTCATGTCGGAGCCGGCTGCTACCTTTCACGGTCGCGACATCATGGCACCCGTAGCGGCCCACCTGGCACGCGGCGTCAAGCCCCGCGAATTCGGCCAGATGACCGACCGTCTCGAGATTCTGCCGGTAGCCCACCGTGCCGAGGCCACGCGGAGGGGGATCTTGGGTAGAGTCTTGTACCGAGATCGCTTCGGCACGCTGGTGACCAACGTCGGGCGGGATCAGCTCGCAGGACCGCACGGGTCGCAACGCGATTGGGAGGTGCTGGTCAATGGCACGTCGATCGGGCCAGTCCGTTCCACCTTTGCCGACGTCCCATCAGGGGATGCGGTTGCGGTTATAGGCAGCACTGGGCTGCTCGAGATCGCCGTCAACCAGGGCAGCGCGGCTGAGCGATTTGGCCCACCGGAATCCGTTCGGGTAGAGGTCCGCTGAGGCGATCTGGTTCCGGCACCCTAACAGGCTTCCCGGTTGCTGTTGATCGCAAGGCTGCTCTGTTACGTCCGAGAAAGCAGCAACCCTCGGCGAATGCTCAGCCCTTCGGTCTGGCAATGGGTTTGTGCTTTGCGCAGGTCAGGTGGGACCGCGGGTACATGAGGATTTTTCTCATTTAGCTTCAAGGGCACACGTTTTCATCCGATATCCGGGGCACAACGATTAGGGTGGGATTGGCCCACTCCTCTGACAAACAGGCGCCAATTGTCAGTTCCGTAACTCGTAGTCTTAGAACCTCTAAACCCGCAAGGAGAACATCCATGACCACAACTACCCCGCACACCCCGAACCAGGAGCGCACTGTCTGGGGGACGACGATCCCATTCGACAGCGTCCAGGAGCCTGGTTGCTACATCTGCAACTGGAGTGGCCATCTGCTGCGCGTGCCTGACGATGGTATAGCTCCGGGTCGTTCGCCGCTGATCAACATCGTTGGCAACGAGCCCCTGTTCGTCACCAAGATCAGTGACAACCCGTACATCACGCTGACCAAGGCGAAGATGGTTGCCTCGAATCTGGATTGCTACGTGAACTTCTAACCACATTGACGGCATACGTTGACTGACCACGAAGGTCGGTCGGACGCAGAGGCGGCGGCAGGGCGCGAGTGAGTGTGCCCTGCCGCCGCTTGCTTGCGCGGTTTCCGGCAGGGGCTGTTCAAGCGGATGAGAGCCACCGTCCGTGGTCTTGGGCCTGGCGTTCGGGCGTCTGCGGGCCTCTGTCGCCGCCTCGTGCCCTAATGACTTAGCAGGTCACAGGGTTGGGAGAGAAGAGGTCGTAGCACTGAGAAGAGGGGCCGACGGTCTGACGCTGCCGACGTGGGTGAGATGCTCTCCGTATGCCTCATTGTGGTCAAGCCAGCCGGGGCGATCTGCCGACATGTTCAGGTACTGCGTCAGGAGGATGCTGCGGATCGTCAGACCGGGCTCAGGATGGGCACAATGTCACATTGGGGAGATTTGCAAAACCGTGCGGCGGGGAAGTGGCAGATGCCGCTTCTTGCGGTGTCGCTCATCTTATTGGCCGGAGCATTTCTCCGTGCTCGGCCCACCCCCACCCGACTTCCGTTCGATGAGGCAATCGAGCATCTGGAGGCACTGACATCGGGAGGACTCTATGATAGTGCGATCGAGTTCGGCGATTTGCTCCTGGCCCGCGAAGGGAATACGGAGGCAGATCGCGCTTATGTCCACCTCCAGCTAGCCCGTGCTCGGTTTGGAGAGGCGCAGAGCCGGCGTGTTCGAACCGCCCACGTGGGGCAGCAGATCGTCGAGCACTATCGGCATACAACCCCACACGCGCAGCCGCTTACTGCAGTTGACTTTCTGAATATGGGCCGGGCCTTCGAATGGCAAGGGCAGTTTGCAAATGCGCTGCAGCAATACGAGGAGGCCCTTGATCGCGGCGTCGAGCACCCCCTGAATCTGCGTAAGCACATGCTTTCGCTGAGGGTGAGCCGGCTGGAGACGCCTCCGGGGCGTTTGCTCGAACTCGTTGATGGTTTGCTGTCCGACGCCGGGAGTCGTCGGTTGGACATAGGGGTCTGGGCGATCGAGCAAAAACTTGAACTCCTGGAGATACTGGGCAAACTCGACGAAGCCTCAACACTGCTGACCCGCAACCGGGATCGATTTCGCGCCTCCGATTGGCGTGATCGGTTTGCCTATCTGGAAGCGTGGCTGCTTTATAAGACGGGTCATTTCGACGAAGCCGAGCGGTATTTGCGTACGGTGCGGAACCGGGTGGATCGCAAGGACGAAGTCTACGCGATGACCGGCTGGCTGCTGGGTCGCGTGGTGCTCAGTGATGACGGTCCGCAACGACCGCAGGAGGCGTTGTCGTTCTTTTCCGATGTCATACAGCACCACCCCGGCGGACCTTACGGGGTGGCAAGCCGTATCGGTTCGGCAGAAGCCCTGGCCATGTTGGCACGTCAAGCTGAGGCGATAGACGTCTACCGGGCCGCAATAGAGGACATGGACTCGTTGGCGGATCGGCGCCTGGTCAACCCAGGTGTATTGCGGGCATCGTTGGCGGTGATGGCCGAGGCTCAGCGGCAAGCGGGTTACCTGCGAGAGGCCGTTGAGTACTCCCGGCTTGCGGTTGCGCTGGTCGATCCGGAGAGCGCCGAACAGGCTACGGTGTTTCTGCAACAACTTGCACAGTTACAATCACTATTTGCAGCTCATCTCGATGGAAAATCCGTGGCGAAACCCGGACCTGCGGAGCGGGTGATTGAAGCCTCGTCGAGAGAGGCACGTCGGATGTTCGCTGAGGCCGGTTCAACTCACCTGCAGATTGCACAGCTCAATGCCCTGAACGAGCGGCTTGCCGCCGAAGCGACTTGGCGAGCAGCCGAGTTGTATGCTCAGGCCGGTGATCGCAACCGTGCCGCGACACTCTATAGGGCATTTGCAGTGGAGCGCCCCCAACATCCGCTGGTACCCCGAGCCCTTTTGCGGGTCGGGCAGCTCCGACAGGTGTCGGGACAGCTAGATGCGGCTGTTAAGGCGTACCAGGAGTGCTACCGGCTGTTTCCGCGCACGCTCGACGGCTCCCGGGCACTGGCCCCGTTAGCTCAGTGCTACCTGGCGATGGGGCCCGACTATGAGGAACTCACGGAGAAAACGCTGCGCGTGGTATTGGAAGGCTCGGAGGTTTTCACTCCCCGGGCACCGGAGTTTGTCGAAGCGTCATTCTTGCTCGGAGACGTGCTCAACCGGCGCGGTGATTTCGAGCGTGCCATCGCAACCCTGGAAGAAGCGTTGGAGCGCTACCCCGACGACCCGCGAGTGTGGCGGGCTCGCTATCTGCTTGCGGACTCATACCGCAAGAGCGGTCTTGCCTTAAAGGCCGAGATCGCCGACGCCAAGTTCCCCAGCGAGATCGAGCAGATGCGCGGTGACTCGATTTCCCGATTCCAGGCCGCGCAAGCGCTTTACCGCCGGTTGATCGCGGAGTATCAGCTCCGCGACCCCACGGGGCTGAATCGACTCGAAAGAGTCTATCTGCGACATGCCACTCTCTACGAGGCGGACTGCTACTTCGAAACGCAGGACTACCGACGTGCTCTGAAGCTCTATGAAGAAGCGGCTGGGGAATACAGGGACACCTCCAGCGCCCTGGCGGCGTATGTTCAGATGATCAACAGCTACGTGTTCCTCGGTCAGCCCGAGGAAGCAAGGGCGGCGCTGGCCCGCGCCTTGGTGCTGGTGGACGCCATACCCGATAAGCGCTTTGACACGGCCGTGTCACCGGAAACGCGAGAAGACTGGAAACGATACTTCGAATGGCTGGACCAATCCGAGCTGTTCTAGGCTTTGCGAGTGATGACCATGAGGTCGGTCGACGATACGCCGGTTGATGCGCCGGATCTACCGGACGGAGTCCTGGATCTGCTTCGCGAGCAGGCTTCGCTATATGCGAAGTTGGAGTCTATGGCGGGGCGGCAGCGTTCGCTGGTTACGGAGGACGATGTCGGCCCGCTGCTCGGGCTGCTGGCGGATCGGCAGAGACTGTCGGCGCAACTGACCAAGCTAAGCACCCGGCTGGCGCCCGTTCGCCGCGAATGGGAGACGTGCCGCAGGTGTCTTTCGCCGGCCCAGCAAGCCGAGGCGGACCGATTGCTTAGCGACGCCGGTGGGCGGCTGCGACGGATTATCGAGAGTGACGAGCAGGATGCCAGAGTGCTGTCCGGGCGAAAGCAGGCCGTCGCCACGGCGCTGCAAGCGACGCATTCGACGAGTCAGGCGCTCCAAGCGTACCGGGCTCCGACCGGCCGGTCCGACCGTTTGGATTGCGTCGCTGAAGGAGCTTGATCACGAAAATGCCATCCACTGTCGGGACGGAACCCGATCTGGCCACAATCATCCAAGCGTACAACGATGTAACCGAGCGTCTCAAGCACTCCCATGAGGCCCTCGCCCGGGAGGTGTGCCGCCTTCGAGAAGAGCTGCAGTGGAAAAACAAGGAGCTGCAGCGCCGCGAGCGACTGGCATCGTTGGGTGAGATGGCCGCAGGTGTGGCCCATGAAATCCGCAACCCACTGGGTGGGATTGGCTTGTACGCGTCGCTGCTGGAGCGCGATCTAACCGACAGGCCAAAACAACTCGAGCTCGTGCGGAAAATGTCGGCCGGCATTACAAACTTGGAAAGCACCGTGGGCGATATCCTTGCGTTTGCGGGCGATGCCGAGCTGGATGTGCAACGGGTCGTGGTAGGGAAGATCCTGCAAGATGCACTCGCACAGACCACGCCTAAGGCGGAAACGTCAGACATTGCGATCGAGATCGACCCGATGCTGCTGTCTGTGGAGTTGCTCTGCGATGCGGGGCAGATAACGCGAGCGATGATCAATCTGATACTCAATGCCCTCGAGGCAGTTGAGGGCAGTGGGAGTGTCTGGATCCGCCGCGACGATCGAGATATGGGTAAGGGTCTGCTTCGCGTTGTCGTGGAGGACACCGGCCGGGGCATCCCGCCGGAGCTGCTCAATCGGATCTTCGATCCGTTCTTTACCACGAAAGACACCGGGACCGGCTTGGGCCTGGCGATCGTACACCGGATTGCGGAAGCCAACGGGGGTTCTATAAGCGCGGGCAATCGAACGGGCAGCGGCGCGGCGTTCGTGTTGTCAGTCCCGCTGGCCGGCTACGGGAATGAGACAGACGTTGTGGGAGGGCGCGAATAAATGGCCCACATTTGCGTTGTAGATGACACGGAAATCCTGAGGGACTCGCTGTCCGAGGCCCTGACCCGCGAGGATCATACGGTCAGCACGTTCGGGGATCCGGTGGAAGCGTTAGCGGAGATCAAGGGCAACCGCTTCGACCTGATTCTAGCTGACTTGAAGATGCCGCGGATGGACGGACTGACGCTGATTCGGGAAGTCCGAGCGGCTGGGTGCGACACGCCGGTCATCATGATGACTGCGTACGCCACAGTATCGACCGCGGTCGAGGCTATGAAGCTCGGTGCGTTCGATTATATGCAAAAGCCGTTTGACTCCGACACGGTAACCGTAG
>Ga0114930_10004987_pt1 | contig 11025 bp, 9 predicted proteins | sample AnhtaG_FD_87300 | JGI IMG/M metagenome (GOLD analysis project Ga0114930, IMG submission 87300) | Deep subsurface microbial communities from Anholt, Denmark to uncover new lineages of life (NeLLi) - Anholt_01485 metaG | ecosystem: Environmental > Aquatic > Marine > Oceanic > Sediment | place... | reverse complement strand
GAGGCACTGAGCGAAGGCGACCTGCTCGCTCCATAAGAGGTGACCCATGGGGGCACGGATTCTTGTCGTCGATGATGAGGATTATATCCGCCGTTTGATCCGCTTTGTGTTGGAAGATGCTGGATACGAAGTCCTCCTGGCCGGCTCAACTGAGGAAGGATTAAGACTGCTTCGTGAAACCCATCCTGATCTTGTGACAATCGACCTGATGATGCCTGTCCGTAGCGGATTGGACATGATGGCCGAGAAACAAACCGATCCTATGATTCGCGATATTCCTTCTTTAGTGGTAACAGCAGTCGGTATCCAGGCAGATCTAGAGCAAGCTAATAATCTGGGGGCCACCGCAACTCTTAATAAGCCTTTCAGCCACCAACAGTTGCTCGACGCGATACGCGGTTTGCTGGGCGAATGAGCCTCACCCTAACTTCTAATTTAATGACATTTTACCTTCGCCTGCCTGAGGGACGGTGGGATCTTTCCTCGAGCAATGCATCGTACCCATGTCTGGAGTCAGTTGCCATGTCGGTTGCTTGGGAGGTGGATGGCACCCGCCGTAGGTGGGATGGTGATTTAAATGATGCGTCTCTTACAGGCTCAGGAGTTAGGGATTCGATTCATGGCTCGATGAAGTGGATCACCGTAGGACAAATGCTCCCCTCAGACCAGCTTCATCTGTCTCTGCAATTCTCTCTGGGGCTCGAAACACCGCTATTTCTGTGGCGCATCCAGATGCAAAACAAATCGGAGCAGCCCATATTTATCGACCAAGTGGAAATGTTGCGTGTGGGATCTCCTCACCCCCACCGTCGTAGTCAATGGGCTTGTTTTAATCTACCAAAGAGTCGCTCTATACGGGAATCCAAAGCGGGCGCCTTACGGGTTCAACCGACACCCAACGAATTGGCATTCTATAGCACGGGCTGGCAAAGCTGGACCTTTGCCGGAACTTTGGGCAGGGGAGATCGGTTTCCCCGGACTCGCTTAGGAAGAATTCTGAATCCACTTTTGGTTAATCGGGGCACGCCAGTTCCGCGCCGACGGGGATCTTTCGCCTCGGATATGTTCGGTGTGATTGGGGACCGACGCAGTCGGGTCGGCATCCTGGCGGGGTTTCTATCGCAGCGCGAAGCCTTCGGCGGCTTGGAAACCCACCTGGAAACCTTCGATCCATACTTACGCCTGTGGGCAAATGGTGATCATATAAAGCTTGTACCAGGTGAGACTTTTACCACCGATTGGGCCTGCATTCAGTTCGTTGATCTCGATGCTGAAGTTCCCTTCGAGGCTTACCTGGAAGCTGTAGCGAGTGAGAATAATGCCCGTCGGGCGAAGCCAACGCCTATTGGATGGTGTACTTGGTATCACTTCTTCCAATCAGTCACCCAGGACGATGTACTGACCAATCTCCGGTGGGCGAAGCAGAATCGGGATGCAATTCCCCTGGAGATCATCCAGATTGATGACGGGTTCCAGGATGAGGTTGGCGATTGGTATGAAACGAATGCGACTTCTTTCACTGATGGTATGAATAAGCTCAGCGCTCATATTCGGGATGCTGGTTTCCAGCCGGGCTTATGGCTCGCGCCTTTCGTTGCTAAACCAGGCGCCCGGCTGCTTGGTGAACATCCTGAATGGGTTCTCCGTGATTCTTCTGGTCGGTCAGTTAACCCGGGTTTCATTTTCGAGTCTTTTTCCCGAGCCCTAGATGTCACCCATCCGGAGTACCTGGCTTATCTTAAAGACCTCATCACTACAGTTGCCCATGAATGGGGGTATGACTATCTAAAGTTAGACTTCCTCTACGCTGGGGCATTGCCCGGTGCACATCACGACCCAACACAGACCCGGGCGCAAGCTTTCTATAGGGTATTGAAAGTGATCCGTGAGGCTGCCGGTGAAGATGTGACCCTATTGGGTTGCGGTTGCCCTCTGGGGTCTGGCGTCGGGATCTTCGATTGCATGCGGATTGGTCCGGATGTCGCACCAAGCTGGCGACCATCCTATCGGGGGATCAGTTTTCCCTTCAAGAACGAGCCTGGGATGCCAGCAGCTCGAAGCGCTATTCACTCTATTATCTCACGTGGATTCCTGCATAGACGTTGGTGGATCAACGACCCTGACTGTCTGTTATTGCGGGATGAAAATACTCACCTAACGGAAGCCGAGATTCAGAGCTTAGCGACGGTTATATCCCTTTCGGGGGGATCGCTCATTGTTTCTGATCATATGCCGGCTTTAAGCGAGGAGCGGGTGACATGGCTAGCGCGCCTGTTGCCACCGTTACCGAGTGCAGCACGGATTGTGGACTGGTTTGATGCTACCTATCCATCACGTCTGGTGCTTCCCCTTGTCGGTGAAGCCGGATCGTGGTACCTGATCGCATTACTTAATTGGAGCGATCTTCCGGCAGATGTCGATCTAGATTTGGAAGAGATGGGAGTGCAGTTTGCGGGGGCACTCCATACTGTGGATTTCTGGCGAGCTTCATATAGGCGGATGGAGGATTCACTATTGCACCTTTCGGGAATCCCCGCTCATGGAATTCGGTTGCTCGCGGTACGACCGGTGTTGGAACCTCCGCAATGGCTTGGTGATACCCTGCATATCTCACAAGGTTTGGCTGTTCGTAGCTGGTATGTGGTTGACAAACGTCTCGTTGCCCAACTAGACTTAGGTCGCCGTGCTCAAGGTAGAGTATGGCTGGCACTGCCATCGGCGCCAGAGATTGCCATACTAGATAAACGTCCAATCTCCTGGCAACCGGCGGCAAAAGGAGTCTATACATTCGATCTAGCCTTGGGTGGGGAAGCGCGGTTGGAGATCATCTGGGAGTAACCGACTTGTTGACCATCGATCAGTCAATCCAAGCGTTCGTGCTGCTCCTGGTTATCGGGCTGTTATTGTCTCTGTCGGTTGGTTGGCAACAGATCCGTTCCGCCAGAGGGTTGCCTTATTTCATGTTGCGGCGTGAACGTCTCTCCCGAGGGTGGCGATGGGTATTGCTAGCATTTGTTTTAAGTATTGCTGGGATACTCGTACAGATTTTCGGTCGCCAAGCGGCTTATATTATCATCCCGCCGACACCATCGATAACACCAACGACCACCAGCACCCTTACACCGACTATCACCTTGTCGCCTACGATCACCTGCACCTCCACCATCACTGCGACCTCCACTATCACTCCAACCGGAACTGAGACGCCAACGCCAGTATTGCCTGAGGCGTTGGCAATAGTGCTGTTACAGGATACAGTTACCCCCAATCCTGAGGCGGTTTTCAGTCCGGTTCAGGTCGCCACCCGCCTCGATGATCAGAATCGAGCTGTTAATCCCGCTGAGAGCTTCGAAAACCCATTGGGCAGGCTCTATGGAGCGTTCACCTATAACTATCTACAGGACGGGGTACGTTGGACCGCGATTTGGTATCGAGGGGAGGAGGAGGTGTGTATTGATACCAAAGTGTGGGAGGGTGGCACTGGCGGCTGGGGTTACACCGACTGTCGGCCTTCTCAATGGCTCCCGGGAGAGTATGAGATTCGAATGTTCCTAGGCGAGCAGTGGAAAATCTCGGTTCGTTTCATGGTGGTGGGTGAGCCACCAACCCCAACCTTAACCCCCAGTTTTACTCCTTTCCTTACGTTTACTTCTACTCCATAGAGGATCAGCCAGATCCAGTGCAAATTCGATCGGTCGATTAGGCGTACTAATTCAATGGTTTAAACTAACTTAATATAAGGACGTAGGGCTTCCAACCTAGCCTGGACCAGGTCGGGTAGAGCGTCGATAGCGTATAATGCCCCCGAGCCTTCAATTGTGAACGAGGCTGAAATGTTACCCCTCAATGCAGCCTCAACCACATCTCCTGTTTTGTTTAATCCGACAAGAAACCCGCCACAAAACGCATCTCCGGCGCCAGTCACGTCCTTGACCTTGGATGGGTAGGCAGGTATACGCCAACGTCGCTTCGCCTCGCTATCCCATACACACTGACCGTGCGCGCCATGTTTGATGACCACGAAACGGCAGCCCATCGAGCTAAAAGCTTCAGCCATTTCCCATATATCCATTTCAACTGGTCTGAAGAAATTACGTGCTTCTTTCTCGCTCGGGAGGAACGCATCCAGCCCTCTCACCACAACCGGCAATTCCACCTCGAAATTAGGCTCCATGTATCGCTCGGATGGATCAACTGTCACCAATTGCACTCCAAGCTCTCTAAGTCGAAAGGGAACTGCCGTGTGGGTAAGGAAATCAGCTGGAGAAAGGTGTGCAGCTTGTGCCTTGACGACTTGTTGCGGCAGATCATCTGGGCGGATGGCAAGCGGGTTGAAGTAATTTCGATTGTCCTGCCCTTCGGTCGATGAGCGGTATTCTATTAATGCTTTAGGCAATGGTTGATTGATCCGTAGGAAGTGAGATGCAGGATCGGTATCGACGCGCTCCTCAGTGGAAAGGTAAGCGTAGAAAGTGCATGAGTTGTATGGCTCTGGTAGCTGTATGACGCCATCAATGTTAAAACCGGCATTGGTGAGTTGGTCGAGAAAAGCAATAGGGAAATCTGAACTTACTCGACTCACCAACCCCACCGAATCGGTCCAGAGACTGGCTCCAACTGCTGCATAGACAGCATTGCCACCAAGGACGCCAAGATAAACTTCACCATCGTGAGTGATACAATAATCTTGGCGTAGTCCCCCAATAGTGACATACTGGAATTCGGATACCGACATGATAAGGGATTATACATCCGAGTGAGGGAGGATTCATCAGTGGACTCATTGACTGTTCAATCAATGATGGCAGCGGATTTTATCGCCTCGAGTTGGCCTAAAGTAAAGATTCAGGCAATGGAGGTGCTGGAGGGGTGGACTTCCGAGATTGATGAGTTGATCCTGTGTGGTTGTGGGGATTCTCATCATGCAGCACTCAGTCTCGAGATGGCACTTAGCCGATGGACAGGGAAGCGAGTTCGGGCAGAGCCGGCGATGACGGCGGCTCGCTACCTCGTGCCTAGTCTGGGTTCCTCATCTACCAGATCTTTGGTGATTGGTATATCAGCCTCTGGGGAAGCTGCCAGGACGTGCGAAGCGGTTGAACTAGGAGTGGCTGTTGGTGCTCATACGCTGGCTATTACCGGTGATAAATCTAATTCATTGGCGCAGACTGCTGAATCGAGTCTAGCCCTTACTACACCTCCTGTACCATTCGGACCGGGATTGTTGAGTTATCTAGCCTCGGTGATTATGGGTCTTGCAGTGGCTGCGGCTCTGGCTCCGGCGTCTCTTCGTCAGGAGTTGGAGAGCTACATTGAGGATACACCGACTGTCCTGGATGATTGGCGTGAGGAGCAGATGGAGATGGGGAAGCAGTTCGCGGAGGATACGATAGATAGCGTTGTGGTTTATCTAGGCAGTGGCTCTGCGTATGGCTCGGCGCTCTTCGCTGCTGCGAAGCTTATCGAAGCAACTGGAACTCAAGCATGGGGACAGGATGTAGAGGAGTGGGCCCACCTCGAGTACTTCTGCGAACCAGCAGATATGCCAACCTGGCTGTTGAGCTCGGGTGGTCGCAGTACAAGTCGTGAACAGGAGGTTCTCAAGGCTGCTCGTACAATAGGTCGGAGGATTGCCATCAGCTCCTGGCATGGTGGAGATGATTGGTCACCGTATGGGCGAGAGGCGCTTGGTCCACTGGGGCTTTGGGCAGGGCCAGTAGCGTATGCCAGCCGCCGAGCGGAGATAATTGGAGAACAACCCTTTCGTAGTTTTGGTGGTGGTCGGAATTGCCAGGAAGGTGGTGGTATCAGTCGGATTCGGAGCAGTGCCCGTGTTTCACCAGTTGAGATATTGCCTCTCTGGCAGGGGTAGAGGGGGAGAACGGATGTCTTATTTGCGACTGCTGGAAAAGAGGGTATAATGATTTTCGGGCAGCATCGATGCTAGAGGGTGCTGCACAACTTCGAACCTAAAGGTCCCATAAATGACAACAGCGAACATCCTTCTGATCGAAAGCGGTCGAGCTAACGCGCCATCTTTTGCTCCTGCACTCGATAAGAAGGGGTATGAAGTGTCAATTCACCATAAGTTGGACGTTGGGTTGAAGGATGCAGTAAAGAACGAACCGGATCTGATTGTCCTGGATGCGGCATCAATGAAGACCAGCGGCAAGCGTCTTTGCCGTAAGACTCGAGCTGAACTTGACGGCGTTCCAATAATTTTGGTGTCGCCGGAAGGGACGCAACCTGACCCGGCTTGTGGAGCCAGCTTGACTTTAGTTCATCCATTCACACCACGTAAATTGCTCAACCGGGTGGCTCGCCTGTTACCAGGCGACGAGAGTTTCACCTTAGAAATGGGACCCATTAAGCTCAATCTCGTCCAAAGTAAAGTACGATGCATGGGAAAAGAATCCCGACTCACGCCTAAAATGGCTCAATTACTTGAAGCATTCATTCACAATCCAGGTCGTTTGATGACCCGAAAGGAACTCATCCGCCAGATATGGCACACAGATTATTGCGGGGATACCCGTACACTTGATGTGCACATGAGCTGGCTTCGACGAGCGATTGAGCCGGATCCGAAGAGGCCTCGCTTATTGAAGACCATTCGGGGAATGGGTTACCGTCTCGATTTGCCCCAATAGTTATTGGCCTGCCATAATCCGACTGACGCCCGTAGGGGCGTCTTTTAGTTTAAGGGGTTTTATGCTCGACGGGGGTCTGTGACCCCCGGGTCTGCGACCCCCGCCATAGGCCAATATACTTATCGATGTGCAAGAACATCAGCAGGGTCACAGACCCTGCTGGAACGAGAAGAGGGTCTGTCCAATGATCTTTTGGGACAACCCCTTTTGGTTTAAGGGTTCTAATTTAAATCTGCACTTAGAATCCAAGCGCGAGAAAAGGAACGGGGGGAAAATGCAGGACTAAAAGGAAACCTTGACATTGCGCGTGGTCAGACCTGAGCGACTTTGTGAGTCAATGGCACGGATACAGAGGGTGTAGGTTCCAGGTTGATCGTATTCATGTCCTATTTGAAGATCGATGAAGTCTTCCCGCCAAGGTCGGACTGATTGAGATCGGCTGTGAAAAACGCGTCCGTCATAGTCCCAATCCACTTCCCACAGAACCAGGTTTTCAGGAAACGAATCGGGTAGTGCGTTGTCGGATTGCAGTCCCTCAAGTTTAATCGTGACCTGCGCATCTAATTGGGAGAGCGCGATCTGTGGCTGCAACGAATTGTGGTTTTTCTCCTCATCAGCCGTATAGACCGTGAAAGGTTTGTCAACATTTTTTAGCATGAATCGCCGATATGTTGTGTGAATGGCCTGAAGAGACCGATCGCAAGCCAGCCAATGCCTGGAAAGACGGGAGGCGACAACCGGGGTCGTGCCTGAGCCGCAGAAAAAGTCGGCAACAACTTCGCCGGGGTTGCTTGAAGCCTTGATAATACGCTCTAGAAGGGCTTCCGGCTTTTGGGTTGGATAACCGGAGCGCTGCTTATGCATGCGGGCGACGACAGGGAAGTACCACCAATCTTCAGGAACTTTGCCCCGAGCCAGATCTGGTACTTTGCCAAACCCGGCTTTAGGGGAACTGTCAAAGGTTTTTACGGTAGAAGGATTGTACGCCACACGCACCGCGTCAGCGTTGAAGGTGTAGTCCTTCGACTTTGTGTAGACCAGAATCGTGTCGTGTTTGCGTTTAAAAGCTGAGCGGATGGGCGAAGGACCATGGTAGATCCAGACGATTTCGTTTAGAAACCTATCCGGTCCAAATATTTCGTCAAGCAGTATGCGGGCATACGCGGAAGCATGCCAGTCTAGGTGAAGATAGAGCGTACCCGACGGAGCCAGAAGTTGGTACATGAGTTGCAGGCGGGGGTAGAGCATATCGAGGTAGGTTGCGCCGTTTGGCCAAGTATCACGATAGCCGTCTATCGTACGCCATTCGGATGGGCGGCGGGAATCTTCGCCACGCCCGATTCGTGCAGCGTAAGCTTTGCCGGTGAGGAAGGGCGGGTCGACGTAGATCAGGTCAATCCGTTCCTCCCATTCCGGTAGCAGCGCGGCCATGACGGTGAGGTTGTCACCCAAGATCAACTGTCCACCAAAATCTGTAGTGTGGTCAACACCGGGGGGATAGGCTTCTACCTGAATTTGTAGGTTGGCTGCCGATGGTTCATATGTGCGGCGGCCAGGCCACTCAAGACGGGCGAATGGTTTACGATGATGTCTGCGTTTCATTTATCTAAATGACTTTGCCTGCTGATAAAGGCAGTCACTAGCAGGAAAAGGGCTTTCTCGAATTTGGATTCTTTTCAGTGCAGTCATTGCTATTTACAACCGTATTATTTCTTGAGCAGGTCGGTTGACGAAGGCTGACACCGCTTAAGCGGGCGGCGTCGTCGATGGCTACATCACTCTCGGTGCCTCAATACCTAAAAGTCGCAAAGTATTTTCCAGGGTCTGCCTAGCGGCGGCGGTGATACGCAAACGGGCATCCTTCATTTGTTTACTCTCCGCTTGGAGAACCCGGGCGGTGTGGTAGAAGCTGTGGAAAATCCTGGCAAGTTGGTGGGCGTAATTTGCCATGTGTAATGGTTTGTAGTCCGTTGCAGCCTGTTGCACGATTACTGGAAAGCGTGAAATCAACTCAATCAGCTGCACCTCCATTGGCATGAGCTCATACTCGAAAGAAGCTTCCGAGGGTAGAGGACCGGCCTTTCTGAGGATGCTGTTCGCTCGTACATGAGCATTCTGAATGTACGGTGCCGTCTTACCGTCAAAGCTCAGGGCGTTATCCCATTCAAATACGATGTCCTTGTTGTTGTCCACCGAAAGTAGGCTGTAGATCAGTGCTCCGAGGCCTACCTGGCGGGCGACTTCCTCCCGCTGTTCTTCAGGCAGGTCCGGATTCTTTTCAGCGATGATATCCAATACCCGTTTCTGGGCTTCGTTAAAAACGTCCATGAATAAAACAATATTGCCTCGACGGGCTGACATTGCGCCTTCGGGGAGGGTGACGAAGCCATAAGCGAGATGATGACACTTGGAGGCTTGTGGGAACCCCCACAGTTCGAGGATTTTAAATACCTGCTGAAAGTGTAGGCTTTGCCGTACATCAACTACATACACTGAGCGATCGACGTTGTATTTCTCGAATTTTTGTTTTGCAAGGGCGAGGTCTTTGGTCAAATACAATGTAGTGCCATCACTGCGGAGGATGACCGAAGTGCGATACTTCTCCTTGCTCAACCCCAACTTCTCATCGATCTTGACGATCACCGGTCCTTCAGGACGTTCATCCTCAGCAATACCCAAGTTGATCAACTCATCTACTATCGCTTTCGCTGGTTCGTCGACTTCGCTTTCGAAGAAGAAGACATCAATTTTCACCCCAAGAATCTTCAGGATCTCATCCAACTCATCAAGGCTCCACTGTCGCGTCGTAATCCACAAATTCCGGACTTGAGAATCGCCAGCATCCCACATCTGGTACATTTCACGGCGTTCGGCTTCATAAACCTCTCGCTGAGCTTTTTCTTCCTCTGTTTCACCCTCTTTCGGCGTTAACAACGCGGTAGCCTCAGAGTAGATGTTTGCCAACCACTGACCACACTGGTGAACGCCTTCCGGCTCTTGACCCATATAAAATTTCTGGTAAGCCCACATGCATGTGATGACACCCAATCCAATGTCACCCGGATATGAAGCTCGTATAGTTTCGAAACCGGCGAATTCAACCAAGCGGGCAAGCGATTCACCCAATACGGTGTTGCGGGCATGCCCGATGTGGAAAGAATGATGGGTGTTGGGCTGCGCATACTCGACCATCACCCTCTCGCGTTTAGGAACACCGCGACCGAAGTTATCGCTTTGTTCAAGGACAGTGTTTACCACACGGCGAGTGTAGACCGCTGGATCGATGTATAAGTTTAAGTAACCCCGCTCAGCTTCTGAATGTGCGAAGCTGGCAACAATGCCAATATCGTTGAGAATCGCCTCGGCAATCTCTTGAGCCCGTGCCTGTACATTTATCTCTTTCCCTGCCCGAGCCTCAGCAGCCGCGGCTTGGAAGCATGTATTGGTGCCAAATCCCCACTGACCTTTGAAGGGAGTAGGCACCCACTCAATGCGATCAGGGATGGGGATCTTTAAACGTTTGAGTGCACTCTCAATGCTCTTTGTAGCAAGAGTTAGCTCTCGATCGAACATGATATATTCCTTTAGCCGGTGGGATTATAGCATGCTGGCATTGCATAGACGCGAACACGACGCACTACCTGGTGCGTCGTGGATTGGATATTCAGTGACCCAATAATGGATTTTGACTAAGAGGTCTCCTCCAACGCAGCCAGACGCTTCATAAGACGGCTCTTACGGCGCGCAGCATTCTTGCGATGGATTACACCTTTGGACGCGGCCCGGTCCAATTTACTGACCGCCTGCCGAACTGCATCGATCGCCGATTCGGCGTCGTTTGTTTCAAGTGCTACGCGAGCACGTTTTACGTAAGTACGTGCTTGACTGCTATAGATCCGATTGCGTATATGGCGTTTGGCATTCTGTCGGATTCGCTTTTTGGCTGAAGCTGTGTTTGCCAATGTGTCCTCCATGGACTGTTTATTTGTCCAAGTGGAATTTTAGCCCAGGCTGGGCGTTATGTCTAGGGCTCGCTAATACTCATTCAATATGCTGCTGACGGAATAGGATTTCTTTCGGTGAGATTCCACAAAGTTTGCATTTCTGGTGACTTATGTTATGAATGCTATATATATGTCCTGAGCTCACAATTGCAGTCTGTGGGTCGTAAGACATAGTAGGCTATCTGCATATGAGCAGCAAGAAATCTGATTGGTCTCATAGACTATGAACTCATTAAAACTTTCCCAATGTCAATTGAAGGTCATAAATGCTCCTATCGTTGGTACGATATTCCTTGAAGGACCGGCAGGAACGGGCAAGACCACAACCGGCATCGCCCGGACCCTTCATTTGCTCGCTAGCGGTGTCAGGG
>Ga0114930_10004986_pt1 | contig 11027 bp, 10 predicted proteins | sample AnhtaG_FD_87300 | JGI IMG/M metagenome (GOLD analysis project Ga0114930, IMG submission 87300) | Deep subsurface microbial communities from Anholt, Denmark to uncover new lineages of life (NeLLi) - Anholt_01485 metaG | ecosystem: Environmental > Aquatic > Marine > Oceanic > Sediment | place... | reverse complement strand
TGGTCGGCTACGGAGTCGGGGTCATCGTCGGCGCCGGCATCTACGTGCTGGTGGGCGAGGTGGTGCGGGCGGCCGGCAGCTATGCGCCGCTGTCGTTCCTGCTGGCGGGCGTGCTGGCGACGCTGATCGCGCTCTGCTATTGCGACCTGGCCGGGCGGTTTCCCGAGGCCGCCGGCGCGGCGGCCTATGTCGAGGAGGCGTTCGGCTCGGCTGCCGCCTCGCGCGTCGTGGGCCTGGGCATCGCCGTGGTGGTGGCGTCGTCCACCGCCGCGATCGCGCGCGGCAGCGCGGGCTACGCACAGATGTTCGTCGCCTTGCCGGCCGAGGTCATCGCCGCCATCCTGTGCGTCGCCGCCGCCGCCGTCGCGTGCTTGAGCGTGCGCCAGAGCGTGGCGCTGGCCGCGCTCATGTCGCTGATCGAGGTCGGCGGACTGCTGCTGGTCGCCGCCGCGGGCTGGCGCGACATGCCGGCGCTCGGCGAACTCGTCGGCGCATCGGCGTCGGTGCCGGCGGGTGCGGGCGGTATCGCGGCCGGCATGTTCCTGGCGTTCTTCGCCTATATCGGCTTCGAGAACATGGCCAACATGGCCGAAGAGGCGCGCGACACGCGCCGGACCATGCCCTGGGCGATGCTGCTGAGCCTCGCGATCAGCACCGTGCTGTACCTCCTGGTGGTGACGGTCGCGGTCGGCGCGGCGAAAGCCGGGGCGGGCATTGCGGGCGCGGCGCCGCTGCTGGCGGTGGGGCAGGGCGCGGGCTGGTACTCCCCCCGCGCCTTCGCCGCCGTGGCGCTGGTTGCGGTGTCGAACGGCGTGCTGATCGAGGTCATCATGCTGTCGCGCCTGTTCTACGGCATGGCGCGGCGCGGCCTGATGCCCGAGCGCCTGGCCGAAATCCATCCCCGCACCGCCGTGCCGGTCAACGCCACGCTCGCGGCCGGGCTCCTGGTGCTGGGGTTGAGCCTGGTGCTGGAGTTCGTGACGCTCGCCGCCGCGGCCAGCGCCGCCACGCTGCTGGTGTTCGCCGCGGTCGCCGCGGCGCTGTGGCGGCTGCAACGCCGCGGCGCGCCGGCGCGCGGGTTCGCGGCGCCGCGCTTCGTGCCGCCGCTGGTCGTGGCGCTGTGCGTCGGCTTGGCGGCCGTGCAGCTGTTCCTGAGCCGCTAGCGCCGGTTCAAGGCTGCGATCCGGAGCCCCACACCGACGCGGCGCCGGAAGCGGCGTCGGTCGACGCGCGCTGGATCAGGTAGCCGGCGACGTCCGCGGGTTTCACCTTGGCGATCTTGGGCGCGCCGCCCGCCAGCGTCGCCTTGACCACCAGGTGGTTGGCCACGCTTTCCATCCGCACCTTGAACACGCCGCTTGCGCCCTTCAGGCCCGGGTAGAAATTGGGATCGACCAGCCGCTCGCGCGCGGCCACGCGCTTGACCGCGGTTTCCTGGTCGATGCCCTCGGCCTTCTCGGCCTTCACCAGTTTCCAGTCCGCGTGGCCGCCGTGCTTTTCGGCGTTGAGCGCGTCGACCGCCTCCTGCGCCTTCGCTGCGGCGACGCCCAGCTTGTAGAGGTGCTTGGTCAGGCCGTGGTCGGCGCCCCATTCCTGGAGGCCCTTGCTGGTGGCGACGTAGACCGTGGTCATGGCCGGCTCACTTCGTGCCGAACAGGCGGTCGCCGGCGTCGCCCAGGCCCGGCACGATGTAGGCGTGGTCGTTGAGCCGCTCGTCGATCGCGGCGGTATAGACCGCCACGTCGGGATGCGCTTCGCAGAAATGCTTCAGGCCCTCGGGCGCCGCCAGCAGGCACACCAGGCGCAGGTTGACGGCGCCCGCCTCCTTCAGGCGCTGGCACGCGGCCGCCGCGCTCTGCCCGGTCGCCAGCATCGGATCGACCGCGACGGTCAGGCGCTCGGCGATGTCCTGCGGCACCTTCATGTAGTACTCCACCGGCACCAGGGTGTGCGGGTCGCGGTAAAGCCCGATATGGCCGACGCGCGCCGAGGGGATCAGGTCCAGGAACCCTTCGAGGATGCCGTGGCCGGCCCTGAGGATCGACACCACGCACAGCTTCTTGCCGGCCAGCACCGGCGCGTCCATCGGCGCGATCGGCGTGTCGATGCGCTCGGTGGTGAGCTTCAGGTCGCGCGTGACCTCGTAGGCCAACAGCACGCTGATCTCGCGCAGCAGGCGGCGGAACTCGGCCGTCGGCGTCTCCTTGCGGCGCATCAGCGTCAGCTTGTGCTGCACCAGGGGGTGGCTGACGATATGGACGTTCGGGTACATGGGCTATGCCTCGCTAGAAGGTCGTTCCATCTGTCGCGACGCTGAGCGGCGGCGGGCCGCCGGGCCGCTTCTCGGCCGCGATCCTGCGCCCGGCGGTCCAGGTGCCGCCCTGCAAGACCTTGGCGAGCGGTAGCCGCTCCGCGCTCAGGCCCAGGATCGCGCGCACTTTGGGGGCGATGTCGTCCAGCAGCGTCACGGTCAGCGCGCGCCATTCCACCACTGCTTCGCTACGCGGATCGAGCGGCCCTTCCGCGGCGAGGCCCGGCTGCGGTTGGATCACGCCGAGGTCGATGAACAGGCCGCCGTTGCGGTACTCCGGCAGGCCGGTGAGCGCGTCCAGGCCCTCGACCCGCGCGCCGGCCCATTCCAGCGGCTCGAGCAGCGAATAGGCGAGCCATTGGCTGAGCTTGTGGAACGGCACGAGGCCATCCGTGAGGCCGCTCCCTCGCGCGCGGGGGTGCCGCGCCACGTCGCCCAGATTGATCCCGTGGAACATCAGGCCGCTGGGCCAGATCGGCGCGAACGCGCCGAGCAGGACGTCCAGCACCGCATGTGCCGGCACCGCACCGCGCGACGCGCGCACCAGATGCCCGATCATGGCGCCGGGGCGTTGCGGGCGGGGTCCGAATATCGCCGGGTTCGCCGCCAGCGCCGCGCCCAGGCGGCGCAGCAATTCGCAGCGGCTTTCGAGGCCGACCAGCGGGTTCGCGGGACCCGCCTGGAAACCCTCCGCCAGCCGAGCGGGCGTCAGCGTCTTCAAGCCGTCGGCGTCCGCGCGCAAACGCCGGTGCGGGTCGCTGGAAAACGCGCCGGCGCGGAACATGTCGAGGGACGCGACCGCCAGGCCCTCGGACCGCGCAACGGCCAGGCCGGTGCCCGGCTCCACGTATGTCCAATCGCCGCCGGCGCCCGCGTCCAGCAGGACGCTCACCACCGCCAGGTCGCCCGCCGCGCGCGCGCGCTCCGCCGGGTCGGAAATCTCGCGTGCCAGCGCTCCCCAGCGGTCGACGCCGCCGGCGTCGAAGTGCCGCCAGCGGCTGTGATAGGGGATGTCGAGCGAAGGGCAGCTCGCGCGGATCGTGTCGGCGACGTAGCGCGCCGCCGCGTCGAGCATGCCCGGGTCCAGCCGGAAATGCGCGAGCTCCCCGCGCCGCGCCAGGCCGTAGAGCATCCGGCAGCGCGCGCGCACCGCCTCGGTCGTGCGCAGCCACGCCACCGCAGCGCGCACCGCGTCGGCCGCGCCCGCCGGCCGCATCGCGCCGGTCATGCCGGGGTCATTCGCTCAAGGAGCGGCCCTTGGCGCGGGCGAGCTCGTCCTTTCCCGGCACGCGGCTGGTGTGGTAGCCGGCGGCCTTCTTGGCGTCCATCTCCACCCTGGCATCGGGCGGGATCAGCTCGTCCGGGATCTCCACGCGCTCCACCACCTCGATGCCGCCTTCCACCAGCGGCGCGTATTTCATGTCGCTCATCGAAACGAAGCGGTCGATGCGCTTGACGCCGAGCCAGTGCAGCACGTCGGGCATCAATTGCTGGAAGCGCATGTCCTGCACGCCGGCCACGCATTCCGTGCGCTCGAAATACTTCTCCGCGCGGTCGCCGCCGGCCTGGCGCTTGCGGGCGTTGTAGACCAGGAACTTCGTCACCTCGCCCAGCGCGCGGCCCTCCTTGCGGTTGTAGACGATCACGCCGCAGCCGCCCTCCTGCGCGGTCTGGATGCCGACCTCGACGCCGTGCGCGAGGTACGGCCGGCAGGTGCAGATGTCCGAGCCGAACACGTCCGAGCCGTTGCACTCGTCGTGCACGCGGCAGGCCACTTTGCGCGTCGGGTCCGCCAACGCGCCGGGATCGCCGATCAGGTAGACCGTGTGCCCGCCGATCGGCGGCAGGAACACGTGCAGGTCGGGCCGGGTCACGAGCTCGGGAAACATGCCGCCGCAATACTCGAACAGCGAGCGGCGCAGCTCGGTCTCCGAGATGCCGAACCTTTGCGCGATGCCGGGCAGGTACCACACCGGCTCGATCGCCACCTTGGTCACGCGCACGTCGCCCGACTCGAGCAGCACGTCGCCGTCGGCCTTGAGCCGCCCGGCCGCCATCGCGCCCTTGAATTCCGGCATGTTGATGCGCGCCTTGGTGACGGCGATGGTGGGGCGGATGTCCCAGCCCTGCTTCAGCAGGTCCGCGAACGCCTCGCCCACCATGTGGCCCCAGGGATCGAGCGAGACGATCTTCCCGGCGTCGAACCATTGCGGGTGCGGGCCGATGGGCTCGGCCGGCGCGGTGTCGGTGAGGTCGGGCCGGTGCAGGGGGCTCAGCTGCTTGGCCGCGATCGCCAGCGCCCGGTAAAGCCCGTAGGCGCCGGAATGCGTGCCGATGGCGTTGCGCCGGCCCGGATCGTTGGTGGTGGCGACGATCGGCCCGCGCTCGGCCGCCGTGGCCGCGCCCCATTGCACCGGCAGCGGCTTGGTCTTGGCGCTGCCCGTGGGGTGCGAGGTCAGGATGATGTGGCGCGGCCGGGCTTTCTCGGGGGTGTCCATCGGGACCCTGCTTGCCTGGTCAAACGCGCATTTTCGCACTATCGCGGGCGGGGCGGTAGGCCCTGTCCCTGGCCGACAAGGCCAGGCTTTCGGCCGAATTCAGGCCTTGCGCTTGAGGGCCCGGATGTGGGCGAGGCTCAAGCGCCCCGTCGCGCCCCAGCCCCCCGCGCCCTTCGGCACCTCGGGCCTAAAGCGTTTGTAGAGGCGGTAGGCGGCGGCGGCGAGCGCCTGCGGCGGATAGGAACTTGCCAGGCCCGCCATCGCCGTGCGTGCCGGCCCGTAATGCTCCGCGAACTTGCCGTGCAGGTAGCGTTCGACCGAGCCGGGCGAGATCGGCCGGCCGCCCGAAGTCGCCACCAGCCCGTCGCGCGTGCGGGTCACGGGCACGAGGCGCCCCATCAGCACGACGCGCAGGCGCAGCCGGGCGCGCGCCGCCTTGCGCTCCCGGCGCACGGCCTCGGGCGTGGGCTTGAAGATGCCGAGCGACACGCCCTTGGAGTAGGCGTTGAGCCCCGCGACGGCGCGGCCGAGCGTCAGCGCCTCGGGCCAGGCGAAACCCAGGCGCCGCGCCACCACCGCCGCCCACAGCGTCAGCACCGGCGCGCGGTTGATCGAGAAGGTGCCGGCGGCGCTCATGGTCCGATCCTAGCCTACCGCGGCACCCACAGGCCGTCCGATTTCTCGTAGCGCCGCTTCACCGCCGCCCAGGCCACCCGGTGGGCGATCTCCTCCTGGCGCAGGTCGTTCGCGTACTGCACCCAGGCGTGGTTGAAGGCCTCGCGGTAGATGGTCTGCGCGTCGGGCGGCAGGTGGCCGCGCACGCGCTCCGGCAGGTCGTCGTTGATGCGATAGGGCATGGCACATCCACCCGGGACGTTCGCCTCACGGAAAGTTTAGGCGCGGCGGCGAGGCCGGCGTTGACCTGAGTCAAGGCCGCGCCCTTGTTCCCGCGGGCGCGGCTTTGTACCCTGCGGCGTGACAGCGGGGCGGGGACGGAGACAGTTGTGACCTGGTCGATCGTGGCGCGCGATCCGCGCACCGGCGCGTTCGGCGTGGCGGTGACCACGAAGTTCTTCGCCGTGGGCGCGCTGTGCCCCCATGCCATGAGCGGCGCGGGCGCGATCTCGACCCAGGCGCTCACCAACCCGATGTACGGCACGCGCGGCCTGCGCCTGTTGGCCGACGGGGTGCCGGCGCCCGACCTGATCCGCGTGCTGACCGAGAACGATCCGGGCAGCCTCATCCGCCAGGTGCACGCCGTCGACGCCGCGGGGCGCGTGGCGGCGCATACCGGGCAGGGTTGCATCGAGTGGTGCGGACACAAGATGGGCGACGGGTTCTCGGTCGCGGGCAACATGCTTGCAGGCCCCGCGGTGGTCGAGCGCACCTTCGCGGCCTACGCCGCCGCGCCGGACCTGCCGTTCGCCGAGCGCATGCTGGCGGCGCTCGACGCCGGCCAGGCCGCAGGCGGCGACAAGCGCGGCAAGCAGTCCGCGGCGCTGCTGATCTACTCCAGCGAGGACTACCCGGACTACGACTTGCGCGTGGACGACAACCCCGAGCCGCTCGTGGAGCTGCGCCGGCTGCTTGGGATGTTCCGCCTCGACTACGAGATGTTCCGCGAGGTGATCCCGACGCGCGCAAAGCCCGCCGGCATCTACGACCGCGCCAAGATCGAGGAAGTGCGCGCCCGGCGCGGTAAGGGCGTCGCCTAGATGGACATCGCCTAGATGGACATCGCCGGCGGCGCTCCACTCCTGGAGGTCGAGGACCTGCGCACGCATTTCCTCGGCGAGGAGGGCACGGTGCGCGCGGTCGACGGGGTGAGCTTCAGCCTGCCGCGCGGGCGCACGTTGTGCCTGGTGGGCGAAAGCGGCTGCGGCAAGTCGGTCACGGCGCTGTCGATCATGGGGCTGGTCGAGCGCCCGCCCGCGGTGATCCCCACCGGCCGCGTGATGTTCGAGGGGCGCGACCTCCTGGCGCTGACGCGCGAGCAGATGAACGAGCTGCGCGGCAACCGCGTGGCGATGATCTTCCAGGAGCCGATGACCAGCCTCAACCCCGCCTTCACGGTGGGCGACCAGATCGCCGAGGGCATCCGCCGCCACAAGCGCATCGGCGCGCGCGAGGCGCGCGGGCGCGCGATCGAGATGCTGCGCCGCGTGCGCATTCCCGCGGCCGAGCAGCGTGTCGACGACTATCCGCACCGGCTCTCGGGCGGCATGCGCCAGCGCGCGATGATCGCGATGGCGCTGTCGCTCAACCCGCAGCTCCTGATCGCGGACGAGCCCACCACGGCGCTCGACGTCACCATCCAGGCGCAAATCCTGGAGCTCTTGCGCGAGCTGCGCGCCGAGTTCGGCATGTCGCTGCTGCTGATCACCCACGACCTCGGCGTGGTGGCGGAGATCGCGGACGAGGTCGCAGTGATGTACGCCGGACACATCGTCGAGCGCGCCGACGCCGCCACGCTGTTTCGCCGTCCCGGCCATCCCTACACGATCGGCCTCTTGGCCTCGATCCCGAAGCTGACGCTCGAGCAGGACGAGCTGCCGGTGGTCGAGGGCGCGGTGCCGAACCCGCTCAATCCGCCCCCGGGCTGCCGCTTCCATCCCCGCTGCCCGTTCGCGGTCGAGCGCTGCCGCGCGGAAACGCCGGCATTGGGGGAGATCGCGCCCGGCCACCGGGTCGCCTGCCACCGCGCGCCGCTGGAAACGCATGTGCTGTAGGCCCGACATCGATGTGCGTGCTTGCCGCTGCCAAACTGGTTTCCCCTCCGTACCGAGGCAGGGGGCCGGGGGAAGGGGGCGGGCGCGATGACCGCTCCCGTTAACCCCGATCCGCTTCGCGGATTCGGCCCGCGAGGGAAGGGGGGATTCGAACCGGGTGCGGCCGAGGCAAACGGCGCCCTGCTGACCGTCCGCGATCTCGTGAAGCATTTCCCGGTGCGCAAGGGCATCCTGCAGCGCGAGGTGGGGCGCGTGCGCGCGGTCGACGGGGTGGACTTGGCGCTCGGGGCCGGCGAGACCCTGGCGCTGGTGGGCGAAAGCGGCTGCGGCAAGTCCACGCTCGGCCGCCTGGTCTTGCGGCTGATCGAGGCGACCTCCGGCACGATCGAGTTCGAGGGGCGCGACGTGCGGGGCTTGAGCGGCGGCGATCTTCAGGTGCTGCGCCGGCGCATGCAGATCATCTTCCAGGACCCCTACGCCTCGCTCAATCCCACTATGACCGTGGGCGAGATGATCGCCGAGCCCTTGAAGCTGCACGGGCTCGCCGACGCCGCGGGGCGCCGCCGGCGCGTCGAGGAGCTGCTCGGCCTCGTCGGCCTGATGCCGCACCACGCCCGGCGCTTCCCGCACGAATTCTCGGGCGGGCAGCGCCAGCGCATCGGCATCGCCCGCGCGCTCGCGGTCGAGCCGCGCCTGATCGTCGCGGACGAGCCGGTCTCGGCGCTGGACGTGTCGATCCAGGCCCAGGTGATCAACCTGATGCGCGGCTTGCAGCGGCGTTTTGGGCTCAGCTACATCCTGATCTCGCACGGCCTGGCGGTGGTGAAGCACGTCTCCGACCGCGTCGCGGTGATGTATCTCGGCAAGATCGTCGAGCTGGCGCCGAAGCGCGCGCTGTTCGCCGCGCCCCGCCATCCCTATACCCGCGCGCTGCTCGCGGCGATCCCGGTGCCCGATCCCGCAGTCAAGCGCGGGCGCGCCATCCTCCAGGGCGACGTGCCCAGCCCCTTGAACCCGCCCCCGGGCTGCCGCTTCCACACGCGCTGCCCCCACGCCGAGGCGCGCTGCCGCAGCGAGGAGCCGGCGCTGGAGGACGACGGCGCGGGGCACCGGGTCGCGTGCCACTTCTGGCGCCAGTTGCCCAAGGTCGAGCCGATCCGCGCGGGCATCGACGCCGACCCGGTGCTGGTGCGGCTCCAGGGGTTTTTCCGGGCCGGCGGCGGCGCGGCGGCGCCCGGCGCCTAGCTTCAAGGGCCCGTCGCTTGCCAGGCGGGAGGGGCGGGAATAGCATCGGGCCCGGGATTGTTGATCTATCAACGATCCGGCCTCCAACGGGGAAGGGGAGAGCGATCATGGGTACGCGCAAGTCCTTGACGGCCGGCGCGGGGGCGCTGGCTTTGGCGGCGGTCCTGTCTGCCGCGGCGTCCGCGCAGCAACTCCGCATCGGCCTGGCCGAGGACCCGGACCTGCTGGACCCGCACCAGGCCCGCACCTTCGTCGGCCGCCTGGTGTTCACGGCCTTGTGCGACAAGCTGGTGGACATCGACGAGAACCTGAAGATCGTCCCGCGGCTGGCGACGGAATGGAAATTCTCCGAGGACGGCAGGACCGTCACCATGAAGCTGCGCCAGGGCGTCACCTTCCACGACGGCGAGAAGTTCGACGCGGCGGCGGCCAAGTACAACCTGGAACGCGCGCTCAACCTGCCGCAGTCCCGGCGCAAGAGCGAGATCGCCGCGATCGGCAGCGTGGACGTGGTGGACGCCTACACCATCAAGCTGAACCTGAAGGAGCCGTCCTCGCCGCTGCTCGCGCAGCTCGCCGACCGCGCCGGCATGATGGTTTCGCCCAAGGCGGCGCAGGCGATGGGGGTGGACCTCGCCAAGAACCCGGTCTGCTCCGGTCCCTTCAAGTTCGTCGAGCGCGTGCAGAACGACCGCATCGTGCTCGAGCGGTTCCCCAATTTCTGGAACAAGGCGCAGATCCACTTCGACAAGGTGACCTTCACGCCGATTCCCGACGCGACCGTTCGCTTGGCCAATCTGCAATCCGGCCAGCTCGACCTGTTGGAGCGCCTGCTGCCGACCGACATCGCCAAGGTCAAGGCCGACAAGCGCCTGATGTTGAGCCCCGTCGTGGGCCTCGGCTACGCCAGCTTCAGCATCAACGTCGGCAAGACGCCGCGCGCGCAGACGCCGCTGGGCCAGGACCCGCGCATCCGCGAGGCGGTGGAGCTCGCGATCGACCGCAACGTGATCAACCAGGTGGTGTTCAACGGCGAATTCCAGGTCGGCAACCAGCCGGTCTCGCCCACGAACCCGTTCTACGCCAAGACCGTGCCGGTGCCCAAGCGCGACGTCGCCAAGGCCAAGGAGCTGCTCAAGGCCGCCGGCCAGCCGAACTTCAGCTTCGAGATGCAGGTGCCGAACGACACCCAGCAGCAGCAGGTGGCCCAGGTGATCCAGGGCATGCTGGCGGAGGCCGGCATCACGATGAAGATCGTGTCGATGGAGTTCGCCACCGTCTTGCAGAACCAGACCAAGCGCGAGTACCAGGCCTCGCTGGTGGGCTGGTCGGGCCGGCCCGATCCCGACGGCAACATCCACATCTTCCTGAAGCACGGCGCGCCGCTGAACGAGACCGACTACAACAACCCCGAGGTCGGCAAGCTGTTGGACGAGGCGCGGCAGACCTACGACGTGCCCAAGCGCCAGGCGCTCTACGCCAAGGCGGCCGAGGCCTACCTCAAGGACCGGCCCATCATGTATCTCTACCATCAGAAATGGCTGTTCGTGCATTCGGCCAAGCTCGCGGGCTTCAAGCCGCTGGCCGACGCCATGATCCGGCTCGAGGGCGTGAAGTTCCAGTAGGCGCGGCGCCGGGGATCGCGTGGCTTCGTTGCCGCGCGACTTCAAATCGATGAGTCTCCCCTCCCCACGGGCGACGGCGGCGGCCGGCGCCCCAAGCGGGAGGGGGTTAGGGGGAGGGGCCGTTTCCAGCGGCGGTTCGTTCCCCCACCCCCTGTCCTCTTCCCTCCGGGGGACGGGGGACAGGCGACGCCTGGACTGACCCGCCATGTGGGCCTATTTCATCTCCCGGCTCGCCATCGCCGTTCCCACGCTGTTCATCGTCACGATCATCGTGTTCGGATTGCAGCATCTGCTGCCGGGCGATCCGGCGCTCGTGATGCTGGGCGAGGACCGCTCGCCCCAGGCCATCGCCCAGATCAACCGCGAGTACAACTTCGACAAGCCGGTGCCGGTGCAATACGCCCTGTGGGTGGCCAAGGCCGCGACCGGCGATTTCGGCCACTCCTTGCGCACGCGCAAGCCGGTCGGCGAGCTGATCGCCGAGAAGCTGCCGGTCACGATCCAGCTCGCCCTCATGTCGATGGCCTTCGCGCTCCTGATCGGCATTCCCACCGGCATCGTCTCGGCGGTGCGCAAGGGCGGGTTCTGGGACTATTTCGCCAACGTGCTCGGCATGTCG
>Ga0114930_10004985_pt1 | contig 11028 bp, 4 predicted proteins | sample AnhtaG_FD_87300 | JGI IMG/M metagenome (GOLD analysis project Ga0114930, IMG submission 87300) | Deep subsurface microbial communities from Anholt, Denmark to uncover new lineages of life (NeLLi) - Anholt_01485 metaG | ecosystem: Environmental > Aquatic > Marine > Oceanic > Sediment | place... | reverse complement strand
TTCCGATCACTCCCAGCCTCAAACCGTAATGAAATTTTCATTTCTCTGCCGAAAAAGTGATTGAGCTTTTCCTCAATCTTCTGGTTGTGGCGTGAACGGATACCAGCAATGCGATCCTGACACGCGATCAGCTTGTCGCCGATCACGTGACGCTCATTCAGGCTTTCTTCGAGACGTTTCCAGCAGGCTAAATACTCTTCGCGGACCTGCTTTACTTGTCGCAACCGTCGTTCAGCGTTCGCGCGCAAGTCCGAAATCTTCTGAAGGGAAGTATCTTCAGAGAATGAGGCGCGAATCTCAGCATGGACTTTCTCAATCTCTCCCTCAGCCGCTTTCACATGTCGGTCGAGCAGTTCAATGAAAGACTCAAGTACGCGCACTGCACTGTCTAATTGTTTCTTCACCTCCGTCTCAACATCAATGAGATTGAGCTGTTTGATCTCCTCCGTCAGCCACCAGTCCCCAAGAGATTGTTCTGCGTCCTCCAGAAGTCCCGCGATACCTGTCTGTAACGTGTCGGCATCAATCTCCCGGATTCTAGAAAGAAGCGATTCTGTGTTTTTCTTCACTTGATCCAGTACGCGTTTTTTCCCTTGTGCCAGATCGAGGACGTTGAAATGTTTCTTGACATCTTCCGTGTTGAGCTTATCAAAGGCCTCCTTATACTCGGAGTACCTTCGGATAACGTTGCTATCACGCGCGAAGATATCGTTGAGTTCGTTGATAATCGTTCCGATCTGAGTCCGGTTGGTCCGGAGTTGACTACGAAGTTCCTCGCGTTCACGACGGGCGACAGGTAACTCCGAGATCAATCGATCAAGCAGATCGCGCTGCCGTGCAGTGTCGCGTCCAAGCGTCTCAATCTCGCTCCAGCCAAACAGCCGCAGTGGGTATTCACCGCTGGCTTCTACATCTGGAACGTTGGCCGGACCGCCGTCTTGCTCATATACCTTCGTTGCGTAGTCCTCACTCGGATCGAACGTGGCCTCAAGGATTTTTATCTCCCGGTCCTGAGTCTGGTAGACGAGGCGGATCAGGCAGTCCACGAAGTTGGCCTTCTGCATATCGCGGATGCGATCCGACAGACGGTTCGAGACGTCAAGCTCCGTCAGCGTCCGATTGTAGCCAAACACGTATCGAATCGCCTCGACAATAGTCGATTTGCCCGAGCCACGTGGGCCAATTAGGCAGTTGAGGTTCTCCGCAAAGGCAATCCGAACATGGTCGAATAATGCTGCGTCGGAACCGACAATTTCAAGACCAAGCAGCCGAGGACTTGGGGGCTTTGGAAGGTCGGATTCAAAACGTATGCGCGTCTCGGGGAATTTCAAGGCATCGCTTAACCCCTTCAGGCCGAGCGTTGTCATTTTGATCCAAGTAACACGATCCGTACGAGCAAAATCTTCAACGCAATGTGCGTCACAGTGAAGGATGCCGGGAAGACTGACCTTACGACCATTTTGCATTGAAAACCAACGGTAATGCTTTTGATCCGAGGGCTTTGCGACCTCAATCGCATCAAAGCCAACCGAGAATAGGAAGTCTTTGAGCGTCTCTGACGTTTCTTGCTCCTGTTTTTCGCGACCTTGGTCATCAATCTCGAGAAGCTTGACGATCTCTAGGCTGGTCTGCCGAAAAAGATGGCGGACGCCTTGAGGGTAGTCCACGTGGGCGGCAATGCAAATGCCGTCAGCGTCATGGACCATTTTCACCCAATCCTTCAGGATGACACCGGAAACCTCTTCTTGGCCGGTTCGTTCGGCGTCATCAGGGATATCCTTAATGCCGGTGAAAAGCTGAGCGAAACGCTCGGGCGTCGACCGCTCGGGCAAGATGGCAAGAAGATGAAGTCGTAGCAGACCGATCGCAGCTTCAGGACGAAAATTTACCTCCATTCCAGGTAGCACAAGGAAGGTGTCATCTCCGGTTGCTGCCTCAGAAACCCTGCTAGCATATGAGCATTTCATGTGGTCGGTAATTGCAACCAAGGCGAAATGTTTTTTTAGTTCTCCGATGAAAAGTTGCTCTCCATCAGAATGGTGAAATTGCGCCCGATCATTAAGCGATTTATCACCGTTCTTACCCCAATCATGACTTTCCGGAGAATGAAGATGCAGGGCAACGCTGCAAAAGCGAGCAGTCCTTTTCCGTAACTTCTCGAGCTCAGTAAAAAGTTCGTCATACTGTGACATAGCTGCTGTTCTCCATCACCACTTCCCAGTTTCAAACAAGGTCCCTTCGCTGGCGGCCAGGCGCTGGTCGATGAGCGTCCGCCAGTTCGCAAGCAGCTTCCTAAGAGCGCTCTGCTCCGTAGCGGTGGTTGTAACCAGCGGTTCCATCTCCTCGTCCTTCCTACCCGATAGAGCCGCTCCTGCTAATGCTTGCGTAATCAGGCGCAAGCGTTCCCGGTCTGGCCGGGCCTCGTCCAGGAAGCGGTTCAGGTTTCGTGGCTCGTTTTCGATGAGCCACAGGATGCGGTGCAGCGCATCGATGAGCGGCGCGGGAGTGCCGTCGTCGTCCGGCATTCCCAGCTTCTCGTCGTCGCCTCGCTCCGTGAAATCGTATAACCGGTACTTGCCCTTCTTCTTTTCGACCAAGGCACGGCTTCCGCTCGAAAGCCCGTTCTGGCCGTCCAGCTCCACGTTCTGGCCGTAGGTGAAGACGATGGCCTCGCCCGCGTCCATCTCAGCGGCTTTATATGTATAACGCCAGAGCACGTAGAACCGGCTGGGTCCATCCACAGCCGCCACTCTGCTCCCGACAAGACCGAAGATCTTCTCCAGGAGGGTCTCCAAGACAACCCCTTCCACCTCGGCCAGGAATTTTTCTGCCGGCACCTCTTCGCCGTTGGCATACTCGACCCGGGCGAACCGTGTAAAGGCTCGCAGGCCTGCCCCCACGGCGGCGATGACCAGGTCCGCGCCGGTGATGCCCATCTTCCAGAGCGTGTCCACCCGTTCACGGACGATTTGCTCCAGCTCGGGCTGAACCACTTCTTCGTAAGAGCCGGTTTCAGCTCCTTCGCGTTTGCGGGCGACGAGGAAAATGCTGGAAGCAAGGGCAGCCGATTCCTGGGCGCGCAGGCGCCCAGGCTTCTCTGTGCTGAGTGGCCAGGCTTCCGCTACCGTAAAACCGGCACTCCGGAGGCTATCTACGAGAGTCGCCCACCCAAGTGTTGTCTTGTGAGCGTAGACGATCACTAGCAAACCGTCGAGTTTTAGAATGCGGTGGCAGGCCACAAAGGAACGTCGCATCATGTCCTCATACGCAACCTTTGCCCTATCCCAGTCTCCCCCGTGACGATCTGCGTCTGCAATCGCTTCGCTCTTCTTGGGAGTACATTCGCTCGCGAAGTGCTCTGGATACAAATCGCCAACTGCACGCTTTAACCATACGTAGAAGTAATCTGAAATATCGGCGTATGGAACATTATCGTAATAAGGAGGATCGGTCACAACAGCATCGAGTGTCTCGCTATCGAGGGTTGGCTGCATGGCAGAACCACGAATAACGTGTCCACAGGTCGGGACCGAAGCATCGCCAGAAGACAAGGCTTCAACAATAGCGTCAACACCCCAGCCTCCGCTACCCTCGTGGAAGGGATTGGCTTCCGCAAAATCCCATACCATATTGATTGTCTGTCGCCCAAAGACGTGTGCGATTCGGCTGCTACCGAAGTAGTTGTGCACACAAAGACTTGAGTTAAAGTCGGCCAAGCGATCAAGCATGCACGCCAAGTAGGTAGCAAGAGCGCGCGCCCGATCCATATCGCCCAAGGCGACTATCTCTTGAAGCGCTTGTCGTATACACCAAGTTGCCGTCATCATGGATAGCAATTGCCTGGGGAGGAAAAGGTCGGCAAACGACCGTAATCCATAGGGGCGTACCGTTATGCCCAAAGTGTTGTCTTTGAACCCATCAGGAAGATTGGCAATGGTTTCAAAAGGAACAGTCAATCCGCTTTGTCTGACTACCGCATCTAGTCGCTCGTGAACATGTTGCTCTGCAGGGACCGACGCGCTACAGTCTTGCTCTGATAAGTATATCTTTCCTTGCCGGCCCGGTTGGACACACACGAAAGCCATGAATTGTGTACCCATGCGACCAGCCCACCCCTCGTCCTTGACATAGTCGATATCTGCGACGGTCCCACAGAACGGGCACGTGGCGTTCCCGCCCTTGGAACCAACCGATGGATCAAACCCGAGTCCCTTCTCAGTCGTTGCCTCGACAACCTCGAAGCGAACATTCTTCTTACCTTTGGGCGCGATCACCCTGAGCGCCACGTACCTGCCCTTCTTCTTGCAGAGCCAGGTCTGCTTCACGAGAGGAACGGTCGCACCGCAGGATGGGTTCTTGCACCGCACTGTCCGGGTCCACAAGTAAGCCACCGGAGTAAGAAACCCGTCCGGGGTTCCATAGGACAGCTCTTGTTGCCCTTTACTTTCAAAGCCTTTGCCCGCCAGTTCAGTCTGACTCTTCCCAACTACGGTTTTGGCTTTCTTTGCCTCAGGATCAGGTATGGGCGGGTATAGGTCGCCGATCTCAGCCTTGACCTTCTCGAGCACCCAGTTCCCCCAGTACCGAACTTCCTCGGCCAGGCCGCCCCAGGTAGTTTCGCCTGGCTGCGCCAGCCCTTCGAGGCTGGCAGGCAGCCCCTTTGCGTTCTTGGGCCCTGCCTGCCGCGCCGCTAATCTGCCTGCTGCGTACTCTCTCTTAATCCATTTCCTGCCAAATCCTGTTTTAAGCTTTTTCTCCCTCTCAACAGCTTCCTCGCGTGTCGGGAATTCTTCCCAATGTATAAGCTCAAGTGGTTTCTGATCTGAGGTCCACTCCACCTTGCCAGCCCAGTGCTGTTCATAGCGCCTGACGATATTCTCTGTTTGGCCAACGTAAAAGGAGTCATCGGAGCATTTGATCACGTACACCCAAAAGCGACGCGGCGCAGGCAAGCCGGTCATGCCGCGAACATTAGGATCCGGTTTGCCGTATTTCTGCGGGTAGACGAGCGTGCAAAGCTCGATGATGTAGGCAACCGGGTTGAGATCCATCGCGTAGGCTTCGCACCCCAAACGAAGTGCCTCCAGCGGTATCGCCCCGCCTCCAGCGAACATGTCCAGGACCTTGGGACGAGGCGCGCGTCCTTCTTCAATATCCTCAACAGTGACTTTCTTTCCAGTTTCCTCGGTCAACCGCTCGGCATGGGCTTCGAGAATGTGCCTTTGAGCTTCTTTTATGGCTCGTTCAATATCAGCTTTCTCTTCCGGTTTCGAATCAGAGGGATACCGGCAGAGGCGCTTCACGAACTTGGCCGCGTTGGCCCTGCCAAGGCTCTGCTTCTTGTTGTCGGGGCCGTTCTCCGGGATGAACCGTGATGCCAGCACGAGCGCGCCATAGACCGCAGCTCGGCACGCCACCAGCGGCCGCCGCGCCCACCAGAGGTGCAACGTGGAGATGTGTCCCTTGCGGACAGACTTCTCCCGCGACGCCTCGGCGCTGATCGCCTTGATCGGCAGGTAGTCTTCTATCAGTCTGCGGTCGTCAGACATCCGTTAGGTTCATTTCCTAGTGTTTCTTCCTTTTCCGTTTCTTCTCATGAAGTTCGTTTCGCCTCTTCTCTCGCTTCCTATGCATCTCTTTCTTCTTGCGATCTGCATCGGATTCGTTCTTGTAGTCCGCGAACTCCCTTGCTGCCTTCTGACGCTCTGCTTCTATGCGACTTATTCCAACAACAGCCTTCCGTCGTGATCGAAGTGAGGGGCGTATAGCGATCCTCAAGCCCTCAAGGAATGTAACAGATTCATAGTAGTCTTCAAGGCAAATGAACTGACCCACATTAGTCACCCATTTCTTGAGTTCTCGCCTACATGAGACATCCCATGCAATGAGCTCGATTCCCCAACCGTTTCTGTGCATGCGCTCTAAGTCAGCGTGAAATCCAGTTCCCACATCGTATCCCGCTCCGTCTCCCGATAATAGAACAGCTATTTGTGGGTCATCTTCGTAGTCCGCATAGGCGCGCAGCATATGTGTTTGTAGACACTGATCGATACCTTGCTCTGTGCCAGACACACCGCCTCGTTCATAGAGCTCGGGCTTAACATCAATGTCTTGTTGCATGCGATCCCACACTTCTCTTTGCTCTGGAGGAATCGATCCAACAACGATCGCTCTTCCAACGCTCCGCCCGGCGACCGCAAGCCTGAATAGATTTGCGAAGTGAATCCTCACTGAGCTTTTTGCGATTACCCCCTCTTTGTTCTGTGCAACATTCTTCGCAGATATGAAGATATTCGAGTTGTCCCAGAAGAGAAAAACTTTTGGATTACTCACCAGCTACTCCTTGGCGCCGAATCCACGTCCACAATTGCGGCTGCCGGTATTTCAAAGAACCTCGCTGCCACGATCTCCCTCTTCGCGTGGTCGAGCTTCGTCGCCGGATCATGGATGCGCACCAGCTCCGGTGAATCTCCCAACGGGTCCCAGACAACGTAAAGCCAGTAGGTATCGGCGAGTTGCTGGGCCTTGTACCACTCGTTTATAGTAAGACGCACGGGTTGGCCAAACATCCGTCCTTTGACTTCTACCCGTTTTACATAGACCTCCCCCGTGGACTCATCCACAACCCGATGGGCACGAATGTCAAAGCCGAGCTTCAAATGGCCGACCCTCTCGATTCGGTCTTCGGGAAAGCCCTCTTCGACAAGTGACGCGACTGCCATGTCCTCGGCGGCAATCTCGCTCTTTCTGCGAACATTCGGGTCGAGTTCATCCGCCAGATCGGCAAGCTGCGCCTGGGTGTCGGCATCGGGGGCTAGAACGATCGCAGTCCCGACATGCTTCACCGGGCCTGTTCGGGCAGTCCCGAGCCGTTCCAGACCGTCCATGCGTTCTTCCCGAGCCCTCTGAAGTTCATCCACCTGCTTCCTGGCTTCATCCGCTGTCAGCTTGTATTCGGACCTAGTGGTCGCCTCTGCCGCAAGAAACATGGCCCGTTCCTGTGCCCGCTTGATACGGACATCAAAAGATTTTTCCAGGTATTCACGGCACACCTGCGCGAAATGCTGGCGTTCCTCTTGGCTGCGAGTTCGGCATTCCAACTGGTATGTGCTCTTGAGGAAGTCCGAGACCGGCTGTGTAGATACGGGCTCAACGTTCTCAGGAAGGTTGGGATGCGGCGGGAGGTTCAAAAGAATATCGCTGGGAACGACCTCAAACTGACCGTGCTCTTCACGAACGGCTACCAGTTCGCCGTGCAGAGGAATGTCATTACCCTTTGTGTCCTTGCCCCGAATCGAAATCTCAAAGAAATGAAGGCGATACGGCTCCCTACACAGGGGGTCGACATAGAAACCAATCCCGCCGACAAGAAGTGCCAGCCGGTCGTTGAGCTTCTCATCCACGGCTGCATAAAGCGGATGCCCCGGACCCATGAGGACGGCATCGAGGTGTGCGTCCTGCTCGAGATGGTGCTTGTGGAACGTTATCTTCCGATAGGACGACTCGGCCTTCCCCAGCCGACGGACCGATTGCACCCGTTCTGAACGTAAGTCGGCCAGAACGTGCTCGACCCGCCAAAGCCCATCAGCTCTCGGTTCGACACGAAGACCGACTTCGCGGGCAGCCGCAATGAACTGCGCCTCAACATACCGCGGCATAAGCCGCTTCTCCTCAATCTCGAGATTGCGCTGCTGAAAGCCAGTGAAATCCACATGGCTTCGAGCGAGCGCGATGCCCGTTGCTTTCTCGTATTCTTTGAGTTTGTCTGGATCGATGCGATCAATCTGATCAATATACTCATCAAGCCGCCTGGGATCGTAGGCCGCATCGCGAAGCATGTCCGGAAGGTTGATGTCATTGAGCGACAACACTTCGCCTATCACATCGAAGACACGCCCTTCAAGGGCTTCATTCATCTTGTCCAACTTCTCAAGCAGGCGATGAAGAATTCGCCCCTCGACAATCGGTTGACCGTCTTCAGAGTCAGTTGCCACGAAGTTGAAGGCGTAGACATCCCGCTCCTGGCCGATCCTGTGGATACGCCCTAAGCGCTGTTCCAAACGGGCCGGGTTCCAGGGCATGTCATAATTGATCATCAGGTGACAGAACTGCAGGTTGATTCCCTCGCCAGCGGCCTCCGTCGCCACACACACTTGCGCGCTAGTGCGGAAAAGCTCTTGCGCCCGCTTGCGCTGATGAGGATTCATGCCGCCATGGATTTCGCACGTGCTATATCCCCATCTCTGGAGGTTTTCGCGGACATAACTCAAGGTGTCGCGGTGTTCGGTAAAAAGTAGCAGCTTGCCACGCCCATCCTTTAGTTCGAGGAACTGTGCCTCGCCGAGGCATTTCTCCAGCGCTGCTAACTTGGAATCGCTGGCGTTTTCCCGTACTCTCCGTGCTTCCTCAACGAGTTCCTTGAGCGCTGCGATTTCCGCCCGCAATTGCTCGAGCTCTAGGGCAGCAGTGTACTCATCAATGAGCTGATCACGAACTGCATCGTCTAGGTCATCTTCTTCTTGTTCTGCATCAGGAAGACGTCCTTGCAGCGCGGCGAGCCGTTTGGCGCGCTGTGTGGGAGAAAGACCTTCGAGCTCTTCCAAGAGGTCCTGCTGTTTTTTCTGCCGGCGTTTGATAGACTCATGGATGGCGCAGGTAGAACTGACCAAGCGCCTCTGGAGGACCGTTCTTGTCAGGGCGGCAGAGAACCGTCGCTGTCCTGTCTGCTGCGGAATGAATTCGTTGATGTAAGCCGTGACAGCCTTATAGAGGGCGTACTCCTCGCTATTGAGGCAGAAGGTGACCGTCTTGGTATGACGGTCGGGGAAGAGCCGTTTCCCATTGACCTCCTTCAAATCTTCTTTCAGGCGACGCAATGACCAAGGGGAATCCTTTCCGAGCCGGAAAATGTCCTTGCGTATAGCCGCTGCCTGTTTCCCCAAACGGTGAGGCTCTGGAAACAGGTCCGGATCAATCAGCCGAAGGAAATGTGCAAACTTGTCTTCATCGCCGTGATGAGGAGTAGCCGTCAAGAGTAGGACATGATCGGCCTGGGATGTAAGCCTCGAAGCGAGATCGTACCGCTTTGTGGTCGCAACCTTCGGTTCCCGGCCTTGTCCCCCCGAAGCCGTGCGGGCGGAACACTTGTGGGCTTCATCGATGATTACAAGATCCCAGCGTTGTTGCCAGACACGCTCACGTACGTCTTCCTGCTTGGCATAGTCCATGGAAGAGATGATCTGAGAGGATCGCTGCCACGGGTTCGTCAGTTGCTGCTGGTCAACGGCCGAGAAGATGATGTCGAAAGGTTCCCCGAACCAACGGAGCATCTCATCCTGCCACTGAATCGTAAGCGGCGCAGGGCATAGAATGAGAACACGTTCAATCGCTTCCCGCAGCTTCAACTCCTTTACGAGCAAACCGGCCATGATGGTTTTGCCTGCACCCGGGTCGTCCGCCAGAAGAAAGCGCAACCGGGGCTGCGGGAGCATTGCTTGATAGACGGCTTCGATCTGGTGCGGCAGAGTACGAATGCCCGAGAGACTCACCGCAAACTGACGGTCGTGAGCATACGCGAGGTGAATCCGGGAGGATTCAATCAGGAGACGAAACTTATCGGCATCCACGGGCTTGGCCGATTCGGAGACTTCTCGCTCGGTTCCAAGAATTGACGCGGCCTCAGTCGCAGAGATCACCGCCTCTTCCAACGAACCGTCAGGAAGGCGAACGCGACATTCATATCCCGCCGAGGCATCTGCCCCCAAGGGCCTTACATCCTCCAGGACAACCGGGACATCGAAATGTCCCGGTAGCAAAATGCGCTTTCCCATATGGCCTGTCAAAAGATCGTTACCCATTCTTGGTCTTCTTGCTCTTTCTTGAACGGCTTTTTTGAGAAGTTGGATTCTGACCAGTCTTGGACGAAGTCCGTTTCCGATGCGAATGCGATGCGGTCTCCTGTTCACTGCCCTGATGGACCCATTCATCTATTTCAGAAAGTTTGAACCGGAGAAGCCGCCCTACTCTGTGAGCGGGGAGGCTTCTCTCTTCAATCCATCTGTAAACCGAATCCTTGGCTACCCCAAGGTGGGCGGCCACGTCTTCGACACCGACCCAGCGTTCCTCAGTGACCATTAGCTGCCTCTTCGTCCATTCTCTACAAGATACATGCTGCTGCCAACAAAACCAGATGAAACTATATGAAACACAACCAGTCCTGTCAAGCACAAATGGAAGTTTTTCGGCCATTGCCAAAAAAGTGGCTCCTCGCCCAGGCAGCTATCTGCACCAAATACCGCTCGAGAGCTACGTTCCCTCGTCTGTACGGGTATCTTTCACATACATCCACGCCGAGACAATCCCTCTCCTGATGCTTACCGGAACAAGACTCTTCTGTAGAGACTTCTGTCGCCGGGTTGGAAATCCTCGAGACGGTTGATGACCGGGAGGCGTGTCTTCGGGTCGTCGAAGGCGAGAATTCGCGATCAGCTCTTTCTCCACTCGGTCCCGCAAAGATCGATAACACTGAACACTGGAAGCGTAACAGTCTTTGACGCCTGCCTCATGAGTAATCCCTCCTTTCGCCCCGAACCGCGGACACAAGAACTTATCGAGTTAATCCGAGAGCAGGGATGGCCACGAAGCCTGCCGCCAGCCGTGCACTCCCTGCCTTCACTATCGGCATGAGCCCACCAGCATAATGTCCGACACCTGGTCGGTTCACCGTTAGTTTTAGCAGGTCATACACAAACACGTCGTCATTGGTACGAAGGGCGAAGTTCATACCTTGATGGCATCAAGGGGGCAGGAATTGTGGATGTCTCTTCACTCTGAGGGCTTTTGAAGCGCGTCTACTCACAGGCACCATGTCGAAGTATAAGGAGTTAGCGAATCTGACCTCTGCCAGGCCCACTGCCGTTTTGCTGTCTTAAGGCGATTTCGATGTCGCAAAACCAGCACTCTCTGAAAGGCCCATGCCGCAAGAACCATGCTTTCAAAATAACCAATGCCGTAGAATCGCACTCTTCG
>Ga0114930_10004984_pt1 | contig 11028 bp, 9 predicted proteins | sample AnhtaG_FD_87300 | JGI IMG/M metagenome (GOLD analysis project Ga0114930, IMG submission 87300) | Deep subsurface microbial communities from Anholt, Denmark to uncover new lineages of life (NeLLi) - Anholt_01485 metaG | ecosystem: Environmental > Aquatic > Marine > Oceanic > Sediment | place... | reverse complement strand
TCCTCCTTTGCTTTTATCACAGTTGTCGGCTCTCCATGTCCTGGATAAATTTTCACATCGTCGGGCAACACAAAAATTTTCTGTTCCAGGGATTGAATGATTTGTCTGAAATCAGCCGGAGTGCCTGTTTTGCCTGGTCCTCCGGGGAAAATCGTATCACCGGCCAAAAGAATATTTCCGGTTATAAAGCAAATACTTCCAGGAGTGTGTCCCGGAGTATGAAGCACATCGAGTGTGACCTTCCCGAAAGAAACGATGTTACCGTCTTCAAGGAGCATTTCCGCCTCTACAGGCAGGTTATCGGCATCAGCCAGGTGTGCAGCAACCGGAATGTTCAATCCATCCTTAAGCCTTTGCAAAACGCCGGTATGGTCCATGTGCCTGTGAGTGATGAGTATACAAATCGGGTTCGTTCCCTCGAGTCGATCCAATAGTTTGTCTGCATCACCCGGTGCGTCGATCAAGACACTCTCTCCTGTAGCTTCGCAAACGACAATATAGGCATTGGTCCCGAACGGAGCGGTTCCAATTCTTTCTATCCGGAGGATTTCGTTCTTTTCCACGACGGTCATAATGTTATTCTCCTTGAAATGATATTTTTTTATCTATATCATAAGATTTTTTCATGCCAACTCATCATCATAACATCAATATAAGGAGATAGAGAATGAAAATTTTCAGTGCTATAGGGATTTGTCTGATTCTTGTTTTTGTCCTCTCGAGTTGTGTGGCCGGCCCGAATAAGCTCGAGAAAACGCCAAACGAAGAAGGAAAAGTGGCCGGATTCTGGAATGGATTATGGCACGGCCTGATTGCACCGATCACGTTCATTATTTCGATTTTCTCCAAAACCATTCGATTCTACGAAGTGCACAACAGCGGATTCTGGTACAATTTTGGTTTTGTCCTTGGTGCCGGGCTTTTTCTGAGTGGCGGTATTCTGGGGAAAAAGAGCTGCAAAAAAAAGGGGTAATCGGAAGCCAACGCAACAAAGACTAAAGGGGTAATCCTCCCTCTGCTAACTGCTCTAAAAAAGCAAGCTTTTTTTCATAAAGATCTGGGAGATCCCGAAACCCGAAAATCTTACCGCTCTGGACTGTCACTGCTGCAGAAGCAAGATCGATAAACGGCTCGATCATATGGGAGACCAAAACCACAGTCGCTCCGGATTGTGTGTGGTTTATGATCCAGCCGAGGATTTCCTTTTGGATGTGCCGGTCCATGCCTTCGAGAGGCTCGTCAAGCAGGATGTGAGAAGGCGTTCCGACAAGACAGGCCGCAAAAACCGCCTGCCTCCGTTGTCCCATGGACAGTTCCCGGACGGTCCTGTGAGCAAGGTGCTGAAGGCCAAAGAATTCCAGGGCTTTTTTTCCCTCTTCGAGAGGTTGTCCCCGAAGGCGGCATACAAGGTCCAGGATTTCTTTTATCGAGGCATACGGAGTCAGATCAGGATGTTCGGGCATATAGGCCAATCCTTTTCTAGCAGAAACTTCTTCTTTCCAGAGGTCATGTCCATTAATGGCTATATTGCCTGCATCCGGGATTTCCACTCCAGCAGCCAGTTTGAGGAGCGTGCTTTTTCCGCACCCGTTTGGACCGAGGAGCAAAGACAGGCCGGGGTGCAGCTCAAAGTTCACGGAACGGAGCACTTTTTCTTCCCTTTTGTATGAAAATGAGACATTTTGGAACTGGATCATCATTCACTCCAAGATAAAGAATCACCTGCCGCGAGGTGGTGAAGTTCTAGCCATTGGCTGACTTTTTGATGTTTTTCCGACGTTGTCCCCAAATTTAAAATCAGTGGTGTTAGAGCCAGAAAACACAAAGAACTCCACGAGATGAGACATAGGAAAAGGGAACCGAATGTGCCGAGCAACAGAACCTTTCCCGATGCGCCCATTACTGATTCGGGAGCTTGACGGATGGAATAGGCGGAATAGACTGCAAAAATGGGGAGGCTCAGGGCAAGAGGAAGCATGGATTTGAGGTTCATGATTCCCACGAGGACGACGAGAGGTAGCGCATGAAGGCCGATAAAAGAAGAGTCCCAGACGATCCTGGTTTTGGCCGACCAGGGCAAGGATCGAATCCAAGGCCAGGGAGGTCTCCTTGACGCCAGCATGTTGGCAAATACCGAACAAAATAGGATTAAACCCACCGCTCCTCCGAAACGGATCATCTTTTCGGCAAGGAGAGGAGCAGGATCGTTGTTAGCGATAAAAAGTTGCGCAGCGCCCAGGAATGGCAATGAGAGCAAATAGAGCACAAGGGGTCTCAGGCGAAGGGCACGCCAGTTTATGAATGCCACGAGGAACATTCCTCTGAAAGTTTTGTGGAATTTCGCGTGTTTCTTTTTCTGGACAAGGGGGCCGGATATCCCATCCGCTGCGATCAGCAAAAGAATCCCTCCTGCGAGAAATGCCCAGTTGTTGGATGAGAAACCTATGGCTGCCAGTGCTGCCAAAGACCTGGTGATGAGCTTTTTTTTAACGGGCAAAACGCAGAGTCCGCAGGACAATCCCACAAGAGGCAACCCTGCAATGAAGGGAGCAGCCGATACCTGGTAAAGTTTCATGGCCACAACTGCCAAGCTGGCTATGATGGCCAATGCCGGGATTTGAGCGATGGATATGGCGAATCCGGCCATTCGCCGATGAACCATTCCTTCTATCGGGAGATGGCGAATCCATCCGTTGAGTCCCAGACAGATGCGACGGGAAGCGAATCCGGCGATGATGAGACAGAAAAAAGTTGTGGTGATTCCGCTGAGTAGGAAACCGCCATCGAGAATCTGGGCCATTAAGGAGTTGAATAGCTCGGGCCTCAATAAATAATACAGGGCGATAAAGATGGAAACAACAGGGACAAAAATTCTCAAGGCTAAACGTATGCCAACATGCAAGTGAAACCGGAAAACCGCGCTCATCATCAATCTTATGACCTTCACCTCGCTTGTTTCCTTTTCATTTTAAACGATTTTGGTAAAAAAGAGTTTCAAAAAAGATGAAAATAAGTAAAATCAAAGAAGAAACCGGAGAAGCGTGGATTATTCACGAGCCGAGGTTGCTGCAGATGCGAGGCGTGAGCTATGCAGCTGTGGTGGTCCACCGCAAATGGGTCACAACGAAGCAGATGCTGTAAGATCGGTTCGCCGTGTTTCCCATAAGGGTAAAAAATGCCGATGAATTTAAAAAAAGATTCTTCTTGAAAAGTTTTTTCAGCAATGTCAGGATAACTCCTTGATATTGCTGAAGCAAAAAAGTATAGGCATTTTTTATGAATAATTCATGGGAGTTGTTATGGCAAAAATAAAGGTGAGCGTAGAAAAAATCGATGGGTATTGCAATCTCCCTGTCCAGGTGGGAGACTTTTTTTATGTCGAGGATTCCAAGCTATTCGTTCCCGATGGGCAGCACGTGTGCATCTGGGCCTTACAGAGCATGATGCCGATTTTTCCTATCCTGAACGTTCGCGATCGTTTGGAGGACGGACACTGGGTGAAAACGGTAAAAAACTTTGTTTGCCCCGATCCGAAAGGGCTGGTGCACTATCGCCTGGAAATAGAGGATTGAAAGGGGGCGTGTCTTGATCAAGGTCGATCTACACAAATGCACCGGATGTAAGAAGTGCGAGGTTGTCTGTGCTTTTTTCCATACAGGGAAGGTCAGCAACCGATTGGCCCGGATCAAGGTCCTGAATCTCTACGAACTGGGCATCGATGGTCCTGTGGTGTGTATCCAGTGTGAAGAAAAATATTGTTTGAAATGCCCAGAAGAGGCTTTATCTTTAGGCTCTATGGGACAGATCGTCGTCTCGCCCACCGTGTGCACCCTGTGTGGGGTCTGTGAAAAGGCCTGCCCGATGGGCGCGATCGAAATTTACGATGACATCGTGTACGTATGTGATCTCTGTGGGGGAAAGCCCAAGTGTGTGGAAGCCTGTACAGAAGGAGCCATCACATTTGCAGAAGGAGAGCATGGGTCATCTCTGGATGCGATCCAAAAAGAAACAAACAAGATGAGTCCGAACCAAAAACGGTTGTATTATCTAAAAAAATTGGGGGCTTCTCTCAGAGAGAAATGGAGCCGCAAGCATGCTTGAATACGGGTACGGCGGAAAAATCCTCCGGGTCGATCTCACCGAGAGGACGTTCGAGGTCGAGCCTCTGGATTCATCCTGGGTAAAACCCGTCATCGGTGGAAGAGCGGCCAACTCCAAAAGGCTTTTCGAGGAATTGGACATAAAATGTGATCCGTTAGGGCCGGACAATATCCTGATATTCGGTGTCGGTCCCTTAACCGGGTCTTTTCTCACAGCATCGGCCTACTTCACGGTCACCGCTAAATCGCCGCTCACAGGAATTTTGGGAGACTCTGCTGCCGGAGGGCAGTTCGGGGCAGAGATGAAACTCACGGGATTCGATCAAATCATCGTCACTGGCAAGGCAGATAACCTTATTTATCTTCTTGTCACCGACGATGGTGTAAAGTTTGTGGATTGTCCAGAATATGAAGGCAAAAAAATCGTTGAAACGACAGAGGAAATAAGAAGAGAACAAGGGGATGTTGCCATCCAGGTGGCTGCCATCGGACCGGCAGGGGAGAACTGCGTGGCATTTGCCGCAATCGTATCCAGCGGGAACAGGGTGAACGGCCGCACCGGGATGGGCGCTGTGATGGGATCCAAAAACCTGAAGGCTCTGGCCGTGCGCGGTTCCAAGCCTGTCGAGTTTGCCGATCCGCTCGCTTTTCTTGAAGAAAACCGGAAGATCGATCGAGAAATATTGGAACACAGCGAATACACAAAACGCCATAACCTTGGCACCACGATGTTAATGAAGGACCTCGACAGCATCGGCATTCTCCCGACCAATCATTTCCAGGAGGGTGTATGCGCGTATGTGGATGAGATATCTGGGCAGAAACTGGCTAGTTCTTTTAAAGTCAAGAATAAATCCTGTTTCAGCTGCAATGTGCACTGCTCCCGCTATTATATGGCTGATGATCAGGAAGCCGAAGGGCCAGAATTTGAAACCCTTTGCGGATTCACATCCCGGATCGGCAATCAAAGTCTTCCGTTCGCTCTGGAAATGAATGCTTATCTGAATCAAATCGGGATGGATTCGATTTCCACATCCGAGGTGATCGGCTGGATCATGGAGTGCCAGGAAAAGGGGATTATCCATCCACGGGACTTAGCCGGATTCAGCATAACCTGGGGCGAAAAAGAAAAAGTCCGCCAGATCGTAGACATGATCGCTTTCCGCCGGGGGATTGGGGATGAACTGGCGAAAGGAACAAAAAAGCTGGCAGAGCGATTCAGTGAAGAAGCGCAAAAGCTGGTCATGCATGTCAAGGGGTTGGATATCATCTGCGGAGATCCCAGGGGCATCAAAGCTTACGGGCTGACCTACGCCATCGCTTCCCGGGGTGCTGATCACCTTCGCGCCGAGCCCTACTTTGAATTGACAAACAGGAAAGAAGAAGCCAAGAAGCGATTCGGCACAGAAAAGGCGGCTGACAGGCTCGAAGAGGAGGGCAAGGCGGCCCTGGTAAGTTATTCGGAAAAAATTGCGCTTCTCACCGATTGTCTGACCATGTGCAAGAATATCGGGCTTTGCATGGATATTTTAAGTTTGGAGAGAGCCTCATCCCTTTTGAGGGCCGGAACAGGATTGGATTATGCGCCGGAATATTTGGCGAAAATTTTGGCAGATGCCATCGATTTAGATCACGCTTTCAACAAACGTCTGGGAGTGACCAGAGAGGATGACACACTTCCCGAAAGGTTCCAGAAAGAGCCACTGACCAAAGGACCCACAAAGGGTGCAACCGTCGATATCCAAAAAATGGTGGACGAGTATTACAAGATCCACTTGTGGGAAGACTGACGGTTGAAAAGAGAAACATTTACCTCTAATTTTGGCCTTTTGATGACCATGATCGGCGTGGCTGTCGGATTGGGGGCCGTCTGGCGGTTTCCGTACATGGTGGGGAAATTCGGAGGCGCAGCGTTTGTTCTTTTTTATCTGGGAGTTGTTCTTTTTATCGGAATACCGGCTTTGATGGCCGAATGGATCCTCGGCCGGCACACCCAACGGGGCACCCTAGGTGCGTATGAAAAGGGGGCGCTGCCCGGCGGAAAATACGTAGGTTATTTCCTTTTTTTTATTGTGTTTTGGGCAACCGGCTACTACTCCAATGCCTTGGGATGGGTGGGATTTCATGCGTTCGGGGAACTGGTCAATGTCTTTGGGGGAAATCTTGACGCGGGGGCTATCCTCCCTCCCCAACAGGGTTTCGACCTGACTTCCTTTCTGCTTCAGCTTTCGATGACGGCCTTGGTGATATTCACCTGCGGAATCGTTCTCGTGAAGGGTTTGCGAAAAGGAATCGAAAGAACCAGCAAATGGATCGTGCCCTCGCTTTTCGTGATTCTGATAATTTTGATTTTGCGGTCTGTCACGTTGTCTGGTGCTAAACAGGGGATCGATTGGTTTATCGGGAGTTTCCGTTTCGATGCATTAAAACCCTCGGTAATGGCGGCGGCTTTGGGAATGGCGTTTTTTTCGATGTCTTTGGGCGGAACGTTTATGGTCATTTATGGCTCTTATCTCGAAAAAAAGGCAGTAATTTCGAAAAATGCCGTATTTACAGGAATTGCGGCTTCTATGGCAGGCATTCTGGCGGGATTCGCCATTTTTCCGGCCGTTTTTGCTTTTGATCTCGAGCCCAATTCCGGGCCTGGGCTTATCTTTTCTACTTTACCAAAGACCTTTGACTTGATGCCTGCGGGTTGGGTGTTCGGGCTTCTGTTTTTTGTGGGACTGTTTGGTGCCGCCTATCTGTCTGACGTGGCGGCCTTTGAGGTCTTGGTTGCTGGCCTCCTGGATAACACGAAATTGGACAGAAAAAGGGCTGTATTTCTAATATGCGCCATCGTTTATGTCCTCGCGATTCCTCCGATGATCAACATGAAAGTTTTTGTGCCCTGGGATTTGACGTTCGGTTCGGGCATGCAGGTTCTTGGTTCCCTTTTGGCAGTCGTGACCGCAGCCTGGTTCATAAAGAGATATGAATTTCTGAAGGAACTCAATGTAAGGAAAAGTTTTTTTCAAACGTTTTTGTACTGGTGGTTGAGGATTACCGTTCCGGGTGCTATCCTGTTTGTGGGCATCAATTGGGTTCTAGAATCTGTGTTTGACTTTAAAATTTTTGGATGATTCTTTTTGATTAATCCAGGTTGAATTTTTGTCTACTGAGTGCCAATGGGCTTTCTTTTTCTCTTGAGAACGGGCGCAAACGGAATTTGTACGTGTACTCTTTCGGAAAAAGCGTATATTTGTCGTGAGGCCTGGCACCCCAACTGTCATCTCCGCCGACGCCCATTTGCTTGTAGTCCAGGTTCCACGTGACTAGGTCTCTTTTTTCGAGGTCTGTCGCGTGTCGCTGTTCCTTTTCGGGCCCATTCTCAAAATCATCCATCAGGTAATGATTGGCGCTGACGCTCAGCAGAGGCATCCCCACAGCCAGAAGGCCGATACCTTGATCATCCGTTAATGCAACCCACCGTACATCTGTTTTGTTGCCGCTCTCTTGCGGCCGGATGTAAGGATGGTGTTGGTCGATGACTTTGCCCTGATAGAGGTCAACAGCAGCACTGGTCTTCCTGTCCCAGTAGCTTTCGTGGGGGCCGCGTCCGTACCATTCCATATTGTCAAATTCCACAGGTAGGATCATCTGCATCCCGAATCGGGGAAGCTCAGGAAGGGCTCGGTTTCCAGGGGAGAATCTGTTTTCGATATAAATATCCCCGCTTCCCAATATGATGAAACGGCTGTCGTAACGGGAATTTCCTGCTTCGAGAATGGAGGCCACATCGATCTGAACCTGTGAAGGCCCAGTTTTTTTGACGGAAACGTTTTCGATCCTTCGCTTTGTTCCTGTTTTAAACCAAATTTTGCACCGCTCAGGCATTCCGTTTCCGAAATCGTTGTCGTTGGGGGCCCTCCAGAAATTGGGCAATGGGCCTTGTTTGATCAATTCTTTTTTTTCGTAGATGAGGGAGTGAATGGTTCCTTTATCTTTATCAAAAGTGAGGGCGAAAGTGTTTCCTTTTATAATCGCCTGATTTTCCGTTTGGTCCAGCTCAAGCGGAGGAATTTTATCCAAATCTATAGTTTCAGGCCCGGTATAAACCGGCAATTGGAATTGATCCCATGCGACTTCATGCCCTTCAGGAACAAGGTCTGTCTTATGATCTGTTATCCAGCTCAAGTTCAGGAAATATCCCACACCTGGGTTGGGTTGGATTCGGGGAAAAGGGATTCTCACCTCTGTGCTCTCATGAGGATCCACATCCATTCTTGGCATTTTTCCTTCAGCGATGATTTGACCATCCCCCTTCAATTCCCATTTCATCACATAGTCGTTCAGGTTCGTGAAGTCATACAAATTGTTGATCCGAAACCTGCCCTTTTCCAGCTCAACCGGTTCGGCCTTGATGTACTGATAGACTTTTTTAACTTCCCAGATATGGGGATGAATTTCCCTGTCAGGAAAGACCAACCCGTTGATGCAAAAATTATCATCGCTGGGTGTATCAGGCGGGCCAAAATCTCCTCCAAAAGCCCAGAAAGGCGTGCCTGTTTCATCCTTAGCCGCTAAACCCTGGTCCACCCAGTCCCAAATAAACCCTCCCTGGAGTTTTTTGTGTGCGTATATCACATCCCAATAGTCCTGCAGGTTCCCCACGCTGTTTCCCATGGCGTGGGCATATTCGCACAGGATAAGAGGCCGTGGGTCCTTTCCCTCTGCATATTCTTTGATCTCATGGATCCTGTGATACATCGGACAGAAAATATCCGTGTAAGGTTCCAGACCCACATCCTCGCTCTGAACAGGCCTGGATGGATCTCTCTCCTTTATCCACTTATAAGTGGTCTTGAAATTTTGGCCAAACCCGTTTTCGTTTCCCAAAGACCAAATAATAACGCAAGGATGATTCTTATCGCGTTCCACCATCCGGATGGTGCGGTCCAGGAATGCCTGTTGCCATTCCGGTTTATCCGTGAGGGATTTATCAGGGTTGTAAGGTTCCACACCATGAGACTCGATGTTTGCCTCGTCAATTACATAAAGGCCATATTTGTCACAAAGTTCATACCAAAGCGGTGTGTTGGGATAATGACTGGTTCGGACAGCGTTGATGTTGAACCTTTTCATGAGCTTGATATCTTGGATCATTGAATCTTCCCGCAAATAGCGTCCCGTGACCGGATCATGCTCGTGGCGGTTGACTCCCTTGAGGTAGATCGGAACGCCGTTAATCAAAAGCTGGCCGTCTGTAATTTCCACTTTTCTGAATCCGACTTTACATGTGACAACTTCTGCGGTTTGACCTGAGTTGTCGATCAAAGAGAGGAGGAGTGTATAAAGATGGGGTGTTTCAGCGGTCCATTTTTTCGGGTTTTGGATATCCAGGTCGAATACAATTGAAGGCTCCTGCTGTTCACTTGCTTGAAAATCCTTCTTGACCGGAGATTCCAAGATGGATTGGTTTTGCGCATCCAAAAGATCTAGCTGGATACGAAAATCGCCTGTATTTTGAGCCATGTGATTCTGGACAAGTAAAGCAACATTCAGCTTTGCATTGCGGTAGTTGTCATCCAAATCGGTTATGACAAAAAAATCTTGGATATGGACAGAGGGAGTCGAAAACAGGTAAACATCCCGCTCGATACCGCTGATCTTCCAGTAGTCCTGGCCTTCCAAATAAGCTCCGTCACTATAGCGGTAGACCTCCAAGGCAAGAGAATTTTCCCCTTTATGAAGAAATCCGGTGATGTCAAACTCAGCCGGAGTTTTGCTGCCCTGGCTGTATCCCGTGTTTTTCCCGTTGATCCAGACATACATGGCTGATTTCACACTGCCGAAATGGAGGAAAATTTGGCGGCCTTCCCAACTTTCTGGAATCGTGAATGATCTCCTGTAGGACCCCACCGGATTGTCGTCATGGGGGATTCGAGGGGGATCGGATGGAAAAGGATATGCCGTATCAGTATAAATCGGCACACCAAAGCCCTGCATTTCCCAATTTCCGGGAACGGATATATCAGCCCATTGACTCACATCATAATCTTCTCTGAAAAAGTTGATAGGACGGTCAGCCGGTTTTTTAACGTAGTGGAACTTCCAAATTCCGTTGAGGGATTGGTAAAAAGAAGATTTGGAGGGATCGTTTTTAAGGGCCGTTGGAATATCAGGGTAAGGGATAAAGTGACTGTGGGCCGGTTCTTTGTTTTGCCCAAGAACAGCCGGATCTTCCCAGTCATAGGCAGTATCTGTTGATGCAGGATTCTTCGCGCAGCTCAAGATCATAAGAGAAATAACCAGCACGCTAAAAAACAGCAAATACTTGGAATGACGCGATTTCATTTTTTTTCGAAAAAGTCTTGGCCACTGTTTGCCATACCTAAGATAGTCCGGTACAGGATTTTCGACAATTCTTCCATGGTGCTGGGATTGATCGTGTCAGCCGTATCCTTTCTCGTACGGGCAAAGGTGGGAGCTCCGTAGACGGTGATAGTAATGCTGGGAATGCCCTTGCTGAGGAAGAGGTCGGAATCCAACCGTGGCCGGCCAAGGTTAGAGTAAGGATGGGCTTCGAGGGCTTGCTTCCACAGCTCGGGATAATCCTGGGCCCCGAGGGCGCGTGCCTTATCCCCACATCCCACCATGCTCAGATTGAGATATACGATGGTTTTGTTTTTAGGAAAGACTGGTTTTTTGAGGAAAGCCTGGGCGCCCAAAAAAGCCTGCTCCTTGGATCCGAATGCAACGATCAGGACAGACCGTTTGGGTTTGACCGGGCTTTTTGTCAGAGCTTCGGCCACACCCAAAAGCACGGCCACTCCGGAGGCATTGTCATTGGCTCCGGGCATGATCTCGTAACAGAATCCCAAATGGTCCAGGTTTGCGCCCAGGATGATAACTTCTTGTTTGAGTAGAGGATCGATGCCCTCGATCT
>Ga0114930_10004983_pt1 | contig 11030 bp, 8 predicted proteins | sample AnhtaG_FD_87300 | JGI IMG/M metagenome (GOLD analysis project Ga0114930, IMG submission 87300) | Deep subsurface microbial communities from Anholt, Denmark to uncover new lineages of life (NeLLi) - Anholt_01485 metaG | ecosystem: Environmental > Aquatic > Marine > Oceanic > Sediment | place... | reverse complement strand
CTCCGTATCTACTGTCCATGGATACACGCACAGGTATTGGCCGCTTCCTCCAAAATACTTGTACCCCTTAATGTAGCTCCAGTAGGGCATATGGACAGCCATTACACCCATCCATACCGCTGGGGCTTCTTCCACAATATCCTGCTGTATTTTCTTGTAAAGTTCGACTTGCTCGTCGTAATCCGTCGATGCTAATATTTTGTCGTATTGTTTGTTGATTGAATCATTTTCAAGCCAGCTAGAACCCATCCATGTTCCATGTCCCTTATAGGTATAGGGGGCAATAAAGTAGGCTGGAGATGGATACTTTGGTGTAAACTGGAAGCAGGTAATGTGTGATGTCTCCTTGGGATCAACTGCCATTGCAACCATCTTCGGCCAGTACTGAGGACGGAGTTCAACAGTCAGCCCTATCTTCTTGAGTTCGGCTTGTAGCATAAGCCCGGTCCGCTCCTCCCATTCAAGTCCGGTTACATATACGTAGGTTAATTTCATCTTACTAAGTTCATCCGCGGTATATTTCGACTTCTTGATCTCCTCCTTGGCCTTATTAATGTCGTACTTATAGACGAATAGATCAGGGTTGAAACCCCACATTCGATCTGAGGCTAGTGGTCCCGCAGCTCTTGGCGTAGCCCCGCCCATAATGTCCCTAAGGAAAACTTCATCGTTGAATGCCCATGAGATGGCCCTCCTAATGTGGATGTCATCTGTTGGCGGCTTCTGGGTGTTCAAAGACAAGAAATTTAAGCCTACAAGGTCTTTACTCACTACTATACCCGGAACCTTCTCCAATACACGAATTGTCTGTATGGAGAAAGTTTTTGAAGCGAAGTCAACTTCTCCGCTGGCAAGTGCCGTCTTTCTGGCAGCTTCCTCCGGGGTGACCCTATATATGATCTTATCTATCTGATTCGGTTTCCACCCTAGTCGGTAGTCCGGAAATTTAACCATAGTTAAACTCGATAGACGTATCCAACCCCCCTCCTCAATCCGATAGGGTCCAGAGCCGGCATCCTGTCCCTCGTTGATCCAACTAACTCCGTAGTCACCGAACTCTCCGTAGTCTCCAGCCTTCTTGTGCTCCAGGATAATTTTCTTGCTCGCAACCCACAAGACCATCAGCGAAGAGAGGAAGGTTGAGTCGGGTTTTTTCAGGTGGAAAACAACCGTATACTTATCAGGGGTCGTAGTGGTTCCCGGATCGACGATTCCCAGCCATGCCCAGGAGTAACCCTGCTTCAACCGTAGCACTCTATCCATAGAGAAAGCAACATCCTCCGAGGTGAGCTCTGATCCATCATGAAACTTCGCATTTTCTACTAGATGCATTGTGTAAGTAAGTCCATCACCAGATATCTCATAATCAGTGACCAGCATGGGTTCCAAGGTCGTAGTCCCTGCCTCGTCTATTCCAGATACAAACAGCGATTCATAGCAATTCACCTGTACCCATATGCCTGGAAGATCGCTGGCTGTGTGGGGGTCGATTGTCTTGATCGGATGTTCCCTTGCTACAGGTAGAACGATCTCCTTGTTTGGCGCTGCATAAGCAGCTACTCCAATGCCAGCAACGATGATAATGCTGACCACCATAGTAGCTAGTACTCTTGATCTTGATTTAGCTTTGCTCGAATTTCTCATTTTAACCCCTCCATTGTGGTTAATGTAAACATGACTCTGTGCCACCATTCTGTCACCTGGTCTGGAAGGGTATCTCCCTTCCTCATTAAACAACCCAATATACCAACTTTAACCTCTTGGTCGACTCAATTTCACCTCCTTATCTCCCGAAGCTCGGAACCTTCACTCATTTTGCATATTGCTATTTGACCATCTTTGCATGCACACGGCTTTAAGATGCACCCAAAAAAGAAAGAGTGATTTCGTTGCTTGCCGATTCTACGACTTCCATTAAGCTCTTTAGTCCTGCTCTTCTCCGAAATCACTACAAAACCGGCTATGCTGATTGCTGCCATTGCTCCGCTTCAATAGTTATTAGGTCGGAGCTAAGGTTCACGGCCTATCTAGTTCTTTCCCTTGCTTTGTTTCTTACCCCGGTCCCCATGAGTCGCCTTATTCTCCTTTTTTCCTAGTTGCTCCAGTTGCTCCGCCACTTCTGGGAGCTCTAGCTCCTCAAGCTTTTGCCTCGTAGGCAGGCTCGTCTCAACGTCCCAACCTCTTGACGCATAGTATTCGTCCTTAGACTTTTCAAGTTTATCTCTGATCAAATGTTCCCCTGAGCTTGCAGGTTTAAAGAATCTTTCAGGTGGATAGTCATGCTTCCTGGTAAAGCCTTCTCGGACATTGAATGCTTTGTGCAGATTCAATACTCTCTCCCCGATATGCCTCAGTTCCTCAGCAGTTAGGTCAAATCCGGTGGCAGCTGTATAAAGCTTCGCATAGTCTTCCATGTTTATTCCCTGACGCATATTTCTTTGGGACATGAACACACATGTACCCATGATGTCCACTACGGCCTTAAAAATCTCAGTCCAAGCCACGAGCTTCCCCTTCCCTTCATATGCGGTTCTATCCCCTGCTGTCCTAACGCCATAGAACCTCTCTGCTACCTCAGGACTCACTGCACTACCCTCACATACCGGAGCGCCTCTTAGATGACCCCCACCCGTACATGCGACGATCACTCCGAGTGCATATCCGATCTTGCCTATAAGTGACTCTTCAAGGTCCTGACCTTTGATATGCATAGCATATTTCTCCGACCCCTTTCCAACTATTTGGGAGGCTCTCCAGCTGCCCTCGGCTAGGAGATCTCCGAAGCCCTCTCGATAGGCAATCATCTTGATGAGTTGGATCACCGTTTCATAGTCCCCCCATTTAAGCTTGAGGCCTCCTGTGTCCCTCTCGGTCAATATACCCTTTTCATAGCACTCCATGGCCCAGGCTATGGGGCCGCCTGTATTATCAGCATCAAGCCCCAACTGGTTGCACATTTTTGCCATTTTGATTACAGCAGGGAGACAGTCGATGTCTAGTTTAGTCATGAGAGAACTAGCTACTCCCAGATCGAAGCTCTGACCTTCTACGCCACGATACAGGCCATCCGTAATTCTTAGATACTTCTTACAGGCAACGGGACAGGCGAAGCAGGCTAGGTCTCTTACGTGATACTCCTTCTTTATTTCCGTCTTTCTGACCTTCTCAGGGTCCCAGGTCACATCTTGGAAGTTGCGCACAACGATATTTCCTAAATAATTAAAGGCTTCCAGACTGCTAAACGTACCCCCCTGCCTGAGTTTATGGAAAAGGGGGGCGGTTTTTATCCTCTTACTTAACATCTCAGCTAGCTGCATAAATTCATCTGATTTTGCAATAGAAATTCCCCCACTGCCTCTGACGGCGACTGCCTTGAGATTTTTTGAGCCCATTACGGCCCCAAGTCCACATCGAGAAGCAGAATGGCCACCACTGCCCATAATGTTTGCTCCTCTGACGAGGTTTTCGCCTGCGGGACCTATAGTCAACAGTTGGATGTCCCTATCGCCATGCTCTTCTCTAATCATATCTTCGGTTTCCCGAGTCGTTTTCCCCCAGAGATGCCCAGCGTCCCTAACCTTCACATCTCCATCGTTAACATCTATATAACACGGTTTCGAGCTTCGTCCCCGAATGACTATGTGGTCGTACCCAGCGAACTTCAGTTCAGGTCCAAAATGGCCACCTAAACAACTGCTGCCGACGCCCCCGGTAAGGACGTTCTTACTAGCCACATAGAACCTACCCGCTGTCGGAACTGCTGTCCCCGTCAAGACTCCTGTTCCGATGATAATCTCGTTAGCAGGATCTAAGGGCCATATGCCTGGAAAAACATCATTAAACAAGATCCACTGGTTTATCCCCTCCCCTCCTATGAATCTCTTGGCGTACTTCATAGTTGGCTCTGTCGATATCTTTCCAGTGGATAAGTTCACCCTCAAGATCTTCCCAGCGTATCCGTGTGTTCTCACAACCATTTTTCACCTCCTCCTGGACTCGCTAAAAACTAATTAACACCTTTGCTCTTATTATTAGTCCCCCCCCCTGATTAGGAGGAAATGCAGTGCTGATATCATCACATAACTCTAAGACAATCCCTAATTTTTTAAATGACAAGCTACATAATGTTTCTTCACTATTTCCATTAAGAGGGGCTCTTCCTTGCTGCAAATAGGTTTAGCATATCTGCATCGAGTATGAAAGTAACAACCAGAGGGAGGATTAATAGGACTGGGCACATTACCTTCTAAGACTATCCGCTTTCGGTTTAAGGTAGGGTCAGGTACAGGCACAGCAGAGAGTAAGGCTTCAGTATAGGGATGTAGAGAATTACAATATAACTCTTCGGTATCAGTTAATTCTACAATCTTTCCTAAGTACATTACCGCTACTCGGTTGGAGATATGTTTTATCACACTTAAGTCATGAGCAATAAAAAGATAGGTAAGTCCAAACTTGGTCTGAAGGTCTTCTAATAGATTTATTACTTGGGCTTGAATGGAAACATCTAAGGCCGAAACTGGTTCATCGCAGACTATCAGCCTGGGATTCAAGGCTAAGGCTCGAGCAATTCCAATTCTCTGCCTCATCCCCCCGCTAAGCTCATGAGAATATTTTCTCCTATAGCTAGGTTCCAGTCCTACCCTCTCTAAAAGATTACATACTCGCTCCCCTTTTTCCTTTCCTTTAGCTATTTTATGAATAATTAAAGGTTCTCCTATGATATCTCCTACCTTCATCCGGGGATTGAGAGAAGCATGGGAGTCTTGAAAGATAATCCCCATATTCCGTCTTAGGACTTTCATCTTTTCTTTGTCTAATTTAAAGATGCTTACTCCTTCGAAATCTACCTCTCCTCCCGTAGGCTCTAAGAGTCTTAAAATTAGTCTACCGATAGTGGTCTTTCCGCATCCAGATTCCCCTACCAAACCTAAAATTTCTCCTTTTTTGATGAAAAAACTTACTCCATCTACCGCTTGAACATAGTCTACTATTTTAGAAAAAAACCCTCCCCGTATGGGAAAATACTTTTTTAATCCTCTTACTTCAAGCAAGATTTTCTCTTTCAAATTTTCTTGTTCCTTTTATAATCTTTCAGTCTGAATAGTTAGTTTTTCTTTAAATTTAAAATTTTTACTTTTCTCTTTATTATACATAAAACAACGTACCTTATGATTATTACTTACCTCCTCTAATTTTGGTTCTTCTTTACACAAACTTTTAGCAAATTTACAGCGGGGGTGAAATCTACATCCAGCAGGTAATTCCATGGGCCTAGGCACCATTCCAGAAATGACTTCTAGCCGCTTCTTTTGGGTATCGGTCAAACGGGGAATGGAATTATAAAGAGCTTGAGTATAAGGATGCTTGGGTTCTTTAAAGATGGTTCTCACATCAGCGTACTCTACTGTTTTACCGGCATAGACTACTGTTACCTCATCAGCTACTTCAGTAATTACTCCTAAATCGTGGGTAATCATCATTACGGCCATCCCTATTTCTTCTCTTAACTTTTTGATTAACTCTAAAACTTGAGCCTCAATGGTTACATCTAAAGCAGTGGTAGGTTCATCAGCGATAAGTAACTTGGGTCTGCAGGCTAGAGACATAGCAATCATTGCCCTCTGTCTCATTCCTCCGCTCAGCTGATACGGGTATTCATCAATTCGTTGCTCTGGAGAGGATATATTCACCAATTTTAGCATCTCTATCGTCTTCTCACGGGCTTTTCTTTTATCTAATTTTTGATGCAACACGATAGTCTCTATAATCTGATTCCCTATGGTATAAACCGGGTTTAAAGAAGTCATGGGCTCTTGAAAAATCATAGAGATATCATTCCCACGAATCTTTCTTATCTCGGAGGGGCTTTTCTTTAAAAGATCTTCTCCTTCAAACCAGACTTCTCCCTCAATAATCTTTCCCGGAGGGCTGGGTACCAGCTGCATTATGGAAAGAGCGGTAACACTTTTACCACAGCCTGATTCTCCTATCACACCCAGGGTTTCCCCTTTTTTAATAACAAAATCTACCCCATCAACTGCCTGGACTACTCCTTCTTCGGTATAAAAATAGGTTTTTAGGTTTTTTACTTCCAGTAATATATCACTCAATACTTTTACTCCTCTTATTTGCAAATTACTATTGGGCCATATGTCTCCATACCTCAGGAAAAGCTTCAAACATTACCACAATGTTTTCCGGAGGGACATCGCTTTGAATATTACACACTAGACTAAAGACGAATCCACCCCGGGTGCGAGTGCCTCGATGTCCCTCCTCCCCCAGCTCCATTCGGCTCTCACCTTCTGTCGCAAACAAAAGAAATTACAGTGAGGTACGTGGATCAAGTTCATCACGAAGTCCGTCCCCAAGCAAGCTAAAACCGAGTACTACAATAAAAATAGCAAGACCAGGAAACGTAGGAACCCAAAAATAATGCTGAATGTAAGTCCTGCCTACAGCCACCATAGCTCCCCATTCAGGGGTCGGTGGCTGGGCACCTAGTCCAAGAAAACTAAGACTAGCAGTAGTCAAAATTGCCATTCCAGAATCCATGGTCATTTTTACTATAAAGGGCGAGACACAATTTCGGGCTATATGAGTGACAACTATGCGGAGATCCGAACATCCGATACTGCGGGCAGCCTCTACATATATTTTGCCTTTTTCAGTTAATAGTAAAGCTCGTGCAAGTCTAGCATAACTAGGCCACCAAATCACCACAACGGCTAGAACGGCATTGAAAATTCCAGGTCCAAGTGCACTTACCATAGCCATTGCTAGGATCACCTTTGGAAAAGATAATACTATATCAGTAAACCTCATGAGAACAACATCTATTAAACCACCCTTATAAGCTGCAATGACACCAATAAGGACACCAATGAATAGGGAAGGGATGACAACTATAGGTGCTATTGCCAGAGAAATACGAGCTCCGGTCAAGACTCGTGATAAAATATCACGCCCGGCATCGTCTGTGCCAAAAGGATGCGAAGCACTAGGTGGTTTCAATCTATTTACTGCATCAAGCTGTAAAGGATCATATGGGGAAAGATAGGGCCCAAAGATAGCTCCTGATATTACAATAAGAATAAAAAAGAGGCCTATTATATTTAGAGGTTTTCGTAAGAATCTTTTGAGGTTCTTATTGTTCATCGCACTATATCAAGCATTCTAAAGGTAGTTTAAGTATTCCCTTTCCTTACCTCTTCTAGCATTCGCTCCTCTACCAAGGAGAGCTCCTTTTCCAAAGTCTCAAGAAGACAAAGGTCTCTATTTAAGAGATCCATCTCAATTTCAAGGATTCTCTTGGTGTATTGGGCAATTTTTCTTGCGCATCGTAGAGTGAGAGGATAACCTTTTCTTTTAAAATTCTCGATAAGCTCCTCCGGATTCATACTATTGATTTGAGCCGCAGTTAGTCGGGACTTGATTAACCCTCTTGCTGCCGGAAATGTCCAGAGGTCACTAAAGAGAGGCTGATTATCATTGTACTTACTCATCAGGCCTGGATAAATCTTATTGAGCCGGGCCTTGATTTGGTTTTTAAGACAAGTTTGCATCTTGAGCTTCTTTTCTCTCCAGAAGGTCTCCTCCCTTAAGTTTAGATAAGTACCTGCCTCCTCTAAGTTATACTCATAACCTTTTCCCCTCATGAGAAGATCCCCGATGACCCCTAAATCGATGTCATCAGTTTTAAGACCAACGAGCATATCCTGAGCCCTATTGGCATAGGTAGCGCTGGGGTTAATAAACTCAACTTCTTTAAAATCTTCCTTTAGATGTCGGGCCAGATTCTCATGATAAGGACCTGTAGGTTCAAGAGCAAAGAAAACTTTTTGAGCTTCCCTTTCCTCTACAGCTTTACCTATCCTCTTCTTAAAGTCCTCATATCCATCCTCGAAAACATCAAATTCAAATGGACTATCTAATATCCTGCCTTCAAAGTCAAAGATCAAAGCCTTGTGGTAATCTTTGGAGATATCGATACTTATTCCCAGGATCTTTTCCTTTTCGATCCCCTTGATCTTTCTTCTAAATTTCTCTTGTTTTTCTTCTCTGATATACCTTCGCTTCCTTTTACTCATGGCCTCTTACTCCTTTTGCTATTTCTTCTATTCTAGCCCTTTTTCTCTTCGAAGGTAAGATGCCTTAACTTCTACTCAACACCTTGCTCTATTTCTATTGTACTAGAACGAAAACTTAAATTACCTTGCATTCTATTCATAACTTAAGTCTAGGGTCCAAAAACCCATATAATATATCAATCACCAGACTGCTCAAAAGAAAAATTACACCGAATACTAAAGTTACTCCCATTAATGCGGGATAGTCCAATTTCATGCTAGCCTTATATGCGTATGATCCAATGCCTGGCCAACCAAAAATGGCTTCCGTTAATACGGCTCCACTCATTATCTGTCCGACTTGGACTCCTAGTAAAATAAGTACCGGTAAGATCGCGTTTTTCATCGCGTATTTGAAAACTACTACTCTTTCCGTAAGGCCCTTTGCCCGAGCAGTCATGATATAGTCTTCCCCCATCACATCAAGTAAACTCGCTCGGAGCATACGTACTATCATTGCTATAATCCCCTGACTTAAAGCAAAAGCTGGTAAAATTAAATGCTTTATTGCTTTCCCCAAAAGCTTCAGATTTCCTGCAAGCAAGCTATCGATTAAAATGAAACCGGTCAGATAGGGAGGCGTCATCCCTACTGGCACTCTACCAGATGCTGAAAGCCACCCTAAAGTACCATAGAATACAATTTGGAGGATGATACCATACCAAAATACAGGCATTGATACACCAATCACACCTAGAATCCGAGAACCATGATCTAAAGGGGTTCCTGGCCTTGTTCCTGACAGTACTCCCAAAGGTACTCCAATGATAACTCCAAGTATCACAGCAGTCAGAGTGAGTTCTATTGACGCAGGAAGCTTTTCAACTAGATCTTCAGCTATTGGACGCCTAGTATACATTGACCTCCCCAATTCCCCTCTCAACAGACCCTTCAAAAACAGTATGTACTGAGTAAAATAATCTTTGTCCAGTCCAAATTCCTCCCTAACTTTTTCAATTTGTTCGCGTGTTGCGTCCAAACCGGCAGCAAACATCGCTGGATCTGCTGGCACAGACCTTGAGAGTATAAACACAAAAGTAGCCAACAACAGAAGTGCTATTACTGCAAAAATTGATCTACCAATCAGATAAGCAAACATCGTTGTTATCGGTGGGATTCAACTCCTGAAGAGAGCCGAATCCCACCCGTATTCTCCTCTTATTCCCTTTTTTCTACCCGAACGGAATAGACACGGAATTCAGTTGTTGAGGTTTTAACAGGGTAGTATGTTATCCCCTTTCTAAATGCTCCCGGACTTACTTTCATATTGAGGTATACAGCAGGACAGTCTTCCATTACGATCCTGGCTATCTGCCTTATCAACTCAAGTCGTTTTTCGTCATTCACCATCTCCTCTGCTTCCTCAGTTAACCTATCCACCTCTTCATTTTGATAGAACATAAAGTTTCTGTACCCAATAGACTTGCTATGAAGTACCAGGTTGGCAATAGCCACTGCGGTGCCATCGCTCGAAGAAGCGTAATATGGCACGATATCCAGTGCAGTTTCTTCATGATGCATTAACCCAACCAATTGAGCCCAGGGTATTGTTCTAATATTTAGTTTTATCCCGACTTTTTTAAGCCCATCCTGTAATACTAAACCCGTTTTTCTTTGCACAAGATCGCCCTCATTAAGTCCCATTGTGAGCTCTAATTCACCTGGCTTATAACCGGCCTCTTTTAGCAAGACTTTGGCCTTCTCAATGTCATAGGGATATTTTTGAAGATTGGGTATTTCTCCTCCCGTAAGTTCGGGTAGGAAGGGAGTGTTAGCACGCGGGAGATCCCTCTCTCTGAGCTTGCAGTATTCCTCAAAATTAAAACTATGTGCAACGGCTCGCCTAACTAACAGGTTAGTTAGGGGGTCTTTAGCATTATTTAGTTGCAATTGGAATACACACAAAGATGGGACGAAGCGGATACCGATATCAGGGTTTCCGCGTAACGAGGGGATCTTCTCCTCTGCAATAGACATTATAATGTCAACGTCTCCCCTCTCCAGCATTAAGCACGCTGCTGTAGGCTCGATCTGGCTTAGAGCAATTAGCTCGCTTACCTGGTTTCGTTGCCATCCCCTCCAATAGTCCTCGTTTCGGACTATTTTTATATATTGGTCCCTCACCCATTCCGCAAGAAGGTAAGGGCCAGTTCCAACAACGTGAGCCTGAAACCAATTCTTGGCCCAAGGATCATCCGCTGTTCTATGCTCACGGACCACTTTAGGGCTCACTATACGAAACCAAGGAAGACTTCTCAGAAAAGCAGCGCGCGGAGCCTTCAAATAGAACTTGACCGTATATTGATCCACAACTTCAACTCTATCCACATACTGGAAGAATCTAGCTGGACCCAGACCTATATCCATTAAACGGTCGAAGTTAAATGCAACTGCCTCAGCGTTAAAAGGTGCACCATCAGTGAACTTAATTCCTTTCCTTAAGCGGAAAGTCCATTTTTTCCCGTCCTCCGAAATATTCCAGGACTCTGCTAATATAGGTTCGACCTCCAGAGTGTCCTTCACAAAACCTACCAAACCCTCCGCCACCGAATAGGTTATGTTCTTTGACAACATCATCCAGGTAATCTGTGGGTCCATCATATCAGCCTCCTCTCGATAAATTACTCTTAAGGTATATCCCGGAGGACTTTCGCCCTTGCCTTCTGCTATCCCCACACCAACCATAAGCGCTGTAACCACTAAAATACTCAAACTTACTAGTAATCTTTTCCTCACTTTCATCTTCTTCTCTCCTTTCAATTTAAGACATGATTCATTCTTTCCTAAAAGTTCCCAAAAAAAGAGAAATTAATCTTTCAGCGTTTCCCTTATTTGGAAAGCTTTCTTTGTTCCAAAGATAGATCGACCTGCCTACCCCATCACTTCCTTTTCAGCCCT
>Ga0114930_10004982_pt1 | contig 11033 bp, 5 predicted proteins | sample AnhtaG_FD_87300 | JGI IMG/M metagenome (GOLD analysis project Ga0114930, IMG submission 87300) | Deep subsurface microbial communities from Anholt, Denmark to uncover new lineages of life (NeLLi) - Anholt_01485 metaG | ecosystem: Environmental > Aquatic > Marine > Oceanic > Sediment | place... | reverse complement strand
CGTATTGATTACAGATAAATCCCTGACTCCTAATATGGACATGTGTACTGTTCTGGGTATTGGCGTGGCAGTCAGTGTCAAAACATCAACCTCTGTCCGCAGCTTTTTTAGCTTTTCCTTATGCCTGACACCAAACCGCTGCTCCTCATCGATAATAATCAAGCCAAGGTTCTTAAACGCAACATCTTTTGAGAATAACCGGTGTGTCCCTATAACTATATCAATCATGCCTTTTTGCAGTCCATCAACAATGGCTTTTTGCTCTTTTCGTGTGCGAAAGCGGGAGAGCATTTCAACCTCAATCGGAAACTGTTTTAACCGTTCTCGGAATGTCTCAAAATGCTGCTGTGCGAGTATGGTCGTGGGAACAAGAATCGCTACCTGCTTGCTGTCGTTTACTGCTTTAAAGGCGACTCTCAGCGCAACTTCCGTTTTTCCGAATCCCACATCGCCGCATATGAGCCGGTCCATGGGACAGAGAGATTCCATATCCTTTTTAATATCCCAGCAAGCCTTTAACTGGTCGGAAGTCTCATCATATTGGAATGATGCTTCCAGTTCACGCTGCCACTGCGTATCAGTCGAAAATGCGAATCCTTTTTGAGAGAGTCGTTTAGCATAAAGGTTGATAAGGTCTTTCGCAATATTCTGAACCGATTTTTTCGCGCGGAGTTTCAAGCGTTCCCAATCCGCTCCGCCCAGTTTGCTGAGTTCAGGCTTGTATCCCTCTTTTGAAGTGTATTTTTGCAGATTCGGCAGTTTTTCAATATTCAGATATAGTGAATCCCCGTCTCTATATTCAATCTTCAGCGCTTCCTGCTCGCTCTGGCCTATGGTAATTTTTTCCAGACCGAGGTAGCGCCCTATGCCGTAATCTTCATGTACAACATAATCCCCAATATTCAGAGACAGCTCGTCAAAAAGAACCTTCCGTGCACGGTATATTCGTTTTGGTTTTCGAAAACGCTTGCGTGAAAAAATTTCATGATCATTAATCAGAGCCAATTTCTCTTCAGGGTAAATAAAACCCTCAGATAGAGAACCGACCTGAACAAAATATTTCGCCGCAAGGAGGTCTTCCTCCAGAATTAACTCTTTAAGACGGTCTGCCTGACCCTGATTATCACAAAAAACCGCTACAACAAGATTCGGGTAATTGCTGGAAGCCTCGTTAAATAATTCCGAAAATAGTTTAAGGTTTCGACCGAACTGCGGCAATGTCTTAAAGTTGAAATGGATCGCATTAGGACGGTTTACCGCGGTGAGGGTGTTGCAAATGTAAGCAGAATCCCGGGATTCAAACAGGTGTTCAATTTTCTGAAATATCTTTTGCGAATCAACTTCATCGCCATATTGTCGCCTTTCTTCAGTGTATTTCCATCTTTCCCAATATTCTCCGAGCGTCTTTTGTGCTTGAATCGGTTGATGGAAAAATATCGGTGACGACTCGTGAAAGTACGCAAGAATCGATGACTCATCTTCCGGCAAGTCGGGCATCAATCCCCCGAGAATATCAATGATAGGTGGTACAATTGCAACGCTGTCAATATGTCGAATTGAACACTGGTCATTTATATCGAAAATTCGGATTGATTCGATGGTATTACCATCAAATTCGATACGAATAGGTTCGAGCGAGGTCGGTGGAAATATATCGATAATACCGCCTCGGACGGATATATCACCAAAATCTTCCACCATGTTTTCCCTGCTGAACCCCTCTTCAATGAGATAATTAACTAACAGGTTAAAATCGGTTTCCCTGCCTTTATTAAGTGTCAGTATACGGTTTTTAAATACCCGGGGAGAAACAATCGGATGAAGCAGCGTCCGGATTTCAACTATGTATATACCCGGCAGTCCAAGGCTTAAGTTCTGTAGACATTTCAGCCGGGCAAGCTTTATGTCGGTATTGATCTGTTTATCTTCTAAGTGCATACCGCGGTAGGCAGGAAAATAATTTATTTCACCTTTACAGATTGTCTCGAGATCTTCCTGCAGAAGCTCTGCTGTTTTGTAGTCGGCTGTTATAACGATTAATTGTCCGCCGTGCTGCGCAGATAATCCTGAAATAAGCAGTGAAGCTGCCGAGCCGATCACTCCCGTCACGGCAAAATGATCTCCGGCGGATGCTTTTGCAAAACATCTCCGGAATGATTCCGAGCCATGCAGTTGTTCTATAAATTCCTTAAAATCCATAATATTTCAGATGTTACGATATTTCCGTAGTGCCAGCTTTTACGATATTTCCGTATCAGTTAAAAACCTTTGGGTCAGCTATTACAATATTTTCGTAGGGGCAGCCCTTGCGGCTGCCCAAATTTATACCTAAGCGGCACGTTTACCCTCTCATTATTCATATGATTATCAAAATTCCAAATATTGTAGGTGTAACCCCGCTAAGCTGGATTAAAATGTTGTATGGATTTTCATAATAAGGTGTTTAATTTCACTTTTATTTTCATTCCCACGAAAGTGGGAATCCAGTTGAATTTTTTATGGATTCCCGTTTTCATGGCGAAAGCCACTCACATAGTGACCCCGAGTACTCGGGGCACTTTCGTGGCGGGAATGACATTGATTTCAGTTTAAATTTTTTAGTTTCTCATTTTCACTGTCGAAGGTGTTCTTTTGGCATAGACACCAATTCGTGGCACATAGTGACCCCGAGCACTCGGGACACCTTCGACTTATTTCAGGATCTACGTGCATACTGAAAATATTTATGGCTGAAAGCTGATTGCTGAAAGCTGATAACTAACAACCATTTCCTTCTCTTAGTCTCCACGCCTCGGCAATTAAATCATTCCTTTCGTATCCCTAAATTTTGAAGTGCAATCCGAACAAATCCATCAGCCTTTGATAGTTCTCGAACCGAAGTTTCAAAAGATACATTTCCCAGGATCATAATAATTGCTGTTTTTACGTGTCCTTTAGCCTCGTGCAGGATTTTTTCTGCGGTTTTATAATCAACACCGGTTACCATCATAACCACCCGTTTCGAGCGCTCCACGAGTTTCCGGCTTGTCATCTGTAAATCTATCATCATATTCTTATAAACTTTACCCAATCGAATGAAAGATGACGTAGTTAACATATTCAAAACCATTTTCTGTGCGGTACCAGCCTTCATTCTGGTCGAACCCATAATAGCTTCCGGTCCGACAACCGGACATATCGCAACATCCGCTTTCACTTTGAGTTCACTGCGCGGTGTGCACGTAATATAAATTGTTTTAGCACCCAGGCTGCGTGCATATTCTAAAGCGCCGATAACGTAAGGCGTCCGTTTGCTCGCCGTTAAACCGCAGAGGACATCCAGTTTACAAAAATTTCGTGCCAGGAGGTCGTTTATACCCCCGTCTTCATCATCCTCGGCGCCTTCCTGTGCACGTATTAATGCATCGTATCCTCCGGCAATAATACCCTGTACCATTTCAGGATCGCTTCCGAACGTTGGCGGACACTCTGAAGCGTCAAGCACACCAAGCCGCCCGCTTGTACCGGCTCCAATGTAGAATAACCGCCCGCCGTTTTCAAAGGCATCGACAATTATATTAACACCTTCCTCAATCGCCCACAACTCCTCTTTAACGGCGGAGTGTATACGAGAATCTTCCTTGCTTATCAACTTGAGAATCTCACCGGTAGACGCAGTATCGATTCTCTCGGTTTCCGGATTTCTCTGTTCGGTAATCAGGTTTTTTAACTCTTCAAAGAGCTTTTGTGAATCGCTGTGATTAGACATTAATCCCACACAAATAATATCTATGTTGTTGTTAATACTGCAATTACAGCAAATAAAGATTTCTTGGAATTATTATTTATTAAAAAGTGTGATAAATCAGTTGTGGATATATTCCATTTTTCTGTATCTGCCTCTTTTAGTTCTTCTTTCAACTTGCTTCCTTTGGGAAAAAGACATATTCCTTTTCGCTTGGTCTCATTTTTCAGAAAAGGTTCAGCCCATTCCAGAAGCCGGGAAAGCGGGGCAACAGCGCGGGCAGCAACCACGTCAAAATAACCTCTTAGAACGCTGTCTTTTGCAGCATCTTCAGCCCTCATGCAGATTGGACGCACATGTTCAAGACCGAACATACCGGCAACCAAATCCAGGAAAATAACCTTTTTCCTCTGAGATTCAAGCAGTGTAAGCTCTAAATCTGTGTTCCATATTTTTAGCGGTATTCCCGGCAGCCCCGCGCCAGCGCCGATATCAAGAATTCGTATTGAGCCCGACAGGTCTACAGCTTTGGTAAGAAGAAGGGACTCAAAAAAATGCCGTAATGCAATTCTTGGTATATCTCTATGCGCTATAAGGTTTATTTTCCGGTTCCAGATAATGATCTGCCGTGCGTATTTAGTCAATAATAAGAGTCCATGAGGATTGAGAGAAATGCCTGCGGCGTTTGTAATTTCCCGTAAATACTCGATTTGTGCATTTACAGAATTAAGGGCGGCATCTAATTCGCCGCCGGATAATGATTGTATGTCAGCAGAATGTTTCACGTGGAACATGTAGAAATGCCTACACCGTGTTTTCGAAGATGTATCATAAGGTTTGTGATATCTGAAACGGAAATTCCCGCTATGCGGGATGCCTGTCCAAGTGTGCGGGGACGAAATCTTTGTAGTTTTTCACGAGCTTCCATTGATAAAAATTCAAGGTCCTTATAGGAAATCGTCTCCGGTAATAACGTATTTTCCATGCGAGCTACATGTTCTGATTGCCTGTTGAGCCTGTCAATATATCCAGCATATTTAACTTCCATTTCAACCTGCGCCGAAAATGCTTCGGAATTGGCAAAATCATTTCCCGAATCAAATCCCGAATCGATCTCAGCTATATGTGACAGCGAAATTTCAGGTCTTTTCAACAATTTATATAACGTCTCGACATTACGCAGTGGTGTGCTCGGAACTCTTTCTAAAGTTGGATTTGCCCGGGCGGGCTGTACTCGTTTCCATTTAAGATATTCCACTACTTTCTCACGTGCAGCTTTTTTCAGCTGCATTTTATTGTAAAGGTTCTCCGGAATTAAACCGAAACCGCGCCCGTAATGCATTAACCGTTCATCCGCATTGTCCTGCCTCAAAAGAAGACGGTATTCTGCATGGGATGTAAATAACCGGTAGGGTTCTTCAATTAGTTTGGTTATCAGGTCGTCGATAAGCACGCCGATATATGCTTCAGAACGTTGCAATACAAGCGGTTCTTCGTCTCTCAAATACTGGACAGCATTCAAACCCGCCATAATACCTTGGGCAGCCGCTTCCTCATAACCTGATGTGCCGTTGATCTGTCCCGCAAGAAACAGGCGGTCTACTGCTTTTGTCTCTAACGATGGCTTAAGTTGGTCCGGTGGAAAATAGTCATATTCTATGGCATAACCATATTCCAGTATTTTGACATTCTCCAATCCCGGGATAGACCGCAGTCCGCGCACTTGAACGTCAACCGGCAGGCTTGTGGAAAATCCGTTTATATAGACCCAGTGTGTATTAAGGCCCTCGGGTTCAAGAAAAATTTGATGCCGTGTTTTATCCGCAAACCTGTCGATTTTAACCTCTATGGATGGGCAGTACCGGGGACCAACCCCCGTAATTATTCCGGTAAAAAGTGGGGATTCACCAAATCCCTCGCGTAAAATATCGTGCGTCTTCTCATTTGTCCAACCTAAATAACAACAAATCTGAGGCATCGTGATTTGCTCGGTGCTGAAAGAAAACGGCTGGAGTTTAGGATCACCGTCCTGGCGGTCAAATTTTGACAAATCAATTGTTCTGCCGTCGAGCCGCGGCGGTGTGCCGGTTTTTAATCGCCCATAACGAATTCCGTAACTAGCGAGACTCCGGGTCAAACCAACAGCGGGCGGCTCACCAATTCTACCGCAGTCAAAAGACTGTTTCCCTCTGAATCCTTTGCCCCCAAGGAATGTTCCGCTTGTAATAATAACTGCACGAGTCGCGATAGTTTCCCCGGTCTTCAGTGTAACCCCGGCTATTCCGTTGTTTTTCACCACAATACCGGTAGCTTCCCCGCAAGCATACACCAGGTTAGGCTGGTTTTGCAGGGTATTCACCATATGCTGTGAATAAAGCGTTTTATCAGCCTGTGCCCGTGGTGACCATACGGCAGGTCCTTTTGAGCGATTCAGCATGCGGAATTGGATGCCGGTAGCATCTATGGTTTTTGCCATCTGACCGCCCATCGCATCTATTTCCCGTACAAGATGCCCTTTTGCCAGCCCGCCTATTGCCGGATTGCAGGACATTTTCGCCGCAGCCGAAGTGTCCATTGTCAGTAGCAGAACTTTCATGCCGCAGCGGGCACAAACAAGCGCAGCTTCGCACCCCGCATGTCCTGCACCAACAACGATTATATCATATCTGTCATCATTTGCCATGTTTCACGTGAAACAATTATTGTTTTTACCGCAGAGTTCGCAGAAATAAATAATAATTCAAAATACAAATTTAAATATTTTAGATTTGTATTTAACATATTACCTAATGTATTCAAGTTCTATTATTATATAGCCAACATTTTGATATTATTGATAGTACTTTGGTAAATTTTGATTTATTGTTATATTTAATGTATATGGATACCTGTTAAACAAGTAAAATATGTTGTTGTCATTCCTGCGAAAGCAGGAATCCATTGAGCAAATATCAACATAAAGGACTGGATTCCCCCGAGCACTCGGGGGAATGACAGATGTGAATTTACAAAATTTGCCAAAGTTTTGTTATTGAAGTAATTGTAAGACCAAATCCTGAATCCCGCTAAGCGGGACAGGACGACAGACGGCATTACTATCGTTTTAAATATTTTTCAGACATGCTGTCATCTTGCACGGCCAGTTCTGTCATTCTGCGCCGCCCGCCCTGTCATCCTGAACCGCCCGCCCTGTCATCCTGAACTTGTTTCAGGATCTAATTTGCTCAACTATTATATCCTCACTCGAATCTTGTGGCAAAATCCGTCACTTCGTGGCACAAAGTTATAGATTTGCAGTGGGACACCAAGAAAAGCAGGATTTTTGAATAAATCCGTTTAAATTCTCTGCGATCTCTGAGCCTCCTTTGCGTTCTCTGCGGTTTTATTTACTATTTGCCGACACAATAATTCTTGAATATTATTTCATAAATATCTTCCTGCGGTTTTGTGCCGATAAATTGATCTAACGAATCTATGCACTCGTTTAAATCAAGACAAATATACTCAAGAGAGACATTGGTTTGTAAGCCTTCAACGGACCGTTTGAGCGCATTACGACCGGAACGCAGCAACTGCTTCTGCCGCATGCTTGTTATAATTGTACCTTCATAATGCTGTACATTCAATGATTCCATTATTTTCGATATTTCTTTCCGCAGTCTGGAAAGCCCCCATCCCATTTTTGCTGAGATTACAATATGAAAACCGTTCGTACATTCTTTTTGGATTTGTCCCCGCTCAATCGTACTCAGCAGGTCGCTTTTGTTCAATAACCGTATTATCTGTTTGTCGCCGGAACCACGCATATAGCGCTCTTTTAGATTTAAGTACATGTTCTCGTTGTGCCCGTTTCTTTCCGTAATACCGTCAACCCAGAGTACTAAATCTGCATTTTTAATGATGGAATACGTCCTTCTGATACCTTCTTCTTCAACCATTTCACCGGTTTCTCTGATACCTGCTGTGTCAAACAGCCGAAAAACCGCCCCTTTTATCACAATGCTCCCTTCGATAATATCCCGGGTGGTGCCGGGCAATTCGTGCACAATCGCCCGCTCCTCGTTCAAAAGCCGGTTCAAAAGTGTGGACTTCCCGGAATTTGGCGGACCGCATATTACTATCTTAATACCTTCTTCTATCTTTCTCCCGATAGAATATGAGTTTGCCAGCTCAGTGAACTGCCGGATAAGCGACCGAATCCTCCGTATGCCTTCCTCTTTAGAAATGAAACTCAAGCTTTCCTCCGGGAATTCGATCTCTGCCTCAAAATCCGAAAGAATCTCGATCACTTGAGCCCGTAAATCGCTAATGCGCTTCTGAAGTGAACCCTGCAGCTGCAAAAAAGCGTTGCGCAAGCCCGACTCGCTGCGTGCACTTACAAGCTGGTGAACCGATTCAGCCTGTGTCAAACTCATCTTGCCGTTCATATATGCACGGTACGTAAATTCCCCCGCTTCAGCCTGCCGCGCTCCGGCAGATATGATAATATCAACAGCTTCCTGGAGCAGAAAAGGGCTTCCGTGCATAAACAATTCAACAACATCCTCGCCCGTGTACGTCTGCGGCTGTTTCATGACGAGGCAGAGTGCACTGTCCAGCCGCTCATTCGATACCGGGTTGCGAATAAATCCGTGCTGCGCTGTGTGGGAATCGCATGAGGACACGGGTTTTTTGCCTTCAAATACCTTATCAGCTATGCTGAACGCTTCTGAACCGCTAATACGTATTACACCAATTCCTGAAGGGAATATGGGAGTTGCTATAGCGGTAATTGTGTCATCTATCGGCAGTGTCATAAAAGAAAAAGGAAATCGGAAGAAGCCCAATTTCCCTTTAGCATGGTTTTTTCATAAGTTTAAAATTTAGGCTCTTCTAGGAATTAGTTGCAGATATGCTCATGTTTTTTAAGTGAACTGATAGATACCGACTCGATCTAAACCCTATATATGAATCTAACTTAATGCATGCTTTAATCATCGATTAAAGCGATAAAACTTTCTGTAAATAATGGGTGGGAATCTATTTTCTCCTTTATCAATCATACAATCCGTATTTAAATATAATATTACTAAAGGGTTAGTTGAATTCCATATCTTTTATAAGTACGTTTCTTTAGCAACTAAAACTTAGAAGAACCAAAATTTATTATCTTTTTTTACCTTTTTTTGAGGACTTCTTATTGCTTGTTTTAGCCTGTAATGGCGCCGGGGCGGGTTTGGGATTAGGTTCTCCTTTATCACGAACAAGATAACGCTGAATTATAGATAAGAGGTTGAAAAAAAGCCAATATAGAATAAAACCTGAAGACCACCTGTTCAGAAAAAGGAGCAGCATAATAGGCATAAAATATACCATCATCTTTTGTTTTGGGTCTTTCATCATTATCTTTTGCTGTATAAAAAGGGTTATGGCATATATGATAACCAGCACGTTGAACTGGTTGCCATACATAAGATTATTAAACGGTAAAATTGTGGGAATCGTTGCAACTGTATCAGGCTGTGATAAATCTTTGATCCACCAGATAAACGATGCTCCCCGAAGCTCAATAGAACTAAAGATCGGGTATAACGAGATGAAAATAGGCATTTGAAGCAGCATTGGCAAACACCCGCCAACCGGATTGATTTTATGCTCCTTATAAAGCTTCATTTGAGCCTGCTGAAGTTTTTGCGGTTCCTTTTTGTATTTCTCACGCAGTTCAGTCATTAACGGTTGCATTTCCTGCATCTTTTTCATCGATTTGTAGCTTTTTGCCGTTAACGGGTACATAAAAAGATTAATCAGGATAGAAAAAACAATAATGACCAGCCCATAATTTGGAATAAAACTGTGCAGAAAAAGAAATATCCGATAAATAGGCATCGTGAGAGGACGATACCAGGAAAAATAATCCAGTACCTCTTTAATTTTCAAGTCCGTATCAAATTCTTGTGAGAGTGCTTTCAACTTTGCATAGTCAACCGGACCCATATACACCAAAAACTCGTTGGTAAAAGTAGAAGAACTTTTATAACCCATCGTAAGAGTGGTAACGTAATTTTTCCGCCCTAAGAACGCTTCTTCGGTAATGCTCTGACCGCTAAATTGAACTTTTTTACCTAAAGCATCCGTTGAAATAATAAGCGCACAAAAATATTTATTCCGCGTTGTTATCCAGTAAATATCAGGCCTCAGCTCTTCTTGATCAAAATCTTTTTTTATATCAAATTTTTTAACTTCTTTACTTGTGCCATAAAGCGCCATGCTTTTGGCATATCTCATATCATCTTCAATACGGTTTAGTATAATCTGGCGCTCGATGCTGCTTTCTGGTGTTTTCTTTGTTTCATTAAGATTGGCTTCGGAAGTCCGTATCCCTGTACCCCAGATGAGCGAATATTGCTGGTTGCTTATCAGGTTTTGGCAATTTTCAAATTCAATTTCCATTGTAATATGTAAAGAATTAGGATCAAACATAAACCTTTTGCGAATTTTACGGTCTTCACCTAAACGGTCTTCACCTAAATCAGCAGACAGGGTAAGACTTTTTGAGTTTTCATTCACAAAGATAGTATATTGGTCACCATAAGGAGTAATGTTTTCAGGTACAAAATCAAAATCGGCAAGATTTATCAGAAGGCCTTCATCTTCGGAACTCAAAAAGGTTAGAGCCAAGTTCCCGGTGTCGTTATTGCGAATGAGATTAACCGGTTCTCCGGATGGGTCAGGATATTTATATTCATTTTTATCATTTTTTGCTGTTAAAACCCATTCCTCTATCGTGCCGCCTTTGGTTGAGATAGTACCGCGGTAAAGTGGAGATTCTATTACAATTAATTGTTCGGGTAGATCAGTCTTTTGAATGGAACCAAATTCTCGCTCCGGTGTTAGTATTTGCTCAGGCAGGGTTTTTTGCTCACCGGTTTGTGCCTGTTCTCCGCTTTTTAGTGCACTTTCCGGAGGTTCCTGTGTTGTCTCCTGCGGTTCCGGAGGTGGGGACAGCCATCTTGAATAAGGTCCCCACAGTAACAGGATTATGAAAATCAATATAAGCGCTAAAATTGAATTACGGTCCATATCTCATCAAATAAATTTTATACGGGATCCCAACCATGTTTCTTTGAAAATGGATGGCAGCGCAGTAATCGTCGCACAGCCTTATAGCTGCCTTTTAATGCGCCGTATTTTTGTACTGCTTCAAGCGCATACTCAGAACATGAAGGCTGAAAACGGCATACGGCTGGAAACAGTGGCGATATAATCATCTTATATGCCCTGATAAGGATAATTATCACCGTTTTCATGGTTTTTTCTTATTCGTATAGAT
>Ga0114930_10004981_pt1 | contig 11033 bp, 8 predicted proteins | sample AnhtaG_FD_87300 | JGI IMG/M metagenome (GOLD analysis project Ga0114930, IMG submission 87300) | Deep subsurface microbial communities from Anholt, Denmark to uncover new lineages of life (NeLLi) - Anholt_01485 metaG | ecosystem: Environmental > Aquatic > Marine > Oceanic > Sediment | place... | reverse complement strand
CATTTTCCTGTGTCGTCGCGCCAGGGCAGGCTGATTTTACGTGTGTAGTTATATGATATCAACTTCTGAAGCTTTACAAGGAAAATGCCATATGCCGGGCAAAGTCGCACCAGGGTAGGCCGTAAGGGTTTTATCCACAAGATATTGAGTAATTACGACATTAACTAAAACTAATATCCTTTTCTTAGAAAGGAAAAAGGGCCTTGAAATTTAGTGAGATTGGGGAATTCGGTTTTATAGAATCTATCAAAAAGGAATGTATCACCTCTTTGAAAGGTGTTATCAAGGGTATTGGTGACGACTGTGCTGTTTTTGGCCCATATTCTGGACGGGTTTTACTCTTTACTACTGATATGCTGGTCGAGGATATCCATTTTTTAAGGGATAAATTAACCCATTATCAATTAGGCTGGAAGGCAATAGCCGTAAATCTAAGCGACATTGCTGCTATGGGAGGCAGGCCCCTTTATATTCTTATCTCCTTAGCCATTCCTGCTAAAACGAATGTTGAGTTAATCCAGGATTTATACAAGGGTATGAAAGATATCTGTGAGCATTACACGGTTAACATATTGGGAGGTGATACAGTTGCCTCACCCGATAAATTGATTATCAATATTTCCCTGATTGGTGATACAAAAGAAGAGGAGGTTATCTATAGGTCTGGTGCCAGGTCAGGAGATAAGATCTATCTTACAGGAAATGTCGGTGATTCATTTGCAGGACTTAAGATTTTAAAAAACGAGATATCGCCCCCAAACTCTATTGGCAGCCATTTTATCAAAGTCCATAATGAACCAAAACCTTTAATTGAGACCGGAAGGATTATAGCAACCTCAGGGCTTGCCAGCGCTATGATAGATCTGAGTGATGGGCTTCTCTCAGATTTAGGGCATATCTGTAAGGAAAGTGGCGTCGGGGCAATGCTTTTCAGGAGTAAAATTCCTCTCTCCTCAGAGCTCAAACTCCTTGCCTCTCGTACCAAGTTCAACCCACTTGACCTTGCCCTTTCAGGCGGAGAAGATTACATTTTATTGGTAACGGTCCATGAAGCGAACAGTAAGGATTTCGAATTACTATTTAAAGATAAAAGACCATCACCCCTCTACCTGATAGGTGAAATAAGAGAGGAAGAAGGGATTAGAATGGTTAATGATGATGGGTCAATAGAGGAAATTGATATAAGGGGTTTCAATCATTTTATATCATGATGGTTTAATTGCATGCGATTAGGTATCTTCATAAGGCAACTTCTTAACAAATGAGCCAAGTTTTTTAAGACGTTCAATGAAAAATGATAATTAGGTTGCGTAAAACGGTTATAGGTTGCGCAGCTCGAATCGGTTAACGGTTAACGTCATACGAAACCAGCAGCGCAACCGTAGAACGTTAGACGAAACCAACATTGCTTCGGCTCAATCAGTGGGTTTATGAATCTCATCAATTCGTCGATTTGCCCGTCTCCCGCTTTTAGCGGGATACGGGTTGGGATGGTGTAGCTTCGCTATTTAAGATGTGGCACTATATCTTCAGAACTTTGCCAGATATGTATCGAGTGGTATTTCTTGATTATTGACGGAAAGGTTTAGCAGATAGCAATGCCCACACCAAATCTTCCTGTATTTCCTTTTTGATGCCTGTAGGAGAAGAATAGATCAGGATTATGGCAGGTACATTCCATTGCCATTTCTATGTTTTCCCTTTCTATACCAGCATGAAGAAGTTGTCTAAGATTCGCCTCCCATAAGTCAAAATAACCCTCGCCATCTTTGGATTCATTTAATATAAATTCTTTCTTGGTGTTGAAAATATTTGCTACCTGCGAGATAACTTCCGGACCAACTTTATAACAACATGGCCCTATAGATGGCCCTATCCCAACCATAATATCCCGGGGCGATGAACCAAAGCCTTTTTCCAAGGCCAAAACAGTATTTCGGGCGACAAACTGTAGTGTACCCTGCCACCCTGCATGGCAGACTCCTATAGCCCTTTTCACCGGGTCAAAAAACAGCATCGGAACACAGTCAGCCACAAGAACCATAAGACAAATATTTGCTATATTGGTCACCATGGCATCTGTAGCATTGATTGCCCCTTTATGATTAGAACAACCTTTACCTCTCAACTCTTCTGATATAATTTTAACGTTACCGGAATGGATTTGTATGGCTATGGTAAAGTGGTTTAATGGTATTCTAATTGTAGCTGCAAGCCTCTTTCGATTTTTAAGGACATCTTCCGGGTCATCTCCAACATGGAAGCCCAGGTTTAGAGAATTATATGGGGATTTGCTGAAGCCTCCTTTTCGAGTTGATACAAAATGCCTAATTTTTTTAAACCCTGATAGGTTCTCAAAAAATAATATGTCTAATAAATCTATCTTTTTTTCAATCATAGGATTCCCCTAAAATTGCCGATATAAATTACAATACCATAAGACAAGATATACTGCATTGGCAAAGAAGTCGCCAGAGTGAATCTGCCTTTGAAACTATTCATATATGGTTGGTGACTAAAGCAGTTTTTTTGGATTTCTAATTCTATTTTTGGGTCCACATTTCAAACTTTATGAGATTTATTTGATAGCAGTAAGGGTCTAAAAGTTTAGCATTAATGGGCAAAATAACAAAACTATACTCTTGGTTAAATGGAATATCAGTTATTATTAGGTAGTTTAGGTAATATTTTGTTATTTTTTTCTTGACAAGTTACAATACTTTGTTAATCTAACTTCATTTTAAGTGGGTCTTTAACAGCATGAATAAAGAGATGTTAAACACCAAAGATTTAGCCAATTATTTGAACATAAATGAGAAACAGGTCTACAGGCTTATAAAGGAAAAGAAAATCCCTGCGACTAAAATTACCGGCAAATGGACCTTCCCCAGAAAATTGATTGATGAATGGATAATAGAAAGTGCCAATGAAAATATAGGAGTGAAAAAGACAAGAGAACTGAAAGATCATATAGTTATAATGGGAAGTAACGATTTTACCATAGAGCTACTTTCCCATGAGTTAAGCAGGAGGTATCCAGCATATAGTCTCTCCTTCTCCAATGTGGGAAGCATAGGGGGGCTTATTGCTTTAGGGAGGGGTAGCAGTCATATAGCTGGTTGTCATCTCTTTGATCCGGATACAGGCGAATATAATCTACCCTATTTACACCGCTATCTGCCTGATTTGGAAACCATTGTGGTTAATCTGGTATACCGTGATTTAGGCCTGATATTAAAACCTAAAAATCCATTAAATATTACCAGGATTGAGGATTTGGCCCAACCTAAAATCAGAATCATTAACCGTCAGGAGGGATCAGGCACCAGAATCCTCTTCGATTTTGAACTGGGGAGGCTGGGGATTGATTCTAACAGAATCAATGGATACGAAAAGGAGGTCAACACCCATAATGAGGTGGCTATGGCAGTGCTAAGCGGAATGGCTGAAGTAGGCTTAGGGATATTGTCAGCGGCAAAAATGCTGGGTTTGCAATTCATCCACATTACCAAAGAGAGGTACGATCTTGTCATTCCTAAAGAAAATTTCTCTGCCAAACCTTTAAATGCCTTGCTGGAGGTAGTCAGATCTCAGGAATTTAAAGCAAAAATAGAACAAATGGGGGGTTATGACACGAAGGATTCCGGACAGATAATGTCAAAATAATAAGATAGAGATAGAATAAAGCTCCGATCTATCTTCCCTAAGGATAGTAAATCTAAGAGAGATAGACGATAGGGTATGGTTGGAAACGACCATGCCTCCCGTGTTTGAAAAGGAGTATGAATAAGAAAGCCAGCATCCATTTCCAGACACGGTTCTGGCTTTTTTATTTAAAAAGGAGGTTTCTGCCGGGCCGGCCAAAGTCCTTTGGCAGAAAACCTCCCCCGGAATACTAAAGGAAGGCATTTGCCCTCTTTAGTGACCATCTTTATTTTAAACATCTATTTGCTGTAAGTAAAGGAAAAGTGTTGAAGAGAAAGGAGGTGATTTGGATGAAGATTAGTGGAAGGAATAGGCTAAAAGGAGAAGTAAAAGAGGTAGTATTAGGCGATGTGATGGCCAAAGTAGTCCTTCAAGTGGGGGATAACCGGATTACTTCGGTAATCACCAGGGAAGCTGCTGAGGAGATGGAGATCAAGGAAGGTAAGGAAATTACTGCCTTGATCAAGGCTACCGAGGTGATGTTAACGGAAGAATAAACGGCATGAGGAGGGCCTTATGCCAATTCTGTTTAGAAAGGAGAAGCAGTGATGAAAAGTATATTTCGAATTTTTACAATATTGGTCGTAGTTACATTCTCTTTTAGCCTTTTGGGGCTCAAGGGAGTCCAGGCAAAGGAAGAGAAGTCAGTGGAAGAGGATATCTTGGAGATACTTAAGGAAAGGGGGACTATAAACACTGAAAAGTATGAAGAGCTAAAAAAGAAGGTAGAGGAGGAAAAGGCAGAAGAAGCCAAGAAACCCCGGGTAGGTTTCAAAAAGGGGTTTTCCCTGGAAACCCCGGATGTGAACTTTAAGCTTCAGCCCTATATGAAATTACAGGGCCAGTTCAAGTCATTTGAGGCCAATCACCCAACAAACAATGATTTCTACATGAGAACCGCGAGGCTGGGACTACAAGGCATTGTCCACAAATATCTTGACTTTAATGTAGCAGGTGAATTCGGAAAAGGGAGTTCATGTCTCTGGGATGGTTATATGGGTTTTAACTATTTACCGGAAGCAAAGCTTCGGATCGGTCAGTTCAAGCAGCCATTTTCTCTTGAGTGGTATAGTCCCGCTGATTGGAGAGATTTCATTGAAATGCCCCTTCCCATAGATAACCTCACGCCTGATATGGATATCGGGGCCATGTTCCATGGAAATTTGGTGAAGGGGATTTTAAATTATGGCCTGGGTATCTGTAACGGGACCGGTAAAAATACCTCTGACACCAATGATGATAAGGATGTAGTGGCAAGGCTTGTACTTTCACCTTTCAATAGCTCTAATAATCTATTCCTTAAAGGGCTACACATTGGAGGCAGCATAACCTATGGAAACCAGGAGACTGAAAGGGATGAGATGCGCCGGAAGGGGAAATTCCAGACGGCAGGGGAAACTGCCTTTTTCCAGTTCAATAATGGTATTTTGCATGATGGAGCTCGTACACGGTACGGGGGAGAGCTGTGCTATATGATTGGTGCTTTCAGTCTTAAAGGGGAATGGGTAAGGATGAATCTGGATGATCTCTATCACCCTACAAATGGTACAAAGGATGACTTTGATATTGATGCCGGTTACGTGAGCCTGAGCTATATATTGACCGGAGAACACCAGCCCTTTAATGATGGAAAGTATGGGAGGATCACGCCTAAGCATAACTTTGATCCCCGAAATGGTACATGGGGGGCGATCCAGCTTGTGGCCAGATATGAGACACTTTCAATAGACAGTGAGCTCTTCAGAAAGGGCTATGCCGACTCCACGAAGTATACCGATGAAGCTGAGGGCTATACTCTGGGGGTAAACTGGTACCTCAATGACATAGTGAGGGCGATGATTAATTACACCAGCATTGATTTTAACGGTCATATTGTAAAAGACGGAGAAAAGCTCGATGGTGAAGATCTGTTCTTAGTGCGGATGCAGCTTGTATTCTAAGAGATGCAGAAATAAGACAAGGCCCTGTATTTGTTCTCTTGAACCCCGGGAAGAGGCCTTATGTTTGCAAAACTCTCTTACAATGCCCTCTGGTATAAGGGATGGTGAAGAAGTAGTTAAAGGTTGTGTATAAAATCAAACTTACAAAAAAAGGAGGATGAAAATGAAAACAAACAGATGGTTAAAGGCAAGTATGTTGTTGGCTATCTTTATGGTAAGCCTGCTGGCCTATCCCCAGGTGGGATGGGCAAAGGAGAAACTTGTGCTTTCTACCGGAAGCCCCTATGAGTTGGGCTTGATAGATGCCCTGGCAAGGCCGTTTGAGGCAAAGTACAATTGTAAGGTAGATGTAGTGAAGGCAGGAAGCGGCAAGGCCATAAAACTGCTCAGGGCAGGCAATGTAGATGTGATTATGGTCCATGCCAAAAAGGCAAAGGAAAAGCTCGTTAAAGATGGCTATGGATTAAATCGAAGATTAGTAGCCCATAACGACTTTGTCATAGCCGGTCCCAGGAAAGACCCGGCTAAGATAAAGGGATCAAAGGATGCCGCAGAGGCTTACAAAAGAATTGCTCATTCAAAATCGCTATTCTTTTCTCGGGGCGATAATTCCGGCACCCATAAAAAAGAGATGGCTATATGGAAAAAGGCCGCTATCAAACCCAAGGGGAACTGGTATAGAACAACCGGGAAGTTTATGGGAGCCACCTTGAAGGAGGCTGGCAAGGCCCAGGGCTATTTTATGACTGACCGCAGCACCTATATCTACTTGAGCAAAGAGGTCGACTTAGAGATCCTATTTGAGGGTGATCCCTCTCTGGTGAACCATTACAATGCAATTGCAGTTAACCCGGCTAAATACCCCGAAAGGAATTATGAGCTGGCCATTAATTTCATCGGTTTTATCACCTCACCGGCAGGGCAGAAGATCATCAGGGATTACGGGGAGAAAGAGTTTGGCAAACCACTTTATTCTGCCGATGCCATTCCCTTTGTTCAAGCATTTAGGGAACCAGCCGGCAAGGTGATTATCTTCAATGCAGGGAGTTTGACTATTCCTTTTGCAAAGATGGAAAAGGAATTCGAGGCCAGATACCCGAAGGTGGATATTTTGCGAGAGCCGGCTGGAAGCCGAAGATGTGCAAGGAAGATTACCGATCTAAGAAAACCCTGTGATATAATAGCATCTGCTGATTTCACCGTCATTGATCAAATGCTAATCCCTAAATATGCAGGCTGGAATATCAGGTTTGCCACCAACCGGCTGGTCCTCTGCTATACAGACAAGAGCAAATATGCTAATGAAATTAATTCTCAAAACTGGTATAAAATCCTTACCAGAAAGGGCGTAGTGTGGGGACATTCCGACCCAAATGCTGACCCATGCGGCTACCGCTCATTGATGGTGCTTCAATTGGCAGAAAAGTACTATAAGATTCCAGGACTTTATCAAAAACTTATCGATAGCCGGCCTAAAGAAAATATCAGGCCCAAATCGGTAGAGCTTGTCGTGCTTCTACAGACCGGAAATATGGATTATGCCTGGGAATACCGGTCAGTGGCAGTTCAACATGAGCTAAAATTTGTGGAGATCCCAGATCAAATCAACCTGGGAAATTATAAGTATGACGACTTTTACGGGCAGGCGATAGTGGAGGTCACCGGGAAAAAACCGGGTGCCTATATGAAGAAGAAGGGCAAGTCCTGTACCTACGGAATAACTCTCCTAAAGGATGCACCTAACAAGGAAGCAGCTATTATCTTTTTACAGTATATACTTGATCCTCAGGGTGGCCTTAGGATCCTGCAAGAGATGGGACAACCCCCATTTATCCCCTGCAGGGTTCCAACAGCGGAAATAAAGGCAATGCTCCCGGTAGAATTGCAAAAACTGGTGGAGGTCAAGAACTAAACACGTGATCACAGGGGCACTCATCCAGTGGGTTATTTATAAGGTAATGAATCCTTTTCTGAGGTGACTGGTGGAAGGCCGCTGTCTTTTCGCGGCTTATCTATGGGGGAAACCGCAGGCCCCGATAAATCGGGGCAATGCGGAGGGGGCCAAGACTCTCACGTAGATAAGTCGCTGAAAAGACCAGGCCGCGAGCCTTGGAACTGAAGAAAAGGGGTCATTACCAGATTACCCTGTGATCAGTTACAAAATTAATAGGAAAAGTGAGTCATGAAAAGAGAGCCATTTTTTTGGGTTACCATATCCTGCGGTCTTGTGATCATGGCCTTTATCCTTCTGCCCCTGATTGAAATGATGACCGCTCCCTCTCTTGCAATGCTAAAGGAGACCATTAAGGATAAGGATGTAGTGAGGTCAATCTGGCTGAGTATTTACACAGCCGGACTGGCCGCTCTGATTTCCTTTGTCCTGGGAACGCCCCTTGCCTATCTGCTGGCCAGAAGGGAGTTCAGAGGCAAACGATTGGTAGAGGGCATCATTGATCTCCCCATCGTCATTCCGCATCCTGTAGTGGGTATTGCAATCCTCAGTGTAGCCGGCAAGAATCACTGGATCGGTCAAGTTTTCAGTGAACTTGGGATACGGGTTATGGGAAGTGTCACCGGTATTGTTATTGTATTAACCTTTGTGGGGATGCCCTTCTATCTCAACGCTGCCAAAAATGGTTTTGAGAATATTTCTCCCAGACTGGAGAATGTATCGCGGAGCCTGGGGGCTTCCATGTTCAGCACCTTTTTCAGAATTACCTTTCCCCTTGCATGGCGCAGCATGCTTATAGGTATTATCATGTGCTCTGCCCGTGCGATCAGTGAATTCGGAGCGGTGGTTATTGTTGCCTATCATCCCATGATTGCGCCGGTAATGATTTACGAACGTTTTGAGGCCTACGGGCTGAAATATTCTCAGCCAGTCGCGGTCTGGCTGGTTTCTATCTGCCTTGCCCTTTTCCTGATACTCCGAATCCTTACCTTACGTAAAACGAGAGAAGCATGATTAGCGTAGAAGACCTCAACATAAGCCTGCAGGGATTTAATCTTAGCAATATCAATCTGAGCGTAGAGGATAATGAATTTTTCATTCTTATGGGTCCTACCGGGGCAGGCAAGACAGTACTTCTGGAAGCCATAGCCGGTCTTGTTCCCATAAAGAGTGGCAAGATTCTCATCGGAGAAAAGGACATAACCAAATTACCCCCTGAAAAACGGGGCGTCAGCATTGTCTATCAAGACTATGCCCTCTTCCCTCACCTGACCGTCCTGGAAAATATCGCCTATGGCCTGCACTTTCACAGGATCGACAAGAAACAAGCAGAAAAAAGACTTAATCGCTTGCTCGAAATATTGAACCTTTCCCACCTTAAAGAGCGCCTCCCTATCAACTTGAGCGGCGGTGAAAAGCAACGCGTTGCCCTGGCAAGAGCCTTGATAGTTGAGCCCGGGGTACTTCTTCTTGATGAACCACTTTCTGCACTGGATCCTGGGTTCAGGGAAGAAGTTAGAACCGCTCTCAAGAGACTTCATCAATCTTCTATCACGACGTTTTTGATGGTGACCCATGATTTTGCTGAGGTCCTATCCCTGGCAGGACGAGCCGCAGTGATGAATAAAGGCCTCATTGAACAGGTAGGTGATGTGAAAGAAATCTTTGAAAAACCGAGTTCTCCTTTTGTTGCTGATTTTGTAGGAATGAAAAACCTTTTTAAGGCCTCTTTTAGCGGAACATATGCCATGGTGTCTGGTCTAAGAATTGAAATTGGTAGGACAGTTGATCCCTCTTCACATTATTTGGCGGTCAGGCCTGAAGATATCGTTATAAGCAGGGAGAAATTTTCCTCGAGCATGAGAAATAACTATTCAGGAATAGCAACAAAGATAAATAATCAGGGGTTTTATTACGAGATTGAGATGAGGGTAAAAGACGTTTCTTTTAAAGGCCTGATAACAAAAGGGGCCCTCATCGATCTTGGTATGGAAGAAGGAAGCCCGGTCTATGTTTCTTTCAAGGCCTCTGCAGTTCATGTATTTTAACCCTACCATATACCTTATTCAATTATCATTCCATCCCAGGAGGAAAGAAGAAATCTTTACATACCTGGCCAATACTCCACCAAGTTGGCAAAACTTCTTGACCAATTAACTGATTTTAGGCTAAATTTCAATAGTATTAACTAAATAGCTTTAATTTTTAAAAAGGCTTATCCCGTGAAACTTTGTTATTCCTCTTTGGCGGCGCTTGTTTCACTGTGGTGGAATCACAAATTATTCCACTGGGACGAAGAATATTTCACTGGGGGCCATGAATGGAATGCCTAAAAAACCCCGTTATCTCGAACTGAGAGCGGGGGGTTTTATTTTTTTATGGAGATATTGCTCTTATCTAATACTGATATTTCAAGACTGGACATCAGTCTCTATGTGTACCGATGAATAAGACATGAAACCACATAATAACAAAGCTCTTTTTTCTAATCACTATCTTGATGAACTCCTGCCAAGGGAAGAGGAATTCAAGATCCCATTATCAGAGTTAGGGAGGAGTTTAGAAGAAATTAAAAGGGTACTGGACAAGAAATATCTTTCATCCCTTAATGAACCTCAACTCAGAAAACATTTCCTGGATAAAGTATTTGAAATCTTAGGTTGGACAATCGATGTAGAACCCCCAACTCCCTCTGGTGAATGGTCAAAACATCCTGATTATGCCTTGTTTCACAATCCAGAAGACTTAAAGCTTTCCCAGGAAGCAACCAAGGAAGAGTATTTCAAAAAGACTCTTTGTTTAGGCGAAGCAAAGCACTGGGGAAGACCACTCGATAAGAAGATAAAAGTTGACACTGAAGATCCACAAAATCCCTCCCTCCAGATAAGTAGATACTTGTGGCTCACCGAGGTCAAATGGGGGATACTTACTGATGGAAGGTACTGGAGACTTTATGAAAGAGAGACTTCAAAGAGGCTTGATATCTTCTATGAGATAGATTTAGAAGATCTTATTGAAAATGGCTCTATAGATGACTTTAAGTACTTCTGTCTCTTTTTCCGGCGAGATGCATTCCCTGACTTTTTGGAGAAGGTCTATAAGGAAAGTGTTGACTATGCGGAGGCAGTCGGTAAAGAACTTAAAGAAAATGTCTATCAGGCGCTAAAGACGTTGGCTCAGGGATTTTTGAAAACACCAGAGAATGACCTAAAAGAAATTCATCTCAAAGAAATTCACGACAACTCCCTGATCCTTCTTTATCGCCTTCTCTTTATCCTCTATGCCGAATATCGTGATCTCCTCCCTTTAGGAGAAAACCAGTACTATACCGAATCCTACAGCCTCGATGTCTTTAAAAAGGAAATAGCAGATAGATTAGATAAGCACGAACCCATCGCGACCTCAACACATGGTTACTGGAATAAACTTAAAGAGTT
>Ga0114930_10004980_pt1 | contig 11034 bp, 9 predicted proteins | sample AnhtaG_FD_87300 | JGI IMG/M metagenome (GOLD analysis project Ga0114930, IMG submission 87300) | Deep subsurface microbial communities from Anholt, Denmark to uncover new lineages of life (NeLLi) - Anholt_01485 metaG | ecosystem: Environmental > Aquatic > Marine > Oceanic > Sediment | place... | reverse complement strand
GTGACGGAGAGGTCCATCTGGCCCGGTTGAATAAGCCCCTCGAAGGGATTGAAGCGGAAGTTGCACTGAGCGGCCACACCCTGTTGGTGCGCAGAATCGCAGGGCGGTCTGCCGAGGGTGGGCGCTTCGTAGTCACGGGCGCAGTAGACCTGACGGAGCTTAAGCCAAAGCTTGACCTGACGCTGGAGACGGCGGATATGAACATTTCCGGGAGGAATGTCAGTGGCGCCTATGGGGAGGTCATCCAGGCCAGATTCGACTCGGCTCTGAAGGTTACCGGAGATTGGCGTAAGCCCCGGATATCGGGTGACATAGGCATCCCGAGAGGTCGGGTGGAGATGGCAGGTCAACCCAGCGAGCGTCGAGATGCCGGCCGGGCGCCGGCATTCGATCCCAGCTTCGATATCCGGGTTTCGCTCGGACGTGACGTCGTGCTGAAGACGGCGCGTCTGGAGGCGCCGCTGTACGGGTACCTCACACTAGCCGGTTCGATGAGCGGGCCTGCGATTGAGGCCACGGTTGATGTCGCCGATGGGACGATACTCTTCCCAACCCGTTCGTTCCGGATTCTGCCGGGGAGCGATATGTGGCTGCGGTTTAGCCCTCCGCAGCCTGCGGTTGTCATGCTGGATGTGCGGGCTCGGGCGCGGATGACTGCCGCGTCTGCTTTTGGCAAGCGAAAAAGGTATGTCATCACGATGGAAGCTAAAGGTCCGTTGGACAGGCTGCGACCCACGTTTACGGCGTCGCCGCCGGACCTGTCCGAGCAGCGCATCATCGCCCTTATTACGGGCCAGCACCAGCTCGAGCGGATCTTTGCGCGCGACGCATCGCAGGACGTAGGTAAAGAACTATCGGGACTCTTCTCATCGGCTGTGATGCCGACTGTCTTCGAGCCTTTAGAGGAAGCCGTCGAGGAAGCGCTCGGCTTTGAGGAGTTCGCGCTTGAGCTGGGCTACCGGGAGCCGCTTCAGTTGAGCATAAGCGATCATTTGTGGGGCGGCCTGCTTCTCAGTTATACGGCTAGCCTCGGAGCCAGGCCGGACTACGCGGACAGCCTCTATGAACTGAAACTGTCGTACCGGTTCCGGAACAGCCTCGAGATAGGAATACTGACCGATGAGAACAGCGAGATCGGCGTCGCCGCGGAGGGCAGGATACGGTTTTGAGCCTTTGGGCTAGATGGGAAGAGAGGATAATTGCGCCGGGACGAAAAATCATATATTATGTGCTCGGGGGTAGAGACCTGCAGATGGAACTTGCCGTCGATGTCGGAGGTGCACGTTGATTCCCTCCGACTTCTTCTTGCACTCCGACGCGGGCGGCGTGAACAGAGCGATGACCTTCCCGGCGAGGACACACGTGCTGCGGCTGAGAGGTTGCCGAGTTTCCAGGCGCTGCTGCAACTGTATCATAAGAAGATCTACAACCTGCTTTACAGGTTGATCGGTAACTTTGACGAGGCAGCGGACCTGACGCAGGAGACGTTTGTTCGGGCGTACGGAGCGTATCCTCGGTTCCGGGGCGAGGTTGCTGCGGTCTATCCCTGGCTGTGTCGGATTGGAATTAACGCGTGCAAGAACAAGTTCAAGGAGCTGAGCCGTCGGAGCACGCACGAAGTTCGTTCGCTGGATGAGCCGGTCCGCACGGCCGAGTCCAACCAGCAGTTCGAGGTCGGGGATGACTCAGCCGACCCGCTGGGCTTGGTCCAGAGACGCGAGCTGGGGGTAAAGGTCCAAGGTGCCTTAGAATCGCTCCCGGTCGAATACCGTATGGTCGTCATTCTGCGGGACATGGACGGCCTGTCGTACAAAGAGATCGTGGACGCGACCGGGTTGACGATGGAAACGGTCAAGTCGCGCCTTTTCAGAGCAAGAGGGATGCTGCGTCGGCGCCTGGCCGCGTATGTGGAGGGATAGGGGCCGGGCGGTTAGTAGATTGACAGGTGGGGCAGGATCCATTCGGAAGGACGGGTGCTGGTTTGCACCGGTCTATGCCCGCCCGCGGAGTAGCACAAGTTATCCGACGTCTGGGTTGGCAAATCACTTAGAGGAAGGTAGGGTTGCACATGCGCATAACCGCACGCACCATGAAGACGATGGCTGCAATGCTGATAACATGCCTGCTCTTGCCGAGTGCCGTCTCGGCTCAAGAGCAGCAGATCACCGAGGTCGTTATCACCGGCAACGAACGCATTTCTAAAGAAGCGGTCCTCGCCGTCGTGGCCCTGAAACCCGGCATGGCGTTCTCGGAACAGGCGGTCAACGAAGCTAAACAAGCGATTCAGGCTATGGGTTACTTCGAACGTGTGGTGGTTGGCACCGAGACCGAGGATGCCGGAGTGCGGATAGTATTCGACATGATCGAGAATCCTGTCGTAGAAGAGATCAAGATCACCGGCAACACCGTTGTAGACACGGAAAAGCTGCTCAGCCTGATGCGCACTTCAGTGGGGAGCGTACTGAACACGAACACGCTCCTCCAACAGGATGTGCCGGCAGTCGAGCGCGATTACAGGGAGAAGGGATACATCGCATACGTCACCGAGGAGATAGGCATCGACCCGGAGACGGGTGTGTTGACCATCCCCATCCTCGAGGTCACGGTCGAGGAAATCCGTGTTACCGGCAACCGGAAGACGAAGGATTACGTTATCCTCCGGGAAATGGAACTCGAGGCCGGCGACGTCTTCAATAGGGAGATTCTCATGCGAGATGTGCGCCGGATCTACGACTTCGACTTCTTCGACATAGAGGCGGCGGAGCCGTATAGACTGGAGGCCGGTTCAGACCTGGGGAACGTCGTTATCATAATCCCCGTCAAGGAGAGGAGAACCGGGCAGATATCCATCGGGCTCGGCTACAGTTCGAGGCAGAGGCTCGTGGGTCAGGCTAAGATATCTGAGATCAACTTCCGGGGTCGCGGCCAGGCTGTGAACCTGCTCTGGGAAGTGGGGAGTCGCACGCGGGGAACCAGCTACGAGGTGGGATTCTTCGAGCCCTGGCTCGATTCGAAGCACACTTCCCTGGGCATCAGCGTTTACAACAAGCTGATTTTCAGGTTTACTTCGGACGTTCTGGGCACGAGCGGCGACGTGGACACCGATTACGACGAGCGTCGGCAGGGCGGGAGTATCACTATAAGCAGGCCCTTTAGCCGCACGACCCGGGGGTTTGTCACGCTGAGGACGGAATCGGTGGATACGGAGATTGACGACCTGAGTCCGAGTCTCAGCGTTATAAGCCAGGACGGCTCGGTGACAAGCGGAACCTTTCGTTTTACCAACGATGGCAGAGATTCACTGCAGGATCCGTTGACGGGTACGTATAGCTCCTACGCGCTGGAACTGGGCAAGGCAAGCTTCAGGTCGGAAGCCGATCTCGAGTCGGATTCAGCCTTTACGAAGTACAGCGGTGATCTCCGGCGGTATTTCAGCAAGGGTGGGCCCCGCGAAGACTTGAGCGAGCGGCGCCGAGTCATTGCGCTCCGGGTAATGGCCGGCAGCCTCACGGGGAACGTGCCCTTCTTCGAGCAATACTTCATGGGAGGCGCAGAGACTTTGCGCGGATTCAGAGAGGATAGGTTCTGGGGACGGCACATGTTCCTTCTGAGCACTGAGTATCGGTTCCCACTCGCGCCGAGTCTCGGCGGAGTCGCCTTTGTTGACTATGGAGATGCCTGGGGTGCGAGGGAAGGGTTCCTAGACATCGCCGCTTTTGGCGATGACCTGCGGCAGCACTCTGATTTTTCACCCAGCTTGGGGTACGGAGTTGGCATTCGAGTGCGGACGCCGATCGGCCCTATTCGGCTGGATTACGGGTTCAGCAGCGAAGGCTCTCGGGCCCATTTCAGCCTGGGGCACGTCTTCTAAACGGTCTTGCTCGGGCGATCCGCTATTTGCTATAATCTAGAGGCTGTTACCCGCCGCGTTGGCCTGGGCCGGAAACGACGGCGGTTCTAGCCGAAAGGAGTCATCATATGGGGAAAGTGCGCGGTATCCATATCACACTGCTGATCACGACGGGCATCCTTCTGGGCGCTTTGCCGGTTGGCCCTGCCCTGGCAGCCGACGCAGGCGGCTTTGGCACCGTAGACGTTGAGAGAGCATTTAACGATTATGAGAAGAAACAGCAGCTCGACAAGGATCTGGTGGCGTTTGTGGAGCAGCTCCGCCAGAAGTTCGATCTGCGCCAGACTCACAAGCTCTTGGATAAGGAAGAATTCGATCAGCTTGCGGAGCTGAAACAAAACGCCACGCCAACCGACGCGGACACGGAGAAGATCCGGGAACTTGAAGAACTTTCCACACAGCGGGAGAAGGAACTACAAGCTCTTCAGCAGAAGACCGGGCCGACCGACGAGGAGAAGGCACGTCTGATCGCGCTGCAGGATCAGGCGAAGAAGTCGGAAGCCGAGCTAACGGAAACCCAGAAGCAGTTTGAGAAGGACGTGACCAAGCGCCGCTTTGATTTCAGCAAGGAGGTCATGGGGGAGGTCGAGACCGCTGTGGCAGCGGTGGCGAAGGAGAAGGAACTTGCCATCGTGTTCAACAAGTCGTTCGGTGAATTGGGGTTCATCATTTACTCCAGTGTTGATATCACCGACGACGTACTGAAGAAGCTCAACAAGAAGTAGCGGACATGCAATTCCGGGTGGCACTTGCGATGTGGTCGCTCGCGGCTGCGGTTCTACTGGGCGGGTGCACTACCCGGCGGGCGATGCCTCGCCCGAGCGAGGTGCCCGCCGCGGAACCGTCGGTGGCGGACAGTCTGACGAAGGCCGAAGATATCAGGGCTGCGCTTAGAGAGCTTGATAAGCGCGAGGCATCTGTGGCACGCCTCCGGGAGCCAATCACCGGGAGTCGAGGGGCCGCCGGCGAGCTGGCCGGGGCCGCCGTGGCAGGCGAGATCGCACGCGAGATTGCGGCCAATGTTGCCGAGTGGGAGGCGGACCGCCGGGAGCTGGCTTCCGCTCCCTGGACGCGCGAGTCAGCGCCGCAAATCGGGTCTGATGAGCAAAATGAGCGCGGGCCCGACTCTGTTGCGGTCCGCGAGTCAGTGCGCGCCGTCGAGCGAAAGTACGCACCTGTGTACCTGAACTGCAGGATACGAATCAAGCTTTTGGCCGCACGCGTGGCGAATGCGAGCGGACCGGCCCGCGAGATACTGGTGGCCAAACTCGAGGAGGCAGAAGCGGAACTCGCGGCCACCGACGAGGCCTGCCGAGCCGAATCGGATGCGATTCTTCTTGAGAACCAACACGCGGCCAGTGGGAGGCGGAAACTGCCTTCGGCGGCGGAAAATGCAGGCATAGAGTTCGGCGCAGAGTCGAAAGTCGGAGACGCCGATGTGCCTGCGGGGGACGCCGTGCCCGCTGTTGCCGGGTGGGCCCCGTCTCGCTGTGACCGGAAGCCGCTCGACGCGTCGAGACGCCCAGCGGCTGCGGTCCAAATACCGCAGGGGCATGACCAACACGTGGGACAGCGTTAACAGGAAGGTTTCACTGCTCCGCCGACAGCTCGGCGGGCCACAGAAGGCCCGGTACGGCCTTGGTTCGGAATGAAATATGGCGAGGAGTGCAAGCGACGCACTGAGCGGTGGTGAAGGAAGATGCGCAAATCCTTAGGAGAGTTGGCCGTCCTCGTTGGCGGGGAGGTAGTCGGCGATCCGTCAACTGAGATCTCCGGGGCGGCGGATATTGCCGATGCGCAGGAAGGCGACATCGTCTTTGCGGAAACGCCTAAACTCCTGGAAGAAGCCCAAGAATGCCGGGCGTCTGCTGTGATCGCACTTCCAGAGGTCACCAATTCACGCAAATCGCTCATTAGGACGGCAAATCCCAGGTACGCATTTGCGAAGGTGCTTGAAGCGTTCTCTCCGGAGATAGAGCGCCCGATCGGTATCCACCCGACGAGCAGCACCGGGTCGCACCTCACCGCCGGCGAGCGGCTCTCGGTCGGCTTCAACGCTTATATAGGCAGCGACGTCACGCTGGGAGATGACGTGTGGATCCAGCCGTTCGCCTATGTCGGGGATCGGGTGCGCCTTGGAGACGGCTGTGTCATCCATCCGTTCGTCGCCATACACGATGGCGTCACGATCGGCAACAAGGTGATCATACACACCGGCTCGGTGATCGGGTCCGACGGCTTCGGATATACGAGGATCGGCGACGAGCATCACAAGATCCCCCAGATCGGCACCGTGGTCATCGGGGACGACGTTGAGATCGGAGCCAACGTTACGATCGACCGCGCGCGAACCGGCAAGACGGGGATCGGCCGCGGCACGAAGATAGATAACCTCGTTCACGTAGCCCATAATGTGTCCATCGGCGAAAACTGCATCATAATCGCTCAGGTTGGCGTATCCGGGAGCGTCCACATCGGCGACCGCGTGATCCTCGCCGGCCAGTCGGGCGCGAAGGATCACCTTACCATCGGCAGCGACTCAATTGTGTGCGCAAGGGCTGGAGTGATCGGGGACGTGGCACCCGGTTCGTTCGTCTCGGGGTATCCCGCTCGGCCGCACAAGGAGCAGATGAGAACCTACGCGGCACTCCAAAAGCTTCCCGAACTTGCCCGGCTCGTCCGCGAACTGGAGAAGCGGGTCAAGGCCCTGGAAGAGGGCTCTCAATGATCCGTCAGCAGCAATTGACCTTGAAAACCAGCGTGTCTGTGCAGGGGGTGGGACTACATACCGGCGAAGAATGCGTGATGACGCTTCGGCCGGGCGTTCCGGACAGCGGGATAGTATTCGTCACTCCTGGTGGGGAGATTCCGGCCGCGGCGGAGAACGTCTGCTCGACCGACCGAAGCACCGACCTGAGTGCGGGAAATGCAGAAGTACGTACGGTCGAACATATTCTGGCCGCGCTTGCCGGGATGGCTATCAACAATGCCAGGGTGGACATAGAGGGACCGGAAATCCCTGCCGGCGACGGAAGCGCGCTCCCTTTCGTGGGGATGATCGAGGAAGCCGGGATTGAGGTCCAGCCCGGAGAAGCGCGCACTGTACGCCTGGCGCGGCCAGTGTGGGCAACCGACTCTGACAAGTATCTGCTCGCAGTACCGGCTGAGAAGTTGAAAGTAACCGCATTCATATTGTTTCAGCATCCATTAATAGGCGAGCAGGCGGTTAGCGTGTATGTGGACCGCGAGACGTTCATGCGGGAGATCGCTCCCGCGCGGACGTTCTCCACCGGCGATGAAATAGAAACCCTGCTCTCCCGGGGCTTAGGAAAGGGCGGAACCGAAGAGAACGTAGTCGTGGTCTACCGAGACCGTTGTTCAACGCCTCTCCGGTTTCCGGACGAGTTCGTGCGTCACAAGGTTCTCGATACGATCGGTGACCTGTCGCTGGCAGGGTGTAAGCTGGGTGCGGATGTGACCAGCATCAAAGCTGGCCATGCGCTGAACATCGCGTTGGTGCGCGAGATCTTGGGAAGGAGTTTCGACTGATTCCGCATGGGCGGCAAGGAGGGTGATGTTATGTTAGATGTGGAAGAAATCCAGGCGATACTGCCACACCGGTATCCGTTCCTGCTGGTGGATCGGATACTGGAACTGGAACCTGGCAAGCGTGCCGTAGGCCTAAAAAACGTGACCATCAACGAAGGGTTTTTTGAGGGGCATTTCCCCGGTCACGCCGTTATGCCCGGAGTGTTGGTGCTCGAGGCTATGGCACAGGTCGGCGGCATACTGCTGCTAAGCATGACCGGTAATGCCGGAAAGCTGGCGTACTTCGGGGGCATGGACAAAGTCCGATTCCGCAAGCCCGTACTGCCGGGTGACACGTTGGTTACCGAGGTAGAACTGCTGAGGAACCGGGGAGGGATAGGCAAGGTACGTGTGACCGGTCGTGTCAACAGGCAAATCGTCGCGGAAGGCGAGTTCATTTTCGCACTGGTTGACCGCGGCGATATGAAACCCGTGGAGGAACCACATGAAGTCTTTACAGAGTCCGGCCGAGCTCTCGTTGCAAAGTGAAGTTGAGTCCGCCGAGCCGACGGAGGTAACTATTCACGAGACGGCGATCGTTCATCCGAAAGCTGAGCTGGGAGTCGGAGTGAAGATTGGCGCCTTCTGCATCGTTGGTTCCAATGTGAGAATCGGCGACGGAACTCTGATCGAGCCCCACGTGATTATCGAGCCGTGGACAACCATCGGACGAGAGTGCCGCATCTGCTCTGGTGCGATACTTGGTGGGCAGCCCCAAGACCACAAGTTCGAAGGCGAGCGCAGCTTTCTGGCGATCGGCGACGAGAACATAATCCGCGAATACGTGACCATCCATCGAGCGACCGGCGAAGACAATGCCACATCCATCGGCGATGGCAACATGCTCATGGCGTATTGCCATGTCGGGCACAACTGCCGCGTCGGGAACGGCGTTATGATGGCCAATATGGTGGGCATCAGCGGCCATGTCATCATCGAGGACAAGGCCGTGTTCGGCGGCATGGTTGGGGTGCATCAGTACGTGCGCGTTGGGAAGCTGGCGATGATAGGCGGCTACTCCAAGGTCGTACAGGACATGCCGCCGTTCATGATGGTAGACGGCCGTCCCGCGAAGGTGTATGACCTCAACGTGATCGGCCTCAGGCGAAACGGCGTCCGCCCGCACGTTAGAAGCGGGCTCAGGCAGGCATACAAGTTCCTGTACCGCTCCAACCTGAACCTGTCCCAAGCCATCGAGAGCATAGACAACGAGGTTGAGCCGAGCGAAGAACGGGACTACTTGCTTGAGTTCGTGCGGAATGTGAAGTTCGGGTTTGCCGGAAGACAGCTCGAGCATCGGGGATGAATGAGCAGTATGACCCCAAGTATCGCAATGGTTGCCGGCGAGGCTTCCGGTGACCTACAGGGGGCGTTGCTTGCAGCCCGGTTGCGGGAAATGATCCCATCGGTCAGAATCTGGGGAGTCGGCGGGCCGAAAATGCGCGACGCGGGTGTCAAGGTCGTGCACGACAGTTCCTCCTGGAGTGCCATCGGGGCGGCCGAAGCCCTCAAAGCTGTGCCTCGTCTCTTGCTGGCCTTCTTCAAACTGGCTTCGGATCTCAAATCCGATCCCCCCGACCTCCTGGTGCTCATTGACTTCGGCGTCTTCAACCTGAAGGTGGGGCGATATCTGCGACCGAACGGGGCGAAGGTGCTCTACTATTTCCCGCCGACCTCCTGGTACCGGGGTACGTCCTACGAGAAGCTCGAGGGCATCGCGGATGCAGTGGTCACCCCGTTTCCCTGGTCGGCTCGGACCTTGGAAAAGCAGGGATTCTGCGCGGAGTTCTTTGGCCACCCGGTGCTGGACAGCGCGAAGCCGAGCCTCAGCCGGGAGGATTTCTGCCGGCAGTTTGGCCTGGAACCGCAGCGACAGCTGGTGGGCCTGCTTCCCGGGAGTCGCGCACACGAGGTGGAACATAACCTGCCGGCTCTGGTGTTGGCTGCCGGCCGGCTGCGCGAGTCCATGCCGGATCTGCAATTCGCAGTGCCGCTCGCGCCCTCGATAAGCGTTGAGGCGGTCGCACAGAGATTGAGACGTATCCCCTGGCTCGAAGTGGGCGACCTCGGCTTGGGAAGTGGGTCGGCCTCGACCGAGGGTTCCTCGCGGCACCTGTCTCTGGTGCAGCGGATACGCACTCTGAGTCGCGAGGACGGGTTTCCGGAGCCCGCTGAGCCTGTGCGCGTCCGACTGCTGTCCGGCATGGCCCACGATGTGCTGGCGCATTCGCGGGCTGCCGTGGTGACTTCCGGCACTGCCACCCTGGAGGCTGCAGTCCTGGGGTGTCCCATGGTAATAATCTATCGGGGGACCCGTTTGTCCGCCCTCGAGTTCAAGCTGCGGGGCAGAAAGATCAAATTCATCGGGATGCCGAACATCATCGCAGACGAGTTGGTCTGTCCCGAGCTGATACACAGGGCGGCTTCCCCGTCCAGAATTACAGAACTGATGGTAGAGTTGCTTGCAGACTCACCCGAACGCCGCGCGATGCTCACCCGCCTGGCCGACGTGCGGGCGTACTTAGGCAGCCCGGGAGCAGTTGAGAAGACCGCGGGCGTGATTCTGAAACTTCTAGGTCTGCATCCGAGCGACAGATGTAGCGTGAACTGACATGTCGAAAGCACGAAGAACCAGGGAGAAGGATCCGGCTGACCTGAGCAGTGAGAAACGCTTGCTCAGGTACTTCGCTTTGTACCGGCATCTGTTTGCGATCGGTCTGCTGTCCACGGGAGTAGTATGCGGCGTCGTGGTGCTGAACGGCTGGCTGATTAGCGATGTCGTCAAAGCTGCTATAGAGAGTGACCCAAGGGCCCTGAACCGGGTGGCGCTGCTCATCGTCGGCATCCACATCGTGAAATGGGTGTTCTCGTTCAGCGAGACTTATTTCGTCTGTTCAGCAACGCAGAAGATTGCCGTGCTATTCAGAAACGAGTTGTACTCGCACCTTCAGGGTCTTTCACTGAGTTTCTTCGAGAGAACCAAAGTTGGCCATCTCATCTCCCGCATGACGAACGACGTTGGTCTGATCCAAAGTGCCGGCCCGACAATAATCCAGGCTGTGAAGGCGCCTCTTGTCATTGTTGGCTGCACCATCACAATATTCGTTTGGAACTGGCGGCTGGCGCTCATTGCCGTGGTTGTGTTGCCATTCATGGCTTACACGATAACCAAGATTGGGCGGGGGATGCGAGGACTTACGGAGCTCCTCCAGGTCAAATTAGCCGACATCGCCGCCGTATTCCAGGAAACTATCTCCGGCGTGCGTGTTGTAAAATCTTTTGCGATGGAAGACTATGAGATTTCAAGGTTTCAAGACGAGACCCAGCAGAGCTACCGCGCTGCGATGCGTGCAGTGCGGCGCAGTGCGGCGATGTCGCCGACGGTAGAGATCATTGGCGTCGCCGGAATCGCCTTTGTACTGTGGTACGGCGGAAACATGGTCGCCACCAATGCCATGCCGGGGTTTCACGCAGCGCGCTTAATCGCCTTTCTCTTCATGCTTGAGAGAATTGCGCATTCTGCAAGGAGTATCGGG
>Ga0114930_10004977_pt1 | contig 11038 bp, 6 predicted proteins | sample AnhtaG_FD_87300 | JGI IMG/M metagenome (GOLD analysis project Ga0114930, IMG submission 87300) | Deep subsurface microbial communities from Anholt, Denmark to uncover new lineages of life (NeLLi) - Anholt_01485 metaG | ecosystem: Environmental > Aquatic > Marine > Oceanic > Sediment | place... | reverse complement strand
TATGGCTCTGGGGTTTGACCCGATATGGTTTGGGATAATAATAGTCAGAACGATGGAGATAGGTCTGATTACCCCGCCGGTGGGACTGAATGTATATATTATCAAGGGAGTAGCCAAAGACGTTCCCATGTATACCATATTCCGGGGTATTCTCCCCTTCCTTATGGCGGATGTATGTCATGTAGCTCTGCTGGTAGCCGTTCCCCAGCTGTCCCTGTTCTTGCCCGGTCTCATGAAGTAGGCTGTGTCTTTCTAGTCCCCTGTTCATGTTACCTATTTACCAGTGGTAAAATACGTCTGGTTCAATTGACTCGATATATTGAAAGTGTTATCATAATTGAAACATCGGTTTTTTCCTTAAGTTAGCAAATAAGATGTCAGCATTAAGCGAACTTTATCAAGAAATTGCCGCCTGTCAACGGTGTGATTTAGCTAAATACCGGACCAGAGCAGTACCCGGCGAAGGTTCAGAAAATGCTGAGATAATGTTCATCGGCGAGGCACCGGGCTGGCACGAAGACCAGCAAGGACGCCCTTTTGTTGGACCAGCGGGACAATTTCTGGATAAACTGCTGGCCTCTATTGGCTTAAAGCGTGAGCAGGTTTACATTACCAACGTGGTTAAGGGTCGTCCTCCGGAGAATCGTGACCCCTTACCTACTGAAATAGCTGCCTGCCGTAAGTGGTTGGACCGACAGATTGAGTTGATTCATCCCAAGATGATTGTGACCCTGGGGCGATATTCTATGGCTATGTTTTTCCCCGGCAAGAGCATAAGCAAGATTCATGGCACGGCTCAAAAGCGGGATAATGTCATCTACTATGCTATGTACCACCCGGCGGCAGCTCTCCATCAACAGAGTCTCCGTCAAGCCATAGAGGCTGACATGCTTAAGATTCCATCGCTTTTAGCTGAGTCAAAAGCTATGGCAGAAGCTGAGCCACAACCACAGCAATTAAGTATGTTCTAAGGTTTTAAATTATGACCAAGTCAAGATTGAAAATAATTCCCCTCGGCGGGCTGAGCGAAATTGGCAAGAATATGATAGCGATGGAATATGAAGATGACATTGTTGTCATTGATGTCGGGCTTATGTTCCCCGGGGAGGAAATGTTAGGCATTGACCTGGTAATTCCTGATATTAGCTATCTGCTGGAAAAGCGAGAGAAAATAAGAGGCATAATAATTACTCATGGTCATGAAGACCACATCGGTGCTCTACCATATGTGCTGCCACAGCTTAATGTGCCCGTTTATGCAACGAAGCTTACCCAAGGGCTTATCTCGGTTAAGCTTAAAGAAGGGAAGGCATTCGCCGGAGCTAAACTTGGAGTGGTACCTCCAGGCGGACAGATTACACTGGGGAAGTTCAAGGTTGAGTTTTTCCCCGTGTGTCATAGTATACCTGACTCGGTAGGTCTGATAATATATACACCAGTTGGTACTGTAGTTCATAGCGGAGATTTCAAGCTCGATTACACCCCAGTCGATGGTCGACCAACCGACCTGTCCCGTCTGGCTCAGCTAGGAGCACAAGGGGTTTTACTGCTTCTGTCCGATTCCACCTATGCTGAACTTCCTGGCTACACTCCATCGGAAAGAGTGGTTGGTGAAACTCTGGACCGTGTTATGGCTAATGCACCGGGAAGGGTGATTGTAACTACTTTCTCATCACTGGTCTCACGTATTCAACAGGTTATTGATGCCGCAACTAAATACCAGCGTCGTGTTTTTATTGTCGGGCGTAGCATGAATGATACGGTCCGTATAGCTCTGGAATTAGGCTATCTTGCTGCTCCTGAAGGGGTTCTGGCTCGGTTTGATGAACTCCGTGGCATGCCCCATAATCGAATTGTCTTTATCACCACTGGAAGTCAGGGAGAACCTACCTCAGCCCTGGTACGTATGGCCAGCCAGGACTACCGCCAGCTTCGTGTCCAGCGTGGAGACACCGTTGTTCTCTCAGCCACTCCTGTTCCGGGCAACGAAGCTCTGGTCAATAGAACATTGGACAACATTTTCAAGCGGGGGGCTCAGGTACTATATGATAAGGTGGCACAGGTTCATGTTCATGGGCATGGCAGTCAGGAGGAACTGAAGCTGTTGCTAAATTTAGTCAAGCCAAAGTTTTTTGTGCCTATCCATGGTGAATATCGCCACTTGAGTCTTCACGCCAAATTAGCTGAATTGGTAGGCATTCCAAAAAGCAACATTTTCGTGTTGGAGGATGGTGATATCCTTGAGCTTAACCCACAGACAGGCAAGATAACAGGCAAGGTTACTTCAGGCAATGTATATGTAGATGGTCTGAGTGTGGGTGATATCGGTAGAGTTGTCCTCCGTGATAGGAGGATGCTGTCAAGGGATGGAATGGTCGTAGTGATTATCGCGGTTAACCGGCAGACCGGTAAGCTGGTGGGGCGTCCTGATATTGTATCACGGGGTTTCGTTGATATCAGAGAGTCCAGAGATATGATAGAGAAGAGCCGTGATTTATTGGCTCAGGCCTTAAACCGTGGTGGACGTCTTGCTGAGTGGGGCTTTATCAATACTAAGGTTAGGGAAGTATTGAATAATTTCTACTATGAACAGACTAAGCGCCGTCCCATGATCCTCCCGGTTATGGTAAAGGTATAGCTTAAAACATCTTGCTCACCAAGGGGTGATATGGCTAAGAGAAAGGTTGGTGGCAGAGGCAAATCCAGAGGAAGACCCGAAGCAAAGTCATGGCGGAAACAGCTATTCCGTTTTATAGTGCTGCGATTGGCATTGCTGGTCATCATCGTAGCGCTGTTATTCTGGCAGCGGTCAGCCATAATTTCATGGGCTAATGATGTTGCTTTCGGGACTCTGGAGCTACTCGGCTGGGGGCTAATTCTTATAGTCCTAACTCTTGGAATTTTAAACGGAATCATATGGCGACGGAAGTTATCCTTACTTATCTATCATTGGAACCAGTGGCTGGGTGGCATTGCCTTTATTTTGGCTATCTGGGGGATATTAGCCCTTTTCCCGGGTGAGGGCGAGCTAAGACAAGCTAGCCTGGGCGGGAACTTTGGCTTAAAGATTATCGGTCACCAGGATGTCACCGGCATCCTTCGAATATTGGGATTGGTTATCGTGGGCATTGTTTTAGTAGCTCCAAGGGCTTGCTTTCGTTTGACGGCCAATTCTATTTCCTGGTTAAGCCAGCAGTTTAAAAGGAGACCGGCACCTATTCCGGTTCCTCAACCAAAACCCGAATTTCCTCCGGCCGCAGTAACTCCTAAGCCATCCCCCCAAATTGAACCGGAAAGGGCAGTACCTCCAAGAATTGAACCACAAAGGGAAACGACTTCTGCTGCCGTTATTACTCCCAGCCAGGCTCAGCAGGAACTCAAGCAGGTTGCCCAAGAGGTATGGAAAAAGTATGGCGAATCACCGGCGCTAGTTACTGTTGATGGCTGGCGACTACCGCCTGTTGATATTCTGGATAGGATTCCTGAAATTGAATTTAGTCAGGCGGACAATGTCCAGAGAGCCAAATTGATTGAGGATGCCCTGGCTAGCTATGGTGTTGAGGCTAAGGTAGTGCAAATAAACGTGGGACCAACAGTTACCCAGTTTGGTGTGGAGCCAGGTTGGGACAGAAAGATAAAGGAGATAAGGGAAAGGGATAGAGATGGGAATATTAAGGTCAGACTGGAGGAGGTAGCAAAGACCAGGGTTAAAGTAGAAAGAATTACTTCACTATCTAATGACCTGGCTCTGGCTCTGGCGGCACCCAGCATTAGGATTGAAGCCCCGGTGCCAGGTAAATCGGTGGTAGGGATTGAAGTGCCCAATACCATTACCAGTGTGGTTAGCCTTCGCAGTGTAGTGGAGACTAGCGCTTTTCAGAAAATGGAAACCAGGTCTAAATTGAGTCTGGCGCTGGGTAAAGCAACTGGAGGTGAAGGGGTAGTTGCTGACCTGACTAAGATGCCTCATATGCTTATTGCTGGAGCTACGGGAAGTGGCAAGACTGTTTGCTTAAATTCCGTTATCTGCTGCCTGATGCTATATAATACACCCAGTGAACTTCGGTTTATTATGATTGACCCCAAGAGGGTAGAGCTGACGCCATACAACAGCATACCTCACCTGGCTACACCGGTTATAGTTGATACCAAAAAAGCTTTAAGCGCACTGCGCTGGCTTAACCAGGAAATGGATAAGCGGTATCAGATTTTGGCTGCTGCCAGGGCTCGTAACATCGAGGCTTATAATAAAAATAAACCGCTAGATGAGATACTTCCATTCCTGGTACTGGTCATAGATGAGCTGGCTGACCTGATGATGACCTCTCCTGATGAAGTAGAGCATATTCTATGCCGGTTGGCCCAGCTTGCCCGGGCTACCGGTATACACCTCGTTGTGGCTACTCAGCGCCCGTCGGTAGATGTGGTCACCGGCTTGATTAAAGCTAACTTCCCCACCCGTATTAGCTTTGCGGTTACCTCTCAGGTTGATTCTCGCACCATTCTTGACATAGGTGGTGCGGAAAAGTTGCTAGGTAAAGGGGATATGCTCTATATGCCCACCGAGGCGGCTAAGCCCAGGCGTCTCCAGGGATGCTTTGTTTCCGATACCGAGACTGAGAGGCTGGTTTACTTCTGGGGCAGCCAGCGTCGGGAAGAGGCAGCTCAGGTAAAGCTTGGCGAGCTTGTCACGCCAGTAACTGGTGATAGAAGAGAGGGTTTTCCCGAGGACCCGCTCTTAGAGGCAGCCAGGCAACTGATGCAGGAACATACGCATATCTCTACCTCATTCTTACAAAGGCGGTTGCGTATCGGTTACCCCAGAGCCGCCCGCCTTATGGAGCAGCTTGAGGAGGAAGAAGCGGCTGAAGGGGAGGGGGAGGTTTAGCCCGTTGCTAAAAAGCTCGTTAGCAAAATGTTAGCAAATGGTGACTATTATATTTGTGACTCTATTGTTTCAAGTAATCTTAGGTCATTCTTCAAATCTCGGTTATATGGAAATGCTTTCATTGCTGATTCCAATACTGTACGTAGAGTTATTAACTTCACTTTTAAAGCTGGGTGATTTCTTTTTGATAATAGTATTGAGCACTCTTGTATTTCTATCTGGAAAACGAGATGAGCAATGTATGAGTCTTCGGAAGGCGAATAATTGCGTAAGATTTCTTTGGCACCCTTTATGTCACCACTACAACGCTTAATATCTGCTAAAACCGTATCCCTTATTCTCTGCACTCTCCGGGGTAAATTAGATGGCAATTTTTCTAAGACAATATTTGCATTTTTAGGATTATTATTAACCGATAATTCAAGAGTGGCTAAATGTAATATGGCCTCTGGCATGGTGGAATTGAGGTCAAATACAGCCTTTCTTGCATGTTCATACGCGTTCTTACCGTCGCCAAGTTCATCTAAAATCATTGAGATACGATGTTCAAATGCACTTTCTTCCGGGAAGGCAGCAAGTGAACCTTCAATTACAGTCAAGGCATCTGTTAGTTGTCCGGTCTTCATAAGTAAGTCGGCATATTTGGGAGCTATATAAGGGTCTCGTGGTACTAAAGCGTATGCCTTCGCTAGAGTATCTATTGCCCCATCTACATCACCCATTTTTTCTTGGATATCACCATAATCTCTTAGAAGAGGAGGAGAGTCCGGCCTCGCTTCTAGACCTTTTATGAAGAAGGTGATAGCTTCGTCAAATAATTCTTGGTCACGTCTTAGTAGACCCCATGCATGATAAAGTCTATCTTTTCTAAACCTATTACGCTGTAATATTTTAAGCTCTTCTTCCGCCTCTCCATATCTCTCAAGTCTGGTAAGGTTGCGAGCTTTAAACCAACGTATGTGATTGTCCTTGGGGTCTATTTCCAGCCAGGCTGTTGCGTACTTTAAGCTGATCTCGTAAACTTTGGCATGGTAAAGACGCTGACAGGCTTCTCTGAGTTGCGCACTGAACTGATATGCCAGTTTGTTTGCTTCATCATGCTTACCACAGAGAGTGAGCATTCTGTATGCAAACGAACATAATCTAACTATATCTATATCAGATAATCCGGATTCTTGAAGCTTTTCACGTGCGCGTATGCCGTATCTTTCCGTTAAATCTTTCCAAATTCCAGATTCGTAAGCTCTTGACCAAAAGTAGTCTCTAATAAGCGGATGAGTTTGAAGAAATCCATCTTGGGAGAAAACTAAGAGCGCCTCAGCACTCCTATCAATAGACATCCTGACTTCTTCAATATCCTTTTCAAGAACGTCGGCCAACTCACTGAGGAGGACACCTTCATCAACAAGTGATAATGCTTGTAGGCACGAAATTTGCATATCACTTAGTCCAGTTCTTATTCTTCCGATTAGCTGCTTTGCTAAGTCAATTCGTAGATCAGTAAAATAACGAACATCTTTTAGAAGTGATTCAGGGGAGTGAGTCACGATTAGATACGAAGCTAGTTTTGCTCCTAGAGGATATCCATGGAGATGAGGGACAATCTGCTCTAACTGTGTACGATTATAAGTCTGCCCACCCGGTTGTGCCAATCGTAGCCAGTTTTCAAGGCAAAAAAGTAGGTCGCGGTCTTTCAATTGATTTATTCTTATTATTTGAGACTTCTTATGGTGTTCAATAGAAAGCTTTGGACGCTGAGTGCTGCAAATAAATATCGGAGATTCAATTTTACCCTGACTAATATAGGCATCAAAAAGCTTGTGAATATAAGGGCTTAGTTCTCCATCTTCAGTCAACGTAGACTCAAAGTTGTCAAATAATATGACTCTATTATTTGCAGTCAACATAGCGATAGATTCAAGCGAAGCCCCAATGAGGTCGTTTTCATCGGCTCTTGGCGAAGGTAGTTGACGACCCGCTTGCGCAGCCAATTCCAATGCAAGGCGCATGAGACCGTGTCCCTCTGTAAGAGTGAACTGGGATAATTGCATATTAAAAATCTCTACAGATGCCCTTTCTACGGTCGTAGTCTTGCCTATCCCATATAGACCCCATAAATATATGAATGCCTTACCCTCATGTACTGAGGTTTCTATAGAAGCAATTTCATCATACCTATCAACAATATTTCTTCTTCTTGAAGTAATTTTCCTAGCAACAGTAATCTTTTCGGAAGTAACCGTCTGGAAGATTTGTTCAATCGAAGCATACGGTTTCTTTGGAGTATTTATATATAGAAATGGAGATAACTCTTTAGGAATATCGCAATTGTCTATCCTAGCTACTACGATCCTGTAATCTCTATCTTCGATCCATTTAACAATAGCTGTGTTGATTTCATATTTAATCCATCTACTATTATTTGCATCATTTGAAGCAATCAATACGAACCACTTTGAGCCGTATATAGCTTCTGCTATCTTACTGGGTAGTACGTCTCCAGCGTCAAGGTTCCACAAATCAACCCATACCCCTACCCCGCGTAACTTCTCTGCCGTAGCAACTGCTAGAGCTTCGTCTGCACTGGAATGGGATAAAAATACATATTTTCCATCCATGTTAATCTTCCCAACTTTGTTATTCTTGCCAAACTTTAAACAAAATCAGATTATTTGTCAATCTACAAGTAATACTGATAATAGACCATGCGTGCTTAAGTTACAGATTAATTCCAAAATGGTAAAATTATGATTTTTGACTATTGATTTCGAAATGTAACTAATAAAAAAGCCATCAATACCATCTGCTCACTTCCCCCGCTTCAGTCGCTTGAGAATAGCATCCATATATATCTTAGCCAGGTTTTTCCCGTGCTTGGGCACCCGCTCCCGCTTCTTCTTGAGCTTCTTTTCGCGGCGCTCATGTCTTGTCTCTATTTCCAGATTATCGTTCACCAGTAACCTTTTTGTAGACCTTCAGCGTCTCTTGGGCTGCCCTTTCCCAGGAAAACTTCCGGGCTTGTGTTAACCCCTTGGCCACCATCTCTTCCCTCTTTTTATTATCAGTTAGGACTTGCTTCATTGCCTGAGCCAGGCTATCAATATCGTAGGGGTCGATAATAATTCCGGCGTTGCCTACCACCTCTGGTAATCCAGATATATTAGAGGTAACCACCGGACAGCCGCAGGCCATCGCTTCCAGTGGAGGCAGGCCAAAGCCCTCGTATAACGAAGGGTAAGCCAGCAGAGCAGCCGAGGAATAGTAATGGGCTAAATCTGTCTCGGAGGCTCGGTCAACAAAAATAACATCCTGACTTATCCCCGAATCGGCTATCTGCTTTATGGTATCTCTTCGGTATTCTTTAGACCTTCCTGCTGCTCCTATCTTTAATAATTTTAATTCAGGAAACTCGGGTTTTAGTTTAGCAAAGGCTGCAAATAGCCGGCCCAGATTCTTCCTCGGCCGCTCAGAACCAACATACAGTATATATGGTTTATCAAGGAGCTTTACCTGGTATGGTTTGAAGACGGTGTGGTCTATTCCGTTGTAGATTACGCTGATCTTATTCTCTGGTATCTTGAAGTGTTTAGTGAGGTCATTCTTGGTATGCTGCGAGACGGCTATTATTCGGTTTGCTCTTTTAATGCCCCTTATATCAAGCTTTAACAGTAACTTCTCGCTAACCGTCTCATCAGAGAAGTCAAAGCAAAATCTTATTACATCGTGCACGGTAACTATAAAGGGATTATTAAGAAAGAGGGCATACCTAGCAAAATTTTGATTTGGCAGGTGAACAATATCCCTCTCACCCTGGACCTTTTTAAACAGCCGAAAAGCCTTTATCAAAGATAGGTATCTCTGAGTTTCGATTGTTTTGACATCCAGTCTTTTGGCTAGTTCTTGGCTATACCTGTCTATGCCGGATTTCTCGGTGGTTACAATCAGTACTGGCACTTTCCCATCACCAACCCTTTCATGGCAGTACCTTGTAATAGCAATGGTTATGTCAGGGGCTAATCTTAAGTTAATCTAAATCCTTTCTCAAGTCAATGATGCGGTCACGCAGCAGCGCTGCCTTCTCGAACTCCAGGTTTCTGGCGGCTGTCTTCATCTGTGATTCCAGCTCTTTAATTAAGCGAGCCACGACCTCTTTAGAGGCGGGGGCAGCAACATAGGCGGGACGAGTTTCAGCTACCGCCTGCACTCGTTCTGTAATGTCTCTGATTGCCTTCCTTATCCCTTGAGGGGTAATACCGTGCTCCCGGTTATAAGCCTCCTGAATTTGACGGCGGCGCTGGGTTTCTTTTATTGCCGCTGTCATAGACTTGGTAATAGTATCAGCATACATGATTACATGCCCATCAATGTGGCGGGCAGCCCGCCCCATAGTCTGGATTAAGGAGCCCTCCGACCTCAAGTAGCCTTCTTTATCGGCATCCAGAATCGCCACCAGACTCACCTCGGGGAGGTCAAGCCCCTCACGAAGCAGGTTTATACCTACCACTACGTCATAGACGCCAAGGCGAAGGTCGCGCAGTATCTCCACCCGCTCCAGGGTATCAATCTCGGAATGAAGGTAATGAGTCTTTGTCCCCATCTCTATCAGGTAATCAGCCAGTTCCTCCGCCATCCTCTTGGTTAAAGTGGTTACCAGGCAGCGCTGTTTCTTATCAATCTGGCTCTTAATCTGGTAAAGGAGGTCATCAATTTGACCCCTGGTTGGCTTGACCTCAACAGTAGGCTCAAGAAGGCCGGTAGGCCGAACTAACTGCTCCACTACCTGTTGACTGTGCTCATACTCGTAGTCTGCCGGTGTAGCTGAGGTGTAAATAACCTGGTTGATACGCTGCTGAAACTCGGCGAAATTAAGCGGGCGATTATCCAGCGCCGAGGGTAGACGGAAACCATATTCCACCAGGGTTTCCTTGCGGGAGCGGTCGCCGTGATACATACCACGAATCTGAGGCAGGGTCATGTGTGATTCATCAACAAACAGCAGGAAGTCGTCAGGAAAGTAGTCCAGCAGTGTCCATGGCGGGCTACCCGGTGGGCGCTGTGACAGGTGGCGGGAGTAGTTTTCCACGGCGTGGCAATATCCCGCCTCCCTTAGCATCTCTAAATCATAGTTGGTACGCGCCTCAAGCCTGGCGGCTTCCAGTAGCTTGCCCTGTTGTTTTAGCTCATGCAGCCGCTCTTCCAGCTCCTGCTTAATAGTTTCAATAGCAACCATTAACCGCTCATGTGAGGTAACGAAGTGCTTGGCGGGATAGACGTCCACCGAGTCTAATTCAGCCAGTAGCTCCCCGGTTAAGGGGTCTATCTCCACAATGCGCTCAATCTCATCACCGAAGAACTCAATGCGCAGGGCTAACTCTTCGTAAGCCGGCTGTATCTCCAGGGTATCACCCCGAATGCGGAACCTGCCCCGGGTAAAGTCAATGTCATTGCGCTCATACTGCATATCTACCAGCTGGCGGAGGAGCTTTTCCCGGCGGTAACTGTTGCCACGTTTGAGGCTGCAAACGAAGCTGCGGTATTCCTCGGGTTCACCCAGACCGTAGATACAGGATACTGAGGCGACAATAATCACATCGCGGCGTTCGAAGAGGGCGCGGGTCGCCGAATGTCGCAATTTGTCAATCTCTTCATTTATATCTATCTCTTTCTCAATGTAGGTGTCTGTTCGAGGGAGATAAGCCTCAGGCTGGTAGTAGTCATAATAGCTAACAAAGTATTCTACAGCGTTACTGGGGAAAAACTCCTTGAACTCAGTGCAAAGCTGGGCGGCCAATGTCTTGTTATGGCAGATAACCAGAGTCGGTCTCTGCACTCGAGCAGCGACATTAGCCATGGTGAATGTCTTGCCACTGCCGGTAACGCCGAGCACTGTCTGGTGCTTAAAGCCTTTATTTAAGCCCTCCACCAGCTCATCCACCGCCTGCGGCTGGTCACCGGTCATCTCGAAATCGGCAACTATCTCAAAGGGTGGCATATCAATAGTATAGCCCTTTGCTATATTGGCTTCAATGGAAGGCTCTTTATCTACCTCACCCCCTTTTCATGAAATCCTAAACTCTAATTTCTAAATCCTAAGCAAATTCAAAATCTAAATCCCCAAAGTTTAGGATTTAGTATTTTATTAAAGTGGGG
>Ga0114930_10004976_pt1 | contig 11039 bp, 8 predicted proteins | sample AnhtaG_FD_87300 | JGI IMG/M metagenome (GOLD analysis project Ga0114930, IMG submission 87300) | Deep subsurface microbial communities from Anholt, Denmark to uncover new lineages of life (NeLLi) - Anholt_01485 metaG | ecosystem: Environmental > Aquatic > Marine > Oceanic > Sediment | place... | reverse complement strand
GTCAGCGGATAGGACGAATGAACAAAGCTACGTAGGTTACGGAACGTCTGTCGCAACCCCGTCTCAAAGTGTTGTCTAGCTGCCTCCCTATCACCATTGAAGCGATGTGGAGCCGCTACCAGCTCCGGCTTCTTGGGTACCAGCATTGTCCCGAATACATCTGGAAACACATCTCGGAGGTTCGGGCGCATCCATACGTAGAAGAAGTCTGACAAATCGGCATAGCCGACGTTATCGTAGTAAGGCGGATCGGTGCAGATGATCCTTCCATATTTGCAGCTTATGCCAGTTGCATCATCCTGAGCGGCATACCCGAAGCCGTGTGCGGGTAATGCTTCCACTGCTTTAGCAACCCACTCGACGTGCGCGAGCCAATTCCCAGTGGAGCCTGAGAATGGGTTTGTCTCTGCATAGTCCCAGACCATTGGAATTGCATGTCGTCCAAATGTGTGCTGGATTTTCTCGCCTGAGTAGTGCCAACTGCAAATGCTAGACCAGTAATCAGCTGACTTACCTATCGCAAATGACAGATAGACCGTGATCGCGTCAGAGTAAGCTGTTGCTCCCATTCCTCCGTCACGTAGTGAAGCTGCATCGTCAGACATTCCACTGGCAACCGCGTCCCTGGTGCTTTGCTGACGCACGTCGGCCAGAACTGAACAAAATGTGGTCAGAGCGACCAACTGACGTGCTGTAAATGCGTCCCCCCACGTGTACATCCCATACATAGGCAAGCGATCAACATCGTGACTCGGTGTGGTGACCTCCTGTTCTGGTTGCCACTCAGGGGTAGCTAACGTTGCAGCCAATGACTGCCCCTTATCAGCCGCGTAGTATGAGCGGCCATGCTTTCCTTCTGTAACGACGGCCATCAATTGCGATTTCATTCGGCCAGCTTGAGCCTCAGAACGAATGTAATCGAAAGCTATCGGCGCTCCCGAAATGATACACCTTCCACCACCACGAACGATAGTACCTTCCGGTACTCTACCTTCTCCCTGTCTGACTCGCAAACTGACTTCCTTGGTGCCTGGGTCTACTTCCGGCTCAAGCCATACCGTCTTGCCTCTCCTTTTGCAGACATAGAAACCTCGTACCAAAGGTACGTGTGCATCCACAGCCGGATTCGGACTCCTCACTGTCCGCGCCCACAGCCAGGCGATCACCGTCTCGCCATTACAGTCCGGGTACAAGGGCCCGATCCTCTCCCAAGCCCGGTCGCGCATCCACTCGCCGAAATACCGCACGTCGGCAGCCAGACCGGCGGCACCCTTCCAGCTCCCGCCCTGCGCCGTCCCCTTGCGGTCGTGCGGGTTCACCGGTGGCATATCGGTAAATTTGGGCGGGATCTCGATTAGTGCCTTGCAGATCATGACCGCCACCGGGTTCAGGTCGCTGGCGTGGGCCTCCAGCCCTAGCCGCTGCGCCTCCAATGGAATAGAACCGCCCCCGGCAAAGGGGTCAAGGAGCGGTGGGGGGTTGCCGCCCGTCGCCAGACGGATCAGCTCGCGGGCGGTCTCCAGTACCTGCTCGTCGTTGGTGCTTTCCCACTGCACCAGAGTCTCGATGAAATCGAAGAGCCGCTGGCGGGGCGTGTCGTGCTCGGCGGCGTTCCTGCCGCGCGGCAGCCGGCGGCATGCCTCCACGAACTCCGGCGGCGCGTCGGGATCGTCAGGGTCGTCCACCAGCGAGGAAAAGATCACCGCCCGGCAGGCGGCCAGTGGCCGCCGCGCCCACCACAGATGCAGCGTGCACGGGTGCCCGTGCCGGATCGACTTCTCGCGGGCGCTGGCTTTATTGATGGCTTCCAGGGGTAAGGCGACTTCGATCAGTTTCTTGCGGTAGGTCATGCGATAGCTACCTTTCTCGCGGTGCAGGGCTCAGATCTCAAAGAGCCTGCGAATCCAGTCCATTAGTTGATGAGCATGGGACGCTTCGGCATCCAAGTAGCGCTTGGTAATCGCCTGGCCCATGGGCGCACCTGGCTCCTCCTGCCACGCCAGCCAAGTGTGAATGTGCGCCTTGGGTTGGTGTATCGCCGGGAATCGTCGGTGTTGCTCCGGGATTTGCTCCAAACAATCCCCGGCACAAGCCCAGAGTGGGTCGCCTGGCGGGATCAGAAACGCGACAAAATTCTCCAGCATGCCGGGAAGCGTGTTGTCAGGCATAATCCATATGCCAACTGTAGGACGACCACGGTGCTGAATAATCGTACCATCGGGGTCTGGGGTTGTGGGGACATCATAACCAGAGTTGCTCAAGACGCTTTGCAGAGATTGCCAGCGGGATGCCAAACTGGCATTGGCATCCACGACGACGCCAAGCCGCTCCAAGTCGCTAGCAAGAAGCTCAACCTCAAGGGTGTTACGAAGGTTTTCATACCCGTCTTTGCACTTGATCTTGAACAGGTCGGGGATATGGTGGTGTTTCAGAAGGTGGTAGAATACGTGCACGTCGTCTTTCCCTTCCACCAGCAATACGTGCTTGTCAGCCATTGTCAGCGTACCTCAATGTCATCACGGGTGGCGATTCCCAACTTGCGTTCCTCAAACAAGGTAGAGATCATTTCTCCATCCTGCTCATGCAGACGAATGAGCAGACCTTCTTCTTTCTGGTCCTCCATAGCAGCTTCTTGGAACGCTTCAACACAGTCCCAACTATGGGTGGCGGCAAAGACCTGGACGTTGAGCCTGGCTGCTACCTGGAAGATCATCCGCCACAAATCTGGCTGCACAGAGTAGTGTAGACCACTATCAATCTCATCGATTAGCAGCATCCCACCTTTGGCATTCACCAGGGCCAGTGCGATTCCGAATATGCGGTTCATGCCCTCTCCCATACTGCGGAGAGGTATAGGACTGTCGAACCCTGGAATCTTTACGATAGGAACTCGTCCTCGTCGTATCTCTTGTTCGCCTATGAGGTTCACGCGCTCAACTTCTGGTGCAATGATGCGCAAGGAAGTCAGCACATCCTCCTCCAGATTCGTGAGGGCCACAGTATCCCAGAATTGGCCAACCTGCAATCTCTGCAACCCATTTGCTGACACGAAAACACAGGGGATTCCCTTTGGGTCTGTTCGTTGTATGCGCCGCCAGTCAATACCTTGAACAATCTTTTCTTGTGTACCATACTGAGTCACAAGGACTGCGACTGGGGTATCTATCGTGGGATACTCATCAGGTTGCAGCAGTTGAATCTCTCGTCGGCCTCCTTCACCAGTCGGCCACGTAGCCCAACCGACACTAATGGAAAGCAAGTCCGTCTGGGAATTGACAGATCCAATCTTGGCGGGCTCAATGGCTTCCCGGATATCCCTACGCCCATAGAACAGGTGCTTAAGGGCCAAAGCTCGTTCTTCAGCGTCCCTCTCACCGCGCATAGAAGGATGGCCGCTTTCGTCTCTCGCCTCCAAGGTTTGCCAAATCACAGTCTGTGAACCACGGCGTGCGTACAGCCATAGAGCCTCCAAGAGGCATGACTTGCCTACATTGTTTTTCCCTGTAACAAGATTGACCAGGCCCAGACGGGGAATTTGCAGATGCCGGAAAGGGCGAAACCGATGGATTTCTAGAGATTCCAGTACAAGGGTCTTCATGCTAAAGCTCCCTTCTTGCTCAGTCTTGCAACGCAAATCGGGCACCCTGCTTGATCAGTGCGTGATCCGCGGATTGGAACTACTTGCGCTGTGTGGTCCACAAAATCACGGCTCTCACGCACTCTCATGGGCCAGGGCCAGGATCTCCCGCCGGACATACGTCTGGAGCTCTTCTACATTCGTGAAATAGCGATACCCCGCCTGGTTCACCGCTTGTTCTGTGTCTTTCCCTTCGTCAATCAACAGAGCCACCGGCTCGCTGTACCCCTCTTGCAGCCCTTGGGGCCAGGCGAGGTCAAGGATGGCCAGCGACTCGCCCGTCTCCGGGTCGGCCAGTTCGTACATGTATTCACCCGCCGGTAACCCCTGTCCGACTATCCACCGGTTGCACTCGCGGATGAGTCGCTCTTCTTCGTCACTGGCCACCGTTCCTGGAATCAACACCTCTACACGCTCCAGAATGGACTCGGCAATCGCGACGATATCGGGAACTGAGCCCTTGACAAGACTGTCAAGAAAGTCATTGGCGGCCTGAGCCAGCACTTCGCGGCGGATGGCCAGGAACTCTGCATAGTTCTCCACCCGCCACAGCATCGGATCCATTGGAATCCAATGTGACTCGATCGCGCCAGGATGTTTCTTGGCATACTCTGGCAGGTATTCGGCTGGATGTCGGTCAGAGATACACAGATTGGTTTCCTGGGTCAGGAACGTAAAGTTGGCGAGAGCGTTGACCTGCTGGCGATTATAGCCGTGCTCGTATAGCAGCGCTTTCGGGAAAACATGGTGCAGTTGCAGGCTGCCCAGCTTGCCCAGTATGTGATCCGACAGTTCGATGCCTGTTCCCCAGTCTTGAGCGTGGTTCACGCGGGTCAGCATATACAGCAGGGGATAGAAACGCGCTCCTCTGCTCCACCCCCTAAAGTCATCCGAGCGCACCCGCAGGTCTCCCCGGTCCAGGCGCAGCAGGTCAATTAACCGGTCAAGCGTCCCATCCAGCTCTTCAATCGCAGCCAGGTCCTGATTGAGCCTGGTCTCAGTGGAGCCGGCATAACGGCCCCAAAGAAACGTATGAATGTACCAGTAAAGCAGCTTATCCCTCTCTCTCCAATCGAGCGGCTGCGCACCACGCCGAGTCAAGTACCGCGCCATCAGGGGAAACGAATAGCGACTGCCCAAAACCCGATTATGGTCTAGTCCCAACCGTCCCGAGATCATGGTCAGTAATCTGTCGATGGCATTCTCCGCTTGCTGAACCGCGCGCTGAAAAGCGTGCATATTCACACCATCCAGACCGGAGAAAAGGGCTTGGCCAGTCACTAGCGTGGTGATGCAGCGCAGTAACCATTCCAGCCGAAAGTGAAAGCCAGCTCCGCGCCACTTTTCCAAGCGCGCCCTCAACGCGGCGCGGGCTTCAGGCCATCCGGCACAGACTTTGGCCAGAGCCAGGTCACCTTTGGAAAGCTTGGTGCCTCCACTGTTGACTTGGTTGAAGATGTCTACCACCACATCGACGGTTTTGTCCTTTCCCGTTACCTGCTCAACGTGCAGTTCAACGTCCTTTATCCCTTCAACAGCCATCAGTCGCTGAAGGTATATGGGAAGATCAGCCTGCAGGCCCGGTGTTGTCGCCAAATGCTGAATAAGTCCACCTAAGCCGTTTCTCATCAGTTGAGTCACGTCGATCCAGAGAGGATTGTCCTTCATCTTGAGCGGAGCATGGAACTGAAAGATCTCCTCATCCAAGTTAAAGTAGAGTCCGGTGAACGTCCGATCATTGCCTTGAAAGAACTGGGGCGGTTTGCCACGAATAATGCCATAAAGCGACGTGACTCGCTGCTGGCCGTCAAGCAGCAGCTGCACAAAGCCTGGCTGGAGCGCCCCATCGCCCCGTGCCGAGGCGCTTTCGGTTGCCGTCACCCAGACCAGAAGCATTCCCACGGGATGGCGTCGGTAGAGAGAGTGCATCAGCCTACGCACCTGGTTTCGGTTCCACACGTAGCCGCGCTGGAATTCGGGCAGGGCAATGGCCCCCAAGTCGATTGAGTTAAGGATATTGCTGATTTTCATTGAGAACCTCCTGGATCAAATCGGCGCGTTTCCACGCTCCCACAGCTCTTTCCAGTCATAGTTCACGCTGGTCACCCCAAAATCTGGCTCTTTCCTGAATGGGCTCCAAACATATCGCGGCGGGTGGGCCTGGCCCTCTTCCACCTCAACGATGGCCAGGATGTACTGCTCCGGCGCGTTGACCCCGGTCAGGATCTCGTTGCGAGTGACGGTCACCGTGTCCGCCCCGGTGCGCCGTCCCTTGACCTCGATGAAGCGCAACCGGCCGGTGCGCGGGTCGAAACTCTCGACGTCGTAGCCCAGCTTGTCCGCGCTCACGTCGCTTGGGTGGTTGCCCAGGTCGGCCTCGGTCTGCATCACGGCCTGCATAGCGACCGCCTCGGTGACCCGCGTGTCGATCAGCTCTGGCGGCGTCCGTTCGCCGAGCAGCAGCCCGATCGGGACCACGATTGTCCCGCCGATGACCACCGGGGGCGTCGCCGAGATCTGCCGCTCCAGCGCCAGCTCCTCGGTGCGCCGCTCCAGGCGAGCCACGAGCTCGTCCGCGCGCTGCTGCGCACGCGCGGCGTTCAGCTTGACGTTGACCTTGCCCGCCTTTTCCCGCTGCCGCAGTTCGGCAGCGCGCTTGTCCCAGTAGTTGGTCTCTTTGGTTAAGCGCTCGTGCACGGCGGCCAACGTCTTGTCGATCAGCGCCTCGCGGCGCTCCCGCACGCGCTGGAGGTGCCTCGGCACCAGGTTTTCGATGGCATAGGCCAGCACACTGCCCTCGAGCTCTTCCCCGGCCAGCCATTCGGCCGCCAGCGTCCCTTCGACTTGGGCCAGTTCCTCAGCGGTGACGGGGCGGTAGTCCAGGTAAGGGGCATAACCGCCCGCCCTGACCTTGCCGCCCTCGTCGATCTCGCAAAAGTGCACCTCGCGAGAGATGACGCGCCTGTCCCCGCTCTGCATAGACCGCGCATCCTGGATGTTCTGCTCCAGGAAGAACAAGACCCGTGGTGCCTTGCCAGGGTCAGTCGGGTCGACGAGCACGGCTCCGGAGCGCAGCGTCCCCCGGTGCGCCGCTAATACCAGGTCGATCACGGTATCGAGCAAGGGATGACCTGGACAGATCAAGTCCGCGTCCGGCAGCCCGACCCGATTCATCAGCTCCTTGTCAAAGCAGACCCGGTCGTACTTGGTCCATACAGGCACCGTCGTGCCGAGCTCCTTGGCCCGGTTGCGGATCCGCGCCGGCACGTAGCTGATGCGGTAGCGCCGTGGCTCGCGCTCGCGGATCGAGCCACCAAGGCTCTCAAAGGCCTGCATAAAGAACGACTTGATGTAGTGGGGCTGCAGTCGCCGGGCGGCGTAGCGCTCCATCTCTTGGCGGATACGCGCGATCTGAGTGACGTCCATGCTGTCCGTGACCAACGAGCGGGTCTCCAGCAGTTCGCGCACCCGTTCCCGGTCGACGGCGTTGTCGACCGTCTGCTCCAATCTGGCCCGGACCTCTGGCCTGTCGCCGTATCGAATCGCTTCGACCAGCAGCTTGCGCAGTGGCGTGCGCTCAAAGAGCGCCCCCAGCACGTCAAAGACCTTCCCTTCCAGGGCTTTGCCCTCCGTCTCCAGCTTGCGCAACAGCCGCTCGTAGACGTAGCCCTCCCGCGTCTCCCCGGCAACCAGGTTCCACAGGTGGCAGACCTCGGTCTGCCCGATGCGGTGAATGCGCCCAAAGCGCTGCTCCAACCGGTTCGGGTTCCAAGGCAGGTCGTAATTGATCATCAGGTGCGCCCGCTGCAGGTTGATCCCTTCGCCGGCGGCATCCGTTGCCAGCAAGAAATACACGTCCGGATCGTTGCGAAAGCGGTCTTCGGTCGCCCGGCGCTGCTGGCGAGGCACACTGCCGTGGATGCACACCATGATGTCCTCGCGACCGAACAGTGTGCCAATGCGCTCCCACAGATAGGTCAGCGTGTCGCGGTGCTCGGTAAAGATCACCAGTTTCCGCCGTTGCCCGTTTCCGTCGACCATACGTTCGTCGTCCTGGAGAATGGTCGCCAGTTCCTCCCACTTGCGGTCGGTGCCGCTCCGGCGCACGCGGTAGGCCATCGTCTCAAGGCGCTTGAGGGTCTCGATCTCAGCCTCCAATTCGGCAATGGTCAGCGCGGCGGTGGCGCTGTCACTGATCTGTTCTTCGAGCTCTTCCACTTCTCCAGCGGGCGCGTCGTCCAGAACGTCCAGGTATTCGTCGTCGTAGTAGCGCGTTCCGGGTTCTGGTGTCTGTAGGGCCTGTCGGTTCGTCTTGACCTCTGCCAGGCGTACCTCAAGCCGCTGGTGGCGCCGTCTCAGGGATTGGTAGATCGCTTCTGGGGAGGAGGCCAACCGCCGCTGGAGGATGGTCAGCGCAAAACCCACGGTGCCCTTTCGCCTGCCATCGAGCTTGTCGGCTCGGTTGAACTCTGTGCGAACGTACTCGGTGACGGCCTCGTAGAGCTGATTCTCTGCGCGAGACAGCAGGTAGCTCATCGTGTACGCCCTGCGCTCCGGTAACAGCGGACGCCCGTCAAACCGGCGCAAATCCTCCTTGATCATGCGCCGCATGATGTCAGAGACATCGACCTGGTGCACCCCGTCGCGGAAACGCCCCTCGAAGCGATCCTGGTCGAGCAAGGCCAGGAACAGTTGAAAATCCTCTTCCTTGCCGTTGTGAGGGGTCGCTGTTATCAGCAGAAAGTGGCGAGCGATGGAACGCAGCAGTTTGCCCAGCCTGTAGCGCTTGGTCTCTTCTAGCTCCCCACCCCAGAAATGGGCCGACATCTTGTGCGCCTCGTCGACCACGATCAGGTCCCAATCTGTGCGGCGTAGCTTTTCTTGCAGGCTTTCATCACGCGCTACCTGGTCGAGCCGGATGATCGCCCGGTCCTTTTCCAGGAACGCGTTGCCGCTGACTGACGTCTCGTAGGTCTCTCGGGTCAGGATCTCGAAGCGGAGCTGGAACTTGAACCAGAGCTCATCTTGCCACTGGGCCGCCAGGTTCCCCGGGACGCAGATCAGGCATCGCTGCACGTCCCCCCGGACGATCAGCTCCTTGATCAACAAGCCCGCCATGATGGTCTTTCCAGCGCCAGGGTCGTCGGCCAGCAGAAAGCGCAGCGGCTGGCGGGTCAACATCTCGCCGTAGACGCCGATGATTTGGTGTGGGAGGGGCTCAATCAGCGAGGTATGAACCGCTAGCACAGGATCGAATAGATGCGCAAGGTGTATGCGGTACGCTTCGGCGACCAGTCGGAATAGATCGCCATCGGCGTTGAACTGCCACGTCCGCCTGGCTTGCGCGATCGCTAGGTTAGGTTCGTCGCTCCGGTAGAGGAGCTGTGTAGCAGCTTGTCCATCCGCGCGCTTGTAGAAGAGTTCAACGGCGGCTGACCCGTGCCAGTTGACGTTTACAACGGAGACGCTCTGTCCGGGGATAATGCCTTTGACCTTGACGCCTGGCTTTAGGTCTTCCAGTTCTGCCATACCACTTTCCCTGTTTGGATGCGGTACCTTTTACGCTCTCATCAGACTGTGTCAGCGATCCTGTTGGCGACCGGGTGATCGACAAAAACAAAGGCCGCCCTTGACCAGGCGGCTCCTCCGTGGTACGATGTTGGCAAGATCTGGATTAGGTGCCAGACGCACCTGGTCAGGCAAAGATCCCCCCGCTAGCAATGGAAGTGTTTGCTACGCTCTATTATAGTCCATCTATCCTATTCTGACAAACAAGAGACCGCCACTGGTTAATGGGATCCTGCCGTCTCGTTGGAGTTGCACAGGTAGGCATCGTTACCGTGTCAAGTCAAATGACAATGTTACCGAAGCGCCGTCTGCTGACTGCTCGAATACAGGTAGATTCAAGGTCTGGTAGACGTCCTCCGTTTCGCATGGAACAGCGCCTGGAAGAGAGAAGGTGTAGTCGATCAAGGCACGGATCTCTGCCAGGAGCTGACGGGGATTGGTCTGGTCTCGTAGGGCTGTGACTTGTGTACGTCGTTCCGGCGAGATGGCATTCGTGGCACAGAGATGGTCGAAGGGTGTCTTTGCTTGGTCGTAGCGGCGCTTGACGCGTGTGCGCCGATCCGTATCGGCGACCACGATCTTCTCCTGGACGCGCATCACGGGCTGGAAGAAGTTGTGGTCACGGGTAGTCCAGGCTTTCCACCGTCTTTTTGTCGCCGCACAACTGCGCCGCCACACCGGTCATCCCGGTGCCGCAGAAGCCATCCAAAACGATGTCGCCTGGGCCCGTGTAGTGTGGGATGTAGCGCATCACGGCCCTGTGGGGAACCTTGGTGTGGTAGGAGTGGGCATTGTAGATCGGGTCGTTCTTGCCCTCGCTCACGTCGGCGGCAAAAGGCTCGCGGTAGAGACTCAACTCGCTTCCACGAGTGCTCGTTCCAACAAATCGCTCACTCTCAGCTCGGCGGCCATCTGCTGCAAGTAGGCTCGATCAAGTCGGTCGCTCTGCACCTTGAGCACGCCCAACACATCGCGCCACTGCCGGTCAGAGATCTCGCCGCCCATGCGATACCATTCCAGCTTGGCCAGGACAACGTCTTCCGCGCTGGTGACGTACGCACGGCGCTCCGGCTCCTCGCTCAACAGGTGCAACTGCCGACGGGCCAATTGAGAGCGATCAAAGGCGCGCGGTTTGGCGACAAAAACGTCCACCTTGAACATCGTCTCCAGGTGGATCACGTTGAAGGAGCTATGGCGGCGGATGGCGTCGCGCATCATTTGGGCATCGGCGTAAAAGGCGTCTCTCAACGCCTGGACCAGCGGCGCGACGTGTTCTGGGCGCAGATCGGCTACCAGGTCGGCATCCATCGTGGCCCGCATCACGCCGTGCAATGCGCTGGCCAGCGAACCGCCGATGGCATAGAGCACGCCAAGGGCATCCAGCGCGTCGGCCACGAGCAGCGCCACCGATATGGACTCTGCAAGCATTACGTGTCCTCCTGCAGAGGGCCATAGACACGTGCGGCCAGTTCCGGTCCCAGCACCAGGTCGGCCAGCCGCCTGCGCCGCTGTCCGGGCTTGTCGTCGGGGTAACGTTGTCGCAGCCCGGCGAGGGCCAATGCGCGCACGGTCTCGTTCATGTCACCGACCAACGCCATCTTGCGCCATGGAGGCATCCGTCGCAGCCCCTCGATCTGCAGGCGCTCGATTTCGGGATGTGTATCCGGTGAAAGGACCATTCCTTCCCCCCAACGTCGAACGGTGAAAGTGTTCCGACTGCTCTTGGGTCTGACTCTGAGGATAGCATATGGTACGCCGATTGTCAAGGCGATTGAAATCGCATCTGGAGAGCGCCTCCGCGCTGGTCGTCCGCCTGCGCGGACGAGGTTTTCGC
>Ga0114930_10004974_pt1 | contig 11045 bp, 8 predicted proteins | sample AnhtaG_FD_87300 | JGI IMG/M metagenome (GOLD analysis project Ga0114930, IMG submission 87300) | Deep subsurface microbial communities from Anholt, Denmark to uncover new lineages of life (NeLLi) - Anholt_01485 metaG | ecosystem: Environmental > Aquatic > Marine > Oceanic > Sediment | place... | reverse complement strand
TTCTAAATTTCCTAGTTCTTTATCGCAGATTCCTAACTTGATGTACGTCTGAAAAGTATACCAATCGTCGGAGCTTATTTCAATTGATTTAAGAAATTCATTTTTTGCGTTCTCATAATCTTGAAATGACATTAACATTTCGCCGTATGTATCGTGATACATTCCATTATTAGGATCTTCTTCTATTAAATTTTGAATTATCACTATAGCTTCTTCTTTTCTAGCTAAATATTGTAACCAATATGCCTTATATACAAGTAAATCTTTATCATCTGGATAACCAACTAGCAAATTATTGATGATTTTTAATCCATCTTCTAAGTTTCTCTTTTCCTTGAGAACATAAGCTCTTTTTATTTCGATACTTTTATGTTCGTTAGGAAATCTTTCAAGAATTTCGTCCAAGAAACTTAGTAAATCATGATATTTATTAAAATATATCAGCACGCTCTCTTTAGAAAGGTAAAGATCGTAATCATCAGGATTTGAACTTATAGCAATATTGATCTTTTTAATGCTTTCTTCATAGTTATCGTATTTTTGTGCGATCTTCTTTTCTGAACTATAAGTTTGGACCTCATGCCATATCAGACCTTTTAATTTATCATAAGCATCAAATAGTTTCTTCTCTTTTTCCACTTTATATGCCAAGTAGTTGATATAATCTGGTAAAAATTTTTCTAAAGCTTCACGCAACCCCTCCTTAAATAGATTTCCACAAATCTCTTTTAAAATAGCATTGATAGATGATTCTAAACTAGTCGAATAGGACTTTTCCTTTTCCTCTTCGTAGAGTTTATTTAAATAAGTAAACTTGGTGATATGTTCTTCAACAATAGCATTTAAGATATGTTCAAGCTTTTCGTTAGTTTGTAAGTAATAAATTCCAGCGGAATTTACCTTTAATTTAAAAAATTTAGTTGGGTAAATATTCTTTTCGACAATCTGAAGAAGGTAATATTCAAGAGTTACAAGTTCTATCCCGTATTTTACAGCGAATTTTTCTGTTGAGATAGAATTAGGATATCGAGTTGGATGATTTATTGATAAGTAAAGCAATATTTTGTGGAAATCTTCTTCACTCTCTAAATTAGATTTAATCTTTTCATAAGGTAGTCTCAATAGATTATTAAGAAAACGAAATCTAATCTCTTCTTCCGTAATTCTGAATTTTTTAAAAAATTTCAGTGTTTTTTTAGTTATTTCTTTAATTCGTTTACTTTCTTCTTCCAAAATAGATTGGCGGTCCAAGTCATAATCTCTTAACATGTTAGAATATTTTGATTTACCCAATTGAGTAATTCTATACATTTTATTTTCTTTTTTAACAAATCCCTCATCCATTAAAAGATTCATGTTTTTTGAGAGAGAAGAATTATTAATAGAAAGAGATTCATTAAGAAAGTCTGCCCATTTACAAAAATTATTATTGTATACCATCCAAAGTATCCAGTGATCGTAATTTCTCTTCCATAATATTACATCAGGTGGAAAGTTTAGTTTTCTCTTGGTCTTCTTAGCTTGAGATAATTCGTAAAATCTATCCTTTCCTTTTAAACAAATGCTATACTGATTAAATTCCTTTTTTACAATCAATTTCTTTTCCTGGAGATTTTTCAAATAAATTGATAAAGTGGAGGGTTTAACCAATCTTTTTAGATTAGACCATGTACACACTTCATTGTTATTCAACATCCACAATATGATTAATTCAAAATCAGTTCTCCCAAAGATAGGTCTTATAACTTCTTCTGGAGGAAAATTAATGGGTGTAGGCATCTTTTAGTCTGAGTTGTATACAATGTGTATATATATATAAAAACAAGAGTTTAATTTATATATATTTATTCTAAATTATAATTAAACTCCAATTAAAATTCTGCATTCTTAACGGGAAATGAACTCTAAAATAAGCATAACTATTTGACAATAAAGTAAATTCTAATCCTTCACTATTAGCAATCTAGAAGCGTGTTAAGGGCTCTAGAACATATCTTGGAATTATCTTTATACTAAAGCTTTATATTCAAAAAAAAACCTAGCATATAATATAAATAAAGAATTCTTGTGCTTCTTGAAGATTTTCGATGAATGAAGTTATTAGAGATTTTAAGTTTAAAATCACGGTTGTAGGAGATGGTGGAGTAGGAAAAACCTCTCTAATTCAAAAGTTCACAAATGATACCTTCAGGATAGAATACAAAAAAACAATTGGTGCCCAATTTTCTCTATTCGACAAAGAGATCGAAGGAGATAAAGTCAAGTTGCTATTCTGGGACATTGCTGGTCAAAATGACTTCAATTTTCTACGACCTGCTTTTTTTAGAGATAGTAGAGCGGCTATTATTGTATATAGTTTAGAAGAAAACGAACTTGGAGAAGACAGTTTCGAGCATATTCAAAATTGGGTTCAAGATATATATTCTTATTGCGGAGAGATACCTGTTGTAGTTTTTGCTAATAAAATTGATTTAGTAGACAAACAAAAATTAAATACATCGAAATTAGTTGAACTAGTAAAAAAAAAAAAATTCCTTGGATCTTTTATAACTTCAGCAAAAACGGGACAAGGGGTTATTGAAGCGTTTAGTACTATTATTGATGATTTGTATTTTAAATATAAGGATAAGCCCGTTTAAATAAATTTAATCAAATTTTACCGTTCTGTAATTACTTTTTGTACTCAGGCACAAAATCAAAAATGTGGTCAACAATTTTTTTAGCATCTTTAAATCTGCTAACTTCGTATAATTGGTCAAACTGAGATTGAAACGTTTCAATGAATTCCCTATTAAACTTCTTAAGCCCATACCTTAACGATTTAGATGTCTTTGAGGTTACTAAAACCGATGCTACAGGAGAATTCCTATCGTGCTGAATAAGAAGAACCGCTTGATCCATTTTAATTTCACGGATTTCTCCTTTCTTTAAGACTTCATCCAATATGCTTCCAACCGCTTGGAGTACCATTGAAAAGATGTTTTCATCAACGGCTTTTAGTTCCGCCCAATCGTATTTAAAAAGCCCAGTTCCTGCATTAGTATCGACTACTAAAATTCTATAAGCTCTAAAGGGTAGAATATAGATAATCCTTGGATCCCTCCAAATTACAATAATCATAAATAAGGCACCTAGGCTGTGAGTAATAAATCCTATAGAATTAAATAATTTAATTAACCCTCCAAGGCTATACATGAAGGCAGTTACAAATGAAAATAAAATACTACCGAATAATAGAAAGTTTACTAACTGCTTTAACTCCTTTGGTGCTCTTTTCCATGTCAGATAACTCCAACTAAAAAAAGTTAATACATAATAAGTAAGGAAAATAAGTTGAAGAATACGAAGAGGACCAACAATATGAATGCCATAACCTGGTATTATTAGCATCCCCCCTGGTATAAAAGACAAAATCAATAAGAACATCTCAATTAGAATCAAGATAGACATCTTAACAGAACTTACACGCTCTTTTTTAATAAGATCGATGAAGATAAAGAGACATGGAACGCCTATAGTTTGCGGAATAATCGCAATTGCCATAAGCAACGGAAAATAGTAATAGTGAGATGCTGCATCCAAAAACCAAAAAAATGCTTGAAATAACCAATTTGCAGAAAATAAATATACTAAACGATTATTTCTTTTTTTTGCATAAAGATATAAGAGTATAAAACAGATTATGTTTAAAATTCCTGCTATTGATGTTGTTAAAACCAACAACAAGTTATCAAAACTAGTCATTTTTTTTCTCCTTTATTTTACAAGTGTTTACCTTTTTTAAGATATAGTTTTGTAATTGGGAACAAAATCAAATATTTTATCCACTATTTTTCGAGTTTCTTCAAATCCACCAACTATGCGTTCACCATCGAGATTGGAATGAAAAACCAGGACGAATTTCTCATTAAATTTCTTAAGCCCATACCTTAACGATTTAGATGACTTTGAAGTGATCAGAATTGAAGCAATTGAGTGAGTTTTATCGTGATGAATAAGAAGAACTGCACGATCCATTTGAATTTCCTGCACTTCACCCTTTTTTAAAATGTCATCTAACACACTACCTATTGCCTGGAGCATCATTGAAAACATGTTTTCTTCAAGTTTTCCCACTTTCGCCCAATCATGTTTAAAAAGGGCAACGCTCCCATTTGTGTCAACAACTAAGATTCTATAAACTTTAAAAGGTAATATAAAGATAATTCTTGGATCCTTCAATATTACAATTATCGTCGTAAAAGCCCCTATTCCATTAACAATGAAAGCAATTGAATTAAAAGTCTTTATAAACGCCCCAAGTGCATACATTAGAACTGTTACAATCGAAAATAGTGTACTTCCAATTAGTAATAGAATCGTTAAAGGTTTTAATGAAAGTGGTGCTCTTCTCCAAGTTTGATAACTCCAGATAAAATACCAACTGACAAAATAAAGAAGAAATACGACCTGGAAAATCCGAATAATGCCCTTATTATGAACACCATACCCCGGAATGACTTCATAATTTCCTTGCACAAAGAAAGTGATAAAGAATACTAATGCTTCAATTATCACGAGAATTGACATCTTTATTGGACTCACATGTTCCTTTTTAATAAGCTCGATGAATGCAATGAAACAGGGGACTCCTATTAACTGTGGAATAATTGCTAATGTCATAATAGGTATCGAGTAAAAATAATGAGCTGCTGCATCTATAAACCAAAAAACCGCATACAGCAACCACATCGCAGAAAATAGAAAAATAAGCCGATTCTTTCTCCTAACTGCGTATATAACTGTAATGATACCCCCAATTGCTACCAAAATCCCCGTTATTGAAGCAGTTGACACTAACATAAAGTTATCGAAGTTATCCATAGTTTTTCCTTAATTATTTTTTTTAACTTATTGGTCAATAGCGGATTTGGATAAAATACTTCAGTGTTCTTATTTTTTTAATAGAATTTTGAAAGGATTTCATATTCTATTAAATTAATATTATTCTAGTTTTATTTATAATGTTATTCCTTTTCGGTAAATAAATAAAAAAGTTAACGGATTTTGATAATATTCTGATCGATACGATCTAATATTAGTTCAAGACTCCAATCTAAGTTCACTTAATAAAACTAAATATAGATTGTAAGCACAATTATTTTTAATGAGAACTAAAAAATCCTCCATTGGAGGAACAAACTTCGAAAAATATATTATATTTATTTCAAAAGGTGGGGCTAATAGAGGATGAGGGCGAAACCATCTTAACAAAGTTAAGAATTTAATAAAAAACCATAAAAGAGATAAAAATTAAAAAATCAAAAAAAAGGAGATGATGAAAAAATGGCAGTTATGAAAGAAGAAATTATTTCTATATTAAGAGAACTCCCTGACGATGCTACTCTGGTAGAAATAGAGAGAGCAATTATCGTTAGTAGCTTTCCATCGGCATTACAACATTCAAAAAAAGTTGAAAAACAGATACTGAAAATTGAAAAACTCAACCGAGAATTGAGTAAACTTATCAAGAAAACCGAGTTGAATCCAAAAAACCTTCAAGAAGCAATTCCTATACAAAGCGTTAGGAATTCGTTCTATATAGAAAGAGATTTTTATACTCGCTAAATAATATTTTAATTTTTTACTTTTTTTTTTCCGAAATGATATTAAATATTTGCTTATTCTATAATCTTGAATTGAAAGGTTAGAGAATAATGAATAGTGAAGATAAAATAATTTGGAAAAAATGTAATAATTGTGGATTATTACAGCATTCTTCTCATCTTAGATGCTTAATGTGTAAGCATGAGAAGTTTGATAGCATTGCGGCATCTGGTAGTGCCAAATTATTGACTTATACGATCTTAAAAGCACCTCCCGCTGAATTTCGAGATAAATCCCATTATGCTCTTGGCGTTCTTGAGTTCGAAAATGGAGTTAAAGCTCTTGGACAAATTACTCCACATGATCATTTAAAAATTGGTATGACAATGAAACCTGTTTATAGAAAAATTTGTAGTAATTTAGATGGTAAGGAAGTATACGGTTATGCTTTCGAACCAATTTTGTAATATAAGGAATAGGTAGATGAAATATGTTCTCTAGAGAGGAATTGGAAAAAATAGAAAAAAAAAGGAAAGAATGGGAAGATAATATATTAGATAAATTCGTTCAAGGAGGAGAAAGAAAGAATGTATTTGAAACTCCTTCAAATATTCCTTTAAAACATGTATATGGGCCTGAAGATATTAATGATCTAAACTACTTAGAAGACCTTGGATTTCCAGGGACGTCTCCGTTTACGCGAGGAGTTTATCCTAACATGTATCGTGGAAAAATATGGACAATGAGACAATATGGTGGGTTCGCAGATGCCTCTAAAACGAATGAAAGATTCAAATATCTAATTTCGCAAGGCCAGAGGGGACTTTCAATAGCATTTGATTTACCAACTCAGATGGGCTATGATAGCAATAATAAAATTTGTTTAGGGGAAGTAGGAAGGGTTGGTGTAACTGTTAATTCATTGAAAGATTTTGAGCAAGTATTTGAAGGGATTCCTTTAAACAAAGTTTCAACAAGCATGACGATAAACGCTCCTACTTCGGTTTTATTAGCAATGTATATCGTTGTTGGTGAAAAACAAGGAGTTATTCCCGAACAATTAACGGGTACAGTTCAAAATGATATCTTAAAAGAATATATTGCTAGAGGGACTTATATTTTTCCGCCGAAACCATCATTAAGATTAGTCGCAGATGTAATTGAATATTGTTCAAAAAATCTACCTCGTTTTAATACAATCAGCATAAGTGGATATCATATGCGCGAGGCGGGGTGTAATGCTGTCCAAGAAATTGCTTTCACGATAGCAGATGGCATCGCGTATGTAGAAGAAGTGCTTAACAGGGGATTAGATGTTGATAATTTCGCCCCTCGCTTATCTTTCTTTTTTACTACCCACAATAATTTTTTTGAAGAAATTGCGAAATTAAGAGCAGTAAGAAAACTATGGGCAAGGATTATGAAAGATAGATTCCAGGCTAAGAATCCAAATTCGATGAGATTGCGATTCCACACGCAAACCGCTGGAGTTACTCTTACAGCTCAACAACCTAACGTCAATATTATTCGAGTTACTCTTCAGGCTCTCGCTGCCATACTTGGTGGAACTCAATCTCTCCATACCTGCGGAGCAGACGAGGCTTTATCAATCCCAACAGAAGATTCTGTAAGGTTGTCTTTACGGACTCAACAAGTACTTGCTTCCGAGTCCGGAGTTACTGACGTTGCCGATCCGCTGGGAGGGTCGTATTATATTGAGTACTTAACTTCCAAATTAGAAGAAAAAGCTTTAGAATACATTGAAAGAATAGATAAGATGGGAGGTATATCTAACGCTATAGAAAAGGGATACATTCAAAACGAAATACAAAACAATGCTTATCAAGATCAAAAACGCATAGATAAGGGAATAAACCAAGTAATAGGGGTTAATACTTATTGTACCGAAGAAGAATGTAAAATAGATACGTTTAAACACGATATTGACGAAGAACAAAAAATTATAAATTCTCTCAATCAGTTAAAAGCAAATCGAGACGAAGATTTAGTAAAGGAAAAATTAGCTGAATTAAAAGAAGTAGCTAAATCTTCCAAGAATATCATGCCAATCATGATTGAAGTAGTTAAAACTTATGCTACAATAGAAGAGATTTGCGGTATATTAAGAGAAGTTTTTGGTGAATATAGAAGTTCTCAAAAATTTTAGATGTTTCATTACAATTTTTCTAGTTTTTTTTTATAATTGCTAATTTTAGGTAGTAGAGGTATAAATTCAAGTGGATCACCAAACACTGATACCTTCTTTCTTGCTAAAATCCTAGAAATCCGAATGCTCTCATCGGGGCGATGAGCTCTTTCTATAATGGGAATTAATGGTTTTTTGTATTTATGCCCTAAACTTAAAGCCTGTAGAATATTTGTTTCGAAACTATCATCACGTATTATGAAATATTCTGGATCAAAATACCAGCTTGGAAGGTCCATAACAAGGGCATCAATTTTAGTATCCGATAACGCAAGGTCAATTATTTCTATAATGCTTTGGCTCCTAAATAGTTGAGCTGCTACATCTAAAGGATTTTTAGAACTTGTACCATTTACAAAGAATTTTTCATCCAACTTCTCTTGAATTTTAGGACTGAAATGTGGTACCTTCATTCCATATTTCTCGAGTAAATCAACTAAAACGACACCATATCCTCCACTTATGCTAAAAACAGCTAAATTTTTTAAGTTGTTAATTCCATAAAAGTCTATTAAGCGCCCAGTATAAACTAACTGTTCTACGGTCTCAACTTCAATGAGATTGTACTGTTTGAAAAGAGAATCCCACATTTTACTATCACCAGATAGAGATGCTGTGTGAGTTTTAGTTGCTAGTTTGCCACTCTCAGACTTTCCACCTTTTAAAACAACAATCGGCTTATTAACATTGGAGAGAATTTGTCGTAAAGGTAGCACTCTATTTTCTTTTATGCCTTCTATATAACATAAGATAATATCTGTCTCAGGATCATTAATTAAAAAATATAATAAGTCCACGAAATCGATATCAGCTGCGTTACCGAACGAAAATACTTTTGAAAAGTGTATACCCATTTCTTTAGCAGTGTAAATTGCTATATTACATAATCCTCCTGACTGACCTATAAAACCGATATTACCGGGAACAGTAGGGAATTTGGAACGCCAAGCTATGCCTAATCTTGGGTAAAATAAACCCATGCCGTTAGGTCCGAGAATTCTAACTTTATTTTGAGCACTTTTAATTACTTCTTCTTCTAAACGACGCCCCTCTTCTGTCCCAGAGTCAGAAAATTCTGCTGAAAAGATACTTACTAATTTAACTCCTTTTTCTACACATTCATCAATGACTTTTACTACTTGCGCTGCTGGCACTGTAATAAAGGCGAAGTCTACGTTTCCAGGTATATCTCGAATGGATGGATAAATATTTTCACTAGGGAAATTCGGTATCTCTTTAACTGTGGGATGGACAGCATATAAATCCCCTTTAAAATTTTCTTCATGATTGAAAAGGAAGAAGTAATTTCGCTTTTTTGAAGGGCCAATAACTGCCATTGATTCAATATCGTTAATAAAGGAAAGATCTTTTATGTTTAAGTTAGAAGACTTAGAACGCGTCATTAAAAGTATAGAATTAAACATGAGTTTAATAGTTTATAAAAAGAGTTAATTCAATTTTGAAATGGGGATTCCACAGACATAAGTATTCTCTATGAAAATATATAATTATAGAAATTTGTATGATTTGTAGGTTGAATGTCAATTTGATTAATAAACATGTTTTCCACATGATTCACGATTTAAAACTAGATAAAACATCTGGAGCTAGTGAATTAATTGAAATTGGTCTTGAAATAGTAAAAAGTCAGCTTGATTCTATAAAAGATTCACAAATGGATATCACAGATGTAATATTTAAATTATCTCAGGAATTACTTAAAGTACGTCCAAGTATGGCACCTATAATCAATACAATTGGATATCTCCTTCATGATTTGGAATTTTATACTAAAAAAAATCTTCTCGAAAGATATAATGGCTATCCTCAAGAGAGAGAAAGAATAGATAAAGCTTTATCTTCGTCATTTCATTCATTCTTAGGCAAATATAGTGGAAAAAAACTCAAAATCATGTTAATTTCTTACAGTACGACAATTATTAAATGTTTAAAAGAGATTAAAACGAACGATTTTGCTTTTTATATTTTAGAGGCTCGACCTTTACTCGAAGGGCGTCGAACTGCAGAAATATTATCTTCAGATTTTGAAACTCATCTAATTCCTGATGCTGCAATGGGAAAGTTCATAGATTCGGTTGACTTAATTCTTCTCGGAATTGATAGCGTATTACGAGATGGATCAATTGTAAATAAAATAGGAAGTTATCCGTTAGCGTGCATAGCTGCTGCTAACAATAAAGAAGTATACGCAATTGGGGATTCTTATAAATATAATCTGAAAAGTCACTATGGTCAAGAAATAATAATTGAGAGTAAGCCAAATTACGAGGTCTATAGTAAAAAGATAAAAAGTAAATTATTTAACGTTCATAATTATTATTTTGACACAACACCCTCAAAATATCTAAGTGGAATTATCTCAGATTTAGGAGTTTTAACCATACCAGAGTTTTTAAAAGAGGTTAAAAACGCTATTCCATTAGAGTGGTTTAAATCTTTTCTTTAAATGAAGGAGTGGTTCTAATTTGGAAAAAATTAAAGAAAAACTTAAACATGATCCATTGACTCCTCTTATTTCGAGTAAAAATGAACCAATTTTATATTTCACTAAACGAGATCTTCTAGAAGAAGAAGTTAAACCCATCGAAACATTATGGATTTTACCTTCAGCAATAAAAATTATTAAAAAACAGCAAGAAGAAGGGTATTGGAGGTACCCTGCTTGGAAAACCAAATTAGATGAGCCAGAAAATTATAATCTTCTTGAAACATACAGGCAATTAGGTTTTCTTGTTGAAAAATACGGTTTTACAAAAGAATATAATGCGATCAAAAAAGCTGCTGAATATATTTTTTCTTGTCAAACGGATGAAGGAGATCTTAGGGGATTTTATGGTACTCAATACAGCCCTAATTATACAGCAGCAATAACTGAATTATTAATTAAAGCAGGGTATGGTAATGATCATCGCGTTAAAAGGATCCTTGAATGGTTATTATCCATGCGGCAAGAAGATGGGGGATGGGCTATTGCAATGAGAACAAATAACGCTAAATACCTAGATGTCGTTAATAGCCCTATTGCATTTGAACCTAATAGGCAAAAACCTTTTTCTCATTTTGTGACTGGGATAGTACTTAGAGCATTCGCTGCTCATTCTAAATATAGAAATATTGAAGCGGTGAAAGTAGCGGGCGAACTTCTAACTTCACGGTTCTTTAAAGCTGATAAATACGCAGATCGCAGAGGTGTGGGATATTGGACAAAAGTATCGTTCCCATTTTGGTGGAC